>Ga0207688_10000954_pt1 | contig 14685 bp, 11 predicted proteins | sample KBSMiscanthusM4_FD_184296 | JGI IMG/M metagenome (GOLD analysis project Ga0207688, IMG submission 184296) | Miscanthus rhizosphere microbial communities from Kellogg Biological Station, Michigan, USA - M4 (SPAdes) (version 2) | ecosystem: Host-associated > Plants > Roots > Rhizosphere ...
GATGGGCGGCGTCGTGCGGAACGTCGATGAGGTGTTGCGTAAACACGATTGGCGTTCCGATATCGATGATTGACGCCAGCAACCAGATCCAGTAGCGAGCGGGCGAAGGAACAACAGCAGAAATCAGCCACAGCGACGCGGCGATCCCGGCACCGGTAGCGTAGCGACTGGTGAGTGCCCTCGCTTGTCGAATTGGTCTTGCCCGCCAGTACTGTGCGACCAGCACGAACCGCATCGCCGAGTACGCGGCTGCGAAGCCGGCCGAGTCGCGGCTATCCAGGGCTCCGGTCGCGTTGATCGCCATGACGGCAACCAGAAAGATCTGCAGCGCGGTCAACGCGCGCTGAATGAGATCGTCCGTGTCGAATCGAGTCGAGAAGTTCGTATGTCCTAACCACGCCCACCAGATCAGGAAGAACAGCAAGGAGAAGCGCAGCAATCCGGCAGGAGAATAATCGTCACGGAGGTGCGTGCCAACCTGCGCGACCGCCGCCACGAAGATGAGATCGAAGAACAACTCCATCCACGTCACGCGACGGCCTTCTTCGAGACCGTCTTCGGAACGCAAACGTGGCGGCTGGACGAGACGCTGTTTGGCATGCGGCACTGGAAATCTCCCTGAGCCAGGTGTCGGCCGTCGGGATCGTGTCGCTGGAACAGTGTCAGGCACGGACGCGGCGAACTGTGGCCCCAAGTCTATTAGATGAGATGCCGGAAGCCAGGTGTCGGTAACGCGTCGCCCCAAAAATGACGAGGGCCGCCGCTTCTATTTCTCAATCGTATAGATCTCGCGCCGCCCCTCCACGACGAGATCGTGGTAGCCTTTCATCGCTTCCTGAAATTCTTTCATTTCCATCGACCGTTTCGACATCTCGGCGTATTTCTCCAGACTCTCTACTTCCATCTCTGAGACGACGGTCCAGTAGCGCTCCGCACTCACGTCGGTCATCACACGCATCGGGCCGAACCCCATCTGTCGTCCCAGCTTGTCGAGAGCGAGAAATCTTTGAACCATCGGTCGAGCTTGCCCGGGCTTGCAAAACATGATGTCTCTGACGAGAAACATGGCGCCCTCTCAGTCTGGTGGGTCAATCGGGTTGGAAGTTGCTAACCAGCCGTGGCCGCATGGCCTGCCACTATCCGTTCGACGTTGGCTGGTGCAAAGAAGTCTGCGGCGAGATAGTGCCCGCGTTCATCTCTGCGCACATGCAGCGACTCTTTCGCTGCATATATGTCAATCAGGACGCCATGGACGACTTTCTGAAGAAACGTCGCGCGATCGCAGTCCGTCGTCGCCTTACCGTGTCTGAATCGCGGCAGCGCTAACCGGCGGTAGGTCTTCTCGCAGCGTACCTGCAGCCCTGGCTCTATCTGTAACGCCGCTCGCCACCTGTCCTGGGTCGCCAGACCCGTACGTTTCGTGACTGAGAGTCGGTGCCCGTTCGGTGACGAACTGCACGATGTCCTTGCTGAAGATCAAATCGAGCGCCCAGTCGAGAGCGACGCGTACCTTCCTGTCGAGGCCAGGTAGCTTCATCAGGTAAATAGTGCGCCACAGCCACCACGCGATAAATCCTGAACACTTCACGCCAAAAACTCTTGCGACGCCGGTACGTCGGCCGATCGCGGCGAGCTGCCCGATGGTCGAAAACCGGAACGGCCGTAGCGGTCGGCCTGCGAGCATAGCGACGAGGTTTTCGGCCAGGACGCGCCCTTCTCGAATGGCGTGCTGGGCAGTGGGAGGGTGCGGTTTACCGGTTTGCAGGTTCGGGACCACCGCGCAGTCGCCGAGCGCCCACAATCCAGGGCGGCCCGTCACCTGCAGGTATTCGTCCGCGACGACGCGACCGTGATCGAGAGGCACTGCCAACGTCGCGAGGAGCGGATGTGGTGACGTCCCGGCGGTCCAGACGACGAACTGCGAGGGAATCGTCGAACCATCGTCGAGCCGAACGTCGTTCTGCGTCAGCTCCGTAACGTGCACACGCGTGTGAATCTCGACCCCGCGGTCGCGTAACTTCTGCCGCGCGTACGCACCGAGCTCGTCGCCGAGCTCGGGTAGCAGTTCCGGCCCCGCATGTACCAGGACCATGCGGACAAGCGATGTGTCCAGGCTCGGGTAGTGCCCGAGCGCTTCACGGACGAAGTCGTTGATGGCCGCCATGGTCTCGACACCGGCAAATCCCCCTCCGGCGACAACAAACGTAAGAAGCATCTTTCGTGCTTCCGTGGAGGATTCGGCATCGGCCTCTTCGAGGTGCGCGATCAGCCGGTTACGGATCTGAATGGCGTCCCCAAGCGACTTCATGGTCAACGAATGCGACTGGAGGCCGGGCAAGTTATAGAAGTTCGTGATTGATCCAAGGGCGAGGACCAGCTGGTCGTACATGAGAACGTGCTGATGTTGCGTCAGCCCGTGACGAACTTCGACGTGGCGCGTCTCGAAGTCGATGCCGATGACGTCGCCACATACGACGCGAGTCCGGCGAAGCAGGGCCCGAATCGGGCTCACGATATGAGTGATATCGAGGTCGCTCGCGGCGACCTCATGCAGCATCGGCGTGAACAAGAAAAAGTTATCACGATTGACGAGCGTGACTTCAACAGAACCGTCACGCGGCAGTAATTGCTCGAGGCGGAGGGCTGTATACAAGCCGCCGAAGCCGGCTCCGAGAATGACGATACGCGTTGGCTCAACTTCCATGGATAGGACCCGCCTGAATTCCCGACTGACCCCAGTGTGAACCGCAGGACTCGTGACGACGCCTCTTTGATGCGGCCCCAACGCGCGGGTTTCACTGGCCGATTACTTGTGATCGGTGATCTCGAGCCTGTCCCAGTCACGTCACTCGCTGTAACGCTTCGGGCCGCGCCGGAATCGAACTCGGTTGTAGGCACGGTGCCTATGCAAGTCACTCATGCTGGAGGCGACGTAGCTATGACGCACCACCCGACCTCTCCACCTTTCAGGACCGTCTCGAACTTCGCCGTGTTCCTGCTGGTCGTTGCGAGCAACACGGCGGCCGCTCAAGGCAGCAGTCCCAACCAATTACGACAGTTCATCGACCGGCAGGTCGGTGGCATCCACAAGTTGATGGTGCCAGCGCATGACATTGACCTTCCGCAGCCACGTCTTCAGAACGGAGCTGTCGATCCGCGTTTCAGGATCACCGAGGCGAAGCGGTACCTCGGGAAACAGCTGTTTCACGATCCGATTCGAACGGCCAGGATTCTCCCGGAGTTCGGTGGCGTGCTCGCTACTGCGCAGACCGCTTCCTGCGGGAGCTGCCATCAGGGCGAGTCGGCATCGAAGGCAGGCACGCTTCTCAACTTCGCGGTCGGCGGCGAGGGGCGGGCCTACACTGACGCCGCGGGGAATTTCGTCCCACGCCGGCGGCCACGCACAGACATCCTTCCGAAACTGCGCGCCACGCCTCTGTTCCCGGGTGACGCGCTGGTCGACGAAATCCCAACGCTCACGGATATCTATGAGTTCGCAGTCGGAAGTCCGGCACGCGGCCGAAAGCTACCCGATCCTGGTCGGCTGCTGCGCACTGGTCGACTTGACGCATTGGATAGCGTGGCGCGAAATGCCCCGGGGGCAATTGGGGCTGGATTCAACAATCGCCTCTTGATGGGTGGATTCGCCGGCGAGCCCGACGCGTCTCCCGGCGGCCTGAATCCCTTCGATTTCCCAGCGCCCGAAAGCGTGGCACTCCTGCTGCTCGATGCGCATCGGATGCTGGAGTTCCAATCGGCGGAACTGCAGAAGTTCGACACTTACATCAAACTCTTTCGGGATGCCTTCCCTGAGGAGGCCGCGCAATCGGACGCGACGGGGGGCGACCTCAACGTGCTGATCAACGACGTCACCGTTCTGCGGGCGACAGCCACGTTCCTGAGAACCACTGTCACCCGGAATACGCCGTGGGATCGGTTCCTTGCCGGTGACAACAACGCACTGACACCTGCTCAGCGCCGCGGAGCCAGGTTGTTCTTCACACCCGCCACTGGCAGTACGGGTGGTGCCGGCTGCTATGCCTGTCACAGTGGCCCGATGCTCAACAAGCAGGTGAACGATCCTGACGTCGCCGGGATCGGTCAGTTCGTCGAAGAGAATTTCTACAATCTCGGGTTGTCAGACCACCCTCTTCAGGCCTTGAACAAAGTGGCGAGAAACGATCCGACCTTCCGCGATGACGGAAGACGAGAAATCACGGGTCGTGACAGCGACGCGTTCAAGTTCCGTGTGTTGACGCTTCGACAGCTCAAAGACGCGCGGTTCTTCTTCCACAACGGCGCGTTCACGAGCGTGGAGGATGTGGTGCGGTACTTCAACGCTGGTGCGCCACAGGACGCGGCTGCCGCCGCCGCAGGGACGCTGACGTCCCGGTTCACCCATCCCCGAGGACCGGGAACGCCGCGTGGCCTTGGCCTGAGCGACGATCAGGTGGACGACCTCGCTGATTTCCTCGAGAACGGCCTCTACGATCCGGCATTCGTCCACTACGACCCGAACTCGTCGACGAAGATGTTCGAGCTGACTCCAGCGGATGTCCTCTACTCGGTATACCGTCCGGATCTCGCAGCGAGGGGCGCCGTTGACGGACGACCAGCCAGCGGGAAACCGCCCAACAACGATGATGCGCTGTCGCGTCGTGACATGGGACTCGAGTTTCTGAATGTGACGAGCAGAGTGAACATCGCGCTCATCGGCGGCAGCCGCGATCACGGTCAGGGGGGCGGCGGTCAGGAACAACGCGTCTATCGGATCACGAACACCGGCTCGTCTCCGGTGGACACCCACTTACTCGTGATCGCCCGCGGCCTGTCGTTCCAGGTCGAGATGACCAACGCAAGTGGACGCACGAGCACGGGGGATCCGTATCTTCGCGTGTTTCTACCAAATGGGGTGCTCGCGCCGGAGCAAAGCGTCGACGTGACGTTGGACTTCAGCCGCCACGCGCAATCGCCGGCGGTGAGCTTCACGCTCGCGCTCTTGTCTGGACAGGGCAACCCATAGCGCCACGCCACGGAACGGATGGCGACGTCGGCTAATGCACGTGTCCGAGCCCGGGACTTCATATCGTGAAGCCCGGGCTCGATGCTTGGCGGCGTATACAAACCACCGAAGCCAGCACCAAGAATGACAATACGAGTAGGCTCAACTTGCATGGAAGCACCCTGACGACGGTTCTTAGACGCCGACCTGAGGATTGGGTGTCACGTCCGAACGGGCGTGTTAACCGCGCGGTTTTCGCGGCGTCCAATCAATGGATAGGGATGCGATCGGTGAGCCGGTGAGATGAACGACGGCGATGTGGAGGTGTTCTTGTCGCTCGTCGAGCGTCATCGGAGATATCTGTACAACCTCGCCCTTCGTTTGACCGGCAACGAGCAGGATGCGAAGGATGTCGTGCAGGACAGTCTGCTGAACGCGTATCTCGGTCTCGAGCAGTTCGAGGGACGCGCCGACCTGCGCACGTGGCTCAACCGCATCCTGGTGAATAGTGCGTTGAATCATCTGCGCAGTCTTCGCCGCCGGCCTGACGTGAACGCGCCCCAGCCGATCGCGGATGTTGTCGACACCGTGGCATCGTCATATCCGGATCCCGAGCGTCTTGTCGCGAGTGCGGACTGGCGTCGTCACGTATCGGCGGCCATGAACACGATGAGTCCGCTCGAGCAAGTCACCTTCGCCCTCCGGCATTTCGACGGGTGTTCCATCAACGAGATTGCGCAGACCGTTGGCATCAGCAACACTGCTGCCAAGCAACACATCTTCAGGGCGGTACGCAAGATGCGCGTGGCGCTCGAGCCGCACTGGAGCGGCCGGTGACTCATCTCAGCGACGACGAACTCGTCTTGCATTACTACGGCGAAGACGGGCCGGAGATCGTGACCGCTGAGCGTCATCTCAAAGCGTGCACTCAATGCGCCCGTGCGTACGAGGCCCTCGCGCGAACTTTGAACGCCGTCATACCGCCAGAGTTCGTCGAGGCCTTCGACGATCTCCCGGCCTTGCGGCAGCTTCTTCGCGAGCACTCGAGGGACGGATCGTCGTCACTTCCAGTGGGCAAGTCACTGATCCGGGCAAAGGCCGGCGTGACGGTCCTCGTATGGCTGGCTCCGCTCCTGTATCCCGTTTCGCTGAAGGCGTTGTTCAGCAGCGCCCAATGGGCACAGTCGCAAGTCGTCGGCGTTCCGTTCGTGGCGCTCGCGCTGATGTGGGCATGCGTGGGGCCGCTCCTTGCGATTTGTGCACTGAATCACCTCTCATTCGACCGCGGTGCGCAGGCGTCAACCCGTGTGCTTGTCGTTGGCGCGGTGATGGCCGCAATCAGTCCGTCACTCTTTCTCTTTGTCTCGCGTGCGAACGATGGCCTGTCGGTGAACCTTGGCATGACGCTGTGGTACGGCGTCATCACGTTGGCGGCACTCCTGTCGCTGTTCCGCCGGCCAGGTGTGTCCGAGTCGACGGCAAGCACCCGCGCCGAGCGGTTCCTGTACGTCCATCGGCTCTCGGCTCTTGTACTCGCGGTCTTCGTGCTGGCGCACGTCATCAATCAGGCGCTCGCTTTCATCAGTGTCTCCTCCTATACGGCAATGAGGAACGTGATGCGGATGGCGTCTGAACAGCCGGCCAGTTACCTGCTGCTCGTGGGGGCGGTTGCGATTCAGATCGCGACCGGCGCAGGGATGGGCATGAAACACGTTCGCGCTGGAGCAGTCGCCAGGAACGTGCAGGCCGTGGCCGGCTGGTGTCTCGCTGCGTTCATGCTGGCGCACGTGTTGACACCGTTGCTCTACAGCCAAACATCGGGGACGGCGGGCTCGATCGATCAATTCGATCTGCTCGCGTCTCCTCGCTCAACCGAGCAGCTGCCATTTCTGCTGCTGGGCGTGGCGTCGTTCCTGTTTCATGTTGGCGTGTACGCCCGGCTTGCCGCGCTGGCGTACCTGGCAGAGGCGTCGGTTCGTCGGTTGTCGTATGCGGGAATGGTCGTTGGGACAACGGTCGTGGTCACGATTGGTCTTTCATTGTGCGGAATTCACTTGGTTCGATAAGTTCGCCCGGCACGCTGAACGGAGAGAGACATGGAAAATCGTCGAACATTTCTTCAACTCGCTGCAGCGCTGGTACCAGTCGGCCTCGGCGCGCAGACGTCAACTACGCCGCCCGCTACAGCGCAGCCGCCGCGTGAGCTTGCCCGGCATCCGCTGACGGGACCGCTCAACGGCTTCGATGTTGTGGTGATCGAGCTGAACCCCGGTCCCGGGACAGGGCGCGATCATCGCCACACCGGTCCTGTGCTTGGGTACGTGCTCGACGGCCAGTTGCGTTTCGGTGTCGACCACGGCCCCGAGCAAATCATCCCGACCGGCGGCACGTTCTTCGAGCAGACGGGTACGCTCCACTCGACATTTGGATCAGCCGCAAACGCGAAGGCACGCGTGCTGGCCTTCATGGTGGTCCCGACCGGCAACTCGGGCACCGTTCCCGCGTGACGCCTGACGGAAGCCGTATGAGCTGAAAGCCATCGATGGAGCAGTCACGTCTGGCGACAGTCGCGTTTGGCCTCCTGTGGGTTGCGTTGATCTTCCAGACGGCTTGGACGATCTTCTATGCCTCGTGGACCATCGGTGCGCTCACACGGCCATTGATCTTTACGTGCGGATTCCTGCTCGTCGCGCTGACGCGGGGACGCATCCGCTGGATTGCCTTGCTCGGGCGACTTATCGTCGCGGGTGCCTTCCTGACGGCACTCATGAATCGCCCTGGCAACTGGGATGGGTTTGTCCGGTATACGGCTCGTGTGAACTCGTTCCTGCCGCATGAAGCCATTCCCGCGGTCGCCGTGCTGGCGACCATCACCGAGTGTGTCCTGTGCACATCGATGCTATTCGGTATCAACACACGTTGGGCAGCACGCGGATCGGCAGTGCTCCTCTTTCTTTTCGCGACAGCCATGACCATTTCAGGTCTGTCGCAAGCAGAATGGGCGGTCTACGTGTTGTCAGCGGGAGCGCTCGCATTGTCGACCACGGATGCATCGTTGCTGAGCGTCGACAGTGTCATCGTGTCGGCTCGCGGGCCAAAGGCGTATCAGCGTGATGAACTGTCTACTAGTCGTGCGGTGAGGTAGCCGACATACGTCCGCGCCGATGTTTGGCGTAAGGACGAGGCGTACCGGGCCAGACGTTGCCGGATGCCACCTCAGCCGAGGCGCCGAGGTGTGTTCGGTGTTCTTCAGTACCGACGTTGTCAATTGTGTGCCCTCCGATCGGGTGTGACGGGCACGTCGCATCACGCCAGATCAACCGAGCCCCGCGACCCAATGAACGAAGGCCTTCATCTTTTCCTCGCGGAGGACTGCTGAGGCGCGATCGAGGCGCTTCGCGGAACTCGAAGAACTTGCGGGCACTAGAGGAACGAAACAATGGCAAGCACGTTTCACTTTTTCCGAGACACCCTACAAATCAATCTGGATACGATCCGCGCACTGAACGCCCCGGGCGGCGCCACCATTGTGTTCGGCGCCCGCTCAATCACACTGTCGGAACTCATCTCCGGCTACAGCTACGTCATTGCGGCCGACGAATTGAAGGTGCCGTCCGGAGTGGTCGCAATACAGAACAGTGACGCGATCACACCGGCATCCGTAACCGTACTCGCGCAGAAGATCGATGGCGCGTTGCGCGTGTCGGTTGCCGGCGTCGCCGGCGAGGCCGGCGCGAACGGCGAACCAGGCGAGAGCGGCATCGAGCCGAGCGATCCGCCTGGCGGTAAGCCGGTGGTTCTGCCTGGTGGGAACGGAGGCAACGGCGGGGATGGTGAGAATGGCGGGCCCGGCGGGAATATCACCGTGCGTTACGCGTCGGCGACCACGACGCCGACGGGAGCAGTGCCCGGAGGAGCTGGCGGCGCTGCTGGACATGGTGGCCCCGGTGGTGCCGGACGACCTCCCGGGAAACCCGGTCGGGCAGGAAAACCTGGCAGGAGCGGAGCGGCGGGTGTTGTCAGCATTCAGCAGATAGCTGCCGAACAGGTGTTCCAGTCCCTGGACTCGGCATCCGCCAAGGAATGGGCCGCCTATCGCGCCGAAGTGGCCGGTTTTCTCTTCAGGAAATTCGATTTCGATTCGCAGCTGGCCGCACTGAATGAGGCTGGCGCAGCGCTGCTCTTGAACCCTGCTGACGCGGACGCGGCAACCGTCCAGAGCCGCATCGTCCAACGCCAGATCCCATCGGGACTACCCCGGGACCTCGACATCGCCCCCGATTATCCAGCTCTCTCCGCCAATCTTCCCGCCGAGGTCGCGATCGTTCAGAACGCTTTTCAGGCATTCGTCTCGGTGGTCTCGCTCGAGACCATCGCAGACACCCTTCGCGAGCAGCTCAAAGTGATGCGGACTCAACTCGAGAACCGCACAGAGGAAGCGCAGGCGGATGTCGTCATCGCCAACGGCGACGTGGCAATCGCTCAAGCGGAAAAGGTCAACATTCAGAAGCAAATCGATCTGATCCAGAAGGACATCGAGGCGGCGCAGAATCAAAGTTTCAGCATCGGCGGCTTCTTCACGACAGTAGGCACCATTGCCGCCGGCCTCGCCGGTATGGCTTCTGGACCCGGCGCCATCATCTCCATCGCTGCGGGAATCGCCTCGCTGAACAACCTCGCCGGGACGCACGACAACATAGGGCTTTTGATTGGTGAACTCGGTAATGCGGCGAAGGACCCGAAGAACAAAACGAAGCTCGAGCAGGACGTGGCCAATGTCAACGATATAAGTGGTGACCTCAAGGATCTGATCAAAGGCACGAAGTCCATGATCAGCTTCGTCAAGGTCTTCTCCGATCTGGATGCCGCCATCTCTGGCCAGAACCAAAGTCAGGTGGGAAAGTTGCTGCGCGAAAAGGCGAAGCTGACTCGCGACCAAATGGTGGCTTCGATGCGTGAGCGGCAGGCCAAAGCACGCGTGGCGGTTGCCCAGTTGCGTGTCGCCAATCTCGTGTCCGAGATGGCGCAGATCGATGACCGGCTGGCGCATTGGAGCACGGAGATCGCGGTATTGAACGCGGCAGCGGACCTCCTGATCCGTGCAGCACGGCAAGTCGTGGACATGGTGATGGACGATGTCTTCCTGGCGCAGCGGGCCAGAGAGATTTATCAACTGGAAGGGACGCCCAATCTTCGTTTCGATTTCGGGTACCTGCACCCCGATACCGATCGAAGCCTGTCGCCAGCATTGCGCGCAGCCGCTACCCTGACGAGTCTGGCTGGTATGCCCCTTCAGATACTCGCCTGGAACCAGATGTTCCAGCAGTTGAACTCGGCGCAGATCGGCTTCGACGTCATTCATCCGCAGCTGAGCGTCACGATCACGGAACCCGCTCAATTGCAGGCGTTGGCCACCGGGTCGGCTCTTCGTGTCGCCATCGGCCTGGAGAGCGTACCGAGCGGCATGTTCGAACTGAAGGCGAACGCCCTGTCGCTGCAGTTGAACAAGGCCGTCACCAGTCAGAGTGCAAATATCTGGGTGACGCACTCCGGGGAATGGGCCATGAAACGACGAACCGATGGCAGCGTCACGACGATACTGCTCCGGCCGCGGCGCGAGGTGTTCGCGGTTGCAGCCGGAAGCGGCATTCTGAAATCCAGCATACCGGCTAACCCGCAGTCGAACGCCGAGCCCGGACCGCCATTTTCATTCTGGGGACGGGGCGCCGCGACGACATTCACGCTGGAACTCGCGCAGCCGTCGCCGTTGGACCTGTCGCAACTGACTGCCATCCACCTCACAGTGGATTGCATCGCCTTTGCGCCTCAGGCGGCAGCCGCTCGGATCACCATCCCCGCCAGGATTGACGTCGTGGTGCCGACGGCTACTGTGGAAAGGGCAGTAGCCTGATCGAACGAACGCCTTCGCCGAACGTCGGGCGGCTGTCCTGGCTGGCGCACCGTCGCAGTCACGATCGGCGTCTGAATTGCGTCGGCGAAGGCGTCGTACATGATCGGGAAGTGGGTAATTGTGACATCCCCAATCAGACGAATCTCCTCCGCCACGGGTGGGCCAGGGTCGCGTCACTGCTGATGGGTTTCATCAGTTAGTGGTTTCCTTACTTAGGTTCCGGCAAATCTAGTTGAGTAACGCGTCGCTGCTGATTGGCAGAGCCGCCTCTTGGCGCCCGGCTTGCTTCGTCGCGGCATGGGCACTGCCGAGCATCAACGTTCTGGCCCAGTCAGGAGGAGACGTGCGCGCCGCATCGATACAGCAGACGAAGTGGTGGAAAGAAAACATGTCCAACATGTCCAAGGCGGCCCGCGATGCCGAACAACAATTGACGCACTTCGGCAAGGGGGCTGTGCGTATGAAAACATCGATTGCTGAGAGGATCGGGGACGACATCAACAAGGCCAGGCGAACCGTGAAGCACGGTTACCGAGCCGCGGAAGATTTTGTCGACGACACGACGCGTCGGATCAAACGAGATCCGCTCCGCGCGGTGGGACTCTGTTTCGTGGCCGGCATTGCGACGGGGTGGCTGCTCCCACACCGCGCGCGCCAGTGAGGAATCCGCTGGAGTCACCTCAGTAGCCAATAGCCAGCCCGCGAAAAGTCTCCCCCCCAGTTTCGGCTCAGCACTGGCTCCAGGTGGGATCCTTGTACACAACTGAAATGCGGGAGCGCGAGTAAGAACGGTTAGTCGCTCAGGAGACAAAGGAGCGGCCTCCTCGATGCGCCCGAGATTCAGATCGAGATCCATGTGATGTCCGCTCGATGTCAGGCAGCTCTCGACATCACGCGGCCGCCCCGTTCTTCGTCCCGACACGCGCCAGAAAATCGGCAACGCGAGTCGTTTGCGGCGGCAGCATATGTCCGGCCCCGTCAAGCCAGATCATCTCAGCCTGCGGCAGCAGCCGCGTGACCCGGTCGCGGGTCTGTGTTGCATGCAGCATCGCATCATCGGCTCCGACCACGACCTGGATCGGCAGCGAGAGTGCGCGAAGCTCCGCGTCGGTGAAGATCGGAGGCGCCTCGCGGCGAGGGCGGAAGTTCTCGAAGATCAGTCGCACATAATCAGCCATGGGTCCGGCAATGGGCGCTTTGCCGGATGCGGCCGACCATGCCTTGTCCACGCCGCGCTTGCCAAGCATTAGCATCACCATGGCCTTGACCATGAACAGTTTTTTCCGTGCGCCGATGCCAGCAGGCGAGAGCAGGGTGAGCGACGCCACGCGCGTTGGCCGCTTGACTGCGTAACCGAGTGCGAGCCATCCGCCGAGCGAAACTCCGATGAGGCTGGCCGACGTCAACCCAAGGTGCTGGTACACATCATCGAGCCAATCCACGTAGGCGCCGGAACGCAGGGGTGGACGGGACTGTGCGCTGAGCCCGGGCTCGCCGATCACGTCAACGGCGTAGACGCGATAGTGCTTGGCCCATTCGGCCACATCGCGAATCCACACCGCGGAGTTGGCGCCCGACCCGTGGAGGAGCAGCACAGGCGGGCCGTCGATCGGACCGCAGGCGATCACGAGCGTCTCGCCATGCCGCGTCCTGACGCTCACGTGCTCGTTGGTCACGGGCCAGCGCGCGAGCACTTTGCGGTAAAAGGCTTCGATCGCCTGCCGGCCGGCTTCTGACTTGTAGATCCCCGGCATGCGTTCAGTCCTCCAGGAGTGTGTTCACAAGACGCATCAGTCCGGCCGCAATGTCGGGACTGGCTGTGATCGTGACGCGCAGTTTGGCGTGTTCGGGGTAATAGATGATGTCCACGCGCGGTACGTCGCCGCCGGCGCCGCCCCGGGTATTCAGTCCGGACAACACGAGCGTCCTAATGCGGTCCGCTGTTTCCGGCCTGACCGCGTCCGCATCGACGACGGCTGACGCGATCACGTGCCGCGTCCGATTCACCGGCCCCGGCAGATCGATCGCCGAGGTCCCCGCAAACTCCTCGAGATCACGCCGCGTGATGCGGTACTGCTTGCCGATCCGTTTGGCCTTGAGCCGGCCGCTCCGCACGTACGCGCGGACGGTCTTGACGTGCAGGTTGAGGAGTTCCGCAACGCGCTCCACGGTGTAGAGTTGAGGGGCGTTCATATCCTCTTATATTCTCTATATTCATGTATGTGTCAAGATGAAAGGGAAGTATGTGGAATATTACGGACTGAGCCTTGCGCGAGTGAACTAGAGCTTGGCGGGTGAGAGCATCCCCTATAATCGCAACCCCTGACGTGGCCTTGAAGGCTGGCACTCGACTCGGTCCATACGAGATCACCGCCCCGCTTGGTGCGGGTGGTATGGGCGAAGTGTACCGGGCGCGCGACACCAGGTTGGATCGCGACGTTGCCGTCAAGGTGCTGCCGCAAGCGTTTTCCGGTGACCCCGATCGCGTGTACCGGTTTCACCAGGAAGCGCGCGCAATCGCCACACTGAACCATCCCAACATCTGTCAGATCTACGATCTCGGCCCGGACTACCTCGTGCTCGAGTACGTGAATGGCGTGCCGCTGCAAGGGCCAATGCCGCCCCACGTCGCCACTCGCGTCGCTCTGCAGATTGTCGATGCGTTACAAGCGGCTCACGAGCGTGGCGTCATCCATCGCGACCTGAAGCCCGCGAATATCCTGGTCATTCACGGCACGAGCCACCGTCTACATCCGGACAACGCACACGCCGATGGCAGTAGCCAAAGCGCGGGCGCGCCGATCGCCAAGATCCTCGATTTCGGTCTGGCCAGGCTGGCAGACGACGCGCCGGATGTGACCAGAACTGCTGTCGGGACTCTGGTAGGAACCGCGGCATACATGTCGCCGGAGCAGGCTGATGGCCGTGTGCTCGATGCGCGCTCCGACATTTTCAGCTTCGGCGCTGTCTTGTACGAAATGCTCACAGGAATGCGCGCCTTTGCCGGCAACACGACGGCTCAGGCTCTGAGCGCGATCTTGCGTGACGAACCACGGCCCTTGCCAGTTTCGGTTCCAGCAGCTCTCGGACGGGTCGTGACACGTTGTCTCGCAAAGTCTCCCGAGGATCGCTTTCAGTCGTGCGAAGAGCTCAAGGGAGCACTTCATCATTCCTTCGCGCCGAGCGACGACCATCCCCGACCCTCCATCGCGGTGTTGCCGTTCGCGAACATGAGCGCTGACAAGGAAAACGAATACTTCAGTGACGGGCTGGCCGAAGAGATCATCAACGCACTGGCGCACCTGCCGGGCCTGACGGTCATCGCTCGAACTTCTGCATTCGCCTTCAGAGGCAAGGAAGACGACGTCCGCCGTATTGCGGATGCGCTCGGCGTGAAGAACGTCCTTGAAGGCAGCGTCCGCCGGTCCGGCAATCGCGTGCGCGTCACGGCACAGCTGATCACCGCGAGCGACGGCAGCCATCTCTGGTCAGAACGGTACGACCGGGACATGACCGACGTCTTCGCGATCCAGGACGAGATTGCTCAAGCGATCGCCAGTGCCCTGCGCGTGAAGCTGTCGGTCGAGGCTGGCACGAAGCGAGGCGGGACGTCGAATCTGACCGCATATGAGGCGTTCCTGAGGGGACGCTTTCATTGGGTGAAGCTGACCCCGGACTCGCTCGATCGAAGCCGCAACTTCTACGAGGAGGCTATCGAGCTTGATCCCGAATTCGCACTGGCGCATGCATTTCTTGCCGAGCACGAGTTTGC
>Ga0207688_10000956_pt1 | contig 14674 bp, 23 predicted proteins | sample KBSMiscanthusM4_FD_184296 | JGI IMG/M metagenome (GOLD analysis project Ga0207688, IMG submission 184296) | Miscanthus rhizosphere microbial communities from Kellogg Biological Station, Michigan, USA - M4 (SPAdes) (version 2) | ecosystem: Host-associated > Plants > Roots > Rhizosphere ...
CGGCCTTTCTCCCACCAGCAGAACGCGACGAAGGTCATACCGGCCGCGCCGAAACCCACCAGTGTCGGCGCCGACAGCCAGCCACGGTCGGGTGCCTCGATGATCGTGTACACCAAGGCGGCCAACATCAGCACCGAAAGCAGCGCACCGCCGCGGTCCAGCCGCGCCGCCCGATTCGCCGCCGACGCTCCGATCACCGTGGCCGCCCCCACCGCGGCCGCCACGGCCGCAGGAATCAACGCTAAAAACACGCTGCCCCACCAGAAAGACTCCAACAACGCGCCACCGAGGATCGGCCCGATCGCCACCCCCAGCCCCGACACCGCGCCCCACGCCCCGATCGCACCTGCACCTGCCCGCGGCTCGGTGAACAGTTCAGTGATGATCGCCAGAGTGGCCGGATAGATCAGCGCTGCCGACACCCCCATCGCCAGCCGTGCACCGACCAATGAAACGGTCGAGGTGCACAGCGCCGCAGTACAACTCGTCACGGCGAACAACACCAGACCGGTGATCAGCACCCCGCGGCGGCCCACCTTGTCGCCGAGGGCTCCCCCCACCAACACCAACGCCGCGAACGCCAGATTGTAGGCGTCGACGATCCACTGCAGGCCCCGAGTCGATGACCCGAGCGCCGAATTCAACGACGGCAGAGCCACATTGACGATCGTCGTTTCGACGTTGATCGCCAACGCCGCCAGCAGCACGACGGCGAAGGCCGCGGCAGGCCGCACCCTGGGCTGCGCGGCGTGGGCGGGTCCAGCTGCGGCACGGGCGCTACGGGGAAGGATCGACGCCACGATGACCTCCGATCAGCCGATGTTGACATCACTAACATCCGCGGCATGGCACGACGATGTTAGTGCCGTCAACATGTGCGCGGGATCGTGCGGCTAGCCGATGCCCTCTTGCACCACGTCGAGCAGACGATCGGTGATGGTCTGCTTCTGTTGGGCATCAAGGTGTTGTAATGCACCGTCGACGAAGAGCATCGCCAGTCCGTGAACCGCGGCCCAGGCGGCCTCGTCAAGGCCGGCCCGGCGCTTCGCGGGCAATGCCCCAACAGCGACGATGTCGTCGATACATCCGACCAGGATGGCAAAAGGGTGCTCGTGGGACTGGCCGCCGGTGGCGTCGAGCGGAGGAGCCAAGCTCGCCGTCTCGGGAGAGAACGCGCTACGGAACAGCCCAGGCTCATCGAGAGCGAAATCGATGTAGGCCTGCCCGGTTGCGCGCAGCCGCGCCAACGCGCGACGGGCCTTCGGGCCACGGCGCGGCACTGCATCGAGCGCCTCGTTCATCCGGTCGGCCAGTCGGTGCCGCGCGTAGTCGACGACAGCGGCCATGAGCGCGTTGCGGTCGGCGTAGTGGCGGTAGGCCGCCGCGTTACTCACGCCGGCTTTGCGCTGCACGTCGCGCATGGACACCGCATCCGGTCCCGCGGTCCGCGCGAGGTCCACGGCGTGCTCCAGCAGTTCCTGCCGCAGGTTGCCGTGGTGGTAGGTGGTAACCGCCCGGCCGGGTCGCCGCCCGGTGCGCTGCTCTCCCATCAGACCATGGTTACTCGATCAACCCGCGCCCACGTGCAAGTGGTGCCCAGGGGCGCAAACCGGTCGGGTCGTCCACCGATTCAGCGCGCAACGGGCAGCGCTGGCCAAAAGCAACTCAAGGGTCACCGGGACGGTTGCTCGTTTGGGCGGGCGGTGAACACTTCGGTCGTATCGCCATGCAGGCGAATTGACCGCACGAGGCCGTCGGGATCGCGGTCGGTGAACGCGACCGCGCGCACGGTCACCCGGCGACCATCCAGCGTGAGGTAGTGGTTGTCGGCCTCGAGAACGAAATGAAAGTCATCGCCAAGCACGGTGCGCAGGTCATGTTCGATCGCGGCGAAGCTCTGCCAGTAGCCCGCAAGCATGTCGCGCACCGCCTCGCGCCCGATCACCGGGCGAGCGTTACCGATCACGCGTTCGACATCTTCGCTGAGCAATTCGACATAGGCGTTGATGTCTTTCGCGTCCAGGACCCTCAGGTAGTCGAGATACCAGCCAAACGCGGCTTCCGAGAGTTGGTTGATGCCAAGGGAGTCGGTCTTCATCCACTCGCCTGCCTAATCATCGGTTCCAGTCGATCATAACCGCGGTCGCGTTCGCAGTCCCGATCTGACGGGACATCTCCATCAGATCAAGCCGAAACGGTTCGTCACTTGGGGGTCGTCGCCGACCGCGGATGGGCGCGGGAGCGTGAAGTGCCCGGCGCCGACCAGCTTGTCGATCCCTGCCGCTCGCAACGCGTCGGAGTCGGTGTCCTCGATCCCATGGTCGGCGAGCTGCTTGGCCACATCGCGGGCCGCTGCGGCCACCGCACTGCCCGTTCCCATCGTCGTCGACGATCCGTAGGTCGGGCCAGTCCGGGGCAGATCGGTGTCGCCCCAACGCATCTCTACCCTGTCGAGCTCCACACCGAGCTCCTCGGCGGCGATCTGGCTGAGCACGGTCTGTACGCCGGTCCCGATGTCGTGCACGTTCGCCTCTACGACCACCGAGCCGTCGCCGCGCAGCGTCACCCGCGCCTCGCCTGGGTAACGGAAGCTGCCCATCGAGCAGGTTGCCATGCCGTGCCCGATCACCCAGGGCCCATCGATGCCCGGCCGGTCCCGCGAGCAGGCGAAGGGCTGGGACTACAAAGGCTGGCTCGGCGAGCCTGGGCGGAATGGTATTGCAACGCACCAGATGTCCCTATTTCCGCCGAACACCCGCACGGGTGTCCATAGTCCAACGCCATTCCGTTACGTCGCATCGCCGCCCAGTGTTCGGGGCTCCGAACGAAGGTACCCTCGCGGTAATGCAGGACTCCCCGGCCGCTGAAGCGGGGCGGACGCGGTTGCGCGCGCGCCCCCGGCGCTGTTGGCGGCGGCCGCTTCTCGTGCTCCCGCTCATATTGCTTCTGCTTGGGGCGCCGAGGTGGACACTGCTCGGGCGGGCACGCATTGGCCGACGGTCGTGATCGTCGTCGCTGGCCTCTTCGCTGTCGCCTTCGCCGGGTTACCCGCGCTGATGAGGCTGGGGCACGGCCGCCGGCACCTGGACTGGGCGGCCGCAACCAGACGCATTGCTCGGTGCGATGTGGGTGATGTTCGCCTGGTCGGTTTTTGGCTCAACTTCTGCGGCTGGCGTTGCTCTTGTTCGGTGTCGACGATCTGGCGCGCTCACGGATCGTGGCCGGTGCCGCAGTGACCGTGGTCGTCAGGCTGCTCGTGTGGGGTTATGCCGAAGGATGCGGGTACCGCGCGTCAGGCACGTCGACATCGCCGACGGAATGGTGGAGGTCCGCGAGGCACAGGCGAGACCGCTCGCCGCGGTGCGGGCACGGCTGGCCCGCTTGTACGTCACCGGTAATCGCGAATACTTCAGCGAGGCACAGGGGTGGCTCGACTACATTTACGGCATCGGCTGGGACGCACTGCACAACCGGCACGGGGCGAATCTCGAAGCGGCGCTGACGAATACCGCCCCTTCGCTGCCGGTGATGCTGCTCGCGCATCAGCCCAAGCAGGTCGTGCAGGCGGCGACGGCAGGAGTGGACCTGCAAATCTCGGGGCACACCCACGGCGGGCAGATCTGGCCGTTCAACTATTTTGTCAGACTCGATTAGCCGGTGGTGCACGGACTGAGCAGGCACGGCGAGCTCACTTAGCTCTACACGAGTCGTGGTAGCGGTTTCTGGGGCCCCCGTTGCGCGTCTTCGCACCCAGCGAGATCACCGTGCTGACGCTACATCGAGGGTGAATTGCTCTGAATAAGGCCGTGATTGCATCTGGCCTTGTCCCACAATCGGCCCGCGTGCACGTCGCCCCACCGGGCAAGCCGTTCATGTGCCGCAGCCCGCTGGCGGCTTCGGCGACCGACGCGTAGCCGGCCTTATGCGCTCCGGACCGGTCGGCCCGAAGCCGGACAACGGGACCAGGATTATGCTCGGATTGCGTTGCTGCAGAATGTCACAGCCAAGGTTCCACTTCTCCAGGGTGCCCGGCCGAAGTTCTCCACGATGACGTCGGAGCACTCCACCAGGTCGAGGAACACCTCGCGACCTGCGTCGAGACGCGGGTTCAGGGTCACGGCCTTCTTGTTGCAGGCATGCACCATCCAGAAGAAGTGATGCCCGTGGAGTTCGGCCTCGCCCCAGGTGCGCAGCGGATCGGGGAAGCTGGGCGGCTCGATCTTGATCACCTCGGCGCCGAGATCGCCGAGCAGCCGGCGTCGTTCCGCCCCTGCCCGACGTAATACCGACATCGACTGTTGTTTCCCGGCTGCATATCCACTTACCCATGCTCACGCGTAGACCCCGTTGGAGCTCGGCGACTGGGGCCGAACGCGGCGACCTATCTCGACATGGCCCGCGCGTGGGACTTGCGTCGAGCAGCACACAGCAGGCCACGGCCGACAAGTTCGCCGTTAGGGCAGCGCCCCACAGGTTTCGGGAGCCCCGATGAACTGGATACGCACGACGCAGCCGTCAGTCCTGAGTGTTACGGTTTGCAGTGCTGAGCTCCCGCCCGGTGGAGACCCAACGCTGACGCAGCGGGCAAGCGCGGCCAAAGAAAAGCAAAGACCCAGTGCTTGGGTGCCGCTGAACTTTGTGTCCTAATCTCTTGGGTTAAGGACGTCGTTGCGGAGTATGACCGATGTGGCCGAGAAGCGCAGGGATCTGATCACTTTCGAGGCGGTTCGAAGAACGAGCACACCCGCGATCAAATCGAAAATTATTGCGCAAGAGCATATTCGCTCGCCGAAGATGCGATGTTGAACGATCAGCTCGGGAGACATCACTTGCAGGGCCACTATCGACAACCCCGAGCACGGCGAAGAGATGATGGTCGATCAAGTCGTCGGTCAGCAGGGAGCATTCGTCGCGGTAGCATTTTTAAATCGGCGCGGTAACCGAATTCCATCGGTGGAAGGATTTGAATGCGCTGGAGGGCAAATCGCTTGATCGCCATTACGGTCGCCGCGGTGGCTGTGTCCGCATGCGCGCACCAGGTTGGTGGCCGCGCCCAGCTTGCCTACTCTGTTGTGTCGATACTGCCGACCGAGCACGAGATGAGCGCGGTCGTGAAAAACCGCCTATCGAACTACGGTTTTCAGCCGTTTGTCGGTGGATTGGAGGTGTTACCGAACGGATTCCACGACGATACCGAAGCCACTCCGATTGCATGCGTTGGTGTCACTGATACCTTGCTCCGTGTTGTCTATGAGCAGGCGCCGGTAGTGGAGGCGGCCCGGCAAAGCTACTTCAACCCGAACGCGGGGGTCGCTGTCTCCGGCGCCGACGTCGGGATCGTTCGGTTGACATCGGCCCAGACGGCAAACCGGCTCTTCGCTGCGATAACGCGGGCCTGGCAGAATTGCTCGGGTACGACAGTTATCAAGCGAATCGGTATCGCCGACAACGCCGAGCTGTTGGCCACGATCAGCAATGTCGCGGTGGCGGGTCCGGTTCTGACGGCAGCTGTCACCACGCAGGACACCCGGCGCCGAGCGACATCTCGCTACGCGCGGGCGCTCGGTGTGCGATCCGACTGCATTGTGGAGGCGTCGCTCGCGGTAACGCCGCTCGGCCACAACGACCCGATCGCGATTTCCGGCGCCCCTGACATCGTGCGCCTGGTGCAGGCGAAAATCGGTCCGAAATGAGTCCCCACCGGCGGGCACGCGATTTCGAAACCGACCACCATCGAGCTCACTGGCTGGCGCACGGATCACTGCGACCGTCCCGATCTCTGACGTCGATATAGCGAGCACTGCAATTACGGCCGCAATAGAACATGCCACCTGTGTGGCATAATAATGGCATGAATCGCATACGCTTGAGCACGACCGTGGACGCCGAGCTGCTGAGCAGTGCACGTAGTGTGCGCTCGGGGATCACCGACGCGGCCCTGATCGATGAGGCGCTGATGACACTGCTCGCTCGTCATCGATCAGCCGAGATAGACGCGAGCTACGCCGCCTACGACGAGCACCCGGCTGATGAGCCCGACGAATGGGGCGACCTGGCGTCTTGGCGGCGCGCGGCCGGCGCCTCGTGAGTGCGCTACCGGGACGCGGAGAGATGTGGTGGTGCGAGATGGCCGACATCGGGCGGCGCCCGGTGGTGGTGCTGTCGCGCGACGCTGCGATCCCCCGGCTTGGACGCGCACTCGTCGCTCCTTGCACCACGAACATCCGCGGACTCGCCAGCGAGGTAGTTCTCGAACCCGGCTCAGACCCCATCCCCCGCCGTTCGGCTGTGAACCTGGACTCTGTCGAAAGTGTCTCGGTCGCGGTGTTGGTCAGCCGGCTTGGTCGACTTGCCGACACCCGAATGCGTGCTATCTGTGCAGCGCTTGAGATCGCGGTCGACTGCATGAGGTGAAGCCACGCCGATCAATCAGCTGAACCCCCGAGATGCTCTAAGCCGGCAAAGCGTAATCAGTCTCTGTTGCGGTTTCACGAGATATCAGTAGGTGCTGCCTTCTCGTCGACCATGGCGTGGTGTCGAGGGTCAGACTCAACACCGGGATATTATCCGCATCGATGAGGCTGACAACAGTGAACGCAATATATTCGCGTCTCGCGAAAACGTATGACCGCGAGTTGCGAGATGATATGGAATACACGGCGTATTTAAAAGTGCCACAACTAGTAATCAACGCACTCGGGCACAAAGAAGCCAACATTCTCGATCTCGGCTGTGGCACGGGACTCAGTTCGCTGTTGTTTTTCGAAAACGGTTATGACGTAACAGGTATAGACGGCACCAGCGCAATGATTCGTCGAGCGCGAAAGCTGCCGTATAAAAAGGTCATTCAGCAGGATTTGGAATCGCCCTGGCGCGTCGAAGATCACTCGTTTGACGCAGTTGTGATGATTGGTGTGATGGAATACATTATCTATCCCAGGGTGCTGTTTCGCCAGGTACGCAACAAACTTGTCGATGGTGGCGTTTTCGGCCTCACAGTGCCCTACAAGAGCAAATGTTATACGGACGTCAAGCTTAAATCGTACTACAGGAAAGAGATAGTGCCTGTTATCCTCAAGGCGGGCTTCAACATTGAGTCGTCCGAAAAGACGTTGGGCTTCGAGGACGCCGGCAAAAAGGTACTATACTGGAACTATCTTTTGCGCAAACGCAATACTACTTCTTTGAACAAGTAGCACCCATCTAGACCGCGGCCGACAGCGACCGAACCGTGTATATAGGAACTTGACACCGCTGGCAACTCTAAATTGGCGCGCCAATTTATTGGCTGCTGCCGCCCCTTGGCTGTGGCTCCTTATGCGAACGGTTCGGCTGCTACAGATGCGTCAGGCGAAAAGCCCTGTCCACGTCGTGGGTTTCGACGGGCCATGCGGCTCGACTTCGGGCGCTGCTCGCGGACGTGCCGGATCTGCGACGCGCCCCCGCTGTTCGTCGACCGCGACCTGTGCAATGGTGTCCGGCGATAAGCGCGAGAAGCCCCGCCACAGTGGCTCGCCCTCGAAGACCTGGATCCACGGACCCTCGTCCGTATCGACAGTCACGTAGCCGCGCCGGGCAAGCTCAGTCAACGCCGTCGACTTTCCCACACCGGACATCCCCGTCACCAGAACCGTCGTGTGACCCGTCACGACAACGATTCAACCGCCCCAATATCTCGAGGTGCCGCGACGACATCCGCGACGTGTCCGACGACTCCTAATTCGGAGCGCCGGTCGCTGTCGTGGACAAGTTATCGACAGCTGCTCCGCGACGATGGTGGCGCCTGGTCAACGGTCAGGTCATCTGCCAGTGGCCGCGTTGCCTGCGGACGAGGCTTGTATCCCAGGTACTTGTCGGTACGGATAGCCGCGCCGGTCACACCGGATTCGCGCAACAGGGACGCAGTCGACGAGACGAACTGTGAGGCGCCGGCGATGAAGAAGGTGGCGTCTGGGGTGGTCGTGGCTGCGACCGTCGCGGCAGTTCGGAAGTCGGCTGCGTGCTGCGGGTATTCGGCACTGGTGGCCCACTGCTGCGCCTCGTCGCGGTAGGCGTGGCCGTCGTGGGACACGTGGATGAGCGACGACTCGAGGTTCAGGCCTGCCACCGCGGCATGGGCGAGCATCGCTCGCATCGGGGTGATCCCCACGCCCTGTGCCAGCAGCACAACCTGCGGAGCCGCCCCGTCAAGTTTGAACGTCTGGTTGAGCGGACCGCGCAAGCCCACCTTGTCGCCGGGCCGGAGCGCAGCCAGACGCTGCTTGAACGAGCTGCCCGACTGCACCGAGGTGCCGATCAAGACACGACCCTCTTCCGGAGTCGAAGCGATACTGAACGCTTTCCTCACCACCCCGCACTCCGACGACGACGTGTGGGCACCCGCGTTCGACCGCACCATCGAACAGCCGATCGCCGGCAGCATCCCCGTCCTCAAGCACACCCGGGTAGTGATCACCGAAGGCAACTACCTGCTGCTCAACGATCCCGTGTGGACCCGGGCGCGGTCGCAGCTGGACAACGTGTGGTTCTACGACCTCGATGATGCAGTCCGGCGGAAACGATTGATCAACCGCCACATACGATTCGGCAAATCTCCTGCCGCCGCCGCGGCCTGGGTCGACGGCGTTGATCAGCGCAACGCCGAACTGGTCGCCACCACCCGGCATACAGCAGACCTGACCGTCCACGACTCTGGGCACGGACCGGCCACAGCGACAAACCCGGACCGGCTGGGCGCTGCGTCAACACCAGACCGCTAGTTGGCTATCAGACCTCGGGCGACACATCTGGAGATTTGGTGGACGCTCTGCAATCATCATCGCTGCCCAGAGGCTTCCTGGGTATGCACCGACACTTGACGACACCACGTCTTGCGGAGCTCCCGCCGGCGTCGTCCACCCCGCGAGGTCGACGACAAAAATTTGGAGCCGTGCTGGTATTGCTGGTGGTCTGGCTGCTGCTCCACCTGCGCGTCAGTGCGCCGATCAACCGCGCACTCACCGCAGCCAGCGACAAACACGACATACCGTCCAACGCCCACGCACTGCAACGTGACTGAGAGCGCATCATCCTCCTGAGCGCCATCCTGCGAGGACGGAGCATCCCCCGGAGCCGCGGAGAGTTTCCTCTACGTTGGCCGGCTGGCCTGACGTCATCCTGGTGTGACGGGCTGGGGTCCACAACGTAGGTTCGCCAAAATTGACATCGCAGTCCGTGGGACTGACCTGCCGTGGCGACTCACGAGGCGGCCAACACCAGCACCCGCTGCCGGTCTGAACATCCTTGTAGCGCTACGCCCTTCCCCTCATCGGGCATTTCGCGGGTCTAACGGGGATCCGGGTCAGGTGCGAACTGCGGAACCCATGTCAGCGCTTCATGGCCCGTGTGAGCGGGTGCGGTGGCGGTTCGGCTTGCGAGACCGCTACGGAGTTCTTAACCGCGGTGTCGGGCAGGATGCGACGATCGGTGGATCAGACGAATTAGCGTTGGAAGGTGACGCCATGGATGTGCAATTCATCACGAGCGTTGCAGTGATCACCCCCGAGATGGCCGTCAGCCGACGGTTGTACGTGGACGCGCTTGGCCTGCCACTGACCGCGGAAGAAGACGGCTACCTGCACAGTGAAGACATCGGCGGTTGTAAGTCTTTTGGCGTCTGGCCCCTGACTCAGGCTGCGCAAGCGTGCTTTGGCACGCATGACTGGCCGGTTGAGCGGCCGGTGCCGCAGGCTAGCGTCGAGTTCGAGGTCGCGGACGCCGACACCGTCCAGGTCGCAGCGGACGAGTTGAAGGAGAAGGGCTTCACGCTGCTGCACGACGCACGTACCGAGCCGTGGGGACAAACCGTCGCTCGACTGCAGTCCATCGAGGGCGCGATCATCGCCCTCTCTTATGCGCCCACGATGCATTCGTAAAGAGAAATGGGCTTCCCTCGGGTCGTGACGGCTTCCCTAACGCTGCGGCCGGTTGGTCTGCAGGGAGTCTCTCGTCAACGGCAACCGAAAACTGATCAATTGTCGGCCGCGCACTGGTCAGCATTCAGGTGCCGTCGACATCTCTCGTATGGATGGGCGACATCAATGCGGCGGAGCCGTGTCGGCGTCGGCTGTTGTAGAAGTCGTGGCACGAGGCCACCACAACCTGGCGTGCGTGGGCATTCGTGGTGACGTGGGGCCGGGACAAGACCTGGTGTTCGAGGGTCGAGAAGAACGCCTCCCCGGCAGCGCTATCGAAACATGAGCCGACCCTGCGCATCGATTGCGGCACCCCGAGCTTTCGGCTCAGCGCGCTGAAAACGCCTGCCGTATAGGTAGATCCGCGATCGGTGTGGACGATCAGCCCGTCAATGGCGGCGGGTCCACCGCGCCCCGCCGCGGCCATCTTGATCGCATCGCAGGCCAGGTCGGCGTCGGGGTGATCCGAGGTCGCACTGGCCAGCCGACGCGAATGCAGGTCCAGCACCGAGGCGAAATAAGGCTTGCCTTCGGCAGAAGGCTTGGATCTCAGTGATGTCAGCGCATCACCTCACGTTCGATGCCGCGGCGGTGAAGTCCCGGTGCAGCAGGTCGGGAAACGTCGGTGCCAACCGGTCCTGGCGGGTCAATCCCCGGCGCCGGTTGGGCATGCGGCCCTCCAAGCCCTGCCAGCGGTGTTCACACTCACCACCTCACAGGCCTCGAACCGCGACGTCACAGCGGCCGAGAACGTCGGACAAACAGCTGCCCGAGAGAAAACGATGCCGAACTCTATGCCCAGGCCGAGATGCAGCTGGCCAAAGCCCCGGAGCGCGACGAAATCGATTCCGCAGCTGAAGAAGTCGTCGATGTCGTCGACGATCATCTGACCGCGGTGCAAGGCGCATCGAGCGCCAAGGCGGAAGCCGATCGCATCAGACGACGGGCCGACCAACCAACCAACGAAGCTGGCCTGCCTTGAGCACCGGCAAGACACAGGAGCTATCAATGAAAATCATCCACACCCCGCTCGCGGTTCTGCGTTTCCAGTACGGAATCGTTCGGCTACCCCTTCAAATGATCGAGGAGCGCGTGGTCGCACGCATGGGCTCGGAAGCGCCTGCGCGATTGTTTACGAGCGCTCATTGGGATTGTTGGACGCAGCCGTGGGCAACGCACTGGGCGACTTGCGGCTTCAAAAGCGTGGCGACGCGCTCGCCGAACGTAGCGATGCGCTCCGTCGCGCGGCCCAGCTCGACGCAACTTCGGATCAAGCACGGCAGCAGTCCAATGCTGACGTGAAAGCCAAAAGCGACAAGGCGACCGACGACCAGCAAGAAGCACGCGCAGCGAAGTCGTACAAGCCCGGACCGCAGCCGAGGAGCGCAAGCGTGCGGCTGAAGAGTCGGCCGCGCGCACCGCTGCCGCGAAGAAGCAGGCCGACGACGTGGCTGCCCAGCACACGAATTCTGGCAAAGCGGCCAAGCGCGATGAACAAGCCAGAACTCGGGCGAACGAGCAAAGGTCGCCGTGGCTGCCAAGTCAAAGCTCAGCCACGCTGAGGCAACGCGCACCAACGCCGACATCAAGCGTGTGCAGGCGGACCGTGTCGAGGAGCTGGTCGGCATCGAGAAGCAGAAGCGCCAATCGGAGCGCTGCGAATAACGCCTAGACAGACGGCGGGATGGGTGCGGCCCTGGAGACGAGCCGCTGCTGACGCGAAGCGATGCATAAACGCTGCAGGAACGTTACGCTGGACTTCTCGGCCCTCGCGTATCCAGCAGCGGGTGGCGGGTCGAATCGCACATTGCGCCGTGAGGTTGGCGAAGCCCCACCGCGCATTCTTGCCAGGTTCACATCCGAGCCGCCGAATCAGGATCATCAGAACGAAAGGGCGGTCGGGTGTCGTCAACGTCGAGGTCGGAGTATGCCGACGTAACGGACATGTTCCGACATCTCGTGACACTGGACGGGCAGTCGAGTGAGTACCAACGCCAGCGAGATGTGATCATCGAACGCTGTCTGCCGCTGGCCGACCACATCGCACGGCGCTTCAGTAACCGCGGAGAACCTCTCGAGGACCTCGTCCAGGTGGCACGGATGGGGTTGATTCAGGCGGTGAACCGCTTTGACACTGCCAACGGCGCGGAATTCTTGGCGTTCGCCGTACCGACCATCATGGGCGAAGTTCGCCGACACTTCCGCGATCGCGGATGGTCGGTTAAGGTTCCCCGCCGAATGAAAGAACTTGGGCCCCAGCTCAAAAGGGCTCACGATGAGTTGTCTCAACGGTTGGGACGTGCGCCCACGGCAAGCGAAATCGCCGGCCATTTAGGACTCGACCGTGAAGAAGTGGTGCAGGCCCAGATTGCCGCAAGCGCGTACTCCACCGTTTCGTCTGACGCGCCGGGCCCCGCGGCAGCAGGGGACGACGAAGGACTATCGATCAGTAGCAGTCTCGGAGACTTAGACGCCAACTTGGACAAGGTGCTCGATGTCGAAACCGTTCGCCCCTTGGTGGCGGCGTTGCCCGAACGTCTGCAAACCGTACTCCTGCTTCGATTCTTCGAGAACATGACGCAGACGCAGATTGCCGAACGGCTAGGGATCTCGCAGATGCACGTGTCGCGTCTTCTGGCTCAATCGCTGGCGACATTGCGACAAAGAGCCCAGACTCTGGCACCGGTGTGAGCTAGGAACCATCCTGCGGCGTGATTACTTTCGCAAGCGATTGGCATCGGGAACCACTGACGCAGGTTGAGCGGTGGGGTCATGACACCGCGTTACCCCTTCTTCACTCACCGGCGGTGTGCGAGCGTCACGAGTAGCCGAGTGCCCAGCGGATATTCCAGGAACGGCCGGGCGCCCGCCCGACCTCGGTCCCCTACCGCTCACAATGACTGCTTTTGCACCACGTCGTATTTGTGTGATTGATCAGTCAGTCCGGGAGGGGACTCGTTTGGCACCGACTTCGGTTGTTCAGCAGCGTTTGCCGTTTGGCACGAGCAGCTGCTCGATTCCCGTGCCGGGCGACTATCACCTCGGGTCTTCCGGAAGGCCGCCAAGATTGCAGCCCATTGACCGGATCCGGCTGCGGGCACGCCTGTGATGGCAGACGGTGACGCAATTCCGCCCGCCCGGTCGCCGAGTCAATGCACCGCATCACCTCGCGCCGGTTTGATGAGCGCACGCTGGTCCGGGCTGAATTTTCGCTGACGTGATGACAGGTGTGCTGGATAGATCATGCACTCCGCTGTCTGGCAACGAATTCAGCTGCATCGACATCCGGTCGTTGTCTAGCCACTGGGCGCCGGCTGTCACCAGGCCGAACCTGGTTCATAGGAGCCAAAGCTCCACTCGTAACCTTCGAAGTCGATGACCCTCGCGCGGGTGCTGCCCCACGGTGTGCTCTCGGGTGATATGACGCTGGTGGCTCCAAACAGGATGGCTTGGCGGTATATCTGCTCGACGTCGTCGACCAAAAGGTACAGGCCCGCGCCAGTTGAAAGACCTAGTAGTTGTGGACGCTGGGACGGCCGATCGATGCTGGCCAGCATGACTACCGCCTGCCCACGCCGCAGTTCGGCGTGGTCCACAACATTATTGTCGCCGAGCTGAGTTCTGATGACGGAGAAACCGATTGCGCTGAGCCAGTCCAGGGCTTTTCGGGCGTCTTGATAGCTCAAGTAGGCGAAGAGTTTGTCGGTCACGGTTCCTTGGCTCCTGTAGTCACCGGCCTTCCAGCACGGCTTCGGACGCCGCACTGGTCAGCTGCCGCGTCCGTGTGCTGCTGTGCAAGCGCTGATCGCAGGTTTGCCGTGAACAGCAACGAAAGCAAGCGCGCCGACGCCGATTTGGCTGGTTCTCCCGGCTGACGACGGGGTTGGCGCCTTCTACCGAATCGACTGGGCCTTGGGCCCAGCGCGCTGGTGGAACTCCACAACGTGGGTCATTTCGCTTGCGCTGCGCGTGCCCGAGATCATCGCGACTGCAGTCTGTCCAGTTCCCGGATCGGCGCCATACGCGGCGGCGTCCCTGGTGGTGTGCATAGTACGGCGGCGGGAAAGTGTCGGCCTCACCGCGGCGGGCGCCCCTGAGGGCTTGCGACTAAGACGATGCGGCGCCGCGGCGTGCTCGGCAGTTAGCCCGCTGTCGCCGGGATGAGCCGCCTGGTCGACGGCGCGCGGCTACGCGCAAATGACGTGATCGGCGGATCCGTGGCAATCTTGTCGGTGAGTGCCATTGGAAGCGATGCCGGGAGGTTGAGATGCTGCCCGTGCCGACACCCGAGCCGACGAAGTCCGGTCAGGAGTCGGTGTGGAAGTACCCGCGCCCGCCTCGGCTGGAGCAGTTCACCGGCGCGATCACCGTTGAGCTGGGCGGGCAGACGATTGCGTCGACCACACGGGCATGGCGGGTCCTCGAAACCAGTCATCCGCCAACGTACTACCTTCCGCGTGAGTGCTTCGCGGAAGGCGCGCTGCAACCGGTGGCGGGATCGTCGTGGTGCGAATGGAAGGGGCGAGCAAGCTATTACGACGTGGTGAGCGCGAAGAAGATCGCGCCGCAGGCCGCGTGGACCTATCCGCTTCCGACGCGGGGGTTCACTGCGATTACAGGCGCGGTCGCGGTGATGGCTGCGCTCGTCGACCGCTGCACCGTGAACGGTGAACAAGTGGTTCCGCAGCCCGGCGGCTTTTACGGCGGCTGGGTTACCAGTT
>Ga0207688_10000962_pt1 | contig 14655 bp, 12 predicted proteins | sample KBSMiscanthusM4_FD_184296 | JGI IMG/M metagenome (GOLD analysis project Ga0207688, IMG submission 184296) | Miscanthus rhizosphere microbial communities from Kellogg Biological Station, Michigan, USA - M4 (SPAdes) (version 2) | ecosystem: Host-associated > Plants > Roots > Rhizosphere ...
TCGGCGGCGCGCTGCGCGGTGAGCTCCTGCGGCTGACCGGCCGCTACGGCGAGGCGGTCGAGCGGCTGCGGGCGGCCCGCGAAGGCGTCCGCCTGCGGGGGTTGCCGATCTTCCTCGCGACCGCGGGACTGATCTTCGCCGAGGCGGGCGAGACCGACGAGGCCCGCCGGATGCTCGACGAGCTGCGCGCCCTGCTGCCCCGCCAGCCCCGCGACGGCCGGTGGATCGCCACGGTCGCGGGCGCGGGCCTGCTCGCGACCCTCCTCGAGGACGAGCCCACGGTCGCGTGGTGCCTCGACCAGCTCACGCCGTACGGCGGCTACTACCTCGCGGGCGGGGCGGGCTCGGTGCGTTGCGACGGGTCGGTCAGCCGCGTGACGGGCTGCCTCGCGGCGGCGCTCGGCCGCACCGACCAGGCCCGCCGTCTGCTCACCGCGGCGATCGCCATGGACGAGCGCATCGGCGCCCTCCCCTACCGGGTGCTGTCCGAGGTTGCGCTGGCCGGCGTGCACGCCGCGGCGGGCGAGCGGACGGCGGCCGAGCCGCTCGCGCGACGGGCCGCCGACACCGCCCGCCGCGTCGGGATGCCGCCCGCGCTGGCGGCCGCCGAGGAAGTGCTGGCACGGCTGCGCGCCGAGCGCGACACCGCCCACCCGCTGACCACGCGGGAGCGCGAGGTGCTGGCGCGGCTGGCCGCGGGCCGGACCAACCGGCAGATCGCCGCCGAGCTCGTGCTCTCGGAGCGCACCGTCGAGACCCACGTCGGCCACGTGCTGGGCAAGCTCGGCGTGGCCAACCGCGCCGAGGCCGCCGCCTGGGCCACCCGCAACACCCCCTGACCCCCACGGTCTTGTCGGGGGTAGCGGCTACCGTTGGGCCATGGGTTACCGCGAGCTGCGCGCCCCGGCCGCACTGGCCGGGCTCGTGGAATGCGGCTGGATCGCCACCGCGAGGGCCGATGGCGCGCAGCAGGTGCTCCCCGACGGCTGCATGGACCTCGTGTGGACCGGAGCCGAGCTGCTCGTGGCCGGGCCCGACACCGTGGCCCACCAAGGCAGGCGCAGGCGCGGCGTCACCGTGGCGGGCCTGCGCTTCGTGCCGGGTGCGCTGCCGTCCCTCCTCGGTGTGCCCGCCGCGCCGCTGCACAACCGGCGGGTCGAGCTCGTCGAGCTGGTGCCCGGGCCCGCCCGGGCTGCGCTGTCCCGGCTCGAGGAGGGCGGGGATCCGGTGGCCCTGCTCGCCGCGCTCACCACCCGGCTGCCCGGCGCGCCGCCCGACCGGTCGGTGGCCGCGCTGCGCCGCGCGCTCGCCCCGGTGGGCCCGAAGACTCCCACGGGGTGGGCCGACGACGGGTCGGTCGCCGCCATCGCCGATGCGCTCGGCTGCACCCCGCGCTCGGTGCACCGCCGCTGCCAGGCGGCCTTCGGCTACGGCCCGGCCGTGCTGCGGCGGGTGCTGCGGTTCCGCCGCGCCGCCGCCCTGCTCCGGGCCGGGGTGTCGCCCGCGGAGGTCGCGGCCGCCGCCGGTTACGCCGATCAGCCGCACCTGTCCCGGGAGACGCGGGCGTTGGCCGGGGCGTCGCCCGGTCAGCTGGCCAGCGGGGCGAACAGGTCCACGCCGTTGCCGTCCGGGTCGAGCACCACGGCGTAGCGCTGGCCCCAGAACCCGTCGAACGGCGCCAGCTCGCTCTCGTACCCGGCCGCCACCAGCTCGGCGTGCAGCGCGTCCAGGCGCGCGGCGTCGGGCAGGGCGAACGCGAGGTGCGTCCGCCCGCCGCGCACCGACGTCCAGTTCGGGTGGAACGAGCGGATCTCGTCCTCGGAGTCGAACATCAGCCGCAGACCACCGGGCAGCCCGACCTCGACGTGCCCCTCTCCGTCCGACGACGCGGGCACGTCCAGCCCCACCTGCCGGTAGAAGGCCAGGGCCTTGGCCATGTCCGACACCACGATCCCGATCGCGTCCATCCGCGCTTCAGTGCTCATGATCGGAAGGCTAGGCGCAGGCGCGGGCCCCGGTCGTGAACGGATCGGACACCCGCTCAGCGCCTCCCGGCCAGCGGCTGCGGGCCCGTCGGGTAGTCGTCGCGCAGGTGCGCCGCCTCCCACGCGCGGCGGCGTTCGGCCGCGACCCGCCGCCAGCGCGTGGCGGTGCGCGCGTCGACGATGCCGACCACCACCGCCAAGGCGAAGATCAGCAAAATTCCTGCCAGGGCCACGTACGTCACGGTGGAGCTCATTCCCTTCCCACTTGCACTACACCCGGTAGAACTCGGGTGGGTCGGGCGAGGTTCCCCGCGCGGGTGTGGCGAGGTCCACGCGTGTCGCGAGCAACCGAACGGCGCCGCGGACCGGGGTCCACGGCGCCGTCGGTGAGGTGCGCCTACAGGTACTGGCCGGTGTTGCTCGCCGTGTCGATCGCCCGCCCGGCCTCGGCGTTCTTCCCGGTGACGAGCGTGCGGATGTAGACGATCCGCTCGCCCTTCTTGCCGGAGATCCGCGCCCAGTCGTCCGGGTTGGTGGTGTTGGGCAGGTCCTCGTTCTCGGCGAACTCGTCGACGATGGCGTCGAGCAGGTGCTGCACGCGCAGGCCGGGCTGGCCCGTCTCGAGCACCGACTTGATCGCCGCCTTCTTCGAGCGGTCGACGATGTTCTGGATCATCGCGCCGGAGTTGAAGTCCTTGAAGTAGAGCGTCTCCTTGTCGCCGTTGGCGTAGGTGACCTCCAGGAACCGGTTCTCCTCCGTCTCGTCGTACATCCGCTCGACGATCCGCTGGATCATCGCGTCGATGCACGCCTTGCGGTTGCCGCCGAACTCCGCGATGTCGTCCTCGTGGATCGGCAGGGTGTCGGTGAGGTACTTGGAGAAGATGTCCTGGGCCGCCTCGGCGTCCGGCCGCTCGATCTTGATCTTGACGTCGAGCCGCCCCGGCCGCAGGATCGCCGGGTCGATCATGTCCTCGCGGTTGGAGGCGCCGATGACGATGACGTTCTCCAGCCCCTCCACGCCGTCGATCTCGGCGAGCAGCTGGGGCACGATCGTGGTCTCGACGTCGGACGACACGCCCGACCCGCGGGTGCGGAAGATGGAATCCATCTCGTCGAAGAACACGATCACCGGGGTGCCCGCGCTGGCCTTCTCCCGGGCCCGCTGGAAGATCAGCCGGATGTGCCGCTCGGTCTCACCGACGAACTTGTTGAGCAGCTCGGGGCCCTTGATGTTGAGGAAGAACGCCCGGCCCTCGTCGGGGTCGTCGCCGCGCACGGCCGCCACCTTCTTGGCGAGCGAGTTGGCCACCGCCTTGGCGATGAGCGTCTTGCCGCACCCGGGCGGGCCGTAGAGCAGCACGCCCTTCGGCGGCCGGAGCTCGTACTCGCGGAACAGCTCGGCGTGCAGGAACGGCAGCTCGACGGCGTCGCGGATCTGCTCGATCTGCCGGAACAGGCCGCCGATGTCGGAGTAGTCGACGTCGGGCACCTCCTCCAGCACGAGGTCCTCGACCTCCGCCTTGGGCACCCGCTCGTAGGCGTAGCCCGCCTTGGTGTCGACGAGCAGCGAATCGCCCGGCTTGAGCGCGACCAGGTCGGGGTCGTCGGTGTCGAAGAGCGGTGCGGCCAGCCACACGATGCGCTCCTCGTCGGCGTGCCCGACCACCAGCGCCCGGCCCGCGAGCTCGGCCGTGGGCTCGGACAGGACCTCCCGCAACGCGCAGACCTCGCCGATCCGCTCGAAGTCGCCGCCTTCGACGACGGTGAGCGCCTCGTTCAGCCGCACGGTCTGGCCGCTGCGCAGCATGGCCGTGTCGACAGCGGGCGACACCGCGACGCGCATGCGCCTGCCGGAGGTGAAGACGTCGACCGTCTCGTCGGGGAACCGCGCCAGGAAGACGCCGTAGCCGCTCGGTGGCTGGGCCAGCCGGTCGACCTCCTCGCGGAGCGCGACGAGCTGGCTGCGCGCCTCCTTGAGCGTCTCGGTGAGCTTCTCGTTGCGTGCCGAGAGCTGCGCGAGGCGGCTCGCGGACTCCGCCAACCGCTGCTCGAGCACCCGGGCGTGGCGTGGCGACTCGGTGAGCTTGCGGCGAAGCAGGGCGACCTCTTCTTCGAGGAAGCGGATCTGCGCGGCTGCCTCCGCCGGATCGTGCCCGCCGGCGTCACCGCCGGTGCTTCTGCCGGGACCGTCGTAGGGGTTCACGGCATCCTCCCTCCGTGCTCCGTTTCCATACGGTACCCGCCCATACGCGCGGTTACCGTGCGGCGAACCGGTGATCCACCACTCAGTGGCGTTGCTCGTAGTGCGTGCGTCCCTCATCCGGACGGCACCTTGACGGTGCAGCGTTCGGCCGTTCCATGACAAGCGTGTTTCCCCTGCGTGACGACGGATGTCACCGACTCGTGGGACGCCGCTGCGGCCGGGGTGGCACCACACCGTCGGCGAGCCGCCGCGCTGTGCAGAGGAAAGCGGTGTGGCCCTGCATGCGGTGGTCGGGGCGCACCGCGAGCCCGACGACGTGCCAGGGCCGCATCAAGCACTCCCAGGCCTGGGGCTCGGTCCAGCACCGTTGCTCGCGCAGGTCCTCCACCAGCCGGGAGAGCTGCGTGGTGGTGGCCACGTAGCCGACGAGCACGCCACCGGGCAGGAGCGCCTTCGCGATCGGGTCGAGCTGCTCCCACGGAGCCAGCATGTCCAGCACCACCCGGTCGACGGGCTCGGCCACGCCGTCGTGGGTGTGGACGTCGGCGACGCGCAGCGACCAGTTCGGGGGCAGCTCGCCGTAGAACTGCTCGACGTTGCGCACCGCGTGCTCGGCGTGGTCGGCGCGCACCTCGTAGGACAGCACGCTGCCCTCGGGCCCGACGGCGCGCAGCAGCGAGCAGGTGAGCGCGCCCGAGCCCGCCCCCGCCTCCAGCACGCGCGCGCCCGGGAAGACGTCGCCCCACATGAGGATCTGCGCCGTGTCCTTGGGGTAGATCACCTGCGCGCCGCGGGGCATCGAGAGCACGTAGTCGGCGAGCCGGGGGCGCAGCGCCAGGTAGGGCGTGCCGGTGGGCGACACGACGAGGCTGCCCTCGGGCTCGCCGATGAGGTCGTCGTGGCGCAGGCCGCCGCGGTGGGTGTGGTACTCGGCACCCGCCTCCAGGGTCACCGTGTAGTGGCGGCCCTTGGGGTCGGTGAGCTGCACGCGGTCACCCGCGCGGAACGGCCCGCTGCGCGGACGGGTCGGGACGTCGGACACGCGGAGGACGGTAACGGTCACCGCTGCGTGACAGCGGGTCGCCCTGCCTCCGCGGCCGAGGGTGTCGGTGGGCTCGCCTACTCTCGCGGCCATGACGGAGTGCCCGGCCGCAGCCGACGCGCCGGAGGCCGAGGCCCCGGCGCCGCGGCGGCCTGCGCTCTCCCCGTCCCGCGCGGCCGATTTCAAGCAGTGCCCGCTGCTCTACCGCTTCCGCGCCATCGACCGGCTGCCCGAGGTCCCGGGCCGCGCCCAGGTGCGCGGCACGCTGGTGCACGCGGTGCTGGAGCGGCTCTACGACCTGCCCCCCGCCGATCGCCACCCCGCGGCCGCCCGTGCGCTGGTCGGGCCGGAGTGGTCCCGGCTGCAGGAGGACGCACCCGAGCTGGTCGGGGCGCTCTTCGCGGGTCCGGACGACCCCGAGCTCGCCGAATGGCTGGCCTCCGCCGGGCCGCTGCTCGACACCTACTTCCGGCTGGAGGATCCGCGCAGGCTGGAGCCCGCGGCGCGGGAGCTGCTGGTGGAGACCGAGCTCCCGTCGGGGCTCCTGCTGCGCGGCTACGTCGACCGGCTCGACGTCGCCGCCACCGGCCAGGTCCGGATCGTCGACTACAAGACCGGCGCGGCGCCCCGCCCGGTCGCCGAGGCCCGCGCGCTGTTCCAGATGAAGTTCTACGCGCTCGTGCTGCTGCAGCTGCGCGGCGCCGTGCCCGCCCAGCTGCAGCTGCTCTACCTCACCGACGGCGAGTCGCTGACCTACGAGCCCGACGCGGCGCAGCTGCTGCGGTTCGCCCGCACCCTCGAAGCGATCTGGACCGCGATCCTGGCGGCGGCCGAAGACGGCGACTTCCAGCCCAACCCCGGCCGCTTCTGCGAATGGTGCAGCCACAAGCCGCTGTGCCCGGCCTGGGGCGGCGTGCCGCCCGCCTACCCGGGCTGGCCGGGCGCTCCGGCCGAGGAGACCCCGGCCGACCGCGCGGGCTGAGGGGGCATGATCGAGCCGTGTCCGAACCGTTCTACCTCCCCCTCGACGGCCCCGACGGCGAGCGCTTCCACGCCACGACGGCCACCACCGGCCCCTGGTTCGCCGACGCACAGCACGCCGGGCCACCCACCGCGCTGCTGGTGCGCGCCCTGGAGCGCTGCACGCCCCAACCCCACACCCAGATCGGGCGGATCACGGTCGACGTGCTGGGCCCGATCCCGGCGGGCGAGGTCACCGTGCGCGCGGCGGTCGAGCGACCGGGCCGCTCCGTCACGCTGCTGGCTGCCGAGCTGGCCGCCGGTGGCCGGGTCGTCCTGCGGGCGCGGGCGTGGCGGCTCGCCGAGGCGGACACCGCGGACGTCGCGACGAGCCCGGCCGACGGGGCCGCTCCCCCGCTGCCGCCCCCCGCCGAGGCCCGCCTGCGCACCGACCGCCCACCGGGGTGGCTCCCCGGCTTCCTCGACGCGCTGGAGTGGCGCTGGCTCAAGGGCTGGCTGGGCGATCCCGGGCCCGGCACGGTGTGGGGCAGGCAGCGGGTGTCGCTGGTCGCCGACGAGGAGCCCTCACCGCTGCAGCGGCTGATGCTGGTGGCCGATTCGGCCAACGGCGCCGCGGCCCCGCTGGAGATCCGCGAGTGGCTCTTCGTCAACACCGAGCTCACCGTCCACCTGCACCGCCCGCCCGAAGGCGAGTGGATGGCCGTCGACGCGCACACGACGATCGGCCCCTCGGGCGTGGGCACCGTGGCGGGCCTGCTGTTCGACGAGCGCGGTCAGATCGGCCGCTCGGCCCAGTGCCTCACCGTGCGCAGGCGGTGAGCCCCTTCACTGCCTGCCGTCGACCGCCCGGCAGGAGCGGATCTCCGAGGTGAGGATGGCGCGCGCGCCGATGTTCGCGAGCTCGTCCATGATCCGGTTCGCTTCGCGCTTGAGCACCATGGTGCGCACGCCGAACCAGCCCTCTTCCTGCAGCTTCGACACGGTGGGCGCCTGCATGCCGGGCGCGACGGCCTTGGCCGCATCCAGGGCGTGCTGGGGGCAGTCGTAGTCGACCATGAGGAACTTCCGGGCGTAGACGACGCCGCGCAGCCGCTCGGTGAAGACCACCTTCTCCTGCTTCGTCTCGACCGTCTCCTCGCGGTCGGGCCGCGGTTCGCGCTCGATCAGCGTGGCTTCCGACTCGGCGATCGGGTCGCCGAACGCGACGAGGTTGTGCTGGCGCAGCGTGCGCCCGGAGGAGACGACGTCGGCGATCGCGTCGGCCAGGTTGAGCTGCACCGAGATCTCCACGGCGCCGTCGAGCTTGATGATGTCGGCGCGGACGCGGCTGCGGGCGAGGTGGGCCCGCACCAGCCGGGGGTAGGACGTGGCGATCTTCTTGCCCTCGAGGTCCTCGAGCTTCCACTCACGCCCGTCGATGCCCCGGTCGGGGGCGGCGAAGCGGAACTTGGACTGGCCGAAGCCCAACGGGAGGACGCCGCGGACCTGGCTGCCCGACTCGTCCATCAGGTCGGCGCCCGTGATGCCCAGCTGCAGGTCGCCGGAGCCGACGTAGGTGGCGATGTCCTTCGGCCGCAGGTAGAAGAACTCGATGTCGTTCTCTTCGTCGAGCATCGAGAGGTCGCGGTTGTCATTGCGCTGGCGGTACCCGGCCTCGCGCATCATCGTGGCGGCGGGTTCGGCCAATGTGCCCTTGTTGGGCAAGGCGATGCGGAGCATGCGCCCTCCTCGCTCGTACTGCGTGCGACTTCCTACAGGAACTTGTACACGTCTTCGAGCCCGAGACCGCGGCCGAGCATGAGCACCTGCAGCCGGTACAACAGCTGCGAGATCTCCTCGGCCAGCGCGTCGTCGGCCTCGTGCTCGGCGGCGAGCCACACCTCGCCCGCCTCTTCGAGGACCTTCTTGCCCTGCGCGTGGACGCCCGCGTCGAGCGCGGCGACCGTGGCCGAACCTGCCGGGCGCGTTGCGGCCTTCTCGCTCAGCTCCGTGAACAGCTCGTCGAAGGTCTTCACGCCTCGTCTCCCCTCACGGCTATCAGTTTGATGGGTCGCGTCCGATCGGACCGCGCGCGTCCGGCTACCTGCTGCACCCGGCGTCCGTGGTGCGCCGAGAGGAATGGTCGGTACCGAGAGTAGTACCCTTGCGAGCCGAGCGGATCGCCTGGCACGACGGGCGGTCTCACGCGGCGCGCTCGCCCCGTGCCTCCGCGTAGCTGGCCTGCAGGTCGGCGCGCGTGAGCCCGACGAGTGACGGCCGCAGCACGCGCCCCGGGCCCGCGGGCACCGGAACGTCGCAGGGTACGACGAGCACCGCGGCACCCGCGCGCTCGGCCGCCAACGCCCCGCTGGGCGAGTCCTCGATGGCGAGGCACCGCGCCGGTGCCACGCCGAGCAGCTCGGCCGCCCTCAGGTACAGGTCGGGGTCCGGCTTCCCGAAGGGCACCTCGTCGGCGCAGACGCTCACCGCGAAGTGCTCGCGGCCGATGCTGTCCAACGCCGCCTCGGTGAGCGCGCGCTCGGTGTTCGTGACCAGCGCGGTGGGCCAGCCCAGGTGGTCGAGCAGCCGCAGCGCCTCCTGCGCACCCGGCCGCCACGACAGCCCGCCCGCGAACAGCTCGGCCGTGCGGTCGTTCAGGAACCGCTCGGCGGCCGCCATCCGCTCGGCGTCGTGGGGCAGCCCGAGGTCGTCGAAGAGCGTTGCCAGCGTGCGGGGCATGTCGCCGCCGACCACGGCTTCCCGCGCCGCGGGCGACAGCGCACCACCCAGCCACCGCGCGGTGTCGTGCAACGAGGTGGTCCACAGCTTCTCGGAGTCGACGAGCGTGCCGTCCATGTCGCACAGGACGGCGTCGGGGCCGGCGTCCCTATCCGGCATTGAAGTACTTCGCCTCCGGGTGGTGGGCGACCATCGCGTCGGTGGACTGCTCCGGGTGCAGCTGCAACTCCTCGGACAAGGTCACGCCGACGCGCTCGGGCTGCAGCAGGTCGACGATCTTCACGCGGTCGTCGAGGTTGGGGCAGGCGCCGTAGCCCAACGAGTAGCGCGCACCCCGGTAGCCCAGGTCGAAGAACTCCCGGACGTCGGCGGGGTCCTCGGCCGCCACGGCCGCGCCCTCGGCGAAGCGCAGCTCCTCGCGGATCCGCCGGTGCCAGAACTCGGCGAGCGCCTCGGTGAGCTGCACGCCGAGGCCGTGCACCTCCAGGTAGTCGCGGTAGGCGTCCTTGGCGAACAGCTCGTTCGCGTAGTCGGCGATCGGCTGGCCCATGGTGACGAGGTGCAGCGGCAGCACGTCCACCTCGCTCCGGTCGACGGCCAGCTCGCGCGGCCGCCAGAAGTCCGCGAGGCACAGGTGCCGGTCGCGACGCTGGCGCGGGAACGCGAACCGGTGGCGCGCCGGTGCGTCGGGCTTCGGCTCGTCGAGGACCACGAGCTCGTCGCCTTCGGCGACGGCCGGGAAGTACCCGTAGACGACGGCGGCGTGCGCCAGCACGCCCTCGGTGGACAGGCGCTCCAGCCAGTACCGCAGCCGCGGACGGCCCTCGGTCTCGACGAGCTCCTCGTACGACGGGCCGGATCCGCCGCGGGCCCCGCGCAGCCCCCACTGGCCGAGGAACAGGGCGCGCTCGTCGACCATGCCCGCGTAGTCAGCCACCGCCACGCCCTTGACCACCCGGGTGCCCCAGAACGGCGGCACCGGGATCGGGTTGTCGCTCGCGACGTCGGAGCGGCTGGGCAGCGGGCCTGCCGTCGCGGCCTCCGCGGCCTTCCGCTTGGCCGCGATGCGCCTGCTGCGCTCGTGGCGGGCCTTGCGCTCGGCGCGCGCGGCCTCCTCGGCGGGGTCGACGGCGGTCGCGCCGCCACGCTTCCGGGCCATCGTGGCGTCCATCAGCCGCAGGCCCTCGAACGCGTCGCGCGCGTAGGACACCCGGCCCTCGTAGACCTCCGACAGGTCGTTCTCCACGTAGGAGCGGGTGAGCGCGGCGCCGCCGAGCAGCACGGGGAGCTCGGCCACCCCGCGCGCGTTCATCTCCTGGAGGTTCTCCTTCATGATCACCGTCGACTTCACCAGCAACCCGGACATGCCGATCGCGTCCGCGCGGTGCTCGTCCGCAGCCGACAGGATCGTGGAGATCGGCTGCTTGATGCCGAGGTTCACCACGGTGTAGCCGTTGTTGGTGAGGATGATGTCCACGAGGTTCTTGCCGATGTCGTGCACATCGCCCTTCACCGTGGCGAGCACGATCGTGCCCTTGCCCTCCCCGTCGGTCTTCTCCATGTGCGGCTCGAGGTGCGCGACGGCCGCCTTCATCACCTCGGCCGACTGGAGCACGAACGGCAGCTGCATCTGGCCGGAGCCGAACAGCTCGCCGACGGTCTTCATGCCCGCCAGCAGCGTGTCGTTGATGATCTCCAGCGCGGGCCGGGACGCCAGCGCCTCGTCGAGGTCGACGTCGAGGCCGGGCCGCTCGCCGTCGACGATCCGCCGCTCCAGCCGCTCGAACAGCGGCAGCGCGGCCAGCTCCTCGGCCCGCCCCGCCTTCGCCGACGACGCCGAGACGCCCTCGAACAGCTCCATGAACCGGTTGAGCGGGTCGTAGCCCTCGCGGCGGCGGTCGTAGACGAGGTCGAGCGCGACCGAGCGCTGCTCGTCGGGGATCTTGGCCATCGGCAGGATCTTCGCCGCGGAGACGATGGCGGTGTCCAGGCCCGCATTCACGCACTCGTGCAGGAACACCGAGTTCAGCACCTGGCGGGCGGCGGCGTTGAGCCCGAACGAGACGTTGGAGACGCCCAGCGTGGTCTGCACGTCCGGGTGGCGGCGCTTGAGCTCGCGGATCGCCTCGATGGTCTCGAGCGCGTCGCGGCGCACCTCCTCCTGCCCGGTGGTGATCGGGAAGGTGAGGGTGTCGACGACGATGTCCGACTCGTACATGCCGTGGTTGGCGGTGAGGTCGTCGATGAGCCGCTCGGCCACCCGCACCTTCCACTCCGCGGTGCGGGCCTGGCCCTCCTCGTCGATGCAGAGCGCGACGACGGCCGTGCCGTGCTCGTCCACGAGCTCCATCGCGCGCTGGTAGCGCGACCCGGGGCCGTCGCCGTCCTCGAAGTTGACCGAGTTGATGATCGAACGGCCACCGAGGCGCTCCAGCCCCGCCCGCAGCACCTCGGGCTCGGTGGAGTCGAGCATCACCGGCAGCGTGGAGGCGGTCGCGAGGCGCCCGGCCAGCTCGGCCATGTCGGCCACGCCGTCGCGGCCCACGTAGTCGACGCACAGGTCGATGAGGTGCGCGCCCTCGCGGGTCTGCTCGCGCGCGATGGCGACGCAGGCCTCCCAGTCCTCGGCCAGCATGGCCTCCCGGAACTTCTTCGACCCGTTGGCGTTCGTGCGCTCGCCGACCATGAGCACCGACGTGTCCTGCCGGAACGGCACCGGGGCGTAGAGCGAGCTGACGCCGGGCTCGGGGCGCGGGTGCCGCTCGGGGCGTCGCAGGTCGCGCATCGCCGCGACGAGCGTGCTGATGTGCTCCGGCGTCGTGCCGCAGCAGCCGCCGACCAGCGCGACGCCGTACTCGTTGACGAACGCGGTGAGCGCCGTGGCCAGCTCGTCGGGGCTGAGCGGGTACACGGCGCCGTTCGGGCCGAGCTCGGGCAGCCCCGCGTTGGGCATGACCGAGAGCGCGATCCGGGCGTGCTTGGAGAGCGTGCGCAGGTGCTCGCTCATCTCGGCGGGCCCGGTGGAGCAGTTCAGCCCGATGAGGTCGACGCCGAGCGCCTCCAACGCGGTGAGCGCGGCGCCGATCTCCGAGCCGAGCAGCATCGTGCCGGTGGTCTCGACGGCCACCTGCGCCACGACCGGCAGCACGCGGCCCTCGTCGGCCATCGCCCGGCGCACGCCCAGGATGGCCGCCTTGGCCTGCAGGAGGTCCTGGCAGGTCTCGACGACGATCGCGTCGGCCCCGCCCGCGACGAGGCCGCGACCGCACTCGGCGTAGGCGTCGCGGAGGCGGACGAACGACTCGTGGCCCAGCGTCGGCAGCTTGGTGCCGGGGCCGACCGAGCCGAGCACGAACCGCGGGCGGTCCGGTGTGGAGATCTCGTCGGCCACCTCGCGGGCCAGCACGGCGCCCTTCTCGGCGAGCTCGCGAATGCGTTCGGGGATGTCGTACTCGGCGAGGTTGGGCAGGTTCGCGCCGAAGGTGTTGGTCTCGACGGCGTCCGCGCCCGCCTCGAAGTAGGCGCGGTGGATGGAGCGGACCACGTCGGGCCGCGTGTCGTTGAGGATCTCGTTGCAACCCTCGAGGCCCGCGAAATCGTCGAGCACCAGATCCGCGGCCTGCAACATCGTGCCCATCGCCCCGTCGGCGACGACGATCCGGTCGCCCAGAGCCTGCAAAAAACCATTCTCGACGCTGTGCGGCTGCACGTGTCCTCCTCGCGACAAACTGGTCCCCCACGGTAGTCGTTGCGGGGTGGCGATCCGTCACAGTCGCCCGTGCCGCCGTACGCTTGTCCGATGACCGAACGCGACCCGGAAGCCGAAGCGGAGCACACGCACCCCCGCCTCGTCGAGCCGGTGATGATCGCGGCGTTCGAGGGCTGGAACGACGCCGGGGAGGCGGCCAGCACAGCGCTGGAGCACCTGGAGCTGATGTGGGACGCCGAGCCGCTGGCCGCGATCGACCCCGAGGACTACTACGACTTCCAGGTCACGCGGCCGCACGTGCGCCTCGCCGACGGCGTCACCCGCCGCATCGAATGGCAGACCACGCGGCTGTCCTGGGCGGTGCTGCCGGGCACCGAGCGGCACGTCGTGCTCGTCAACGGGATCGAGCCCAACCTGCGGTGGCGTTCCTTCTGCCGTGAGCTGCTCGACCACGCCGAGCGGCTCGGTGTGACGAAGGTCATCACGCTCGGCGCGCTGCTCACCGACACGCCGCACACCCGTCCCACCCCGGTGAGCGGCACGTCCTACGACAAGGCGTCGGCCGCGTCGATGGACGTGGAGCCGTCCACTTACCAGGGCCCCACCGGCATCGTCGGCGTTTTCCAGAACGCGTGCGTCGAGGCCGGTATCCCGGCGTTCTCGTTCTGGGCGTCGGTGCCGCACTACGTGTCGCAGGCGCGGGTGCCGAAGGCCGCGGTGGCGCTGCTGCACCGGGTCGAGGAGGTGCTCGACGTCGAGGTGCCGTTGGGCGCGCTGCCCGAGCAGGCCGAGGAGTGGGAGCGCACGGTCTCGGAGATGGCCGAGGCCGACGACGAGGTGCGCGAGTACGTGCGGCAGCTGGAGGAGCAGGCCGAGGAGTCGGAGGGCGCCCCGGAGGCCGACGGCGACACGATCGCCGCCGACTTCGAGCGCTACCTGCGCCGCCGCGGTGCAGGCGGCCCGGGCAGCTGAACCAACGCCTCGCCCTCGCAGGCCTCTACGCGGGCGCGTTCATCGGGCCGTTCGGCGGCGGCGTCACAGTGGCGATGCTGCCCGAGCTGGGCGCCTCGTACGGCGTCACGTCGGGCGATGTCGCCGTGTCGGTCACCGCCTACCTGCTGCCGTTCGCGGCGTTGCAGGTGGTGTCGGGCACGCTCGGGGAGCGGTGGGGCGGGCAGCGGACGGTGCGCGTCGCGTACGTCGCGTACACGGCGGCGTCGCTGCTCTGCGCGTTGGCGCCCACGCTCGCGGTGTTCCTCGGCGGCCGGGCGTTGCAGGGCGTCGCCAACGCGTTCACGACCCCGCTCCTGTTCGCGGCGCTCGCGAGCACCGTGCCGCCGGAGCGGCTGGGGCGGGCGCTGGGCTGGTTCGGCTCGTTGCAGGCGGCGGGCCAGACCTCCGCGCCGCTCGTCGGCGGCCTCGCGGCCGAGTTCGACTGGCGGTGGGCGTTCGCGGTGTCCGCCGTGGTGAGCGCGGCGCTGGCGGTCGTCGGCATCCCGGGCACCCACGAGCGCCCCGAGCGGCCGCCCAGCCTGCGCACGGCGTGGCGGCGCGACGTGCTGCGCGTCGGCCTGGTCGCCGCCGTCGGCTGGGGGTGCGTCTCCGGGCTGAGCTTCCTGGTCGCGCTGCGGCTGGAGGACGCCTTCGCGCTCTCCGCGGGCACCCGCGGGCTGGTGCTCACCGGGCTTGGGGTGGCGGGGCTCGCGACCGCCCGCCTCGTCGGGTCGGGCGCGGACCGCATCGGGCCGCGACGCAGCGTGCTGATCGGAGCCGCCGTGGGGGTCGCCGTGCTGGTCGGGGTCGGCCTGGCGCCGACCGTCGGGTTGGTGACGGCGGCGTGGGCCCTCGGCGGGGTCAGCACGCAGCTCGTGCTCGTCGGGGTCAACCTGCTGGTGCTGCGCTCGTCGCCGGTGAACCGCGCCGGCTCGATGTCGCTCGTGCAGGCCATCCGGTTCGGCGGCGGTTCGCTCGCGCCGGTGGTGTTCACGCCGCTCTACGGCGTCGCACCGGCGGG
>Ga0207688_10000966_pt1 | contig 14642 bp, 15 predicted proteins | sample KBSMiscanthusM4_FD_184296 | JGI IMG/M metagenome (GOLD analysis project Ga0207688, IMG submission 184296) | Miscanthus rhizosphere microbial communities from Kellogg Biological Station, Michigan, USA - M4 (SPAdes) (version 2) | ecosystem: Host-associated > Plants > Roots > Rhizosphere ...
AGGACGTAGCGGAAGGCCGTGCGCCAACGCTCGAGCGCCTCCGGGAAGCGCTCGAACACCTGCACCGTGAGCATGAGCAGGTCGTCGAAGTCGACGGCGTTGGAGGCATGCAGGCGTCGCTGGTAGAGCTCGTACGCCTCGGCGACGGTCTGATCCCAGAACGAGGCGACACGCGCCGTGTACTCCTCCGGCGAGACGAGCTCGTTCTTCGCGCGTGAGATCTGCGCGTGGATGCCCCGCGGCGAGAACCGTTTCGGATCCTTGCCGAGCTCCTCGAGACACGCCTTCACGAGCCGGACCTGGTCCTGGTCGTCGTAGATCGTGAACGTCGACCGATAGCCGAGCCGCTCGGCCTCGCGGCGCAACATCCGGCCGCAGGCCGCGTGGAAAGTGAGGATCCAGATGGCACGCGCCGTCTGCCCGAGCATCCGCTCGAGCCGCTCGCGCATCTCCCCCGCTGCCTTGTTCGTGAACGTGATCGCCAGGATCTCGTTCGGCCTCACGCCACACGCCCTGATGAGATGTGCGACCCGATAGGTCAGGACGCGCGTCTTTCCGGACCCCGCGCCGGCGACGACGAGCAGCGGCCCCTCGGTCGCGAGGACCGCCTCGCGCTGCGCCTCGTTGAGGTCGGCGAGGTACGTGTCGGGGGTCGCGACGCTCACCGTCCGACTCTAGCCACAGGCGCGGCGGAGTCTTACCAGCGCACGGTGAGCTCGACGTGAGCGGGCATCTTCGGACCGCGCTTCGTGATGCTCGTCCACGTAAGGCGCCAGGTGTACGTGCCCTTCGGCAGCGGCTCGTAGGAGCCCTTGCAGTAGTACGAGCCGGCCGCCCCGTCACACGCGTAGGTCTTCGTGTCGATGAGCGGGCCGCCCTTCGGCGCGTGCCGGCCGATCAGGAAGAGCTTCGCGCGCCCTGGAGTCGGGACGCGCAGGAGGACGCGGAACGCCGCGGGCTTCTGCGTCGTCACGGACACGGCCGTCGACTTCCCGCTCGGGATCGTGTCCTCGAAGTAGAGCTTGCTCGGCCCGGCGAGAGCTACGGGTGTCAGCAGGAGCCCTGCAGCGAGTGAAGCGACGGCGAGCCGCACGAGAAGAATGGTACGCGCGCTAGCCGGGTCGACGGGGAATCACTGCGATCCGGCCGCCGACGTCCACGACGTCGATAGCGGCGCCGTAGTGCTCCGCGATCATCGCCTCCGTCAGGACGTCCACCGGCGAGCCGTCGGCGACGACGCGGCCTCCGTCGAGCAGGAGCATCCGGTCCGCGTACTGCGCCGCGAGCGTGAGGTCGTGCATGGCCGCCACGAGCGTCAGGCCGGATTCCTGCCGGAGGACGTCGAGGAGGTCGAGCGCCTGCTGCTGGTGGCCGATGTCGAGAGCGGCGGTGGGCTCGTCGAGCAGCACGATCGGCGCCTCCTGGGCGAGCGCGCGCGCAACGACGACCCGCTGCTTCTCGCCGCCCGACAGGGTGCCGAGCCGACGCTGCACGAACGGAAGAAGGTCGAGCCGCCCGAGAGCCCGCGCCGCGGCCTCGCGATCGTGAGCACCCTCCTTCGCGAGCGGTCCGAGATGCGGGGTGCGGCCCAGCAGCACGTACTCGCCCACGGTCATCCACGGCGGGGTCGACGGCTCCTGCGGCACAACGGCGACGAGCCGCGCGAGCTCGGACCGCGAGAGCTCCTCGACAGGCCTGCTGTCGAGCGAGATGTCGCCCGCGAACGGAACGAGTCGGGCGATGGCGCGCAGGAGCGTGGTCTTGCCCGCGCCGTTCGGCCCGATGAGCGCCACCCATTCGCCCCCTTCGACGACGGCGTCGACCCGATCCACGACCGGACGCCCGCCGAGGTGAACCGTCACGCGCCGCAACCCGATCACGACGCGCCACCACGGGTCGTGCGAAGGACGAGCGCGAAGAACGGTGCTCCGAAGAATGCCGTGACGACGCCGAGCGGGATCTCGGCGGGTGAGAGAGCCGTCCGCGCGACGACGTCGGCGAGGACGAGGAACCCGGCGCCGACGACGACCGACAGCGGCAGGAGTGCCCGGTAGCCCACGCCGGTGAGGAGCCGGATCGTGTGCGGAACGATGATCCCGACGAACCCGATGAGCCCGGTGACGGCGACCGCCGCCGCCGTTCCCAGCGTCGCGGCGACCACGAGCGCCAGGCGCACGCGCCGCACGTCGACGCCCAGGCTGGCGGCCTCGTCGTCGCCGAGGTTGAGGACGTCGACGACGCGACGCAGCGCGAGGATCACGATGACCGCGACGGCGATGTACGGAAGGATGAGCACGACGTCCGACCAGCCCGTGCTCGGGATGTTCCCGAGGATCCACGAGTAGACCTCCTGCAGCGTCTCCGAGTTCTGCTGCTGGACGAACGTCTGCCACGCTGTGAAGAACGCCGTCACCGTGACGCCGGCGAGGATGAGCGTCGCGGCATCGCGCTCGCGCCGCGCGGAGCGGCCGACGGCGTAGGTCAGTACGACTGCGATCGACCCTCCGACGAACGCCGCGACGGGAAGGACGCGCTGTCCGCGCAGGCCGTCCGGGAGGTATGCGATCGCGATCGTCGCCCCCAGGCCGGCCCCTGCCGCGACGCCGAGCAGATATGGATCGGCGAGCGGGTTGCGGAAGACCCCTTGGTAGGTCGCGCCCGCGAGCGAGAGCATCGCGCCGACGAGCGCCGCGAGCATCACGCGCGGCACGCGGATCTGCCAGAGGATCGCCTCCTCGGTCGGCGAGAGCGACGTCGAGACGCCCGGCACGTGCAGCCGGGCTCCCGCCGACTCGAGGACCGAGCCGACGCCGAGGTCGACGGGTCCTGCGAGGACCCCGATCGCGAGCGAGACGAGGAGGAACGCGACCGCGGAACACGCCCACACCGGCGTCAGCCCGCGTGCGCGGACCTCGGGAGCGCGCTCCGCGACCGAGGTCATCCCGTTACGAGCGAAGACGGTCGAGCGCCGCCGACATCGCGCGGAAGAAGTTCACGAGCCGTGGCCCCCAGCGCGACGCGATCGAGTCGTGGATCCGCACGATCGAGCCCGTTCGGACTGCGCTGATCCGATCCCAACCGGGACGTGCGGCGACCGTCGACGCCTTCTGACCGCAGCACACCGTGTCGGCGAGCACGATCAGATCGGGGCTAGACGACACGATGTACTCGGCGGAGAGCTGCGGATACCCGAATCCAGCCGAGTCGGCGGCGTCGGCGATGTTCTTCAGTCCGAGCGCCGTGTAGACCTGGCCGATGAACGTCTTGGACGTCGCCGAGAAAAGCGTCGGGTCGAGCTCGTGGTAGACGGTGAGACCCTGTCTCCCCTTCTTCGCATCGGCGACGATCGCGCCGATCTTCCTCTTCATGTTCGCGACCAGCGTCCGGGCACTCCCGTCTCGGCCGGTCACCTTCCCGAGTTGCCGAATCTGCTGGTAGGCGCCCTTGAACGACTTCGCACCGTCCTGGTGGAGCACCGTGATCCCGAGCCGTCCGAGGGCGTCGGAGAGGCCCTTCGGGTCGTACGCGATGACGACGAGGTCGGGCCGGTACGCCGCAATCGCCTCGACGTTCGGGGTGAAGCCCGAGAGTGCGGTCCGCGGAGCGCTCTTCGGGAAGTCGGACTGGTCGTCGACGGCGACGACCTGCGGCCCCGCGCCGATCGCAAAGAGGCTCTCGGTGGCGGTGGGTGACAGGGACACGATGCGCGTCGGGCGCTTCGTGACCGTCACCTTGCCGTTCGAGCCGACGACCGTGACGGGGAACTGTCCGGTGGCCGATGAGCCACCCGAGGCTCCGGCGACCGCGAGTGCCAGAGCAGCGACTGCCGCACCGGCGAGGACGAGAAACGAGCGAAGCACCTGAATCCTCCCTTCCTCGAGGGGATCTGGGTTATGGGGAGCGCGGCAGGTCTTCTGACTCGGGGCTCCCTCCCTCGCCGCCTTCCCAGCGTGTGCCAGTGGCTTCGTGGCGGAGGAGCAACTCCCCTTACAGCGGCGGGACCGTCCCGGACTCGCACCGGGTTCCCTCACCGTGCTCCGTGATTGCGGGCGAGCCTATCATCGGACGGTGCGCGGGCCGTTCGTCCGAAACTGGCTACCCGTCCTCGTGTGGGCGGCCGTCATCTTCTCGTTCTCCTCGATCCCCGACCTCGGGACCGGGCTCGGAACATGGGATCTCGTGCTGCGCAAGCTCGCCCACACAGCCGAGTACGCGATCCTCGGGGCGTTGCTCGTCCGTGCCACCGGGCGCGCAGGGCTCGCGCTAGCCATCGGAATCCTCTACGCGGCCAGCGACGAGGTGCATCAGCTCTTCGTCCCCGGCCGTCACGGATCGCCCATCGACGTCGCGATCGATGCGGTGGGCGTCGCCATCGGCATCGTTCTCTGGCAGACCGTGCGGACGCGGCGCCTGGCGTGACGGACGGTACGCCGCTCGCCATCGACCTCGACGCGATCGGCGACACCGAGCCCCTGTGGTCCGCGTGGCTCGAGTCGGTTCGCGGCGTCCTCGCCCTCGACCCGGCATCACTCCCGCAGGACCGCGGCCTCGCGTCTGCCCAGCTCGATGCGGGAGGCGGCGGGAACTGGCGGATACTTCTGGAACGCTTCGCCGAGGATCACGCGCCGGCGTACCTGCGACGGGACGCGCCGACGAGCGCAGCGCTGCGCTCCCTCGCAGCTCGCGGCGTCGCGATGGGCGTCTTCACCGACGCACCCGAGCCACTCGCGCGCGTCGCCCTCTCCCAGCTCGGTGCGGCGCGGCGCGTCTCGGTCCTCGAATCGGGCACGGACGCGCTCGAGCGAGTCGTCGCGACGCTCGGCCCCGGCACGGTCGTCGTCCGAACGAGGAACGACCTCCTCAGCCGCCCGTAGAATTTCACCCGTGGAGCAGCACGATGTCGGAGATCGCCAGCTCGACGCGCTGCTGGAGCGGCTCGACCGGATCGCAGACGAGCTCGAACGGCTCAACCGCACGACGGAGCGGCAGGACGGGTTCCAGCTCGTCGCGCGCGAGCTGCACGACCTCCAGGAGTCGTTGAACGCGCTCGCCTACGCGGCGCTCGGGCACGCGCCGCCGCAGGTCAGACGCCGCGCTAGCTAGCGGCCGCGCCGGGGCCGCCTTCAGGGATCTGTCGCGCGGTGGGAATTCGCGGCTAGCGATCCCGGTCTGCGCACTAGCTCAGCCTGTAGAGGACGCCCTGCTGTGACGTCGCGAAGAGCTCACCCGCGGCGTTCTCGCCGAACGACGTGACGCTCGGGATCCGGAAGCGCTCTACGCGGACATCGGTCCCGTCGCCGCCCTGCATCCGCAGGCTCCACACCGTGCCCGAGCAGTAGTCGCCGAACGTGTAGCGGCCGCGCTCGGCCGGGCGCGCGGCGCCGCGGTACACGTACCCGCCGACGACGGTGCAGCCGCGTTCGTGCGTGTACTCGTAGACCGGGAAGACGAGCTCGCCCGGTCCTGCAGGCTTCTCCTCGTACCGCTGCGAGCCCTCGTAGACGTCCCAGCCGTAGTTCTCGAGCCCGGGGCTCGAGCGCGGCGTGTAGTCGATCTCCTCGATCTCGCCCTGCCCCACGTCGCCGATGTAGAGGTCGCCGGTTAGCCGGTCGAACGAGTACCGCCACGGGTTCCTGAGACCGAGCCCGACGATCTCGGGCGCCGAGTCGGGCCGCCGCACGTCGAGCCGCAGCATCTTGCCGAGGAGGCTCTGCATGCTCTGCGCGCGGTTCTCGGGGTCGCCCCCGGACCCGCCGTCGCCCGTCCCGACGTACAGGTAGCCGTCTGGCCCGAAGGCGAGACCGCCCCCGTTGTGATTGGGGTACGGCTGGTCTATCCCGAGTAGGACGCGCGCGGAAGCCGGAATGGCGCGAGTGCCGTTCGTCCTGTAGCGAACGACGCGCGTGTCCCCGTTGCGGTCGGTGTAGTTCACGTAGATGAAGCGATTCGTCGCGTACTGCGGGTCGAAGGCGAGGCCGAGGAGGCCCTGCTCCCCGCCGGAGACCACGCGGGTGCGAACGTCGAGGAAGAAGCCGTTGCGGAGCTTTCCGCGGTCGACGACGCGAACCGTTCCTCGCTGCTCGACGACGTAGAGCCGGTTCCGCTCGCTGCGCGGCGCGGTGACCTGCAGAGGCTCGTCGAAACCGCGAGCGACGACGACCCGTCGAAACGCGCTCGCCGCGTTCTCGGCTCCGAGCGCCGAGCCGGAGATCGACGCGAGAACCGCGACGCAGACCGCCGCGGCGGCGACAGCCGCGAACCGCATCGCGCCAAGGTAGCCGAGGTGTGTTAGCGAGCCGTGAGCCGAAGTACGCTACGCGCTCGTGCGGGTCTTCGTCATCGGCGCAGGCCAGGTCGGGTCGACCATCGTGGAGGCCCTCCACGACGAGCACGACATCACCGTGCTCGACACCGAGGCCTCGAGACTCCACGCGCTGACCGGACGTTTCGACGTCGCCGTGTTCGAGGGCGACGGCACGAGTCGAAAAGACCTCGCGGCGGCAGGGGTCGAGGATGCGGATCTCGTCATCGCGTGCACCTCGCGCGACGAGGTGAATCTCGTCGCCGGCATGTTCGCCCGGCGCGAGGCCGAGGGCGCGACGACGGTCATCCGAACCTCGAGCAACGAGTACGTCGACCTCTGGCGCGAGGGGCAGCTGGACGTCGACTTCGTGGTCTCGTCGGAGCTCGAGACGGCGTATGCGATCAGCCGGATCCTCGGCGTCCCCGCAGCCCGGCAGACAGACGTTTTCGCGGACGGCCAGGTCCAGGTCGGGGAGTTCGACGTCGATCAGGATGCCTCGCCGCAGGTGCTCGGCGTCCCGCTCCGTGATGCTGCGATCCCTGAGGACTCGAAGGTCGCTGCTGTCATTCGGGGAGACGAGACGATCCTCCCCGGCGGGGACGACGACATTCGGAACGGCGATCGCATCGTCGCCATCGGCTCGCCCGACGCGATCAAGCGCTGGAGCACGCTCCTCTGGCCCGAAGGCGGCGCGGTGCGCGACGTCGTCATCTACGGGGCGGGCCGGGTCGGCACGGCGATCGGACGCGTGCTGGTCGCGCAGGGCATCAGCGTCCGGATGGTCGAGGCCTCGCGTGACCAGGCGCAGCGCGCCGCCGAGGCACTGCCACAGGCTCGCGTCTTTCATGCCTCGGGCTTCGACGGCGACTTCCTCGAGCGGGAGCGCATCGGCCAGGCACAGGCGGGGATCTTCGCCATGCGCGACGACGCGAAGAACCAGTACGCGGCGTCCCTGGCGCAGGTGCGAGGAATCCCGTTCACCGTCGCCATCGCCCACGAGGCGGTCTCGGTCGGCGCCTTCGACAAGGCGGGGATCGACGTCTCGATCAATCCGCGCGCAGTCACGGCCGAGGAGATCGTTCGCTTCGCGCACGATCCGCGCACGCAGCAGGTCGCGATGCTCGAGGGGAACCGCTACGAGGTCCTCGACGTCACGACGCGCGAGTCGAGCCGCTACATCGGGATGGCCTTCCGAGACATGCCCGTGCACGGCTCGATCATCGGCGCGATCGTCCGCGACGGAGGGGCGATCTTCCCGCACGGAGACGACGTCCTGCAGGCCGGCGACCGGGTGATCATCTTCACCGAGGCCGCCAACGCGCCCTGGGTCGTCGAGGCGCTGTGACCCACGCCTCCTCGCGCATCGGCCGCCCTCGGCGGCTGGCGATCGACGTCGTCGCAGTGGCGAATCTCGTCGGGACGCTCGCGAAGTACCTCGGGCTCGTGACCGTGTTCCCGATCGCGCTCGCCCTCTACTACGGCGACCCCGTCTGGCCCTATCTCGTGACGGGCCTCGGCACATCGGGCTTCGGCTTCCTGCTCGAACGGCTGACCAGGGGCGCCCGTTCGCAGATGGGCGTGCGCGAGGGTTTCCTCGTCGTCTCCGCGATGCTGCTCATGACGGCGGCGTTCGCCTCGCTTCCCTACCTCTTCGCCGGCGGCGAGCAGCTCGACCATCCGATCGACGCGTACCTCGAGGGGATGTCGGCGGTGACGACGACAGGAGCGAGCGTGGTGACCGACTACAACGCGTTCTCGCCCACACTCGCAATGTGGCGTCAGTTCACCCAGTGGCTGGGCGGGCTCGGGATCATCATCCTCGCGGTGGCGATCCTCCCGCGGCTGCGGGTCGGCGGGCGTCAGATGATGGAGTCGGAGCTTCCGGGCCCCGAGATCACCCAGCTCGGCGAGCGGATCCGCGAGCTCGCCCGGGTGCTGTGGGCGTTCTACATCGGCATGACTCTTGTGCTGACGCTCATCCTCGCGTCCTTCGGCTGGCTCGGCATCGACGACGAGATGACCCCGTACCAGGCGCTCGCGCATGCGTTCGCCACGATGCCGACCGGCGGGTTCTCGCCCAAGCCCGACTCGCTCGCGAGCTTCTCCGCGGAGACGCAGTGGGTGATCGCGCTATTCATGTTCCTCGCTGGCATGAACTTCGTCCTCCTCTACCGCGGGATCGTCCGTTTGCGGCCCCGCGCCGTCGCGCGCGACGAGGAGTTCCGGCTCTATGCGCTCTTCGTCCTCGTCGCGTCGGTCGCGCTCCTCATCCAGCTGTGGAGCTACGACATCGCGGAGGGCGAGGAGGCGGTCCGGACAGCGGTGTTCCAGGCGATCTCGATCATCACGACGACCGGATTCGCGACGACGGACTTCGCGCTGTGGCCGGTTATCTCCCTCCTCACGCTCTTCGCGCTGATGTTCTCGGGCGGCTCGGCGGGATCGACGACCGGGTCGATCAAGGTCGTTCGCCACCTCCTGCTCGGGAAGGTGCTGCGTCGCGAGCTCGATCAGACCGTGAGCCCTGAGCTGGTCATGCCGATCCGCTACAACAGCGCTCCCGTGGACGAGCGCACGCTGCGCGCGATCGCCGCGTTCATCCTCCTCTACGTCGGCTTCTGGGCCGTCGGCGCCTCCGTGATCGCGATCGACTCGGCGATCTCGAACGTCCCGCTGAGCCCGCTCGACACGCTCGCCGTCGCGGCGAGTGCGCTCGGGAACGGTGGGCCGGGGTTCGGCATCACGGGGCCATTCGGGTCATTCGCGGCGCTGGGCGACGTGTCGAAGATCACGATGATCGTGCTCATGTGGCTCGGGCGCCTCGAGATCATCCCCGTGTTCGTACTCGCCACCCGCCACTACTGGCGCCTCTGACGCCGCAGGCCGCCGATCGCTTTCGCCGGCGGAGCCGGCCTCCGCGACGCGCCACCCCAGACGCTCGAGACGAGTCGCGGGCTAACGGGGCGCACCGAGCAGGGCGCGGCGAAGCTCGGCCGTCGCCGACTCGGGGACGACCCCCAGGACCTGATCGCCGGGACGCAGCACCGTCGACGGCTCGACGAGCTCGGTCCTTCCCTGCCGGAAGACGGAGATGAGGCGCGACCCGGAGGGAAGCGAAAGCCCGCCGGCCTTCTTGCCCGCAGCCGGGGACCCTCCTTCGACCTGCACCTCGACCACCACCAGCCCCTCCTTCTGGAGCTCGAGGAGACGTACGAGCCCGTGTTCGGGCACCTCGTGCTCCACGAGCCCGAGAATGCTCGTCGTCGCGCACACGGTCTGCGTGATCCCGAGAAGGTCGAAGTGCTGCTGGTTCCGCGGATCGTTCACGCGCGCGACGGCCTTGCGGACGCCGTACGCGTCCTTCGCGATCTGCGAGATGACGAGGTTGTCCTCGTCGTCCCCGGTCACCGCGAGGAGCAGCTCCGGCGGACGCGCGATCCCTGCGCGCTCGAGGACGGCGATCTCGGTCGCGTCTCCGCGGAGCACGACCGGCCCGAACTCCTCCTCGAGCCGCGCGAAGCGGTCGGCCCGCTGCTCGATCATCGTGATCTCGTGCCCGAGATCGAGAAGCGAGCGCGTGACGTTCGCTCCGACCTTCCCTCCCCCGGCAACGATCGCGTACATCAGGCGGAGGCTGCCTTCGGCGTAGCCATGCGCACGGTCTCGAGCAGGGATGAGATTGCGGTCTGCGTCGGGCAGACGACGCTCATCCCGCGACCCGAATAGAACGTCGCACGGGCCGGGTCGAGGATGCGGACGACTACCGTCGACACCCCGTAGCGCAGCTGGAGCACCTGCCCGATCACGATGTTCGTGTTGTCGCCCCTCGTCGAGACGACAGCTGCGTCGGCATCGCCGAGTCCCGCCTCCTCGAGCACGGTCACGTCCATCCCGTGCCCGACCACGAATCCTCCGCGCCATGCCGGCCCGAGTCGGCCGAGCGCGTCCTCGTCCTCGTCCACGACGGTGACGTCCCAGCCGTCGCCCGCGAGTCCCCTCGCGACGGCCGAGCCGACGCGGCCACACCCGATCACGACCCCCTTCACGGCAGCCCAGCCTACTCCTCGAATACGCCGTCGGGGAACGCGACGACGAGTACCTCGCACGGTGCCTTGCGGAGCACGAAGTCGACCGTCGGCGAGAAGAAGCGGGACTGCCGTCGCCACCGCGGCGACGAGCCGAGCACGATCAGGTCGGCGTTCCGCCTGCCCGCCTCGTCGACGATCGCGTGGCCGATCGACCTGGCGCGGACGACGTCGCCGTGCACCTCGACCCCGTAGTCGAGCCCGAGCGCCCGAGCCTCCTCGAGGGACAGGTCGACCCGCGCGGCGACCTCGGGCGGCAGCTCGCCCTCGAGCTCGTACTTGCGCGGGACCCGGACGACAGTGATCGCCTCGATGGCCGCCCCGCGCTCCTTCGCGAGTGCGATCGCGGTCGCAACCATCTCCTCGCCGATGTCGCCGAGCTTCATCGGGACGAGTATCCGGCTGAACTCCGCGCCTGCCGGCAGAACGGCGACCGGCGTCACGTGCTCGAGGAGGCCGCGGCGCCTGGAGCGTCGAACGAGCACGAACACGACGAGCCCGGCCGCGAGCCAGACGGGGCCGGCGTAGCGGGCCCCGGCGTGGGTGAGCATCGCGAGCACCCAGATCGCAAACGTCAGTGGGGCGCCGATGAGCGCGGCGACCGGCAAGCGATGCCCGCGAATCGTGAGGTTCGGCCGAGCGAGGAACGGTCGCTCGAGCTCCGGCTCGCGCATTCGCAGCCGGATGACCGCGAGCTGCGCGGCGGTGAACGCGATGAGCACCCCGAACGAGTAGAGGCTCGCGAGGAATGTCGGGTCACCGTCCGCGGCAACCTCGGTCACCACGATGAGGGCGATCGCGAAGCCGGCGGCCAGCGCGATGGCCTCGGTCGAGACGACCGCGCGGCGCTCGAGCCGCGCGAACTCGCGAGGCAGCGAGCCATGCTCGGCGAGTGAGTGCGTGAGGCGGGTGATCCCGGAGAAGGACGTCGTCGCCGCACCGATGAGGATGAGGACGCCCGAGATGCCGACCGCGACCTTGAGGGCATCCACGAAGAAGGTCGGGATCTCGCCGTCGAACGCGGCGGCGATTCCGACCAGCGGGAGCTCGAGCCACTCCTCCCCGAGAGCGGTCTCGCCACCCTGGACCGGGTATGCGGAGAGCCCGACCGCGCCAATGAGGACGGTCACCACGACGACGAGGCCGATCGCGGAGAAGATGGAGCGCGGGACCGTACGGCCCGGCTCGGTGGTCTCCTCGGCGAGGTTCGCCACCGTCTCGAGGCCCGTGTAGGCGAGCATCGCGAGCGGCAGTGCGAACGCAAGATCGCTCCAGTTCTGCCCGTCCGCGAACCCGAGCCCGTCGACGAGCGTCGAGGGGGAGAGCAGCAGCGCGAGCCCGAGGATCACGAGCAGGCTCTGGACGACGAGGTCGAGGAGCGCGACGCCGAGGGCGCCGAGATGGAGCCGCGTCCTTCGCAGGACGCGGACGCCTGCGATCACGAGGATCAGACCGCACCCGATGACGGCGTCCCAGGGCGACTCGCGGAGCGCAGGCTCCCCGATCGCGCCCGCGAGGTAGTGCGGAGCGAACATGGCCGACAGGGCCATGACGATGAGGAAGTCGAGGAAGAGGACCCAGCCGGTCACGAACCCCGCGAGGTCGTTGAAGGCACGGCGCACGAACGTCGCGGCGCCCCCGGTCTCGGGCAGTGCCGTCGTCCCTTCGGCGTACGAGAGCGACACGAGCACGAACGCCGCGCCTGCGACGAGGAGGACGAGCGGCGTCAGGCCGAGCGCAACGCCCGCGACGATCCCGAGCGCGATGTAGAGCGACGACGCGATCTCGCCGTACGCGACGGCGAAGAGCGCGGGCGCGTCCAGGACGCGTTCGAAGCCGCGAAGCTTGCGCGCCATCAGCGCGTCCTCTGGCGTTCGAGCGTGAAGCGGGCGACACCGAGCACGATGAAGAGCGCGCCGACGACGTATCCCACGACCCCACCGCCCGCCGCCGCCGTTCGCACGAGGATCGCGATCCCCAGCACGGCGAACACGAGCGTGAAGCCGTAGACGACGAGCGTGTACGGCTTCATCCGGCCGCTCCTTCGGTCGCGATCATGACGCGGCAGCGCGCGTGCTTCAGCACGTAGTCGACCGTCTTTCCGAAGACTGCGGCCTGACGCGCCGTCAGGTTTCGACGCGGAGAGCCGAGCACGATGATCTCGGCGTTGCGTGCGTCGGCCTCGGCGACGATCGCAGGGCCGGCGGCGTGCGCGCGGTCGAGACGCGTGAGCACCCGAACGCCGTACGAGTCGCCGATGGCGACCGCCTCGTCGAGCTCGGCGTTCCCCGTCGCCTCGAGCTCCGGGAACCGGTCGGTGACTGCGCGATCGAGCGGTACCTCGACGATGTTGAGCGCGATGATGCGCGCTCGTCGCTCGGCAGCGAGGCGGCAGGCGACGTCCATCGCGGCGTCCGAAGGCTGGCCCGGAATGACCGGCACGAGGAGGTCGCGGTACTCGAGGGCCAGCGCCGGTCCCAGCGCAGGCGGCGCCTTTTCGACCGCGCGGACCGGAAGGTGGAGGAACCGTCGGCGATAGACGACGTATCCGACGAGACCGGCGATCATCCAGCCAAGACCGACCCACCGGGTCAGGGGGTTCTGGAACACGAGCACGAGGAACGACGCTCCGGTCGCGAGCCCTCCGACGAAGGCGAAGAGCGGCCACGACACGCCCCCGATCCGCAAATTCGGGCGGGCGAGGTAGGGAATCTCGGCGTCCACCGCATCCACCGCTCTGAGCTTGATCAGGGAGGCGTGGGCGACGGTGAAGGACAGCGTCGCGCCGAGCGAGTAGAGCGTCCCGATGAAGTTGACGTCCCCCGGGAGGATGAGGAGGATCGGGGCGATCCCGGCGAAGAGGACGAGCGAGAGCCACGGCGTCTTGAAACGCGGGTGCAACCGGCGCAACGCCTCCGGCAGCTGCCGGTACGTCGACATCGAGTAGGTGATCCGGGACGCGCCGATCACGCCCGCGTTGGTCGCGATGACGAGGATCGTGGCGGCGAGGATGCCGACGTAGACCTCGGCGACGTCGAGCAGCCGCCCCTCGAGGCCGATGTTCTCGACGACGCCGAGAATCGGGTCGTTCGCGTACCCACCGTCCTCGGGAGGAAGCGCCAGCAACGTCGTCAGCTGGCCGTCGATCGTCTCGACCGGAAGAGCGGAGAGCGCGACGAGCGGGAGCGTGAAGTAGATCGCGAAGACGGCGCCGGCGACGAGCTTGTACGCGTTCGGCACCGTGCGGACCGGGTCGCGGGCCTCCTCCGCGAGGTTCGACACGGTCTCGACCCCGGTGTACGCGAGCATGGCGACAGGAATGGCGATTGCGAGGTTCGACCACGTCGGCGCGACCCCCCAGTGGACGTTGTCGACGAGCGTCTCGGGGCTGAGGACGAGCGCGAATCCGATGACCACGAGGAGCACCTGCGTCGCGAAGTCGACGACGGCGAGTGAGATCGAGAGCCGCGCAGCCTCCTGCACGCCGACGACGTTGAGGGTCACGAGGACGACGATGACGATCGCGCCGCCGACGATGTCCCAGGGGTTCGTGCGCAGCGGGTCCCAGAACACCGAGAGGTAGTGCGGGACGAAGAACGCCGAGACGGCAACCGTGACGACGTACACGAGCATCTGCGCCCAGCCGGCCGTGAAGCTGACGATCTCGTCGAACGCGTGGCGGGAGAAGCTCGCCGAGCCGCCCGCCTCGGGGAACCGCGCCGTGCCCTCCGCGTAGGTCGCAGCGGTCGCGGCGAAGATGACGCCGGCGACGACGAAGACGAGCGGCGTCAGTCCGAGCGCGTAGACCGCAGTGAGCCCGAGTGCGTAGTAGATCGACGATCCGACGTTCCCGTAGGCGGTGGCGAAGAGCGCGGGCGTGCCGAGCACGCGCTCCAACTCGACCTCACGCCTGCGCCGGCGTCCGGGCACGGCGGCGAAGCCTACTCCTGGGATCAGAGCGAGGGGCCGGCTTGCGCCGGCCCCTCGTCGTTCAACGTGCGCCTCGCGTCGCTGCGGCTCTCCGCCGGCGGAACTCGCTACGGAGTGACGCTTTCGACAACGACGTCGCCGGACCCGACGAGCACGTTCGTGTCGGTCCCCTGCCCTGAAGCCCCGCATCCTCTTCATCGCGGCACCATCCGCAAAGACACACGAGGGGTGACTTTCGTCACCCCTCGTGTGTCATGACAGGTGCTGCTGGGAGCTAGCCGTGAATCGAGACGAGCAGCGGGATCATGAGGATCGCGACGATG
>Ga0207688_10000968_pt1 | contig 14625 bp, 16 predicted proteins | sample KBSMiscanthusM4_FD_184296 | JGI IMG/M metagenome (GOLD analysis project Ga0207688, IMG submission 184296) | Miscanthus rhizosphere microbial communities from Kellogg Biological Station, Michigan, USA - M4 (SPAdes) (version 2) | ecosystem: Host-associated > Plants > Roots > Rhizosphere ...
TCCCTCGGAGCGGCGAGCTCGATCACCTCTGCGAGCGTGCGCGCGCCGCGCTCCTGCGCGAGCCCGAGCAGCGCAACGAGGATCTCCGCGGTCGCCACGGCGTCGGGCAGTGCGCGGTGGCACGGGTCGGACGACGTCCCGAAGAAGTGCGCGAGCTGACGCAGCGAGAAGCGCTCGCTCCGGCGATGCAGCAGACGCCGCGCGAGCCACACCGTGTCGATGACCGCCGCGGCCACGCGGCGGCCGGTGAGGCGCTCGACCGCGCAATCCACGAACCCGACGTCGAAGCGCGCGTTGTGGGCGGCGAGCGGCGCATCGCCCGCGAATGCGAGGAAGCGGCGGATCGCGAGCTCGGGACGGGGAGCGTCCCGCAGCTCCGCGTCGTGGATGCCGGTCAGGCGCGCGATCGTCGGAGGGAGCGAGACACCGGGCTGGACGAGCGTCTCGAAGGTCTCCGCGACCTCGAGGGAGCGGACGCGCGCGGCACCGATCTCGCAGATCCGGTCGCGCCGCGCGGAGAGCCCGGTCGTCTCCAGGTCGAACACGACGATCTCCGCCTCCTCGATGAGCGTGTCGGCGACGTTCTCGTCCGCGAGCCCGACGCGGGTTCCTCGCCAGGCGAGGCGGGAGTCACCGTCGACGACGTCGGTCAGCAACGAGTGCGCGAGGGCGACCGGCGCGCGCTCGAGCGCGAACAGCACGCGTGCGGCGTCCTCCGGCGACACCGCTCCCCGCCGGGCATGGACGAGCTCCACGAGGCGGTCGGCGGCGTCGAACGACAGTTGCATTCGATCCACCGTATACGAACATACGTTCGTCTACAAGACCAAACGAAAGGCCGCTCTACGCTCCAGAGCGGCCTTTCGGATCCTCCGTATCGGAGTCGCTATCCGCCCTTGACGGCGGACTTGAGCGCGCTCCCTGCCGTGAACTTCGGGACGGTCGTCGCGGCGATGTGGACCTTCTCGCCCGTTCGCGGGTTGACACCCATGCGCGCCGCGCGCGCCGAGGTCGAGAACTTGCCGAAGCCGGTGAACGTGATCGTGTCACCGCTCTTCAACGCGTCCGTGATCGTGTCCAGCACGGCGTCGACCGCAGCGCCAGCCTCACGCTTGGACATGCCGGCCGCATCGGCTACGGCGTCCACGAAATCCTGCTTAGTCACTTTCTCCTCCTGACGTCGGATTCGGTGTTCACGGAACCGGGGGAGCCTAACAGCCCTCCGGATTTGGCTCAACCATGCTGCTTTCCGGGACTTTTGCGCAGCTCCAGCAACTCGCTCGCGCGGAAGAGCGAACGGAGTCGCACGCCGAGACGAGCGAGCGCGTCGGAACCGCCTTCCTCGCGGTCGACGACGCAGACGGCGTTCCGGACGACGAGACCCTCGTCACGGACGGCCGACACCGCCTCCGCGAGCGCTCCGCCCGAGGTGACGACGTCCTCGAGGAGGCACACCAGCTCACCCGGTGCGAAAACCCCCTCGATGCGTTTGGCCGTGCCGTATTCCTTGGTTTCACCGCGCACGATGATGAAGGGCAGACCGGACGCCATTGCTGCCGAAGCTGCCAACGCGACCGCCCCGAGAGCGGGGCCGGCAAGCCGAACAGCGTCCGGCTCGGCGTCGCGTACGGCGCCCGCGAGTGCCTCGCCGAGCGGACGGAGAATCTCGGGCTCGGTCTCGAACCGGTACTTGTCGAGGTACCAGGACGACGCGCGCCCGGAGCGAAGGACGAAATCGCCCTCGAGCAGCGCCCGCTCGACGAGCAGCCCGCCGAGCTCGTCGTGCGTCACGTGCGGAGTGCTGAGCGCGTGATCGAGGCGAGCCGCTCGAATCCCGGAGTTCCCGGCTCGAGCACGACCGCAGAACCATCGGCATAGGACACTCCAGCGCGCTCCTCGGAGCCCGACGGCCCGAAGAGCTTGCGCCAGGCCCAGACCGCGAGCAGAACGAGGAGCGCAAGCCGGATGAGCTTCTTCACTCGGATTCCTCCTTGGGCTTCCGCGGCCCGCGCTTCTTCTTCGGCGCGGAGTCGATCGCCTGCGCGCACGTCCGCAGGTCGTAGACCACGAGCCCCGAGGTCGGCTTCGGGCGGGTCGTCGCGGCGACGGTGCGGTCGCCTTCGCGTACGACGAAGAACGCGCCTTCCTCGAGCTCGACCTCGACGCGCGTCACCTCGCCACCGTCCGGGCCGAGATCGGCCGCAGCCGAGACGAGATCGAGCGTGGACGAGGACATCGACGCGACGGCCGCCTGGTCGTCGGTCGACGACGCGAGCACCGATCCGTCCTCGCCGAGCGCGATCGCAGCGGTGATCTGCGACGACAGCTCCATTAGCTCGCCGATCGCCTGTGCCGCATCCATGGAGCCGACGCTATCAGCGTTCGGCGAGACGTCGCGCGAGCGCGAACGCAGCCCGGGCGCGGTGAGAGTGCTCCGATTTCCACACATTGCCGAGCTCCGCGACCGTCCTCACCTCGCCCAGGGGGACGAAGATCGGGTCGTACCCGAACCCCTCGTCGCCCCGTCGCTCCGTTGCGACCTCCCCCTCGAGCGTCCCCGTCGCACGGATCTCCACCGCCTCGGGATCGAGTGCGACCAGCTCGCATACGTACCGTGCGCGCCGATCCTCGGCCGCGCCGAGCTCCGCGAGGAGCTGTCCGACCCCGTCCGTCGCCCAGCGTGCGGACTCGACTCCCGGGCGCCCGCCCAGGGCGGCGACCTCGATCCCGGAGTCCTCGCCCGCCACCCACGCCTCGCGCGGTGCGCGGAGACGGCCGTGCCGGGCCTTGATGCGCGCGTTGTCGACGAAGGTCGCGCCGTCCTCGACCGGCTCGTCCGGTGTGTCGAGGAGCTCGATCTCCCAATCGGGAAGGGCCGCCCGCAGCTCACGCAGCTTGTTCGCGTTGCCCGAGTTGAGGAGCAACCTCACTCGACGACAGCGGCGGCGGCCTCTGCCTGTGCTGCGGTGAGCTCGTCGATCCCGCCCGCAGCGAGGTCGAGCAGCGAGTCGAGCAACTCGCGCGAAAAGGGATCGCGCTCCGCCGTCGCCTGCACCTCGACGAGCCGTCCGTCCCCCGTCATGACGACGTTCATGTCCGTCTCGGCCCCCGAGTCCTCCACGTAGTCGAGGTCGAGGATGGCCTCGCCGTCGACGATCCCGACCGACACCGCCGCGATCGAGCCGGTGAGCGCCTTCGAAAGCCCGAAGCGGTCGAGGGCACGGCTCGCCGCTATCCACGCTCCGGTGATCGACGCGCACCTCGTGCCGCCGTCGGCCTGGAGGACGTCGCAGTCGAGCCAGAGCGTCCGCTCGCCGAGCGCCTGGAAGTCGCAGACCGAGCGGAGCGCCCGGCCGATGAGCCGCTGGATCTCGACCGTCCTCCCGTCCGGCCGCCCGCGGGAGACGGCGCGCTGCGTGCGCTCTCCCGTCGAGGCCGGGAGCATCGCGTACTCCGCCGTCATCCAGCCGCGGCCGGACTTGTGGAGCCAGCGCGGCACACCCTCCTCCACGGTCGCCGTGCACAGCACGATCGTCTTGCCCTGCGCGTAGAGGACGGAGCCGTGCGGCTGCTCGAGGTAGTCGGGGACGATGTCGAGCTCGCGGAGCTCGTCGGCCTTACGCCCGTCGTGCCTCATGCGACTGCCTGCAGGGTTGCGACCTCGACGTGCTCCGCCGCATCGATCGGAAGCTGGAGGAAGCGACGCCCCATCTCGCGGAAGAGCTCCGGGTCGCCGGTCGTGAGAAAGCGGTACGTGCCCTCGCGCGCGTCGTCGTTCTCGATCGCCTTGCGGGCGAGAGTCTCAGCCGCCTCGCGCGCCGTCTCCTCGGCGGAGAAGACGAGGGTGACGCCGCGCCCGAAGACGCGCTGGAGGATGGGCTTGATCAGCGGGTAGTGCGTGCAGCCGAGGATCACGGTGTCGACGTCGGCCTCCTTGAGCGGTGCCGCGTAATCGCGGACCGCCTCCGCCAGCTCCTCCCCGAACACGTCGTCGCCCTCGATGAGCGGGACGAGCCGTGGGCAGGCGACCGCGACCACCTCGGCGCCGGCGTCGAGGGCGGCGACGAGCTCGGGATAGCGCCCGCTCGCGACGGTCGCCTCGGTCGCGAGAAGCCCGATGCGGCGGTTGCGGGTCGCGAGCACCGCGGCGTGCGCTTCCGGGGCGAGCACGCCGATGACGGGGACCGACAACTGGCGCTGGAGATCGGGGAGGGCGGCCGCCGTCGCCGAGTTGCACGCCGCCACGATGAGCTTCACGCCGTGCGCCTCGAGATAGGACGCGATCTCGCCCGCGAAGCGGCGGATCTCCTCCAGTGGGCGCGGCCCGTACGGGAGCCGGGCGCCGTCTCCGAGGTAGACGAAGTCCTCGTGCGGCAGGGTCACCAGACACTCGTGGAGGACCGTCAGGCCGCCCATCCCCGAGTCGAACACCCCTATCGGGCGAGAATCCACGCGCGCCAGTGTAGGAGCCGCGGCGGTTCGCTGTACCCTTGCGCCCCGTGGTGAAGGTCTGGCTAGCGGCGCTGGCAGGCGCGCTCGCCCTCCTCGTCGGCAACGCCGCGGGCGCTCCGGCGGCGCGGGTCGACGTGACGATCCCCATGTCGGACGGTGTCCCGATTGCCACGACGCTCTACGTGCCCGAGGGCACACCGCCGGCGGGCGGCTGGCCTGCGATCGTCTTCTTCCACGGGCTCTCGGGCACCCGCCAGCAGATGAACGCGCTCGCCGAGGGGTACGGCTTCACGAACGCCGGCTACGCGATCCTGACCTTCGACGCGCGCGGCCACGGCGAATCGGGCGGTCTCGTGGGAATCGACGGCCCGCGTGAGGTCTCGGATGTCCGCGCAATCCGCGACTGGCTCGCTGCGCGAGCCGACGTCTCGGACACGAAGATCGGCGCCTGGGGGATCTCGCTCGGCGGCGGCGCCGTCTTCAACTCGCTCGTCGCAGGGGTGCCGTGGGCTGCGGTCGCCACCGTCGAGACCTGGACCGACCTGTACTCGGCGTTGATGCCGCAGGGCCTCGTCAAGTCGGGGGTCGCGCTCACGTTCTCGCGGTCGATTCCCGACGAGCGTCGCGACCCCACGCTCGACGTCGTCCAGGCTGCCGCCTTCGCGGGGAACGCGGAGCCGGTCAAGCAATGGGCAGGCGCGCGGTCGAGCATCTCGAAGCTCGGATCCGTCACGACGCCCGTCTTCATGGCCCAGGGACGCCGGGACTTCGCGTTCGGGATCGACCAGGGGATCAGCGCCTTCGGACGCCTGAAGGGCCCCAAGGTCCTGTACGTCGGTCTCCACGGTCACGCGCCCTCGACGTTCCCCGCGGCCGACACGGGCTTCCTCATGTCGAAGGTGCGCGCCTGGTACGACTGCTACTTGCGCAGCACGGGTTGCGACGGAAACCAGGCGTCCGTGTACATCGCGTCCGAGAAGTTCAGCGGCCAGGTCGCGCGGCGAGGCGCAACGCTGCCGCCCGTCTCGCCGACCACTGTCTCGTTCCCGGGGGTGACGACGTTCGCCCGAGGCGGGAAGGCGGTGCGGGCGTCCGCGCCGCTTCGCACTCCGCTCGAGACCTTCGGCACACCGACCGTCCAGACATCGATCGCCGCGAGCGGAGGCTGGTCGCGGATCGTCGCGGTGCTCACGGCACGCACGCCGCAGGGAAAGGAGATCGTCGTCGCAGCCGGCGGCGTGCCGACGAGGCCCGGAGCGCAGACGGTCACGATCCGGCTGGGGAGTCAGGCGACGTTCATCCCCAAGGGCTCGCGCCTGACACTCACCCTCGCGTCCTCGTCGACCGCGCAGTCTTCGGCGAACCTGCTCTACCTCGACTTGCCGATGGCGCAGAGCGCGCGGGCCCGCGTCGGCACGGCGATCCTGAAGCTTCCCCGCCTGCGGACGCCGGTCACGAAGTGAACCTTCGGGCTGCGGCGATCGCGCTCGTGGGCTTGGTCCTCGCGAGCACAGCAGGGGCAGCGCCCGCCGCCGATCCGGGCCTGACCTCGTCGACGGTCCTCCTCGGCGGCACGGTCCCGCTCACGGGCGAGGCGGCAGCGTTCGGCAGCGTCGGCCCTGGAGCGAAGGCGTACTTCGACTACGTCAACGCGAAGGGCGGCGTGAACGGGCGGACGATCGAGTACCGGTACTACGACGACGCGTACAACCCCGCCCAGACGGTGCAGTTGACCCGCCGTCTCGTCGAGCAGGACAAGGTCTTCGCGATCTTCAACTCGATCGGCACGGCGAACAACCTCGCGATCCGGGACTACCTGAACGCGCAGAAGGTGCCGCAGCTCTGGGCCGGGGACGGATCCCAGTCGATCGGACGGAGCTGGGCGAAATACCCCTGGACCATGGGCTTCCTCATGAGCTACCGCGGCGAGGGCGACGTGTACGGCAAGACGATCGTCAAGTCTCGGCCGAAGGCGAAGATCGCGGTGCTCTACGAGAACACGGAGCTCGGCCTCGACATGCTCACCGGACTCACGCGTGCGATCGCCGGCAAGGGGCCGCGCATCGTGGCGAAGCAGGCATACGAGTTCACGGGCGCCGACGTCTCGGGCCAGATCGGCCTGTTGAAGTCATCGGGCGCCGACACGCTCATGCTGTTCGCGACGCCGAAGTTCTTCCTCCAGGCGATCGCGACGACGCACCGGCTCGGCTGGAAGCCACAGGTGTACATCGCATCCGTCTCCATCGAGCCGACGATCATGGGAATCGCCCGCTTCAACGCGCCCGAGCTCACGAAGGGCGCACTCTCGATCGCGTTCGTGAAGAACCCGAACGACCCGATCTGGGCGAAGGACAAGGCGGTCGCCCTCTACCGCTCGATCATGCGGAAGTACGACCCGAGCGGGAAGCAGACGGACGTCTACAACTGGTACGGCATGACCGTCGCGTGGACGATGGTCGAGACGCTGCGCAAGGCGGGGAAGAGTCCGACGCGGTCGAGCCTCCTGAAGGCCGCACAGAGCCTCGACACGCTCGCGAACCCGTTCCTGCTCCCGGGCATCCGGCTGCAGACCTCGCGGACGGACTATCGCCCGATGGAGCAGGTCTACCTCTATCGCTACGACAACAAGCAGTGGGTGCGCGCGAGCGGCCTCCTCCCTGCGAGGGGATGACCCGGCGCGGCTTCTTTGAAAGAGTCTCGATTGACCGACGAGGAGGGCACATGAAAGGACGAATCTGGACCGCCGCAGTAGGCCTCGCGGCAGTCGCTGCGCTCATCGCGGTACCCGCCGCGATGGCCGCCTACATGTCGCCGAAGCTCGAGGTGACGCAGACAGCGACCGGCGTCGTCGTCAAGGCGTCGCTCGACCCGAACGACGATCCGACCGCAGCCGTGGTGATCCTGGCACCTGCCGGCACCCAGCTGACGACGACCCAGGCTCCCGGGACGGTGCTCGGGCCGGTGAAGGCGATCGTCAAGGCGCTCGACCTCGCCGGCGCCGATCTCCCGCTCGACGGCCAACTCGTGGTCGCGGCCCCGGGTCAGGTTCCCGCTGCAACGCAGCAAGGGTGCATCGGTACGGCTGCGCCGCTGGCGACGTGGGTCATGGTGCTCTCCGCTGCGGGACAGACCCTGACCGTGCCGACCTACCTGATGTCGACTGCCGGCACGGGCTTCGCGGCGCTGAGCCCCGCGTTCATCGGGATCTGCCTCCCACCGCCCGACGTACCGGTCGGAACACCCGGCCGCGCGACGTTCGGCGCGAAGGTGTACAGCGCGGAGCTCGCCATCAACGGCGTCTTCAGCCAGGTCGCCACGGGCGCCTGGATCTCCTCGTGGGTGCCCTACACGCCAGGAGCGGGGACACCGAACCCGGCGGGCGCCGTGGTGTCGCCGGCTGCGGTGGCGCCGGGCGCCGTGACCATCTCGGCGAAGAGATCCGGACGGGGCGCGATCGTCACCGGCTCGGTCACGCAAGCCGGGCAGCCGCGCGGCGGCGCCATCGTCACCGTCTCCGGCGGCTCGGTGAAGTCGAAGCTCACGACGCGCAAGCGCGTGCGGGTGTCCGCGAGCGGCAAGTTCACGGCGAAGTTCGCGGTCGGCACGTTCTTCCGCGCCGAGGCCGCCGCGGCGGGAGCCGCGGCTCCGCCGCTCTGCGCCCAGCTGCAGCCCGCGCTCGGATCAGTGCCGTGCGTCAACCCGACGGTGAACGGGTTCGCGGTCAAGAGCGCCGTCGTCCGCAAGAAGTAGAGCCGCAGTGACGTAGGGGGTCGGCGATGCCGGCCCCCTACGCTTCCGACATGGCCGCGACAGTCCGCCTCGGGACGTGCAGCTTCGCGGACGAGGGGCTCGTGAAGTCGTGGTATCCGCGCGGCGTCTCCACGTCCAAGGCTCGCCTCGGGTACTACGCCGAGCGCTTCGACACGGTCGAGGTCGACTCGCCCTACTACCACCTCCCCGATCCGGGCGTCACGCGCAACTGGGCGCAGCGCACGCCACCCGAGTTCACCTTCCACGTGAAGGCGCACAAGACGATGACCTTCCACGAGGGCGAGCCGAGCGACGAGGCGTTCGCCGCGTTCCGTGCATCGATCGGGCCGCTGGAGCTCTCCGGGAAGCTGAAAGGAATCCTGCTCCAGTACCACCCTCGCTTCACGAAGTCGAAGGCGGCACTCGCGGAGCTCGAGCTCGTCCCCGCACGACTCGCACCGCTCGTCCCGCTCATCGAGTTCCGGCACCGCTCGTGGATGGAGCCGAGCGAGCGGCCTTCGACGCTCGAGTTCCTCGAGCGCACGGGCCTCGCGTACGTGTCGGTCGACACGCCGATGACACGCGCCTCGAATGTGGTCGCCCGGCACGCAGAGGTGACACACCCGGTCGCATACGTCCGGTTCCATGGACGAAACGAGAAGACGTGGAACATCAAGGCCGAGAAGTCGTCCGAGCGCTTCAACTGGATGTACTCGGCGGAGGAGCTCGCGGAGTGGGTCGAGAAGCTCGGCAACCTCGCGACGGAGGCCGACGAGGTGTATGCCCTCTTCAACAACAACCGCGACGACTTCGCGCCGCAGAGCGCCGTGATCCTGCGAGGCTTGCTCGACGAGGCCGGCATTCCGGCTTCGGGTGGTGTGGTGCCGCCACCACTGGCGCCGACCCTCTTCTGAGTACAGTCCGCCGGTGCGCGTTCTCTCGGTGACTCACGGCCCGAGCGTGCCGGGCGGTGTCTTCGACGAAGCGGTCGAGGCAGCCGGGCACACGCTGGAGCGCTGGGAGGTTCCCGACGGAGGCACGCCCGACGCGCCCGGGCGCTACGACGCCGTGATGGCCTTCGGCGGGTCGATGCACCCGGACGAGGACGACCGCTTCGACTGGCTCGCGCACGAGGAGGAGTTCCTCGGCGGCGTGCTCGCTGCGCAGGTCCCCGTGCTCGGCGTCTGCCTCGGAGCGCAGATGCTCGCGCGCTCGGCCGGCGCGGACGTACGACCAGCGACGGAGCCGGAGATCGGCTGGTACGAGGTCGCACTGACATCCGAGGGATCGTCCGATCCCGTGCTCGGCGCCCTGCCCGCGCGCGCCACCGTCTTCCAGTGGCACCATTACACGTTCGACCTCCCGCACGGCGGCGTCGAGCTCGCGCGCAGCGCGGTCTGCACGCAGGCGTTCCGGCTCGACGGCCGCCCTGCCTGGGGCATCCAGTTCCACGCCGAGGTCACGTATCCGATGCTCACGGCCTGGGTCGACGAAGACCCGGACGAGCTGCCGATGCCGTCGGCAGAGCTGCTGACCGAGTCGAAGGACGTGATCGGTCGGTCGAATGCGCAGGGCCGCTGGCTCGCGGACGCGTTCCTGCGCGAAGCCTCCTCCTAGTCGGTCACCTCGCGCGACCACTCGTGCCAGGACCCGACGTAGTTCCGGGCCTTGTAGCCGGCTCCGGCGAGCACCTCCGTCGCGAAACGCGAACGACTACCCGAGTGGCAGTACGCGACGATCTCGGCGCCTTCGGGCAGGCCGATCACGTCCCTGACGTCCGCCGCGCTGCGACATTGCAGGATCCGCTCGAGCGGGACGTTGAGCGCCCCCGGGATGTGACCCTGCCGCGGGTCACAATGCGCACCAGCCGCTCCCTCGAACTCCAGCGACGTTCGCACGTCGAGCACGGTGAGCGCCTCGTCGCCGAGGCGGTCGCGCAGCTCTGCGAGCGTCACGTCCTCCACTGGCTCACGAACTCGAGGAGAACCTCGTTGAACCGCTCGGGCTGGTCGACGGAGACGAAGTGGCCCGCATCGGAGAAGACCTCGAGGCGTCCGTCGAGCGCGGAGTCGGCGAGCTGCTGCGCCTCGGCCACGGTCACGAGCTCGTCGCGCTCGCCGACGCAGACGAGGAGCGGCCCGCCGAACGACGCGGCGACACCGCTGAGATCGAGCCGGTCTCTCATGGCCTCCTGTGCGACGGCGAGGTGCTCGAGGTTCGCGTCGTCGTCGGCCCGGTCCGGTCGATCTCCGGCGCGGAGGTCGCTGATCATGTCCTGGCGGAAGCGGCGCCGTTCGAACGTGTCGGCGTCGGCGCGCGAGCCGACGAGAAGCATCCCCTGGATGCGCTCTGGCGCACGCCGTGCCATCGCGAGCGCGCAGTAGCCGCCCATCGACGCTCCCACCGTGACGAGCGAACCGTCGGTCTCGCGGAGGAGCTGCGCCGCCCAGTCGTCGATCGACGGGCCGCGCCCGTACAGATGCGGCGCGACTGGGTCGAAGCCCGCGTCTCTCAGCGCGGAGACCTGCGGCACCCAGATCCGCTCCGAGACGGGCCATCCGTGGAGGAGCAGGACCTTCACGTGCGGTCGACCCTCACCGATCCCTCGAGCTCGGGTGCGTCCGACCACCCCGTGAGGGCGCCGTCGATCCGCATGACCTCAGCGAGTTGTCCGAGCAGCTCGCGCGCCGGCGGGAGATCGGCCGGCGACGACGCCGTGTGCGCGACGCGACGCACGGCGTCCGTGTCGGCACCGGTGAGCCTGGCGACGACGGTCGGGTTGGCGGCGAGGCCGACGACGTCTCCGGGTGGAAGAGGCCCGTAGAACTCGGGCACCGAGAGGTACTCGTCCACGATCCTCCCTCGCTCGAAGAGGATCATCCGCACGAGCTCCTCCCGCTCGACGCCGAGCAGCAAGGTCACGGAGCCCATCCTGTCGGAAAGCTCGCGTGCGAGTCGGCGGAGCATCTCCGGGTTCCGGTCGCAGACGTCGTCGTAGACGGCGATCCAGCCCCCGCGCGGAGGCGCTATGAGCGAGCCTCGCGAGCCGCCCGGAAGCCGGGGCACGAACTGGCGTACCGCCTGCTCGACGGCGCTCAGGTCGTCCGACTGGATGTGGATCGAGCCGAACGACGCGGCCTCCTGGCTTCCGAGCCGCTCCTCGAGCGCGGCGACCGATCCGGTCATGACGATGACCTCGTCCTTCAGTCCCCAGCGCGCGTAGAGCGACCGCGCGACGCTATTCGATGCTTGCACGTCGAGATCGAAGTGCCCGATGGAGAGCTCCCGAAACGCTCTCAGGACCTCGCGCATGAGCTCGGTGGCGATGCCGCTCCGCCGTGCGTCACGCGCGACGTAAAGATCGGTCAGGGTGCCGAACCCCGACGCACGGTGCCGGGCCAGCGCGAAACCGATCGGCGTGCCGTCGTCCTCCTGCGCGAGAAAGGCGATCTCGGACGCAATGATGTCGCGCACCTCCCCGAGCTCCTTCTCCTCGTCTGCCGGGCCCTCGTGGGTCGGCGGCGGGACCTCGTGGTCGAACTGCCGCCAGAGCTCCGCGATCGCCTCGAAGTCTTCGGCTACAGCGCGCCGCACCTGCATCGCTCAGCCCGCCATCCGGGCGCCCGCGAGCAAGAACTGCGCTGACAGGTTCTCGAACGGCGCGAACCGCTCGCTCATGCGTCGGACCTCCTCGATCGACAGCTGGGATCCGCCAGCGTAGAACGTCGCGACCGCCTTTCGCACGCCGAGGTCGCCGGCGGGCCATGCGTGCGGCCGGGCGAGGTGTCGCGCGAGGTACCAGTCGGCGGTCCAGCGGCCCAGCCCGCGCACCGATGTCAGCGCAGCGACCACGTCGTCGTCGTCCAGCGTCGCGAGCGCTGCGAACTCGAGGCCCGAGTGCGCGAGCTCGAGGACGTACTCCGCCTTCGCCCGCGAGAACCCGAGCGGTGTGAAGTGTCGCGGCCGCAGCTCCTTGATCCGCTCCCGGGTCGGGAACTCCCAGGCGACCTCGTGCTGCACGCCGTACGCGCGAACGAGGTTCCCGCGGATCGCGGCGGCGGCGCGCAGGGAGATCTGCTGGGTCGTGATCGCGACGACGAGCGCCTCGAACGGCTGAGGGTTGAGCGTGGGACGGAAGCCCGCAAGCGCGTCGACGATCGGCCCGAGCACGGGATCCTCCGCCGCCCAAGCGCGGAACGGCGCGAGATCGAAGGGCACCCCGAGAAGCTGTCCGATCTCGGATGCGGCCTCCTCGCTCCAAGGCTCGATCGCGACACCGCCAGCGGCCGCCGTGACTCGTACCTCGCGACCGGACACGACACGGTGCAGGCCGCCCTCGTGCAGCACGGTTGCGCCGTCCGACCCGAAGTCACGGAAGCGGGCGGTCGACAGTTGGAAGTCGTACGGCTGCGGTATGTCGAGCAGCAAGCGGCGGACGTTACGCGGAGCGCATCACGCCCCGTCGCGCACGAGCGAGAGCTCGGGGCGCGCTGCGAGGATCAGCATCGCGTGGCTCCAGCCGAGGGGCACAGCCCACGCAGGGTGGCCGTCACGGGTGACCTGCTCGGGAAGAAGTCCCAGCGGGGTCTGCCGGTCGAGCGCGTACGCGATCGCCTCACGATGCGAGTTCTCGTTCCCCGCCTGTCGCCCGGCGAGCCCGAGCCAGAGTGTCGAGATGAGCCACGGGTTGCCGCCGGCGTAGTCGTCGTCCTCGTGCCGAAGGACGCCGCCGTCCTCCAGCCGGAGCCCTCGTGCGACCGCCTCGACCGTTGCACGCATGCGCGGCGAGTCGGGATCGACTGCCCGGAACGGCCACGAGAGGCCGAGCAGCGAGCTGTCGACGCGGCCGTCTTCGCGATCGACGCTGCGCACGGCCCGCGTCGGATAGCGGAGCGGTCGGTCGAAGACCTTGGGCGGCGTCTCGCCCAGTTCGTCCGAGCGACCGACCCAGCGCGAGCGGAGGTAGCGGCCGTGCTCGTCGCTCCAGAGATGGTCCTCGATCCCGGAACGCACGCGCTCCGCCGTCTCGCGATAGCGCGCCGCGAGCGCCGGCTCGTGCCGGGAGGCCATCGCCGACGCGGCCGCGAGCCCGCCGTAGGTCGCAGCGGCGCTGTACGAGTGCTGCCCGTCCGTCTGCTCCCAGAGGTCGACGCTCGGCAGCGGCAAGCCGGTCTCCTCGTCCAGGAAGTTGCAGAGGAAGTCGGCGGCCGCGCGTGCCGAGGGCCAGAGCTCGCGGTCGAGCGCCGCGTCGCCGAGCTCGCGCCAGGCCGCCTCGTATGCGAAGACGACCATTCCCGTCTCATCGAGCTGATGGAGGCCCCAGCTCGGTGCGAGCGAGCCGTCCGTCCAGTAGCGCTGGAGCCACAGTCCCTCGGGCGCCTGCTCGCGCGCGAGCCAGCGCAGCGCCGGAACCGCGAGGTCGCCGCGCCGCGCCGCCAGGAAGCTCAGCACGACGTACCCGAGGTCGCGTGGCCAGACGAAGCCGTAGCCGCCCGACTGCTCGAAGGACGGGTCGAACTCGGGCGCGGCGATCGTCGCGCCCGTCTGCCGGTCCGTCAGCTGCTCGAGGACGAGGAGCGAGCGCGCATAGAGCGTCGTGACGGCGTCGTCCGCCGAGGGAGCGGCGAGGGCGACCGTCTCGCGGTCGTACGCGATGCGCTCCGATTCGAGGACGTCACAGCCGACCGCGGCGGGCCGGCGCAAGCGGGCGATCGCCTCGTCCGGTGTTGCGCCGAAGGCGACGAGCAGGAGCGCCTCCCGGTCGAGCGCGCCGGTGATCGAGCCTTCGACGGGCGCGCGATGCACGACGACGTCCTGCGTCGGTTCCCGGCCGTTCGACTCGCGGAGCGCCGCGATCGCCTCGGGCGCAACGAGCTCGACGGCGAGCGCGACGTCACGGAGGTAGAAGACGAGCGCGCCGGATCCCGGGTCCACGTAGCCGGCACCGCTGCGTTCGTCACCGTCGAGGCTCGGGGCGATCCGGACGACCAGGCGCTCGGCGGCGCTCGATCGGATGCCGCGCGCGAGCACCGGCTCCGCCGGCGTCACGAGGTCCGTCACCTCGATCGTCGCTCCACGGATCTGGGTGCTGGTGCGCAGAACCGATGACCCACCGACGTAGGTCTGCCCCCATGAGCACGGCTCGTCGTCGAGCCACAGCGTCTCGCCGTCCCGCTCGACACCCATGCGGAGCTCGCCGAGATGCTGCCCGTGGTCGACGCTCGGCCAGAAGATGCGCTCGAGCTCCCCGCGCTCGCTGATCGTGACGAGGAGCGAGCTGTTGCCGATCAGCGCCGCAGGCCTGAAGGCAAAGCGCCGGCCGGTGGCGTCGAGCGCGCTCGTGACATCGGGTGCGGTCGCCATCAGCGCAAGGCCACCGAGAGAACGGGAGACGTCGAAATCGAGCCGTCGCTCGCGCGGACG
>Ga0207688_10000970_pt1 | contig 14607 bp, 10 predicted proteins | sample KBSMiscanthusM4_FD_184296 | JGI IMG/M metagenome (GOLD analysis project Ga0207688, IMG submission 184296) | Miscanthus rhizosphere microbial communities from Kellogg Biological Station, Michigan, USA - M4 (SPAdes) (version 2) | ecosystem: Host-associated > Plants > Roots > Rhizosphere ...
AAGCGAACGAATCACGTCTTCAATCGGCATTTCCTGCACGCTAATGTCGCTGATATCACAGGCCTCCAGTAAACGGCGTGCCGTTTCGGTGACATGCGCACGCGGCACCTTCAATTGCACTGACACCGGAGTCTGCGACACCACTTCGCCGAACTCGGTGAAATCGCGTTTCGACTCACTGGTAAAAGTCAGGCTAATCACCTTATCGCCGGAGAAGCGGTCGATGATGGTATCGAGCGGGCCATCGAAGAAAATCTTCCCGTGATCGATAATCATCACCCGATCGCACAGCTCTGCGATGTCCTGCATATAATGACTGGTCAGGAGCGTGACGATGCGGTTTTCGGAATTATAAATGCGCAGGAATTCACGCACCCGTTTCTGGCTAACGACATCTAGACCGATCGTTGGTTCATCCAAAAAAAGGACCTTCGGTTCGTGAATGAGCGCGCTGATCAATTCCATCTTCATTCGTTCGCCCAATGAAAGCTCGCGTACCATTACGTTCATTTTGTCGGTGACCTCGAGCAGCTCGCTCAATCCGCCGACCACTTTGTTGAAACGTTCGCGGTCGATTCCGTAGATCGCACGATTGAGCTCGAGTGATTCCTGCGCCGGCAGATCCCACCACAGCGCATTCTTCTGTCCCATCAGCAAACTGAATTGCCGCTTCATTTCGTTGCGCCGTTCCCATGGCACGAAACCCAACACCCGTGCGTCGCCCGAGGTCGGATTCAGGAGCCCGGACAACATTTTTAGCACTGTCGTTTTCCCGGCGCCATTCGGCCCCAAAAAGCCGACGAATTCACCTTCCTCGATTTGAAAGCTCACGGCATCAGCTGCGCGGGTCTCGTCGTAACGACGCCGCACCAGTCCCTTGATCGCCCCGCGCAGTCCGCTCTCCTTGCGATAGGTGCGATAGACTTTGGTTAAGTCACGCGCTTCGATGGCACTCATTTGAATTTAGCGATTTCGATTACCATTCGACCAGACGAAGGCGCGGGATCATTTTAAAATGATGATCTCGCGTCAGCAGTTCCGCGCCCGCCTGGAAGGCGCAGACTGCGATCATCAGATCGGTTAACGGTAGAATGTTACCGGTGCGATCCAGCCGCCACGCCAGGTCTTCCGTTTCCTGCCAGGCCCGATGATCCATCGTCACGTGCACAAGGAGATCAAAAAACATAGCCAGATCGGCGCGCACTTTCGGCCGAATAATCCCGCGTAATACTTCGCACCGGACCACATCGCAGGCCACCAGCTCGGCCACCTCGAAGCGCTCCGCCAATTGCGCGACCGGATCCGATCCCGCTCGCAACAGATGGACGTAGATCGACGAATCAACCAGCACCACGTTTGCCGGAATACCTTGGAGGTTTCTCCGCCACTCTCAACCGGTTGAGATCGTACGCCGGATCGATGCTTTCCTTCCATTCCGAAGCTGCGATTTTTCGCTCGCCTAAGAATTTGGTGAGCCTCGCTTTTCTCTCTGTCTCCCGAAGCGCAAATTCCACCGTTTGGGTCTTCGTCTTGAGGCCGGTCAGTTTCATCACTCGGGCCAAAAGCCCTTCATCAATAAACATTGTCATCTTCGTCACGGCTATCCACGATATGGCACAATAGCCATATCGGCAACTACCATATCTTGTCGGACTCGGTGCGCTAAGCCGCGCTCGATTTCGCCGCCGGCTTCTTGCGCAAAAGCGGCAGCACTTTTTCCACTAGCGCGTCGGCGGTAATGCCATGTTTCTGGCGCAGAATTGGAACGCTGCCATGCTCGATGAATTCATCGGGCCAGCCAATCCGCACCATCGGCGTATGAATTCCCTGCGAATACAAATGCTCCATCACTGCGCAGCCAAAGCCGTTGTGCAAAACGTGGTCTTCAATAGTGCAAACGACTTCCACGCTGCGGGCAAAAAATTCCAGCGTCCCGGTGTCGAGCGGTTTGATCCAGCGCGGGTTAATGAGCGCGACCGAAATTCCCTTCTGCTCCAGTTTCTTGGCTGCTTCCTCCGCCACTTCGAACATGTTGCCGAGTCCGAAAATCGCAACCTCTCGCCCATGCTGCACCACTTCGGCTTTTCCGATCTCGAGTAGTTTCGGTTCAGGCTTCGGTTTCGCGCCCGTGCCCGACCCGCGCGGATAACGGATTGCAATCGGACCGGCGTTGTAGTTTGCCATCGTCCAAAGCATGTCCACGAATTCATCTTCGTCCTTCGGCTGCATGTGCACCCAATTTGGGATATGCCGGAGATAACCGATATCGAACAAACCGTGATGAGTCGGTCCATCGTCCCCGCTCAATCCGGCGCGGTCCATGCAAAGCGCGACGTTTAGTTTCTGAATTGCCATGTCGTGAATCGCCATGTCGTAGGCGCGTTGGAAGAAAGTCGAATAAATCGCGAGGAACGGTTTCAATCCCTGCGTGGCCAGGCCGCAGGCAAACAGCGCAGCATGTTCTTCCGCGATGCCGACATCGTAATAGCGGTCGGGATGCGCCGCTTGAAAAAATCCGAGCCCCGTGCCGCTCGGCATCGCCGCGGTGATGGCAACGATGTTCTTGTTGGAATCGGCGAATTTGGCCAAGGTTTTACCGATAATTTCCGAGTAGGTCGGCGTCGGCGTCGGCGCGGTTTCTCCGGTCTCGAGTTTGTATTTGCCCAGCCCGTGGAACTTGTCTGGCTTGGCAATGGCCGGCTCGTATCCTTTCCCTTTTTTCGTTAGGATGTGCAGCAGCACCGGTTCTTCCTGCGTTTTCAAAAACTCGAACGTTTTGATCAGCAACGGAATATCGTGCCCATCGATCGGCCCATAATATCGCAGGCCGAGTTCTTCGAAAATCACGCTCGGCACGAGCAAATTTTTGACCCCTTCCTCAAACTTGTGGGCGAGATGCACCGCGCCTCTGCCCGCGACCGCTTTGATAAACCGGCGCGCTTTTTCGTGAAGCCCCGCGTACATCGGATGAGTGGTGATAGTGTTGAAATAGGAAGCGATAGCTCCCACATTTTTAGCGATCGACCATTCGTTGTCGTTCAGCACAACGATGAAACGCTTTGTCTGCGATTTGGCGTTGTTCAGCGCTTCGTAACTGATCCCGCAGGTGAAAGCGGCGTCGCCCGCTACTACCACCACGTGTTGATCATCAGCGCCGCGCAAATCGCGTCCCACTGCCATCCCCAGCCCGGCCGATAAGGCAGTGCCGGCGTGTCCCGCTCCGTAGCAATCGTGTTCGCTTTCCGTGCGCAACAGAAATCCGTTCAACCCCTGGTATTGCCGCATCGTCCCGATGCGATCGAGACGGCCGGTAAACATTTTGTGGACGTAACCCTGGTGGCTGACATCGAAAACGAAGCGGTCCCTCGGAGTATCGAAAACGCGATGCAGCGCGATGGTCAATTCGACCACGCCGAGATTGGGCCCAAGATGGCCTCCGGTCTGCGAGAGGACTTTGATCAGCTCCTCGCGCACTTCCTGGGCAAGCCGCGGCAAATCTTGCTCGCGGATCGCCTTAACATCGGCCGGTCCGCGAACGCCGTCGAGCAGGCGCGTCCCGTTTTTAGAAGAGTCTGACGTCATCGTTATCCTTTTCCTCCATTGAATCCGTAATAGACGCAGCAATTGGCGGTTCCGCTGCGGCAAAATCTTTCACCGATGTTTTCCCGGCATGATCGCGGGTGATGATTTGGATCTTCTGCTCGGCGTGGGTGAGACGGTCCTGGCAAACTTTCACCAGTTTCATTCCCTCCTCATAACGCACCAGCAAATCTTCCAGCAACATTTTCCCTGATTCCATCTCCTCCACGATTTTTTCCAGCCGCTCCATGGCCGTTTCGAAACTTGTTTCCGATTTCTTCGCAGAACTAGCCATGGCAAACGTTCAATTAAGCATAGTGGCGCGTAGAAAAAAGCCCTACTTCCGTCGACTCCGCCAGTTTCGCCTCCCTAAATTGGTAAACTAGCGCGCAGGCGAACCAGTCCCGCGGTCGCTGGCGGCGGCAGAAATTTGCCGTAATAAATAGGGGTGAGGACGCCGTGGTTGCTCATTGTTAGCCTGGCAGTTTTCGCGAGTAGCGCGCATGGGCAAGGCATGGCCCGCTCCGCGGCACGAAGCAATCCCCCGATAGGGGTGCCAGGTACATCGCGGCCGACGAGCGCCGCCAGTCCGGCTCGGACTTCAAGCGATCCCACCGCTACCCAGGGGGTCCTGATCGATGTAAACAGTAATCTCGGTCGCGGCATCTACGCCGAAGTGAGTCAGAGTTACAGGGAAGCGGTTAAATTGCTAACTCTCGCGATAGAAGACGAACGCGGGGAAGTTATTAAAGTTGCGTTAGCCTACCGCTTTCGCGGGTTGGCTTACAAACATCTCGGCCGCCGCGATGAAGCTCTAAATGATTTTCTCGAGGTAATTCGGATCCAGCCGAAGCTTGATCTTGGCTACTACGACGCCGGAGTTATCTACAATCTGACAAATCGCTACAAAGAAGCGGTCGATGCCATGACACGTGCGATTGACTTGCGACAGGATGATCGGGGTTTGGGGCGACGTAGAGGTGAGCGCGGGAATGCTTATTTTCATCTGGGTCAATTGAAACGAGCGCAAGACGACTTCGTCGCCGCAGTGCGACTCGCTCCGCACGACGCCGACGTGCTGAATAACGCTGCCTGGTTTCGCGCGACCTGTCCCGATGCATCTTTTCGCAACGGAAAAGAAGCGGTCGAACTGGCTTCGCGGGCGTGCCAGTTAGATAAATGGAAGGATGCCGATCAAATCGACACCCTGGCGGCGGCGCACGCCGAGGCCGGTAACTTCGCTGAAGCCGAACGCTATCAGCTAAAAGCGCTCTCCCTCCTGTCCACCGATGAGACGCTCCGCCCCAAGTTTCAGGCGCGTCTCAAACAATACCGGGCGAAGCAGCCTGTGCGGCAGGAGATCGGGCAAGGCTAAACGCCAACGGCGTCTTTCGGAGAACGCAAACGCCCTCGCGTGCAACGCCAACACAGCTCGCACTTCGGTGCCTCAACGAAAGAGCTACTCTTTCTTTTTTTCGGTAAAAGATACGGCGGCAGTATCCAGGTTGTAATAAGCGCCTACCACGTTAATCGCTCCGGTCTCAACCTCCTTCTTCAGGACAGGTTCAGAGGAGCGCAACCCCTCTACCACATTATCTATGTTCGCTTTGACGGTCGCTTCCACGTCCGCCCCACGAGTAGCTTCCACGGCGGGCTGGATGGCGGTGACGAGCGAGTTGATGTGCGCGGGCGCTTCAGCGTTTGAATCGATAGTTTCCTTGGCCGCCTGCACCGCGCCGCAGCGCTGATGGCCCAGAACGACGATGAGCTGAGCGCCCAGGTGCTCGACCCCATACTCGATGCTGGCAAGGGCGTGATCGTCGAGAACATTGCCTGCCACGCGAATCACAAATAAATCGCCCAGACCCTGGTCGAAAAGCACCTCCGGCGAAGTGCGGGAATCCGCGCAGCCGAGGACAATCGCGAACGGCCGCTGGCCCTTCGCCAGTTCCGCCCGACGCTTGGAGTCCTGATGCGGATGCTGGAGCTTCCCAGCGACAAAGCGCTGGTTGCCCGCCTTCAGGCGCGCGAGAGCGTCAGCGGGCGATACTTTTGCGGCGGCATCGGCGTGTTCCGGCTCTTTGGCGATCGTGCCCAACGGAAGGGATAGCACGATGGCTGCGACGGCGGTAGTCAGAATGGAGAACTTGGATTTCATGGTTTTGATTGCGAGCGATGTGTGCATTGCTGTTGTGAGATTGTTCAGCGGCCTAACAAGGCCAGCGGCGGCTGGCAAACTCTGAATGTTCTATTAATCAAAAAACGGGATGAAACAAGCGAGCTAACCGGTGTCGCCCCTCGGTAAGCTCGGGGCGTTGTCCTGTCGCAGGTCATGAGCCCTTATTGAATGGTCAAAACCACATCGCAGGGTGGGTGACTGCCGTCACAACCGCTGGAGACATTGGGGCAAGTGGACCGGAGCGGCATCCATAAACTAAAGCTCTGTGCCGCCGATGGAGTATCGCCTTGGATAATCGACGACGATAGCTCGGACGTCAGTGAGGGCTTTCACTGAGTGAGCAGTGTCTGGAGGAACGACCACCGCACATCCAGGACCAGCCACCTGAGTCTCAGCGGCGATTTTGATCTCAAGCTCGCCATCGATGACGTTCCAGACTTCGTCGTTTGGATGCGAATGCTCATGAATCCACGCACCCGCTGCGACAGCATAGTACGCGAACGTCATGTTTTGGGAATGAAAGAATCGGCCTTTCCACCCTGCTCGTGGCTCCTTTACGTTAAGACGGTTCGTGTCAATAAATGTCATGGCGGTCACTAACGAGACCAAGCTCACGCGCCTCGGCAAGCTGCCGCCTGCCGCAGGCCGTGAACCTGCCGAATGATCGAAACGGCAGCGTTTGGTTAGGTCTTTGGAGGCGCATGGTTTACTCGTCTTCGGCCTCACCAAATTGGAGATGCGCATGCTCGAACGACTCGCGAAGCATCTGGAGCATGTTAACGAGAAACTGTTCTGCTCCGTCCTCCTGGATTGTGCGCGCCGCCGCGTGTACCCATGCTGCTTCGGGAACGAGCCCGGGATAAGGTCCGATCCCAGCGTAGCATGGATTGCAGATAATACCGCGCACGTGCTCAGGATTCCACGGGCCTTCATCGCCGCTAAGGCGACGAACTGCGTTGGGTTTTGGTAACGGCTTCTCGCTGTCGTCAGTGAAGATGTCGGTAAGATTCATTGTTGGTATCGAGCATTAATGTCTAACGAGAACAAGCTCAGCCACGGCTCCGGCAGTCGCAAGCGGCAGGTTGTGAAAGCACACTAGTTTACATCGACATCCGATGCATGACGCAGTGGAGCCGTTGGCTGGAGCGCTTGGTTAGGCGACGCGGTCGCCAGCGCACGGGCACACGTGGCGCAGACGCATCGGACGCCGCGGTCCTTGGTCGGGACTGCTTCGAGCATGTCCTCTGTGAGCCTTATGCTCGTGCACCAGCAGGCGCTAACTGACTCATCTTCGGCCATGGCACAGCCATTAGGCTGATCGCATAGCGGGCATTTCTGCTCGTCGCTCATTAGTGCATCTAGCATTCGTAGTGTTCGATTGCGCCTAACGAGATATATACGAAAGTTCGTATTTAATTGCGAACATTTTTTCGTCTATTTCGGCTTGGATGTCAGCGAGAAGCGGCGGGTTCATCGCAATCCAAGGGACTGCGAATGCCAAGACCTGGCCGGTTGAGGACATGATCAGAGCGCGGAGCACGGAACAAGGAGCGGCGAGTGGAGAATGTGATCAGGATGCACGGAACGGGACACGCGGGCAGGCTGCCGCCCGTGGTCAGTTCACTCTTTTCGGTAAAGGCCGCGCACTGGAGCGATGGTATCAGACGCACGGAGTTGGGAGCAATGGGCAAGGAGCGGACGGCGACAGCGCCGCGTTATCAGTTATGGGTTCTCAGCTATTGAGGGGTGCAGCCGAGCCGCCTCCGCCCAAGGCTACGGACGCGCCAGGCGCGCCTGCCTCTGCAGGCACCCAGCTATCGTCGATCGGCAGAATTCCAACAGGAAGGGGAATTGAATGGTTAGAGATCCTTCGACTTCGCTCCAGCCTTCGCCTGAGCTACGGCCCGGCAAGCAGGATGACAAAAAAGGAGAATCGAGCCGCGTAAAGGGCTCCGCCTCACGCGGCGGGGCATGATCGGACCGCGCGAGGCGCCGCGTTATCTGTTATCTGTTCTTAGTTTGTTGGAGGATGCAGGCGACACGCCTGTCTTTACAGATTTCAGATCAAACCTCGAACTAAGCCGCTTGGCACAAGCGCCTCTACAATTCTAATTGTCCAGAAGTCGGCGGAGCCGGTTTCGTCGCCGCGGCGATGTACGGCGCGACAAGGAGGATTATTCTACTACTCGAATGGTCCAAAAATCTGCCGATAGATCAGCATCGGTCAGGTAAGCGAAGGGGATGGTGAAGTAGCCGCGCATGCCCCAGCTTGTTCCCCAACTATTCCGGCAAATGAACCAGCGGCGCTTGAGATCGTAGCCGACGGCGCAGACGGCGTGACCACCAAGGACGTGCTCGCCTGAGGCGGGCATCGGAACATGGCCGGTCCGGGCTACCGTGTTAGTTTCGAAGCTTTCGTAAACAGTGAAGCCAAAGACGAAAGGATAACCCGAAGCCAGGCAGCCTTGCATCTGTGAGAGCGATTGAACCAATCGTTGATAGCTCACGGCGGTATGCTTCGCCCCTTCCGCGTAGCAGGCAGCGGACGGTTTGGTTTTGAACCGGGCAATAAGATACGGCCACATTGGCTCGGGACAGGCACCTTGTTTGGCCACGGTCTTGATTCCGTCGCGGAGCATGGCGCCGGCGTCGGTGTTGACGGTGCCTTCGATGACGCGCTCGTTGTAATAGATGAAGAGACGCGAGGGAATGAAGATCTGCGGGAGCTTCTCTTTCATCTGGTCGAACTCGATGGCGCCGCCAATGGCATTGGCGGTGCAACTTCCCAACTGGCCCTGATCGTAAACGGGCGGGCATTGTTTGCGCAGATCGATCCTGGCCGGTAAGGCGCGGAGAAAGGCCGGCGGCGCGGCGTAAAGATAATCGCGCTGGTCCGGAATGTCAGGGATCCAGCCGTAGCGTTTGATCTTTCTGATGCGGGTCGTCGATGTTGACGATCGCCTGGCAGCGGAGACGCGGCCAGCGACCGCGGCTACAGAGGGAGATTTGCGGGTGGTGCGGCGTTTTTTCGGCATGAAAGGAGGTTAGCCGGGACAAAACCGATTACGAGCATGAGTCGAAGAGGGAACACGTCGAACGCCGAACATCGAACATCGAAGCCTCCTTCGCATTATCGGTTATCGGTCCTCAGTTGTCGGGGAAGTCGAGGATCCAGCGGCAAGAAAAGCTCGCCGCGTGAGGCGGAGCCTTTTACGCGGGCGAAACTTCTTTGAAAATGGGTAAGGCAAAATTCATTGCCACCCGCGAAATTGTGATTGAGTTCGTTTTCTGATTGTGCGAGAACGGATTTGTTCCTGGGTCGGTTACGCGCCCCACCGGACGGATTCAATAATCCGCCTGACACGCGGCCGGCCCGGTGAACGTTTTTTTTTGTCCGATGCCGAACTGCGAGTCTTGCACCGGACTGGCGGTTGCGCGCGATTATTCAGTCGCAGGATGGCAGCGGGTGGATCGAGCAGTCGTGCCAGTCCGGCTGGGACCTCGATGCCAACGCAAGGCGGCGAAAGCCGCACCGCATTATTAATTAACATCGCCCGGCGGAGCGGCCGATCCACCGGTGCGTGCTTCCCACCTGAGGCGTGACAAACCAATCGATGGCAAAGAGGAGTCAGTGCAGGCGACACGCCTACCTCTACAGGAGCAAGGGTCGAAAGTATTGTTTAGGTGGGCGACGTAGAACTTGCCTCGCGACCGTCGAGTAGGCGATGGATGGTATGCCGCAGGCGCTCCCAATCGACCGGCTTGGTGAAGTGCGCCGCGAAGCCCGCCGCTTTGGCCGCGGCGACGTCACTCTCCGATCCGAAACCGCTAAGAGCAATTCCACGCAACTGACCGGAATCACCCAGTTCCCCCATCAAATCCAGGCCACTGCCATCAGGTAAACCGAGATCGCTGATCACCAGTTGAAAATGGCGTTTCGCCGCCAGATCGCGCGCACTGGCGAGAGTCGATGCATACCCGACCTGATACCCCGCATTTTCCAGCATCCGGCGCAAGGCCCGCGCCGTATCTTCATGATCTTCCACGAGCAAGATTTCCGCGCGGTCCCTGGCGCTACCGTCGCCATCGAGCGGATAAGCCGGGCCTTCGAGTAACGACGTTTCCATCGCTTTCAGTTTGATGGTGAAAGTGGCGCCGGTGCCTTGGCCTCCGCTCTGGACCGAAATTTTGCCGCCATGTAAATCGATAACGCGCTTGGAAATGGCAAGGCCGAGACCGAGTCCCCCGTAGCGATTGGTCATGCCCTTTCCACCTTGTTCGAAGGCGTCGAAAATGCGCGGCTGCAATTCGGAATTAACCCCGATCCCGGTATCGGTGAAATCGATAATGATGTAGTGCTCGGCGTCGTTGCGCGTGCTGATGCAGAGCTGGCCGCGCGCGGGAGTAAATTTGACCGCATTCTTGATGATGTTCCAAAAAACCTGCTGCAATCGGGCGGCATCGGCCCAGCAATGATGTTCCTTGGCCGCAAGATCTTGTTGAACCTGGATTTGCTTTTCGTTTAAATCGCTGGCCGAAATTCCGAGCGCGTAACTAAGCGATGCGTGCACATCGATGGCATCGTTCCGCAGCTCGAGTTTGCCATGAGCGATGCGAGTGAGATCGAGGAGGTCATCGATGAGGAGCGCTTCGAGCTCGACGTTGCGCCGGAGCACATCCAGATCCCGCCGCGCGCTATCTGGAATGTCATGATTGCGCTGAAGAGAAGCAATGGTCATGAGCACGGGCGTAAGCGGGGTGCGCAATTCATGGGAGAGCATGGCGAGGAACTGGTCCTTGGCGCGGTTCGCCTCCTCCGCATCTTGTTTCGCTTTTTTGAGTGCGTCCTCCGCGTTTTTGCGTTCTGTGATTTCGAGAATGGTGCCGAGGAATCGCGCCGGCCGGCCGGCATCGTCGAGGAGAACGCGTCCCTTTTCCTCCAGCCAGCGCTCCCGTGAATTAACAACGTCTCGGGCGCGATAATGGATTTCGTAGTGACCACTACTGCCCGGACTTAAAACCTCGCGCATCGTCTCGTGAATGATATGGCGGTCGTCCGGATGAATGGCGTTGAGATAGGTCATGTAATCTGGCTTGGTGCCGGCAGGCAGACCGAATAATTCATTGCAACGGTCGGACCAACGAATCACGCCTACGGCGGGGTAATAATCGAAGGTGCCAACGTCGGCCGCCTCCAAAGCGAGGCGCACTCGTTCTTCCGCGACGAAAAGGCGGTGCTCATTTTCGCGCAACCGTCTTTGTTGCTCCATCATTTCGCTGATATCGGCGCGATAAATCGTAAGACCATCGCTGCTGGGATAAATCCGAGTATCGACCCAGCGTCCCCACGGTTTGTAAAAAACTTCGAACTGATCGGGTTGTTGCGTTTCCACGGCGCGATGACAGCGCTGATAAAATTCGGTGCCGACCGCTTCGGGAAAAATTTCCCAGATTACATGGCCCACCAGTTCTTCTCTCTGCTTTCCCGTCAATTCGAGAACGCGCTTGTTCACGTAGGTGTAGCGCCAGTCGCGATCGAGGACGGAGAAAGCGTCGCTGATGCTGGCGAGGGCGGCTTCGCGTTGGTCGAGCAAATCCTGGATGGCGCGCAGCGCTGCGCGTTGGTGCCGACGTCTTTGCGCCGCCGCTCGCAATGCGGTCACAAGTGCGACTATTCGGAACGGAGGTGGAAGGAAAAGCACGTTGGCATCGCCAAGGATTTCAAGCGCACACTGCCTCGCCTTCTTTCCGCCGCTCCCGGCCTTTGCCAAAAGAATCACCGGCACGTCCGACCAGGGCGGTTGAGTCGCGACAGCCTTGGCCAGGAGATGGATTCTCGACGGCGCCAGCGTTGCTTGCGCCAGGACGATGGCGTCCGTAGAGCAATCGAAGCGTTTGATCACTTCGGTCAGATTCTTGCAGGCCCGCACGCGGAAGCCCTGCTTGGCCAGCGTTGACATTAAACCTTTGCCACCCGGCACTGCGACTAAAACGGTGCCCGCGGTTTCACCCGGCTTTTCCATTTGCGAATCAACGGACAATTTACTTCAGAGCGGATTATTAGCGAGCGCGATCATGTTGTGGGTGGATCGAGCAGTCGTGCCAGTCCGGCTCGGACCTCGATGCTAAAGCAAGGCGCGAAACGCCGCCTTTTATTAGCATCGCCCGACGGAGCGGCCGATCCACCTCGTCAGCATGCGCTCTCCGGATTGGATCGTTCCCTTGGCGCTCGGCAGGTACAAGTGCGTCGGTTCGCGCCGAAAATTTTCGCGGGTCGATTGCCTGGACAACGTTTCGATGCTGTTATCGCGCATGACGGAACGAACTCCGGCCGAGCTTGGCTACCGAATGCCAGCCGAATGGGAGCGGCACGAAGCCACATGGCTCTCCTGGCCGCGGCGTGAGGGAATTAGCTTCCCGGGATCGTTTGATCGGGTGTTGCCGGCCTTGCGTGCGATGGTCGCAGCGCTGATCGAATCCGAACGCGTTTGCATTAACGTTTGTAACGGGGCGCACGAAGCGGAAGCGATGGAAGTGCTGCGCGATCTCGATCCCGCGCGCATTACCTTTCATCGCATTCCCACCAACGAACCGTGGTGCCGCGATCACGGCCCGGTTTTTCTAACGAGAAATAAGCAACCGCGCCTTGCCATCGTGGATTGGGATTACAACGCCTGGGGCGGGAAATATCCGCCATGCAACCTCGATGAAGTTGTGCCGACCCGTGTCGGCGAAATTCTGCATGTTCCGGTTTTTTACCCGCGGATGATTTTGGAAGGCGGCTCGATTGAAGTAAACGGCGCGGGCGCACTGCTCACGAGTGAATCGTGTCTCCTCAACGAAAATCGTAATCCGAATTTGAAGCGCGATGAGATTGAACAACGACTGCGCGATTATCTGGGGGTGCGGGAGGTTCTCTGGCTGGGCCAGGGGATCGAAGGCGACGACACCGATGGTCACATCGATGATCTGGCGCGTTTTGTTCGCGAGCGTGTGGTCGTGACGGTGGTGGAGGAGGGGCGCGATAATCCGAACTATCAGGCGTTGCAGGAAAATCTTGCGCGCTTGCGTTCGATGAAAATCGGGGGCGCGCCGCTGGAAGTTTTCGAACTGCCGATGCCGAGGAGAATCGTGCGCGAAGATTTGGTTCTGCCAGCGAGCTACGCCAATTTCTATATCGCCAACAATTGCGTTTTGCTGCCAACGTTCGCCGATCCGATGGACGAACCGGCGCGCGAAACGCTGCAAAGATTATTCCCGAATCGCAAAGTGATCGGGATCGATTGCCGCGAATTAATCTGGGGCCTGGGCACGTTTCATTGCCTGACCCAGCAACAGCCGGCGGTGTTGTAAAAGAAAAACGCCCAACGCTCAACGTCCAACATCCAACGTTGAACGAGATAAAGCGGCGCTCTCCGTTGGGCGTTCGGCGTTCAATATATCCTCAGACCGTGGATGCCAGGGCGAGTCGGTGTCTTAACTCGAGGGTGTGGTAGCAATTTTGTCATCCCGAGCGCAAGCGAGGGACCTCACTTTGGTTCGGAAATCACACAAGCCAGGAATGACCTCGGCCAATTGAGAGATTCTCACGCGAACCAGGCTCTGAACGGGCGAGGAATCTCATGAAAATTCGGAGGCCGCTAATCATGCGCGAGGTCCCTCGCTCCGCTCGGGATGACAAAAGCGGCAGAGGGGCTGCCGCACTCCAAAAGCTGGCGCCCCGAAATTCGCGAAGCGTCTTGGACGTGCGCCAGTCCGCTGGTGCGTTCAGTCATCCGCGAACGCCGCCGGTTTGTAACCGCTGGCCAAGATCGCGTCGTGCAGATCGGGCGGGTGGGTTTTTCGGGCATCAAAGGTCACGATTACTCGCTCACGCTTTGTATTTACCCGAACGTCGCACACTCCAGGGATGCGCATGAGCGGTTCGCGCAATTTTCGGAGGCATTCATCGCAATCTTCGCCTTCTGTCGCGATCGCGATTCGCTCCAGCACCGGTTCGTCTGGGCTGCGCGAGTAGTGCGGGTCGGCTGGATCGAGATGCTGGGGATTGAGTGGTTGGACCATCCGTCAATTTACCCGCCCTCTGCCGCTTTGTCATCCCGAGCGGAGCGAGGGACCTCGCCGATGGTTTGCAATATCCGAATCTCGAACAGCCATCGTCGTCAGAGCTTGCTTACGCGCGATATCTCTCAGTCCGGTTAAGCGTCGCCCAAGTTTGTGTGATTGTGTCCCGCAAAGTGGGGTCCCTCGCTTCGCTCGGGATGACGGCAAAAAAACCGCAGCGTTATTTCGAGCCCACCTCCCGCGCGATCGGTTCAAGCACGCGCCAGACATTTTCCACCAGAATTTTATGTCCGGCGGCGTTCGGATGAATGCCATCGGGTAGGTTCAGTTTTGGATCGCCCGCAACACCTTCGAGTAAACTCGGCACCAGCGCTGCGTGATTTTTCGCGGCCAGTTCACCAAACATTTTTACAAACGCGCTGGCATATTCGCTGTCCGGTGCTGCGATCGGAAACTGAATCCCCACGATTACGATCGACGCAATCGGATTGCGCGCCTTCACCTGATCGATAATCGACTGCAAATTTGCCCTGGTCTGTTCGAGCGGAATGCCGTTGAAGGCATCGTTGATCCCAAGCTCGAGGATAAAAATATCGATGGGATGCTCAAGGTGGGGTGGAAGACGGCGCAGCCCACCCTCAGTGGTGCCTCCGCTGGCACTGGCATTGATCACCCGAAAATTCGGACCGATCGCGTGCAATTTCTCGACTAGCAGCATCGGCCAGGCTTGGTGCGGAGTAATGGCAACGCCTTCCGATAAACTATCGCCAAAGGCAAAAATGGTT
>Ga0207688_10000972_pt1 | contig 14596 bp, 12 predicted proteins | sample KBSMiscanthusM4_FD_184296 | JGI IMG/M metagenome (GOLD analysis project Ga0207688, IMG submission 184296) | Miscanthus rhizosphere microbial communities from Kellogg Biological Station, Michigan, USA - M4 (SPAdes) (version 2) | ecosystem: Host-associated > Plants > Roots > Rhizosphere ...
GGGCGCCTTCGCGATCCGCGGGGCCTCCGCGATCCGCGGGGCCGCCTCGCTCCGGGCGCCGACCGGCGGAGCGTCCGGCATGGGGGCCGACGCGGCGGCTGCAGAGCCCGAGAGGGCAGCGGCAAGGACGGCGGCGCACGCCGCGACGGCAACCCCCCCGCCTTGCTCCCTTCGCCGCAGAGACGACGTCCTCCTGGACACCCGTCCCTCCCTCTTTCGCTGACTCACGGTACGTCGTACCGCGAAGTCGGTCAACCTCGCCGGGATGGTGCGGGCGCCTCCTCGCGGAGAAGAGGCGCCCGCCGGCCCCTCCCTTACTTCTCTGCGCGCATCACCCCCTGGAGCCCGAAAGCATCCGCCGAGCCGTACTGCGACGACCAGGAGCCCTGGCCGCCGACCTGCAGCCCCGCCGAGCCACGGCCGGACTGCGTCTGGTTCAGCGTCTGGTAGGTCTTGTTCAGGTTGAGGGCGAGCCCGAGGGCCGCGACAGAGTTCGACTGCTCGACCGAGCCGCCGTTCGCCGGCTTCGCGTCCTCGCTCTTCTCACCCTTGCCGTGCTTCTCTTCCTTCCCGTTCGGGCTCAGCACCCGCACGGGGTTGTACTCGTTCTTCGCACCGAGCTGGATCGCCGTCGAATCGGCATCGGCCTGCTGTCCGCTCCAGTTGCCCTGGCCGGCGACCTGGAGATAGTCGGAACCGTGACCGCTGCCTGACTGCTGCTGGTCGATCGACTGGTCGGTGTCGTTCAGGTTCAGCGCGGCCGCGAGCGCGGTCGTGCTGTTCGACTGCGTGACGTCCCCGTCGTCGCCGGGGCTGAGCACGCGGATCGAGTCGACCGAGTTGGTCGGCTTCACCTGGACGGCGGTCGCATCCGCGTCCGCCTTCTGGTAGTTGCCGGCCTCCTGGCCCGCGACCTGCGTGTAGCTCGAGCTGGACGGATAGGAGCTCTGCGCGTCCTTCCCGTCCTCCTTGGCGGGCTCGTACGAGCCGCCGCCCTGCGACTGGTCGATCGACTGGGTCGTCTCGTTGCCGTTCGCCGCGATCCCGATTGCGGTCGCGTCGTTCGACTGCGTGACGTCGCCGTCGTCGCCCGGGCTGAGGACGCGGATGGAGCTCGCCGTGTTCGTCGGCTTGATCTGCACCGCGGTCGCGTCGGCGTCGGCCCACTGCTTGTTGTCGGCCGACTGCCCTGCGATCTGCGTGTAGCTCGAGCCGGACGGAGACGTGCTCTTGCCGTCCTCCTTGGCGGGCTCGGACGAGCCGCCGCCCTGCGACTGGTCGATCGACTGGTCCGTCGTGTTGCCGTTCAGCGCGGCCGCGAGCCCGGTCGCGTTGTTCGACTGCGTCACGTTGCCGCCGTCACCCGGGCTGAGCACCCGGATCGACGACGCCGTGTTCGACGGCTCGAGCTGCACGGCCGTCGCGTCGGCGTCGGCCGACTGCTTGTTGTCGGCCGCCTGACCGGCGATCTGCGTCGAGTCCGACCCGTACGACGGGGCGGTCCCCCGTTCCGCCTCCGCCGACTTCGCGTCCATCGGCGCTGCACCCTGCGACTGGTCGATCGACTGGTCCGTCGTGTTGCCGTTCAGCCCGGCCGCGAGGGCGGTCGTGCTGTTCGACTGCGTGACGTCACCGTCGTCGCCGGGGCTGAGCACGCGGATCGAGGTGGCGGTGTTGCTGGGCTTCACCTGGACGGCGGTAGCGTCTGCGTCCGCGTCCTGGTAGTTGCTGGCCGCCTGGCCCGCGATCTGCGTCGCGGCCGATCCCGTCCCGCCGCCCGACTGCGTCTGGTCGGTGGTCTGGTCGGTCTCGTTGCCGTTCGCAGCGAGCGCGCCGGCGCCCACCGAGTTCGACTGGGTCACGTCGCCGTCGTCACCGGGGCTGAGCACGCGGATCGAGAGCGCATCGTTCTTCGCTCCGAGCTGTGCGGCCGTTGCGTTCGCGTCGGCCGTCTGCGCGTTCTTTGCCTCCTGACCGGCGATCTGTGCGTAGCTGGAGCCGGAGCCGCCACCCGTCTGGGACTGGTCGACGGTCTGGTTCGTCGTGTTGGCGTTGGCGGCGATCGCCGCCGCAGTCGAGCTGTTCGACTGCGTGACGTCGCCGTTGTCGCCGGGGCTGAGCACGCGGATGGAGCCCGCGGTGTTGCTCGGCCCGAGCTGATAGGCGCCGCTACCGCCCGACGCGGACTGTCCGCTCGCTGCGGACTGGCCCGCTGCCTGGCCGGCGCCCGACTCGCCCTCGGCCGCGACCGCCTGGCTCGCGCCGAAGCACAGCGCGAGCACCGCGGTCGCTACAAGGGCTGACAGGCGTTTCATCGACATTTTCTCCTTCGTCGTTGATCGCGGAGCCGGCGCCCCGCGGCGTGCGTGGACGAGGAGCGGCTAGCCGGGCCTGTCGGGTACACGTCGCCGGTGCCCGGTCGGCCACGTCGCATGCTCGAGTGCGACGCGCCGGGCCAGGTCGAGCACCGCGGCGACGAAGGGAAGCATGAGAAGGATGGGGAGCCCCGAGCCGGAGGAGCCGCCGGTGCCGCCCGAAGCGGCGCCCGCGCTCACCCCCGAGGCCGATATCACCGGCTCCTTCGACGGCTCATGGGGCGCCCGCTGCCTCGGAGTCGCCTCCGGCGGCCGCGCGGGCGCCTTCGGGGTGGCCGGGCTCGCGGGTGACGTCGCCCGCCAGGCGGCGTCGACAGCCAGCGTGGAGGCCGGCGTGTACCGGAGGACGGGCGCCGTCGGGATCCGAAACTGCTGGAAGCCGCCGGTCGGTGCCTGGAGCGGGGCCGTTCGCGCGGGCCCCCAGGCCGGCGCGCCCGGAGCGGCGAACGGGATCGCGCTCACGGGCTCTGTCGAGACGTCGGTCGCCGCGCCGGAGTCGAGCACCGCGGTGATATCGGTGGTATCGACGAACGGCAGGGCCTCCAGCACCGAGCCGGTCTCCGCCGAGACGGCCTCGGGCGCGGTCTCGAGCGGTGACGGGACGTTTACGGGGGAGGGCGGGAACGGCGTGCCGTGCACCTGCGTGGGCACGGGGATGGCGACGCCTGCACCGACGTTGACCTGCGTCACAGAACCGTCGTTCCCGGGGCTCGAGATTCGAATTGCGATATTGGTATTGACTTGCGAATATCCACTTTGTGTTTCCGATTGATACTGCGAAGAGTTGTCTCCGCAGTTCCAGATCCACGTCCAGGATGAAGGCATTGAACCTGTTCCAGATCCCGCTGGTGATATCGCGGAGATCGGAGCGGTTCCGAGGCAGTCCCAATTCCAGTACCACGAATCCGACGAGCCGCTCGTGACCTGGGGCGCGGACGGAGGTGCGGAGCTCTGCGTCCCGCTGCTCGGCGCGGGGGTCGCCGGCGTGTTCTCCGGCGCAGCGGCCGTCGAGAGCGGCGCCACGGAGCCGCCCGTGACGTTGACCTGGGTGACCGGGCCGTTGTCCCCAGGGCTGTCGATGCGGACGCTGACGTTGATGTTCGCCGAGCCTGCCGGCGGCGTGGTCGGCGCGGGCGGCGTCGCCACGGGGGGCGCAGGGCTCGTCTGAGGTGCGGCCGGAGGAGTATCGGAAGCGGTATCGGCCGTCGGAGGCGTGATATCGCCGCTCGACGCCGGTTGCGTGGCTGGATCGGGCATCGGGGCGGGATCCTGCGTGGCGGTATCGCCAACAGGCGCGGGCGAGGCCGGCTCGGAGGGGGTGGTCTCCGGAGCGTCCACGACCGGTGCCGCGTCGATCCCGGCCGCCGCGGCGGGGTCCGGGGTGGTCACCTCGGGCGTCGGGGTCGTCGCGACGGCGTCGGTCGCGGCCGTGGTCGCGGCATCCGCGAGCGAGGCGACCGAGGGGAGCTCCGACGGGAGCGCGTCGTCCGCCCGTGCCGTCGAGGGTGCAACTGCTGCGACCGCGGTGAGAAGGGATACGGCCGCGGCGCACGCGACGGCAGGGCGATCGAGATGCAGACGCATTCGAAATCATCTATGCGCTTCACCTGACATTTTCATTCACGTATTGATTCTCTTTCTCTTCACACGAGTTCGATCTCGGTGTAGAGTGAGGAAGTGAAAGTAGGGGTGGAACTGCTCTGACATCGACCTTCGACACGCTCGAGCTGCTCTCGAGGTACCACGATGCCCACGACCGCACGGCGCGGGACCAGGCGATCGAGCGGAACCTGCCGCTCGTCCGTGCACTCGCGCGCCGCTTCTCTCGCTCTCCCGAGCAGACCGACGACCTCGTGCAAGCGGGCGCGATCGGCCTGATCAAGGCCGTCGACGGGTTCGACGTCGAGCGCGGTGACGATCTCGGCGCGTACGCCGTCCCGACGATCGTCGGGGAGCTGCGGCGCCACCAGGCGCGGCGCGGCTCGGTCGCAACGGCGACGTTCGACGACGATGCAGCGCTGCTCGCGGCGCCCGAGTCGGAGCTTGGCCGCAGCGAGACGCGGCTGGCGCTGCAGGGCGCGTTCCGGCTGCTCACGCGGCGAGAGCGCGAGGTCGTCGCGCTGCGGTTCTACCGCGACCTCACGCAACAGGACATCGCCGACCGTCTCGGGCTCTCGCAGGCGCAGGTCTCGCGGACGCTGTCGACCGCGTTCGTGAAGCTCCGGCACGCCCTCGCGGAGTCGTGAGTCGTGCCATTGTGCGGTTCCTCACGCGGCGATACGATGGGAGCAGGGTGAGCGCGCAGCCGTCCCCCTCAGCCGTCGCTGAGTCGTCCCGTCCCAAGCCCGCTACGCCAAGCGGGCGTCTCTTGCTTCGCATGCCGCCGGGCCTGCACGGGGAGCTGACCCGAGCGGCCGAGCGCGAAGGCACCAGCCTCAACGGCTACATCATCACCCGGCTCGGCGAGGCGATCGGGCGTCCGGTCGACCGCGACGGAGCCGTCGCCTCGGCTTCGGACGGCGCGACGCGAACGCTGACGTGGCTCCTCGTCGCGAATGTCGTGGCGGTCGCGCTCGCCGGCCTCGCGGCGCTCGTGATCGTGCTCGTCGCGCTCGACTGAGCCGCGCCTCCGTCGCCGGAGCGGCAACCGCCGCGTGGACGGCTCGCCGGCGGAAGGTTGTTCCGCTCATGTGCCTGTGGTAAGCAGCCGCACAGTGGGCGAGGTGGTGACACAGCGTCCAGGACCTGCCGTCGGACGCGAGTCGGAGCTCGCGGCGTTGCGCGAGTTCCTCGAGCCCGCGGGCACGCGGCGGGCCTTGGTGCTCACCGGCGGCCCGGGGATCGGGAAGACGACCCTCTGGGAGGCGGGAATCGGAGCCGCGCGCGAGCGGGAGCTTCGAGCTCTCGTGGCGCGCCCGAGCGAAGCCGAGGCTCGGCTCTCGTACGCGGGGCTGATCGACCTGCTTGCAGGGGTCGCTGACGACGAGCTCGCTGCGCTCCCGTCGCCGCAGCGACACGCGCTCGAAGCTGCGATCCTGCGAGCCGAGCCGACCGGATCCCCGCCCGGCCCGGGCGCGATCGCGGTCGGTTTCCTGGGCGTCCTGCGCACGCTCGCCGCGCGCGAGCCCGTGCTCGTCGCCGTCGACGACGTCCAGTGGCTCGACCCCGCCTCCGCGGACGCCCTGGTCTATGCGGCGCGGCGGCTCGACGACGCCGCGACCCGGTTCCTCCTCGCCAAGCGTCCCGGAGAGACCTTGCCCCTCGAGGGGGCGCTCGAGCACCGTGGGCTCGAGGTGCTCGAGGTCCGCCCCCTCAGTCTCGGCGCCCTCAGGCGGCTCCTGTCGGAGCGGCTCGGGCTGAATCTCCCCCGGCACGTCCTGCGTCAGGTGCACGAGTCGACGCTGGGGAATCCGCTGTTCGCGCTCGAGGTCGGCCGCGTCCTCGCAGGGCAAGCGCGGCTGGGCTCCGGCGAGGGCATCCCGGTTCCCGACCGCGTCGAGGACCTCCTCGGCACCAGGGTGGCGGGGTTGCCGCCTGCGGTGCGGCGCGTGCTGCTCGCGGTCACGCTGAGCGCCGACCTCCGTGGCTCCCAGCTCGCCGCAGTCGCGGACCAGCCCGCGATCGACGAGGCGATCGATCGAGGAGTCGTGCTCGTCGAGGGGGGCAGGGTGCGGCCCTCGCATCCACTGCTCGCCGCCGCCGCGAGAGGGCGTTCTCGCGCTGTCGAGCGGCGCCGGCTTCACCTCGAGCTCGCAGGCGTCACCTCCGACGAGGAGGTTCGTGCGCGCCATCTGGCGCTCGCAGCGGAGGGCCCCGACGAGGAGCTGGCCGCCACCGTCGCCGCAGCGGCGGCCTCGGCGGCGTCCCGCGGAGCCGTGCGCGAGGCGGCGGACCTGGCCGAACACGGCCTTCGTCTGACTCCACTCGATTCCCCGGCGCGAGAGGAGCGGCTCCTCGCGCTGGCCGGGTACCTCGTGCTGGCGGGCACCAGGGAGGACGGCCAACGAGTCACCGAGCTGCTCTCGGCCGAGCTGGAGTCGTTGCCGCCGGGGGCGCTGCGCGTGCGGGCCTCTCTGGCCCTGGCCCAGGGGAGCGTCGAGAGCAACGACGAGATCCAGCGCTACCTGGAGCAGGCGCTGACCGAGAGCGCCGATGACGCCTCCCTGCGCGCCACGGTCCTCGCCGTGCTGGCCGAGAACATGTGCCTGATCCGCGTGGAGCGGATCCACGAGGCCGAGCGCTGGGCGCAAGAGGCGGTCGACACGATCGGCCCGGCGACCCAGCCGCTGCACGCCCTGTCATGGGCGCTCGCTCTCCAGGGTCGCGACGTGTCACCTCTGTGCGAGGGGCGCTCTGCTTCGACCATCGACCAGAGGGTCTTGTTCTCGCCAGAACGAGCAGCCGGACGACGGCTCACCTGGCGTGGGGACGTGAAGGAGGCACGTGTCGTCCTCGACCGCCTCCTCCGGATCGCCGACGAGCGAGGCGAGGCGTACAGCTACGCGCTCTTCCGCCTGCATCTCTTCCAGCTCGAGCTGCGCATCGGCGACTGTCGTGCCGCCGGCCGGTTGCTCGAGGAATGGGCCCAGTCGTCGGACCCGCTGATGTGGCCGATGTACGAGCGGTGCCAGGCCCTGTTCGCCGCCTCCCGTGGGCTCGCAGACGAGGCAGGGCACTGGGCTGAGAAGACGATCGCCCAGGCGGAGCGGACGAGCGCCCGCTGGGATTGGCTCGAGGCTCGGCGAGCGGTCGGATCGGCCGACCTCCTCCGGAACGAGCATGCGCGCGCGTCCGAGAGCCTCCGCGCCGTGTGGGAGCACACGCAACGGGAAGGGGTGGCCGAGCCCGGTGTGTTCCCGGTGGCCCCGGATCTCGTCGAGGCGCTGATCGAGCTCGGAGAGCTCGAGGAGGCACGGGCGGTCTCGAACCGTCTTCGCGAGCTCGCCGAGCAGCAGGACCATCCGTGGGGACGCGTCACCGCGAGACGCTGCAGCTCCCTGATCCGCCTGACGGAGCCGGGCTACGACGAGGAGGCGGCAGCCGCGCTCGCGGACGCGGCGGCCGGCTACGAGGCGCTCGGTCTTCGCTTCGATGCCGCACGGTCGCTGCTCTCCCTGGGCCGCGCCCAGCGCCGCAACCGGAAGTGGGGCGCTGCACGGGCGTCGCTCGAGCAGGCGGCTGCCGGATTCGACGAGCTCGGGTCGCCGGGCTGGGCGGACGCGGCCCGCTCGGAGCTCGAGCGCGTCGGCGGGCGACGTGCGCCGGGGACGGGCGAGCTGACCAGGGCGGAGCGGCGGGTGGTCGAGCTGGCCGTCGACGGCCTCTCGAACAAAGAGATCGCGCGCTCGCTCGTCGTCGCGGTGCCGACGGTCGAGACGCATCTCTCCCGTGCCTACGCGAAGCTCGGGGTCCGCTCCCGGACGCAGCTCGCCCGGCGCCTTTCCTCCGAGTAAAGAGCCAAGGTTTCCACGATTTCGCCGCGGCCGGGGCGGGCGTACCGTCGGCCGCATGGCGGAGTTCCTGGTCGAGCTGTACGTCTCTCGCGCAGCGTCCGGCGCAGTCGCGATCGACCTCGAGCGCGCGCGGCTCGCGGCGGAGCAGCTGACCTCCGAGGGGACACCGGTTCGCTGTGTCCGCTCGATCCTCGTCCCCGACGACGAGACCTGCCTCTGCCTCTACGACGCGGTCTCCATGGAGGCCGTGCGCGAGATGTCCGTGCGCGCGGGTCTCGAGCTCGAGCGGATCTCCGCGGCGGTCGCCTGCACCAACGCGGAGGGCGAGGGCTGCTCGTGAGTCGGCTTCCAGCGGTCTCGCTCGTCGTCCTGACCGTCCTGATCGGGACCGCGGCAGCGGCCGCGCCGGATCGGACGCCGCCCAGGATCGTCGCGGGCGTGATGCTCGACCGCGACCACGACCAGCGCAGCGACGCCGTCCGGCTCACCTACTCCGAGCGCGTGCGCCACCGAGTCGACCGGGACGGGAGATACCCGTTCTCCCTCCGTGGGTATCGCATCCAGTCCGTCGCGGCGACCCGGGGGCGGACGCTCCTGCTGACGCTCGTAGAGGCGCGCCTGAATGCGGGAACGCGCCCGCTCGTTCGGTACCGGCGTACGAAGGAGAAGCCGGTGCTGGACCGGGCTGGCAACCAGGCCTTCGGTCAGAGCTTCGGTGGCGTGCGGGTGCTCAAGCGCGTGCCGGTGGTCGTTCCTCCGCCCGCGCCGTCGCCGCCTCCGCCGAACCCGACCGCGCCGCCCGACCTCGACCCCGACCGCGACGGCTACACCGCGCCCCTCGACTGCAAGCCGAACGATCCGGCGATCCATCCGGCCGCAGGGGACCTCCCCGATCTCGACTTCGGGGACACGAACTGCGACGGGATCGACGGTACCGAGGCCAAGGCCGTCTTCGTCTCACCGCAGGGCAACGACGCCAACCCGGGGACGAAGGACAAGCCCAAGCGGCAGATCCATGTCGCCGTGACGGCCGCAGCCATGACCGGTCGCTATGTGCTCGCCGCCACGGGCAGCTACGGCGGGATCGTCGCCGAGACGGGTGTGGACGTCTACGGCGGCTATGACCAGAAGAGCTGGGGCCGCCCGAGCGAGGGGGAGACGGAGATCGTCGGCTCGCCCGAAGGTGTGCTCGCGGTCGGCGCCCAGAACGTCACTCTTCAACTGCTGTCGATCCGCGGCGTCCACGGCGGCGAGAGTGCGTACGGGATTCGTCCGATCAACGGCTCCAACCTGCGAATCCAGCGGGTCGGCGTCACGGCGGGCAGTGGCGCCGCGGGCGCGACGGGCGCGACCGGGGCGGCCGGTCGACCCGGCGGCGACGGTCAACCCGGCGCCAAGGGCGCCTGCGACTCGGACGTCGAGGCGCCCGGCGGCGCGGGAGGAGAGAGCTTCGTCGGTCGCTACGGCGGCAAGGGCGGCGACGGCAAGTACGAGGGTGACGGGGGCGCCGGTGCGGCGGGGGTCGTCGGCACGCCGGGGGGGAAGGGCGGCGCCGAGCACGGCAACGAGTACACGATCCACTCCGGCGAGTACGGCTCGAACGGGTCGAACGGCACCCCCGGGGCGTTGGGGCCCGGTGGGACGAGCACGACGGCGCTCGCGACCGCCGTGTGGCGGGGCCAGGGCGGTCGCGAGGGGATCTACGGCGGCCCCGGGAACGGCGGCGGCGGAGGCGGAGCGGGCGGCGGGCAGGACGGGTCACTCGTGATCAACGGCACGGGCAACGGCGGCGGAGGAGGCGGCGGAGGAGGCGAAGGAGGCCGCGGTGGGAGCGGCGGCCTGGCAGGTGGCGGCTCCTTCGGCGTCTACCTGCAGAGCTCGTCGCTGGTCGCCGAAGGCTCGTCGATCGTGGCCACGAACGGAGGCCCCGGCGGTCGCGGCGGCGAGGGCGGTGCGGGCGGCAAGGGCGGTGCGGGCGGCAAGGGCTTCTACTACTGCACGGACGAGGTCGGCTTTGGTGGCGGCGGCGGCCGCGGCGGCAACGGCGGTCCGGGCGGCGGCGGAGGCGGAGGCGCCGGCGGCCCGAGCATCGGGATCTTCAAGCTCGGCACGACGACGGCGAAGCTCACCAACACCAGGGTCGCCTTCGGGACCGGCGGGGCCGCTGGGGCGGGCGGAGGCACGCCTGGCCAGGCGGGGATCGCGCAGGCGATCTACCCGTCGTGAACCGCGTCAGGCAGCGGGCTTCGGGCCCGGCCGAGTGAGCCCGCTCTCGTAGGCGAAGATCACCGCCTGCACGCGGTCGCGAAGGCCGAGCTTCATCAGGACCCGCTTCACGTGAGTCTTCACGGTCGACTCCTCGATCACGAGGACGCGCGCGATCTCCGCGTTCGAGAGGCCGCGGGCGAGCTGCTCGAGCACCTCGCGCTCGCGGGTCGTGAGCAGCTCGACCCGCCGGTCGAGCACCGCCTCGCCCGAAGGCAGCGCGGCCATTCGGTCGATGACGCGCCGCGTGACCGAGGGCGAGAGGAGCGAGTCGCCGGCCGCGACGGCCTTGATCGCCTCGATCAGGAGCTCGGGGCTCGTCCGCTTGAGCAGGAAGCCCGAGGCGCCGGCGGTGAGCGCGCCGAAGATGTACTCGTCGTCCTCGAACGTCGTGAGGATCACGACCCGCGCGTCGGGGAGGCTTGCGACGATCTCGCGCGTCGCGGCGATCCCGTCGAGAGCGGGCATGCGGACGTCCATGAGGACGACGTCGGGCCGGAGCTCCCGGGCACGCGCGAGCGCCTCGTGGCCGTCGACCGCCTCGCCGACCACCTCCACGGCACGGTCGCTCGAGAAGATCGCCTCGAGGCCGGCGCGCATCAGCGCGTCGTCGTCGACGAGCAGCACGCGGATCGGCGCGTCGCTCACGACACCTCACGGTACGGAAGCGTCGCCCGGACTCTGAAGCTGCCGTCCTCTGGGCCGGCCTCGAGCGTGCCGTCGAGAAGGGCTGCACGCTCCCGCATGCCGACGATACCGTGACCCTCGCGCCCCTCGCCGACGCCCGCTCGCAGGGGATTCGTCACCACGAGCTCGAGCGCCGAGGCGCCGAAGGACAGCTCCACACGCGCGGCCCCGGCCCCGTGCCGTGACGCGTTGGTCAGCGCCTCGCGGAGGATCCTGTAGGCGCCCTGGTCGATGCCGCGCGGGAGCGCACGCCGCTCACCCGTCTCCTCGACCTCGACGTCCAGCCCGGCCGAGCGCGATCGCGCCACGAGCGTGTCCAGCGCCGCGAGCCCTGCAGGCGGCTCGACGCCGTCCGTCCCGCCGGGATCGCGGAGCGCACGTACGAGCTGGTCGATCTCGACGAGCGTCTCGCGCGCGACGTCCTCGATCGTCCGAAGCGCAGCCCGGGAGCGCGCCGGGTCCTGCTCGAGCAGCAGGCGGGCTGCTCCTGCCTGGACGAGGATCACGTTGACCGCGTGGCCCGCGGAGTCGTGGAGGTCGCGCGCGATTCTCGTCCGCTCCTCGGCGGACGCGAGCCGCCGCTCCCGTTCGGCCTCCCGCTCGGCCTGCCGGGCGCGTTCGGCGGCCGAGGCGATCCGTTCGTGACGCTGCCGCATCCGGTCGCCGGCGAACCACGCCAAGGCCCACACCACCGTGCCGGCGAAGACCCCAGGGCCGAAGCCGTGCCGCGCGAGCGAGGGGACGAGCAGCACCGCGACGCTCCCCGCGAGGACGGCGTTGCGGATCGCGGCGCGCGTCCCGTGCGGCCAGCGGGCGACGGTGTACAGCGCGACCGCGAACGCCACGGGCGGGAAGGCGTAGTCGAGCGCATAGAGGGCGCCGGTCGCCGGCGCGACCACGGCCAGCACGGGCACGGGCCAGATGCGGCGCGCGACGAGCGGCAGGGCCATCGCGAGCGCCAGCACCACGCCGAGCGCGTCGAGCCGGTGGTCGGCGCTGCCGGTGTGGTCGCGGTTCCAGCCCCCGTGGCCCATGGCGCCGAGAGACATCGCGAGCGCGACGGCCGCGATGGCCGTGTCGAAGAGCAGCGAGCGAGCCCTGAGCGTGGCCACGGAGCCGACGGTAGCGGCCGTTTCCGCCGCGCGAGTCGCCCCTGCGGATGAGCTGCATCCCCCTCGAGGAGGACGGCGAAGTTCCGTCTCACGGGCGTTTCGGAGCGCCCTCGGGCGCCCGTACCGTGGCCGGCATGAGCACACTCACTGCACTCACAACGGTCGTCGGCTCGCACGGCGAGCACCACGGCTACTGGTTCCCGTTCGCGTTCCTGTGGCTCGTCGTCCTGGGCCTCGTGGTCTGGTTCGTCATTCGCGGCGGCGGACGCTGGCGTCACTACCAGCCGTCCGACATGGATCGCGCACGGGGAATCCTCGCCGAGCGGTTCGCACGCGGCGAGATCACGGGAGAGGAGTACCGGGAGCGGCTCGAGCAGCTCCGGTGATCCGGAACCTACGGAGCCGATCTCCGCCCCGTCTGACCCCGATCGGGCGTCAGGCGGGGCGGCCCATCGAGACGCTCGCCCCCCGAGGCGGCTACGGTCGAGGAGGATGGAGATCCGCCTCAAACGAGCCTACGACGACCCCGCGGAGGACGACGGCTACCGCGTCCTGATCGACCGGCTCTGGCCGCGCGGAGTATCACGCGAGCGGGCCCGGCTCGACGAGTGGGCGAAGGAGCTCGCCCCGAGCGCGGAGCTCCGGCGCTGGTTCGGGCACGAGCCCGCGCGCTTCGCCGAGTTCCGCGCGCGCTACGAGGCGGAGCTCGGCGAGCAGGGGGCCAAGCTCGACGAGCTTCGCGGCCGTGCGCGACAGGGCACGCTCACGCTCGTCTACGGCGCGCGTGACACGGAGCACAACGACGCCGTCGTGCTCGCCGACGTCCTGCGTCGTGGCTGACAGCCGCGTCCCGCTGATTTCGTTACGTAACGTAATATGTCTGGATGAGCGCCGGCAACGCGAACGACGCGTATCTCCTCGGCAAGCGGCGCACCCTGATCGTGTTCGCGGGGCTGCTCCTCGGGATGCTCCTCGCCGCGCTCAACCAGACGATCGTCGCGACCGCGCTGCCGGACATCGTCGCCGACCTCGGCGGGTTCGACCACTACTCCTGGGTCTTCTCGGCCTACATGCTGACCTCGACGGTCACGGTGCCCCTGTACGGGAAGCTCTCCGACGTCTACGGCCGGCGGCCGTTCTTCCTCCTCGCGATCGTGCTGTTCATGGCGGGCGCGGTGGTCAGCGGCCTGGCACCGACGATGACCGTGCTGATCCTCGGGCGCGCGCTCCAGGGGCTCGGCGCGGGCGGGCTGATCCCGCTCGCGATGGCCGTGATCGGCGACCTGATCGCGCCGCGCGAGCGCGGCAAGTGGCAGGGCCTGACAGGGGCCGTGTTCGGTGTCGCGTCCGTCGTCGGGCCGGCCACGGGCGGCTGGATCTCCGACAACGCGAGCTGGCGCTGGGCGTTCTTCGTGAGCCTGCCGTTCGGCCTCCTCGCGCTCGTCGTCGTGCAGAAGGGCTTCACGATGGAGCCGGCGCACCGCGAGCACTCGATCGACTACATCGGCGCCGCGCTGCTCACCGCCGGGTTGTCGACGGGTCTTCTCGCGACGGTGTGGGGCGGGACGCAGTACCCGTGGGCGTCGGCCGAAATCGTCGGCCTCTTCGCGGTGAGCGTGGTCCTCCTCGTCGTGTTCGTCCCATGGGAACGGCGCGCGCGGGAGCCGATCCTGCCGCTCGACCTCTTCAGGAACCGGACGTTCGCGGCGTCCCAGGTCGCGCTCTTCTTCATCGGTGCTGCGATGTTCGCCACGATCCTCTACGTCCCGCTGTTCGTGCAGGGCGTGCTCGGCGAGAGCGCGACCAGCTCCGGTGCGATCCTCACGCCGCTGATGCTCGCCCTGATCGGGGCGAGCGTCGCCGCCGGCCAGCTCGTCTCGCGCACCGGCCGCTACAAGGCAGTGCTGCTCACGAGCCCGGTCGTCCTCGCCGTGGGGTTCTGGCTGCTCTCTCGGCTCGACGCCCACTCGACGCTCCACGAGACGACGCGCGACATGATCGTCGTCGGGCTCGGCCTGGGTCTCGGCACGTCGACGTTCGTCCTCGTCGTGCAGAACGCCGTCCCGCGCAGCATGATGGGCGTCGCGACCGCGGGCACGCAGTTCTTCAGGACGATCGGTGCCACGATCGGGGTCACGGTGATGGGCGCGATGCTGACGAGCAACCTCCACGACGAGCTCTCGGAACGGCTCTCGGCAGCACAGCTGGCCGACGTGGGGGGCGCGGCCTCGCCCGGCTCGCTCGTGGCGGGCGGCGCGGCGTCGCTTCCCGCCGACGTCGCCGCGGCGCTCAGGGGCGCGCTCGGCGCGGCGCTCGAGCCGGTCTTCGCGCTCGGCGTCCCGCTGATGGTGGTCGCGCTCGCCGCGACGGTGTTCGTCGAGCGGCGCGAGCTGCGGCGCTCCGTGCACGAAGGGCCCGGCGAGCCGGGCCGCGCCCTCTTCGACGAGCTCGGCGAGGAGTTCCTCGCGGAGCAGCCCGCCGGAGCGGCGGCGAGGAGCCGATGAATCCGAGGCACGATCCGGCGCTGCTCGCGGTCGAGCTCGAGCGGCTGATCACGCTCGTCAGGCGCCGCGGCGGCCCGCACGACGTCGACGACCCGCCGCTCGCAGGCTCGCAGCGGCTGGCGCTCTCCGTGCTCGTCTCCGGCCCGCCGTTGCGCCTCGGCGCCCTCGCGGAGCGGATCGGGACGACCGACGCCACGGCG
>Ga0207688_10000975_pt1 | contig 14579 bp, 15 predicted proteins | sample KBSMiscanthusM4_FD_184296 | JGI IMG/M metagenome (GOLD analysis project Ga0207688, IMG submission 184296) | Miscanthus rhizosphere microbial communities from Kellogg Biological Station, Michigan, USA - M4 (SPAdes) (version 2) | ecosystem: Host-associated > Plants > Roots > Rhizosphere ...
TGGTTGCGCCGCTCCTTCACGCTCGACACGACGAAGGCCAGTGATGTGGTACTTGCCGTCAACGAGGCGATGGCAAACGCGGCGGAGTTCGCCTATGTGACCGCCGAGCGCCCCGGCGCAATGCACGTGCAGGCCGACTACGACGGGAGCGCGGCTACCTTGACTGTCACCGTGACGGACGAAGGCGCATGGCGAAGTGCCGATCCTGCCAGGAACGAGCTCAGGCGGGGACGTGGCATCCCGCTCATGCAGGCACTCGCTGATCGGGCCACCGTCGACTCGTCGCAGGCGGGCACCCGGGTGCGCCTGGAATGGGCGCACGTCGCGGCGCCGACCACAGCCGGTGACGGGGCCCGCGCCTAGAACTGCGGCAGTCGCACCACCTGAACGAAGAACTCGTCGATCTGCCGCACGGCGCTCATGAACTGGTCCAGGTCGACGGGTTTGGTCACGTAGGCGTTGGCATGCAGCTTGTAGCTGCGCAGAATGTCCTCCTCCGCCGACGACGTGGTGAGCACGACGATCGGAATGTGGCACAGATCCGGATCGGACTTGATCTTCTCGAGCAGCTGTCGGCCGTCGTACTTCGGCAGATTCAAATCAAGCAGGATCAGGTCGGGCCGGGGAGCATCTTTGAACACGCCTCGTCGGTAGAGAAAGTCAAGGCCCTCCTCGCCATCGTGGGCGACGTACAAAGTGTTCTTGATCTTGTTGTGTTCGAACGCTTCCCGTGTGATCAGCTCATCACCCGGGTCGTCTTCTACCAGAAGCACGTCGATCACTCGGCCTTCCCCACCATTCGAAGTCATTCGGACGCTCCTTCCAGAAGGGCCGTCCGGTCCGGGTCCGGCTCGGCCGCTGATTCAGTGGGCAAGGTGAAGCGGAATCGCGTTCCCTCGGTGTTCGAGGTGTCGATCCAGATGGCTCCGCCATGGTGTTCGATGATCTTTTTGCACAGCGCCAACCCAATACCCGTTCCGCCGTAGACATCACGGCCGTGTAGCCGCTGGAAGATGACAAAAACCTTGTCGGCGAACTCCTGCGGGATGCCGATGCCGTTGTCGGACACGGCGAAGATCCAGTCGACTTCATCACCGCGGACGCGTTGGTTGCACTCGATGACAATTCTCGGCGCGACGCCTTCTCGGCGGAATTTCACCGCGTTGCCAACCAGATTCTGCCACACCATCACCAGCAGCGTGGGGTCTCCGTTGACGCGCGGAAGCCCAGCCTCCGGCCTGATGACCTCCGCGCCCGCCTCGTCGATCCCAGTGGATAGGTTGGCCAGGGCGGTGTCCAGCGCGGCGTCCAGGTCTACCTCGGTCGTCGTGGCATTGAGCCGTCCGACCCGGGAGAATGTGAGGAGGTCGTTGATCAGAACCTGCATGCGTTTGGCGCCGTCGACTGCGAAGCCGATGTACTCGGTGCCGCGCTCATCGAGTTTGTCGCCGTACCGCTTCTCGAGCAGCTGACAGAACGACGCGACCTTGCGCAACGGTTCCTGCAGATCGTGGGATGCGACGTATGCGAACTGCTCCAGTTCGGCATTGGACCGGCGCAGTTCGGCGGCCTGCTCATCGAGACTCGCTTGCGTTGAGCGCGTCGCCTCCAGTTCGTCGACGATGCGCTGTCGCATGTTCTCGACGTCGAGCGCGATACCCCGAATATCCTTGGGGCCGCTCGGAATAATGCGTTCTGTGAAGTTGCCCTCGGTGATCCGCCTGCACGCGGCGGCCAAGGCCGCCAACGGACGGGTGACCGCGCTTCGCACGAGCACCGCGAGCAGAATCGCCATCGCGAAGAACGCGACGATCAGCCCGGCCAGCACCCTGTCGCGCCAGGCGCGCACACTGTGGAGTTCGTCGACACCGGATTGCCGCGCCGCTGACAGGTGCTCGTTCTGCACATCGAATAGCCCTCGCAGACGGTCGAATTCGGCCTTGCCACGCTCGGCAGTCGCATTGTCCACCACTGCCGGGGCCCCCGGCGTGACGCCGGCGATCAGTGGGTCGGCGTATGTCACCCGCCAGCTGGCAGCTGCTCGTTCGATCGCGTCCAGGTCATCGATTGCGTCACGGCGGTAGCCCACACGACTGCGGATTTCGTCGGCCGCGGATCGTTCGGCGCGTTGCCCGTCGAAGTACGGCTCGAGGAATTGTCGGTCGGCCGCGATCGCGTAACCCCGCAGAGCCGTCTCCTGATCCCGCAGCGCTGCCTGCAACTGATAGGCCGCCACCCGGGTCGGCTGAATGTCGTCGATCAACTCGCTGGAGACGGCATCGGTGCGGTTCAGCAGGATGGCACCGGCGATCGCTCCGGTGAGCACCAACACCCCCATGACGGACAGCACCAGGTTCTGCCATCCCTGGACGGTGAGGCGACGCCCGCCCCGGGGAGCGGTCATCGTGGCGTCCGCTCGACACGCACGACCGCGATGTCGTCCGTGTGCCCGCCATGCGTGCGAGCCCGCGCCTCCACTTCACCGATGAGCTCGTCGACAAACGCGCTGCCGGGCAGCCCGGCAAGCGAACGTGCCAATTCGAGCAGTCCATCCTCGCCCAGTCGTTCGTTTCCGCGCCCGGAGTGGCCCTCGAAGAGGCCGTCTGTGAGCAGCAGCAGGCCATGGCCTTCGGGCAGCTCGAGCTCGGTGACCGGCCACTCATGGGCGCCAAGACCGAGGGCGGGGCCTGCAGGCGGTTCAAGCCATTGCACGTCGTTGTTCCCGTGCACCAAAACGCCTGGATGTCCCGCCCGGACGGCGGTGAAGCGCAGGCTGTCGGGAGCGAATGCCAAGCTCAAGAGGGTTGTGAAGATTCCCTTCGCCGGGCGTTCAGCGAACAGGATCCGCTCGAGCTGGCGCATGCGCTCATTGCCGCGGAGTCCGGCGAAGGTGAGCGCGCGCCAGCCGATGCGCAATGCCACGCCGAGGGCGGCCTCGTCGGGCCCGTGTCCGGCAACGTCACCTATCATGACGTGCACAGTCCTGTCCGGGGTCTGCACGACGTCGTAGAAATCTCCGCCCAATAAGGCATATGCGCGGCTGGCCCGGTAGCGGGTGATGATGTCGACGCCCGGGTCGTCGAGCAGTAGTGGAGAGGGCTGCAGACCACGCTCGAGCCGGGCATTCTCGCCTGCCCGGATTCGGCTGGCGTGCAGTTCGACGGCGGTCAGCTCGGCACGCTTCCGCTCGATCGCGTAAAGCAGCGAGCGCCGCAGAGTTTCGGGTTCCACTCGGCCTTTGACGAGGTAATCCTGCGCGCCGGAGGCCACCGCGGAGATCCCGAAGTGCTCGTCGTTCAGCCCGGTCAACACCACGATCGGAATGCTGGGATCGCTCTTGCTGATCCGCTCGAGAGCGCCGATCCCGCTGGCGTCGGGCAGATTCAGGTCCAGTAGCACGCAGTCCGGGCGGTTCTGTGCCATTGCGCTCTGAGCGTCCGAAATCGAAGGCGTCCAGGCGAAATCGACATCGACATTGGCGTCGGCGATCAACTCTTCTACCAACAACGCGTCGGCTCGATCGTCCTCCACCAGGAGCACCGACAGGTGGGGACCTGCTGTCGCACGGTTGAGCGCTGCGGTGTCATGCGGGTAATGCGGCGCGCGCATCGGTCATCACGTCCTTCACGTAACGTCACCCCGGTCGCGCTGACCCCTTCTTCAGTGACAACCTCTCGACCATACCGAGTCAGTCGGATGGCCTCATCCGAGGGAGAACATCGCTGTACCCCGCTCGCCGGTACTCACAGATTAGGTGTTGGGGCCACTCGCCCAGTACGCTTGCGCGCGGTTCGTCGTCGCCCAGGAGAAACCGATGCCAACGCAGTCCGCCTCCAGGACCATCTCCGCAGACCCATTCCGCAGCCGCCGTTCGGTTCGCCGAGTGCCCGGCCTGACCGTCGGTCAGTGCTTCGAGATCGAGGTGAGTCCCGATGTCAGGGGCTGGGTGATCCGGGTTCCAGAGATCGGCGGCGTGGCCCGTGCGAGCCGGCGGGCAGCGGTCGAGATCGTGGCGCGCAAGTACATCGCCGCGCGCACCGGCATTCCGATCGGCTACATCACGGTGATCGTCCGCGGCTGAGAACGAGAAGAGGGGCACCCGATTTGGGCGCCCCTCTTGCGGTGAATTCGTCAGCGACTCTGCTGAACGCTGCTGTCGACCTGCGGCACGCTCACCTGCTGCTGGATATCGTGGACCCAGTCATGGTGAATCGAATCAGCCTGGGCCGGTCCGGCGAAGCCGAGGACCGCAGCGGCCAGCCCGCTCGCGATGACGGTGGCAAATCCTAACTTCTTCATTTCGGTGCCTTCTTCTGTGTCTGTAGGAGGGCCTTCTCAGCCCGTCTGAAGCGTTAAACAGGCTGGTCAACGTATTAATTCCGATGGCAGAAATTGATCGGCGGTTGGCAGGAATCGACCGCTCTTGCGTCACAGGCGCACGATGGCGGCGCCGACCCGCAACCGGGCGGTGACGCCGGGTCGAGCACCTCGATCTCGGTCATCCCCGCGCCAGCGCTTCCCGTGCCGCAGCACGTCCGGTGCGCACCGCGCCTTCCATGTAGCCAGCCACCCATTGATCTGAGCCGCATACATAGAACGGCGGCTCGTGGGTGCCGTGCAGGGGTCCCACCCGATGCACGTCGCCGGGCCGCCACTGCGTCACATAACCCTGGGTCCATTGGTCGGTTCCCCACAGCCGCTCGAAGGTCGCCAACGGGCTGCGAGCCTCGGGTCCGAACCAGTCGCCGAGCTCGGCGAGCGCCTCCTGTCTGCGGTGTCGCGCCGACGTGGACAGGTAGGCGGCGAACCGTTCGGGCGCGACGAGGCAGGAGAGCACGCCCTCGTTCTGCGGCCAGGACGACCCGAGGATGCCCTCGGATTCGGTCAGCCCGTTCTGCCCGCGGTCGCGCCAGAACGGACGGTCATACGCCGCAACGAATTTCGCGGCCAGGGCGTGGCGATGCCGATGCAGCGACTCGAGGCGGGCTTCGGAGACACCGTCGACGGTGATGTCACGCAGCGGCCCCGCGGGCAGCGCGCTGACAATCGCGTCCGCCGCGACGATCTCCCCGGACTCCAACTGGACCGTGCAGCCCCCTGGCGCGGCCTTGACCGCGCGCACGGCCGAACCCAGCCGGATGCGGCCGTCGAGTTCGGCGGCCATGCGCAGCGCCACGGTCGCCGATCCGTCGGCGACGCGGAGGTTCTCCCACTCGTCGTAGGAGTACAGCCCCTTGCTCGAGGTGCTGGCGCACTTGCGCAGCAGCGCGAGCAGCGACGTGCGCTCGAAGGAGCCCGAGGATAGACCCAGTTGACCTGCCTCCAGCGCGCGTCGCACGTTGGGGGTGGCACCGATGGCTCCCAGCCAGCCCGTCACCGACATGTCGTCGAGCGCGACCGCATCCGGGTGTGACCACGGGTCGTCGGGGTCGACGGTGGCCGCGAGCGCGGCGAAATCGCGTTCGACCTGTTCCATGCTGCGGTGGTCGGTCGTCGAGAACCATGCCGGCGCGTCACCGACGAACGCACCCTCGTGCAATACGTAGGTCAGCTCGCCGGGTTCGGCCACGTAACTCGGGATCAGGCTGAGGCCGAGTTCGGCGACCAACCCCTGATACGCGGTGTGCGAGTCGCCGATCACCTCGCCGCCGAGCTGGACGATTCGGCCGTCGTCGAGCGTCACCTGTTCGACGCGACCGCCGACTCGATTCCGGGCCTCTAGAACCAGAACGTCGGCTCCACCGTGCACGAGGTCGCGCGCGGCGGACAGGCCTGCCAGCCCGGCCCCGATGACGACGAGGTCGTAAGTCATTGCGAAAGCTCCTGATTCAGGTCAGCGGGGCAAGGCTGTGCTTGGCATGCCAGCCGATGCGGACGCGTTCGCCGTCGGCCCAGCGCTCCTCGGTGCGGGCGGAGTGCAGATTCTGCTCGAGCACCGAAACCTCTACACCAGGCGCGATTTCGAATAGATACGTCGTGGTGGCCCCGCCGTAGACGGTGGCCTTGAGGATGCCGTCGGTCTGCACCATCTCCGGCGTCAGGTCGGAGAGCCACATCTTCTCGGGCCGCACGGCGATCGCCACTTCGTCGCCGATCGAGCATCCGTCGAGCCGCCCGGTGTACAGCGGCACGCCGCCCGGCAGTTCGATGCCAGTGCCGGTGTAGCTGCCGGACATCAGGTTCGCGGTGCCGATGAACTCCGCGACGAACCGGGTGGCGGGACGCTCGTAGATGTCCTCGGGCGTACCGCACTGGTGCACCTTGCCCTCGCTCATGACCGCGATGCGGTCGGACATCGTCAGCGCTTCGTCCTGGTCGTGCGTGACGAAGACGAACGTGATGCCAACCTCGCGTTGGATGCGCTTGAGTTCCACCTGCATCGCTTTGCGCAGCTTGAGATCCAATGCGGCAAGCGGTTCGTCGAGCAGCAGCACCGAGGGCCGGTTGACCAGCGCGCGCGCCAGGGCGACGCGTTGCCGCTGGCCACCGGACAACGCGCTCGGCTTGTCCTTGTCGCGACCGGTCAGTTGGACCAGTTCGAGCATCTCGCCGACACGCCGTGTCATCTCGGTTTTTCCGACCCTGCGGCGGCGCAGTCCGAATGCGACGTTCTCCCAGACGGACAGGTGGTCGAAGAGTGCGTAGCTCTGGAAGACGGTGTTGACGTCGCGCCGGTTCGGCGGCAGGTCGGTGACGTCCTTGCCGTGCAGCGACACTTCGCCGTAGCTCGGGTCGACGAAGCCGCCGACCATCCGCAGTGTCGTGGTCTTACCGCACCCGGACGGGCCGAGCAGCGAGAAGAACTCGCCCGACGCGATGTCGAGGTTCAGCTCCCTGACGGCGGTGCGCTCGCCATACGACTTCGTGACGCGGCGCAGCGACACCGCGCATGCGGACGTCGCACCCGCGGGGTCGATGACTGTAATGCGCTCCGCAACAGCTGTTTCCGTGATCATGACCGGTTATCCTCCGAATAGGTCGAAACTGTTCCCGCGCCGTCCGAACAGGCGCGGGATGAGCAGGGCGATGGCGATCAGTACTAGCGAGCCGACGAGCATGAGCGTGCCGACGGCGTTGATGGAAGGCTGGATGCCGAAGCGGATCGCTGAGTAGATGCGCACCGACAGCGGCTGCGGGTCGACGCCGCTGGTGAAGAACGCCAGCACGAAGTCGTCGAAAACGATAGTGAAGATCAGGATGGCGGCGGACATGATGGCCGGCCACATCACCGGCAGTGTCACCAGCCGCAGTGCCTGAAACCTAGTGGCGCCCAGGTCCATTGCGGCCTGTTCGACCTCAGGGTTGAGTTCGGCGACGCGCGCCCGCAGGATCACCGTCACGTAGGAGATGGAAAACGTCGTCTGGGCGAGCATCAACGTGGTCAGCGACGGCTGCAGCCCGACACCCTTGAACAACATGAGCGAGGCGACGCCCGTCACGATCTCCGGAGTGATGAGCGGAATCAGCATGATGACATTGGCGGCACCGCCCAACCGCGAGCGCGCGCGCACCAGGCCGAAGGCCAGCAGCACGCCGATCACCACCGAGCCGACCATGGCGGCGGCGGCCACCACCAGGCTGGTCTGAAGCGACTCCGTCAGTTCGGCGTCGTTGAAGAACGCCTGGTACCAGCGCAGCGACCAGCCCTCGAACACGGTCAGCGACTTCTTGGTGTTAAAGGAGAACAGCACCACGGCGAAGATCGGCAGATAGAGCAGGACGAAGAACGCCACGGTCACCGCGATGGCGAACCGGGGCTTGCGGTTCATCCCCGAGCCCTTCCGGCGGCCAGCCGGCGGCGCCTGCGGCGCGGCAAGCTCGCGTTCGGCCGCAACGAGTGTGGTCATCGGCGTGCCTCCTTGGCATCACGTGCGGTCTGGCGCAGGTAGGCGAACATGCAGATCAGCAGCAACACCATCAGCGCCATCGTCAAAGCGGCACCGAGCGGCCAGTTCTGGCCGGCGAAGAACTTCTCCTGGATGAGGTTGCCGACCATCAGGTTGTCCGGACCACCGAGCAACTGAGAACTGATGAAGTCGCCCATCGCCGGGAGGAACACCAGCGCCAGCCCGGCGTAGGCACCGGCCCTCGACGCCGGAACGGTGACGGTGAAGAAGGTGCGCAACGACGAGCCGTAGAGGTCGCGGCCGGCCTCGATCAGCGCGCCGTCCATGCGCTCCAGCGATGCGTAGATCGGCAGGATCATGAAAACGACGTAGCCGTACACCAATCCGCCGATCACGGCGGCTCCCGTATCGAGAATGTGAAAGTTCGCGGACACGCCGAGGTGGCGCAGCCAGGTCATCAGCATGCTCTCGTCGGACAGCAGGGTCTGCCACCCGTACATCCGCACCAGATAGTTGGCGAAGAACGGCACCACCAACAGGGCCACCAGAGCGTTCTTGTAGCGGCCACCGTGCCGCGCGATCGCATACGCGACGGGGTAGGCGATCACGAGGCAGATCACCGACGCCGCAACGGCATACATCAGACTGCGGATGATCACCCGCAGGTAGGTGGGGGTGAAGACGCCGATGACGTTGTCCAGCGTGCCGCCGAAGCGGGGATTACCCAACGCGTCGGTGGTGCCGAAGGACAGGGCGATGAGCAACAGCAGCGCGGAGACGAAGAACACCGACATCCATGCCGTGCCGGGCACCAGCATCCAGGTCCACAAGCGCTCTTTGCGCGCCGGGCGAGGCGGCAGCGATTCCGGGTGCGTCATAGTCCGACTTTCATTTCGGTGTACGCCGCGTCGCGGGCCTGAGTCTTGGCGATGCTGTCGTTGCTGAAATAGAGGTCGCGGGCCAGGTCAGCGACCGTGACCGTGCACTCCGGATAATCCGCCACGAGCTCCTGATAGACACCCTCGGTGCCGTGCACCGGCATCGGGTAACCGATGTAGTTGATGTTCTTCTCGACGTTTTCGGGCCGAAGCATGTAGTCGATGAACAGCAGTGCAGTGCCAGGGTGACGCGCGTTGATCGGAATCGCGTAGGTGTCGGAGTTGATCGGGGTGCCCTGCGACGGCGCCTCGAACCCGTAGATCGACGCGTCCTCCGCCTGCCACAGCAGCGCAGCCATATCACCGCTCCATGTCTGGTGCATCCAGGCGTCGCCCGACAGCAGGTTGTTGTAGTCGTCGCTGGAGAAGCCGCGCAGATACGGGCGCAGGCTACGGAACCTGTCGACGATATTCCCGAGTTCTCGGTCGCCGGCGGTGTTCAGCTCGTAGCCGAGGAGCAGGGACAACATGCCGAGGACCTCGTCACGGTCGTCGAGGACGAACGTACGGCCCTTGGACGTCTCGTTCCACAGATCCGACCACCCGCCCGTCAGCGTTTCGCCGAGTTTGTCTTTGCGCCAAGCGATTCCGGTCTTGTACATCGAGAACGGGATAGAGTGACCGGATTTCGCGTCGTACCACGGATCGGCGAAGTACGCATAGTGGTCGAAGATCAGTGGGGCGTTCTTCAATGTCGACGGGTCGATCGTGTGCAACTGGTTGGCTGCGACCAACTTCTGCACCCACTGCGCCGACGGGAAGATGATGTCGTACTGGTTGCCCGCGGCGAGTTTGGCCTGCATGCTCTCCATCGAGTCGAAGTTCGACTGGACGACCTTCACGCCGTATTCGTTCTGAAAGCCTTCGAACACACTGGGATCGACGTAGTCGGCCCAGTTGAAGTACACCAGGTCGCCGTCGATCTTGGGCTCGACCGGCTTCGTCGCCGCCTGTTGCGCCTTGGGAGTCATGTATGCGCAACTGGGCACGGCGAGCAGCGCAGCGACCCCCGCGCTGCCGAGAAGGAAGCGTCTGCGGCTGACATCGGGCGTCCTCATCGGCGGCCGCTCTCTGGGAATTGCTCGCTGATCCCGAGCACGCCTGCCGCCTGCGCCCAGATCGTGGCACGCGCGGAATCAATGGTGAGTGCGGGATTTCCGAACATCAGCTGCACGCCGAATCCGTCGCACAGTGAGCTGATCAAGCGGGCGTGGGCCGCGGCATCAGTCGGTTTGAACTCGCCCGTCGCGATGCCGTCGGCCAGCGTCTCCTCGATCCAGCCCTGCTGCGCGCGGTTCAGCTCGACGGCCACGGCACGTGACTCCGGCTCGCGGTTGGCCCGGCACCACAACTCCTGGTACATCGCCCACTCCCGGCGCAGGTTCTCCGTCGTCGGCAACGAGGCCGAGATGATGCGCGCCAGCCGGTTGGTCGCGGAGTCCTGGCTCGAGCGCGCTTCGTACACGTCGCGCCCGGTGTGGTCGAACGAGTACCGCAACGCCTCGGCGAAGAGCTTCTCGCGCGTGTCGAAGTGATAGTGCAGGGCCGCCGTCGACACCCCGGCCCGCTCTGCCACGATGCGCATCCGGACGTTCTCGAACCCGATATCTGCGATGACCTCACAGGCTGCGGCGAGGATCGCCTCCCTCGTCTCGGCGGCGATCTCGGCCCGGGTGCGTCGTGTCATGGTTTCGGAGTCTGTCATCGCCCGACCTCCTCATCTAGGTCGCCGAGGTCGGTGCGAATGCGGCCGGCGAACCAGGCCACCCCCTTTTCGCGCAGCGAAAGCGGGCCCGGCCGAAAGTCGGTGTTACCCAGGCCGATCTGCATTCGCTGCACAAGATCCTCGTCCTCGTGCGTGGTGATTTTGCTCAGGTAGAGGTTGAGTTGCTGCGCGATGCGGGTACGCAGGTCGCAATCCCTGCGGCGCAGGTACGTACCCGGGACGACGACCCGATCCACGCCGCGGGGGTTCATCTTCCAGATCAGCACGTGGTCGGGATAGAGGTCGATCACGGTGTTCGGGTAGATCGCGATGTACCTGAAGACGCCCTCATCTTCGTCGTCGAGGCCCGGCATCGGGCGGACCAGCCGCTGGTACAGACGCTCGGCCCAGTTGTCCGACGGCTTGTCCCGCAACGGCGCGTCGTACACCGCGTAGGTGCGCGCGGTCTCGACCGAGTAGCTCTTGTAGTCGAGTAGCCGCATCAGCCCGGGATGCGCGACTGGCACGTGGTAGCCCTCGAGGTAGTTGTCGACGGCGATCTTCCAGTTCGACTGTTGGATGTACTCTGGATCGTCGACGTGGATGCGTGCCTCGCCGAACGGTTCCATCTCGCCGCCCAGATAGCGCTCCAACAGCGGCCGCACTCCTTCGAGCTGCGGCCCGAGGGGCTCCGTGGCCGGATCGAGGTTGACGAAGATCAGTCCGCAGAACACCTCGGCGCGCGCGCTGAACAACGACAGCTTCGACTTGTCAAGGCACGGAATGGTGCGGTTCTCGGGTGCGCCGACGAGCGTTCCGTCGAGGTGGTAGGTCCAGCCGTGGTACGGGCATCGCAGCGCCTTCTCTTCACCCGGGCCTGCGACAAGGCGGGTGCCGCGATGGCGGCAGGTGTTGAGGTGCGCGCGGATGCTGCCGTCTTCGGCGCGAACAACGACGACCTCCTTGGTGCCGACCGAACCGACGATCCGTGATCCCGGATTGGGCAGATCGGTGACGTGCCCGACGAGCTGCCAGGTGCGGTCGAAGATGCGCCGCTGCTCGAGATCGGCCACCCGCGGGTCGGTGTAGTAACGCGATTCCAGCCCAGGCTCGAGTGGTTCGAGTTCGACGCGTGGACGGCGTGGGCGGGCCTGTATGGATGTCTCGTTCATCGGTGTGATGGGTCTTTCTCGCAGGTCTTCGGGATTTGCCACTGGCTGACTAACTGATTAGTTTGTTACTGTGCCAGTGTTCCGCATCACATGTCAAGGGTCAGGAGACCTAGTGCACCGACCGTCGAGGGTGGCTACCGCCTGGCTCGGGCTCACCCCTGAGCCCGAGCGGTCGCTACCCGAGCTGCTTGCCTACCTGCAGGACGACCCGGCCCGGTCAACGGTCGGATCCGAGCGGCGTCGCGTGACGAACCTCGTCCTGCGGGGAACCAGCCGACGCTGGCTTCGCTACCTCGACCGGGCTGCCGAGCTGGCACTCAATGTCGCAGACGGCCGTGGCGACGGCGATCCAGTGCTGGCTCTGGCCATCGCGCAGGTGGTACTCGAACACGACCGGATGCTGATCGGCTTGCCGGGCAGCGCCTATCACCGCACCGCGGAACGGCGGCGGCGCCTCGCCGAGGCGATCCCGGCGCTCGAAGCGCGCATCGATTCCACCGACAACCACTGGGAGATGTCATGAAACTCGTCCTCGACACGAGCGCCTGCCAGGGCTACGGCCTGTGCTTGCAGGCCGCACCCGCCCTCGTCGACCTCGATGACTCCGGGTACGCAGAGCTGATCGGCGACGGCACCGTGCCCGCCGACGAACGCAACAATGCGCACGACGCCGCATCGTCCTGCCCGGCCCGAGCGCTGCGGGTGCAGGAGTGAGCCGGGACCTGAGCGCCCTGTTCGACCCCGCGTCGATCGCTGTCGTCGGCGCCAGTGTTGACCCGGCCAAGTGGGGCAACGCCCTTGCGGTGCAGGCACTTCGCGGTGCGGAGCGGCACCGCTTGCAGCTCGTGAACCGGCGCGGCGGCGAGATCCTCGGGTGGCCGACGGTGAGGTCGGTGGATGACCTCGACGGGCCGGTCGATCTGGCCGTCATCGCGGTTCCCGAGGCGGGCTTCGAAGAAGCGGTGTGCGGGGTGCTTGCCAAGGGCGCACGCGCGATCGTCGCGATCACCGCCGGTCTCGGCGAGGCAGGGGCGAAGGGTCGGGCCCGCGAGGCCGCGCTCATCGCGCGGATCCGCGCAGCCGGGGCGGTGCTTGTCGGGCCCAATTGTCTTGGGCTGGTGGATAACACGACAGCGACGTATCTCTCGTCGAACCAGTTCGTGCCGGGCGGTGTTGCGGTGCTGAGCCAAAGCGGCAATCTCGCCATCGAGCTGGATCGGCTGCTGTCGGCTCGCGGACTCGGCATATCCCGCTTCGTCTCGCTCGGTAACCAGGCGGACGTGTCCCTCGTCGAGCTGATCGAGGCGTGCGCCGCCGACCCCGCGACCGCGGCGATCGCCGTCTACGTCGAGGACTTCCGCGACGGGCGCAGCTTCGTCGCGGCAGCCGCCGCGGCGGTCGCCGCAGGAACGCCGGTCGTGCTGCTGGCCGCCGGTGCGAGCACCGCCGCTGCCCGCGGCGCCCAATCGCATACCGGCTCGCTGACCAGCGATGCCGTCGTGATCGCGGCGGCATGCGCGGTGACAGGCGCAATCCAGGTGCGCACTCCGCGTGAACTCGCCGACGTGCTGTTGGCGCTGAAGGCGCGCCCTACGCCGAGTGGCCGTCGGGTTGCGGTACTGACCGACGGCGGCGGACACGGGGTGATCGCATGCGACGTGGCCGAGGCCAAGGGACTCGACGTCCCCGCGCTCTCGGTGGCAACCCAAGCCCGCTTGCGGGACGCGCTGTGGTCGCAGTCCCAGGTCGCCAACCCGGTCGACCTCGCGGGCGCGGGCGAGATGGACCCGGACAGTTATGCACGCGCGTACGCGGTGTTGCAGGCGTGCGACGAGGTCGACGCGATCCTGATGACCGGCTACTTCGGCGGTTACTCCAGCGGCGAGGACGGGCTCACCGGCCTCGGCCCCGCCGAGTGCGCTGCCGCGAAGCAGATCGCCGCCGATGCCGCGGGCGACAAACCGACTTACAAGCCGACTCACAAGCCGACTGCAGTCCAGTCGATCTTCCCTGATGCCCCGGCCTGCCGGATCCTCGCGGACGGCGGGGTACCGGTCTTCGCCGCCATCGAGGACGCCGCCGCAGCACTGGCCGCCGTTGCGGTGCCGCCTCGAACGGCGACAATGCGGCTGCTGCCACCGGCTGCGGAACCGGTCGCCGCCGCCGATTACACCGCGGCCCGAACTGCATTCGCCGACGCGGGGATCCATTTCGTGGCGGCCCGCGAGGTGCGCTCCGCCGAGGAACTGGCGGTCGCCGCCGATGAGCTTCGGCCGCCATATGTGCTGAAGGCGCTTGGGCTGCTGCACAAGTCCGACGCCGGCGGCGTTGTTGTCGGGATCGATTCGGGCGATGGGCTTTCCGATGCTCACGCCCGGTTGGCGAGCAAGCTGGACCCGCCGTCGTTCTCGGTCGAGGAGATGGCCGACCTCCGCGGCGGTGTCGAGCTGATCGTCGGCGCCCGGTGGGATCCGCGCTTCGGTCCGACCGTCCTGGTCGGCATGGGCGGCACGGCCACGGAGGTGCTGCACGACGTGCAGGTGGCACTCGCCCCGGTTGATGAGGACGAGGCGGCCCGCATGCTCGGTCGGCTGCGCACCGCGCCGCTGCTCGGCGAGCACCGCGGCAGGCCCGCCGTGGATGTCGCCGCGGCCGCGCGAGCGGTGGCCCGTCTCAGCGAGTACGCCGCTGCGCACCCCGAGATCGCCGAGCTCGAAGTCAACCCTCTGCTCATCACTCCGTCGGGGGCGACCGCTCTCGACGCCCGAATTGTCAAGCACCGCTAGGAGATACTAATGGACTTCGCATACACCCCCGCCCAGCAGGAACTGAAGGCGCGGGCCGCGGCGTACGCCGAACTGCTGATGGGCTACGAGGACGAAGCCGAGCACGCCGGCGGCCCGCTCCCGAAGGAAAC
>Ga0207688_10000983_pt1 | contig 14536 bp, 13 predicted proteins | sample KBSMiscanthusM4_FD_184296 | JGI IMG/M metagenome (GOLD analysis project Ga0207688, IMG submission 184296) | Miscanthus rhizosphere microbial communities from Kellogg Biological Station, Michigan, USA - M4 (SPAdes) (version 2) | ecosystem: Host-associated > Plants > Roots > Rhizosphere ...
ATGACCGCGACGTTCGTCAGCCCCTGTTCGGCCACCAGCTCCCGCGCCATGGCGACGTGGACCGGGTCGACCTCGAGTCCTACGACGCGGCCCCGGGGGCCGACGCGCTCGGCGAGCAACTCGAGGATTCCGCGAGGGCCGCATCCGACGTCGATAGCGCTTTGTCCCTCAGCGGCGCCGACTCTGTCCAGTAACTCGGCGGCCAGGGGTTCGAGTTCGATGGTTTGTCTGCGCAACCGCTCAGCTTCGGCGGCGTCTCTCCCCAGCGCATACGTCACCGGCGTAGGCGAATCCGACGCACCGGGGCCTTCATCGACGCTCATGCTCGGCCCTCCCGTGGACGTCCAACAGTCTTCACACCGTTTCGCGGTGAGCGTAGAGCCCCGATCGTCGTCAAACGGGTCAAATGAGATCATGAGGGCGCGGTTGCCGAACAGTTCAGCCAGTAGGGCCGATGCGGTGTGCCGAAAGTCGGCCCTTTGACTGGGTTTTCGGCTCGGTTAGGCAAGTCGTAGACGAAGGCGTCGAGCGGGTCGCTGACGACGCGGGCAGGCTGTGCCAGTAGCCGACGAGGCCCACCCCACCGCCACCAGGACCACCACCGGGGCAGTCAGAGCGATCAGGGCGGCCTTCATCGCAGGCTTACTAGCAGTAGTAGTAGAAGTAGCTTCCGTCGCTGTATTGCTCCGAACAGACATCGGCGTTCGCCGTGCCTGCAACTCCGACAGCGGCCAGTCCGAGGCCCGAGGCCAGTAGGGCCGTACCGGCGGCGATTCGGACGATAGTGCGGATGTGGTTGATCATGGCATTACCCCTTTGGGTGGGTTGGTGGTGTTGATACCCAAAAGAATTGCGCCCAGCTCTTGGCGAAATCTTGGAGCATTCTTGGCGTCCAGGTCACCCTAAAAACTCCGGAGGGCGATGGGCTGGTGCGGCGGCTGACGGCATTTGCCGCGCACGGCAGGTGTCCGATCCATTCAGGTCGGTAGCTCGCTTCGCACACACCTACGCGGACCTCGGATGCCGGTCATGGCGTGCCGACCACTTCTGGCGGTGGCAGGGGGCTGCGCCGACAGCGACAGAACACTGCAGCGTCGGCCACCAAAGACGTTGGATCGGTCGGCCTTCGCGCCTGCGTCAAGAAAAGGGGTTGGGGCGCGCTTTAGGGGTGTCGACGAGATCCGAAGCATTGGCGCACGCTAGCAACGGCCCTGCCGTTGGAAGCAAGTGGTCAAGATGCCTTCAGCAGATTCTCAGTTACGGCGCTACGCGGCGAACAGCCGTCGGACGGGAGGCTCGCCGGCACGATAAAGCCTGGATCGAGTAGCCAGCGAATCCGGTGGTTGCGACACGGTCACGGATGCGTATCTATCCATGTATCACCGGTCACAAATACCCCATTGATCACTATCGTCACATCAGTCGACTTCTGACGTCAAAGCGACGTCGTGCCCCCTGAAAGGTGTGACATGTCGCCGCGTCTGCGAATCGCCTCGATATCGATGGCGTCGGCGGCCGCTATCGGACTTTGCGTTGCCGTCGGCGTCGCGCCGCCGGCGATCGCCGAGCCTTGCCAAGGCGCTGCCGCGGCGGCCCAACCTCCTGCCACCCCCGCCGAAACACCTGACTTGCCCTCGTCGTCCGATCGCCGACCGATTGGGCAACGGCCTCGAAATGCCAACGAGGGCGCGCCGCTCCCCAGACTCGGTCAAATCCCCTCAAGGATCCTCAGCTCGCTCTCTCCGCGCTCCGCGCAAGTCGAGCAGCAAGCCGCGGTAGCGCCGTCGCCCACTCCTCCCGGGGCAGCTGATCAACAGCCCGCTGCGCAGCCGGTGCCAGACGCCGCCCCTGCGCCGCCGCCTGCGCCACCCTCGCCGCCCGGGACATCACTCGTCGGTTGGGTGACCGGCCCGGACAGCCCAAACAACACCATCGAGAAATTCGCCATCACCGGTACCGACCTCGGGATCATGTGGGACAACGGCGGCCATCAAGTGCTCATGGCCTTCGGCGACACTTACGGCTACTGCGGCGTCCGCGGCCAACAATGGCGATACAACACGCTGATGCGTAGCCAGGACGGTGCCCTTTCCAACACCATCAGCGTGCCGAATGGTGTTGTCGCCAACCAATACTCCGGATCACCGCTCTGGGCCCCCGGCCTTTCCAAGCAGATCATCAACAGCACCAAATGGGCACCGTCGGAGACCGGCATCATTCCCACTGCCGGCATTTCCGCCGGCGGTGCCCAGTACCTCAACTTCATGTCCATCAAGAGCTGGGATGCAAACGGCGCATGGACGACGAACTTCTCGGCCATCGCCGTGTCCCCCGACAACGGCGACCGTTGGGGCGTCTACCCCGACTCCGTCCGCGCGGCGCGACCGGACGCCATCCCAGGAGGCCGTTACGTTCCAGGAAATGAGAACTTCCAGCAGGGAGCGTTCCTCAAACCCGGGCCGGGCGACCCCTATGTCTACTCGTTCGGTACACCGTCCGGTCGCAGCGGTTCGGCATACGTCGCGCGCGTTCTCCCGCGCTATGTGCCGGACCTAAGACACTACGAATACTGGAACTCCGACCAAAATGCCTGGGTTCCAGCCAATCCGGGGGCTGCCACGCCGGTGATCCCCGGCCCGGTAGGCGAAATGTCGGGCCAATTCAACACATATCTCAAGCAATACCTGATGCTCTACACCAACGGCGCCAACGACGTCGTGGCACGAACTGCGCCAGCACCACAGGGACCGTGGAGTCCAGAGCAGTTGCTCGTACCGTCGATGCAGTTCCCCGGCGGCATCTACGGGCCCTTCCTCCATCCCTGGTCGACGGGTAAGGAGCTGTACTACAACCTGTCGCTGTGGTCGGCATACAACGTGATGTTGATGAAAACCGTTCTGCCATAACGCCGATTTCTGCACGATGGTCGTTGTGTGGCCAGATTTACAGCCCTCATGCAGAATTCGCGCGCCAGGTGCGCACGCATGAAGGCCGCCACGCCATCGTCCATCGCACCCCCTTCCTGATCCGGACCGTAGTGGACGAGCGCTGGCGACCATCACGAAAGCGACCCTGACGGGTACACGATGGCCGCACCGAATCTTCGGCTACGGACTCAACGCGATGGAACCGGAATCGGGTCGAGCGGATTGCCAAGCGGGATCGACGAACAATTCTGCGGCGCGGACTGTCCAGCGAAGCGATCGTTGATCCACCTGATCGCATTCAGCAGCCAGATCCCCACGCTCGTGGTGTGACTGAGCAGGTCGTATTGCTCGTACTGCACCGTGGTGCCCTGCGCGCAATAGGTGCGCGCGAGCGTACGTACATCGCCCGTAATCATCACGCCGTCACCGGCGCCGATGCCTGGCTTGTTCCCCGGCGTCCACTCGAGATCGCCGTTGGCGCCCTGGCCGATGAACAGAGGGACTGTCGGCGTCCCGCCGGTGCCCATGATGAGCTTGTTCGCCAATGATACGAACAGCGGGAGACTCTCGGGAGTCGGGTAGGTGGGGATGACGAGATCGGACCACTTCAGTCGCCAATACGCCGGCTGGCCAACAACGTTCACGATCGACATGGCCTGCATGTCGCGGTAGAGCCTGAGGCCGCGGGCGGTGAGATACGGCGCGAAGTCGGTCTCGAACGCTCGCGCGATGCCCATGAGCGCCATCGGCATCACGCCCGCCCAGAAGTACGTGTTCTCGACATAGTGCAGGTTGTGTGCCGGGTGGACGAGCAGGCCGCCGATCGCCGCGCCGATCATGCGGACATCGACGTCGGGCGCGTATGTCCGGGCAAGCTCGGCGGCCCACTCACTCGCGATCGCACCGCCGGAGTACCCGAGCAGCGCAACGTTTGCGTCGTTCGCCAGCTCTACGGTCGACGCGTTGAACGCGGCGCGGATCGAATCGAGCGTGTTCATTCCGTACTCGGGGCCTGCGGCGAAGTCGGCGCGCTGACCCTCGGTGTCGGGCACGATCACCGTGAATCCCTGCGCGAGGAACAGACCGAAGATCGCCAGCTCGACGTTCGGAACGATTCCACCGAAGGTCAGGCCGCCCGAAATCGTATACGACGGCTGATCATTGCGATTGAGCGAGTCATAAGCGGACTGGTACGACAGCACTTTCGTTCTATCGCCGTGGCGCAACGGCTGGATTACGGATGTGACGTTGACGGTGGGCTTACCCGTCTGGCTGGTCGACCGGTAGAGCAGCTGCGTGGTCTTCAGTGCCGTCGGAACCCCCAGTACGTGGTAGGCGATACTGCGATTCGCCAACACCGTTCCCGGCGCGATCTGGTCCAGCGGTGTGCTGCCGGAGTACGTGTAGAACGGGTCATCCTTGGGCTGCGGCACGAATGTCCGAGCCGGGGCGACCCCTGCCGGCACGCCGTTCGGAACCGGATACCAACCCTGTGGTGGCGGTGGTGCAGTCATCGCGTCGTTAACCCCCGTTCCTCGCCCGCTAGACGAATTGTCCGCCTCGCAGCGACAATGTCGCTGCGGGTTAGCCGGTTTTAGTCATGAGCGAATTTGTCGCTCAAAGGTGGGCAACAAGCATCATCCTCTCCCGACGTCATAGCCGCGCACCCGCGGCTCTCGCTCCCACAACACACCATCCCGCGCGCTGACGCCCTCTGCGATCAGCGTGCGCTTGAGGATCCACTCGGCACCCGAAACGTCGTGCAAAATGGTCGATGTCGCGCTTAGTGGCCTCGTTGCCGAACGCCGCCGTCAGAGTGTTTTCGGCATCGTCGGGTTGCTCCGGCTTGGCCAGCACCAGCGCCAGCGGCTTTCCAACGTATTCATGTACGTGGCACGGTACCGGCGGAGTTGGCAGTCGACCCGCCTGATGTCGGCCGCCAGGCCGTCACGCCGGCGCGTGGTGTTGATGCTGCACTTCGGCGACCGACGCCCGCTGCTCGTCGTCGAGCTCGAAGTCCACATTGGCGACAGTATCGCCAATGTCACCGGGCGGTGACTGCAACCAGCGGTTCGAATCCGGCCGATGCCGCCTTGGCGCGGCAGCGCTGCATGAGCTCGTGGCAGGCAGCCTCGTCGCCATGTGTCTGAGCCACCAGCGCACGTAGCCGCAGCAGAGGGATTTCGTGCAACACGAACCCAGGCTCAACCGGTACCTCTTCCAGCCGGTCGATCGCGGCTTGCGCTTCGCGCAGGTCACCGTCGGCGCCGCGCGCAAGCAGTGATTCCACCAGGATCGTGGTGGCAACCCCGCGCAAGAACATCGCGCCCCGCTCGAACATCTCGTCCAGGGCCGTTCGGGCCAGCTCGATGGCACCGTCGAGATCACCCTTTCGCGCCTTCTCCCTGGCGATCTCGGGGTCGACAACCGCCAGTGCGTTCATCGTGAACCCTTTTTTCAGCGCTGCGTCTCGAGCTTGGGTGAGCAGCTTGAAACCGTCCTTTCGTCCGTCGTCCTGGCGGACGAGGACCAGCCCCCTGGTGAGCCGGGCCGCTGCCAGGGTGTACTCGTCGCCGGCTTTCTCGGCCATCTGCAGGGCACCGGCGGTCTCGCGTAGCGCGGCTGCATCAGGGGCCAACACGCCGACGGGTATGGCGACGATGTACTTGTAGAAGATCGCGGCGACGAGATTCTTCGGAGCCAGCGCGGCGGCCATCGTTATGGCAGCGTCGGCATCGGATCGCCAGCCGTCGATACCCAGGCACAGTCGAATGAGGCAACGCATCCGGGTCGCCAGCGCCAGCGGTGATCCAAAGAGCTTGTCGCCCATCGTGAGGTCGCCGTTGGACAGGTCGATGACACGTTGCGCCAAGTGCAGGGCTTCGGTCATCTCGCCGACCTCGGACTTGGCGTAGACAGCGGCGGTGAGCAGGTTGACGGTTAGTGCGGGATCGCCGAGCACCTCGACCAGCGTGGTCAACTCAGAGGCCAACTGAGACGCCTCGCGAAGACGTCGATGCCCGGCCAGCGCCATGACCAGCCCGGCCATGCCGATCGCGAGTGATACCTTGTCGCCCCTGGCCTCGCATAGCTTGCGCAGTTCGTCGAAGCCGGTGTCGGCGACCTCACCACCAGCCATCCACATGCTGCCGCACAGCCAGGTGAGAGGCGCGACTGCATCGCTAACCGGTCGGGCTCGTTAGCGGGTAGCCTGTCGGCGACCTGCCGAGCACGCTGCCAACTCGCGCGCGCAGCGCCGAGGTCGCGGTCGGTCAACCATCGCGGCGCGCGCATGTGCCAGCCGAACGCGGCACGGAAATCTCCTGCGTAACTCACATGCGTCGCGATGAACGCGGCGTTCTCCTCGGCCATCGTGGGCTCGCCTCGATCGCCGCTGCCAACTGCCGATGTAGTTGCGCCCGTTCCGATTTCAGTTGGGATTCGTAGGCCACAGCGCGGATCAGCGGATGCCGGAACGCGTACTCCGTGCCCACCGGGTCCAACCCCTCGATCAGCTCGGCATCCACCAGGTCGGCCAACGCCGGATCGCTGCGCGCATCGGCGAGCAGCTCGGCGTTGAACCGCGATCCGATCACCGCGGCAATATTCAGTGTTCGCTTCGCGCCCGCACCAAGCCGGTCGATGCGTGTCGCGATGGTGGCCTGCACGGTCGCGGGCACCGTCACTTCGGCGGTGTCGCGGCGGCACACATACTCGCCGCGCCGGCCCTCGAGTATGTTGCGCTCGACGAGGTCGCGCACGATCTCCTCGGCGAAGAACGGATTCCTGGCGGCACGTTCGGCGATCTGCATCGCCAACCCTGCGGTCGAGGGGTCGGTACCCAGCAGTGCTGCCGTCAACGCGCAACCTTGGGAACCATCAAGCGGGGCAAGCACAATCACCTCGGATTCCGCGACGCGGCTGAGCGCACCTCGGTACTCCGGGCGGTAGGTGATCAGCACAAGCGCAGACGTCGCGGCGAGCGCGGACATCAACTCGACGAACATGGATTCGCTGACATCGTCGACCCAGTGCACATCCTCGACCACGTACACCGCGGGCCTGCTGAGCGACCCGACGGCGGAATCGACCAACCGCGCCAGCCGCCTGCGCCGTGCCTCCGGATCGGCCACAGGCAACTCGTCGGCGCCATCCCGGATGCCGAGCAGATCGTCCAGCAGTACGAGATCCTCTGCGTCGGCACCGGGCAGCCGTGCTCGAACCCGTTCACGTGCGGAGGCTGCGTCAAGCTCGTCGACCTCGAAGACGGCCCGCAGCAGCCCCGACACCGCGTAGAACGGGATGTTCCCGGTATGGGACTGACAGAACGTGGAGAACACCTTCGTGCCGCGGGTGACGGCGATCGTCGCGATCTCCCCGATCAGCCGGCTCTTACCGATGCCCGGCGGCCCGACCACACAAACCGCGCGTCCGGCACCGCGAAGCGTCTGGTTGAACATCCTTGTGAGCCAGTCCATTTCCCGCTCGCGCCCGATCATCGCCGCCTCGTGGCGGCCTGTGCGCCCGCCCGGCGCAACGCCGAGAAGACGACGGGCCGGCGCAGGATCGCCGGCGCCCTTGATGCGCACCAGCTCCGGATCGCCCAGTTCCGCGCGGCCCTCCACCAACCGTGCGCTGGCTTCACTCAGGATCACGCCACCTGCCGGAGCGACGGATTCCATCCGCTGTGCCATGCCGACCTGGTCACCGACCGCTGTGTAACTGCCCGGGCTGGACCCGATCTCGCCCGCGATAACCTGGCCGGAATTGATACCAATGCGCAGCCGGAGTGTCACTCCGTCGCGTCGCATCACCTCCGCAGCAAGCGCTTCAGCTGCGTGCTGGATATCGAGCGCCGCCAGGCAGGCCCGAAATGCGTGGTCCTCCAACGCGGCCGGCGCACCGAACAGCGCCATCAGGCCGTCACCCGTATAGCTGTTCAGCGTTCCGCCGCTGCGCTCGATAACAGCCGCCGATGTGTTGACCAAGTCGGCCATGATTTCCCGTAGCCGCTCCGGGCCCACTCGGGCGGCGATGTCCATCGACCGCACAACGTCGGCGAACAGGATCGTCACCTGCTTGTACTCGGCGGGCCTGGATTCCACGCCCGCCGGCGCACCACATCTGTCGCAGAACCGGGCGCCCTCCCGCAGTTCAACACCGCAGGCCCGGCACGATCCCGCTGCCGCCATTGACTCACCATAGAGGCGACGCGGTCCGTCGTCGTCCATCTCAGTGCAGTGGTGCGCGGCCCGAGCACGCGCCCCGGAATCACGTTCATCCCGGATAAAACGCCGGGTATCACGTGCTCGACGATCCCAGCTGACCTGGCTTCTCAGGTCGAGCTATTCATTGACTGACGGGTAGTCGGTCGGTCTCGCAAGTTATCGCCGTCGGCGGGCAAAGCAACAGCGCCCTGCTTCCGGCCCGGGAAACCCGGACCGGGGTCTTGTTCCCTGTTCGGTGCGCCGTCGGCATTTCGTCGGCTCTCCGTTGCGCACGGCCGAACTGCAGAGTCAGCGGAATGCCGCTCCCTGCTCGCGGTCGAGGTACGTCTCGGACTTGTTCTTGATGAAGAAGATGTAGACGACCAGCGACACCGCGATGCAGACGGTCACGTACGCGATGAACAACGGCACCTGGTCGCGGGCCTTCAACGCCTGGTAAATCAGCGGCGCGGTGCCGCCGAACATCGAGTTCGCCAGCGAGTAGCCGACCCCGACGCCGAGCGCCCGTATATGCGCGGGGAACAGCTCGGACTTGACCAGCGCATTGATCGACGTATATCCGGTCAGAATCACGTAGCCGACGGCGACCAGAAGTAACGACATTATCGGCGAGCGCGTTTCGGGCAGATAGGTGATGAGGACGTAGGTGTAGAAGAGCCCACCGACACCGAACCACACCAGAAGCGGCTTGCGTCCGACCTTGTCGCTGATGATTCCGCCGACGGGCTGCAGCAGCATCAAGAAGATCAGGCCGAGCAGGTTGATCCAAGTGGCGGTCATCGCCTCCGACTTGTAGGCGGTCTTGACGATCGCGGGTGCGTTGACGCTGTAGGTGTAGAACGCGACCGTGCCGCCCAGCGTGATCAGGAAACACAACAGCAGTGGCCGCCAATAGCGAGTCAGCAGCTCGCGCATGGAGCCGGCCCCGCGATCCTTGCCTGCCTTGACGGCTTCCAGCGTTTCCTCGCTGAGCGATTCGTCCATCGTGCGGCGCAGCCAGAACACCACGACGGCGGCAACACCTCCGACGGCGAAGCCAATTCGCCAGCCGAACTCGTGAACCTGGTCGTCGTTGAAGGCCGTCAAGACGATCAGCAACGTGAACTGGGCTAGCACGTGACCGCCAACCAGCGTGACGTACTGGAACGACGAGAAGAAGCCGCGCCGCTCCCGCGTCGCCGCCTCCGACATGTATGTCGCCGACGTGCCGTATTCGCCACCGGTCGCGAACCCCTGGACCAGCCGGGCGAGGATGAGGACGATCGGCGCGGCGATACCGATGCTCGAACGGGCAGGCACCAGCGCGACAACCATCGAACAGGCCGCCATCAGCGACACACTGAACGTCAGTGCGGCCCGGCGACCGCGGCGGTCGGCGAAGCGGCCGAAGAACCACGATCCGATCGGTCGCATCACGAACGTGATGGCGAAGATCGCGTAGATGTAGACCGTCGAGTTCTCGTCGGCCTGGTCGAAGAATTGCTTCTCGAAATATGAGGCGAACACGGTGTAGATGTACACGTCGTACCACTCGACGAGGTTGCCTAACGATCCGCGAATGGTGTTCCAGATCGCCCGGCGGGTCGCGGCGCTGCCGGACGGTGGCGGCAATTGTGCGGTCGATGCGGTCATGTCGTCTCCCTGCCCTGGTATGTCGATTGAAGCATCAAGCGCAGGTCACCGGCGGCGAAATCCTGCCACGGATTCGCGATGACCAGGATGCGGCCGAACAGCCGGGCCCTGGCTCCGATGGTGCTGGGACCCTTTGCGCCTGAGGTGCTTTCATACGATCTCGTCCGATCCGTGCCTCGCGGCAGCCGCTTGTTTATCTCACCCGGCCTCAACGTCGCAGTCCAGGCACGTCCGACGCACCGGCCCGGCGCAATGGAAACCACTGGTCACGCTCGGCGGATCGACAAACCTCCCCCATCGTCTTCGACAGGTAGCGGTCATCCGCGGGGATAGCGTTGGCCCGTGACCGAGATCGATTTGGAATCACTTTCGACCAGCGAACATGGCTACACGGTCGACGACGAAGACGACGATGATCGCGTTCTCCTTGACCGTGATGGCAATCCCGTCGACACGTGGCGCGAGCGATACCCCTACGACGAGCGGATGCCGCGCGCTGATTACGAGCGGGTGAAGCGACGCCTGCAAATCGAGCTGCTCAAGCTGTAGAGATGGAGCAAACGCACGGGCGCCCGGCACGTCATCGTCTTCGAAGGACGCGACGCCGCCGGCAAGGGCGGCACCATTCAGCGATTCATGGAGCATCTCAACCCCCGCGGCGCACGGGTGGTGGCCTTGGAGAAGCCCACCGAGAGCGAGAAATCGCAGTGGTATTTCCAGCGCTATGTGACACACCTTCCCACCGCAGGCGAGATGGTGTTGTTCGACCGGTCCTGGTACAACCGTGCGGGCGTGGAGACGGTGATGGGATTCTGCACACCCGAGCAGTACGCCGAATTCATGAGACAGGCACCGGCATTCGAAGAAATGCTTGTCAACGAAGGGATTCATCTCACCAAGTTCTGGTTCTCGGTGTCGCCGGCCGAGCAACGCACCCGGTTCGCGATCCGGCTGGTCGACCCGCTTCGGCACTGGAAGTTCTCTGACATGGACTTGGAATCGGTACGTCGGTGGGACGACTACACGACGGCGAAGGAGGAAATGTTTCGCAACACGGATACCGACCACGCCCCGTGGATCGTTGTGAAGAGCAACGACAAGAAGCGTGGACGCATCAACGCTATGCGCTACCTGCTCTCGAAGTTCGACTATGACGACAAGGACGACGACGTTGTCCGTGAGCCCGATCCGCAGGTAGTCGGACGCGCTCTGGAGGACTGACGAGCACCTGGATTCGACGCCTGCACCACCTCAACGACGCCGGACATGCCCCGCGTCTTCTCTGAGACGCAACAGGCGCGCGGTGGTGGCGGCACTCGGGTAGGTGAATTGTTCGCGATCGGGCGCCAATGGAACGGCTGCCAACCCTACGACTAGGGCCGTCAAGTGCCCCACCTCCGTGAAGGTCGGCCTGAGCGCGGCATTGGCGGTCAACCCGGCCACCGCGGCCACCTGGCACCGGGATCGCCACGGCCGCTGAACGTATCCCGACAACGTGCCTGCCGCTCCGAGAAAGAAGTAACTGACCCCTACGTCGCGGGCATTGACGAAGCGCCCCGGTGCTCTACCCGTCCTTATCGACTGCCGCAGATAACTCTGGCCCGCATAAGTCGCAATCACATGCGCCAGGATACCGACGAGAAGCCAACGCCACCAACGCAACCGCCGTTCAGCCGGCGCAACCACTCCGACGAACGCCGGGACGTACGGCCACCACCTGCGGTCGTCGAGCCAGAACAGGCTCGTCGTCAGGACCCGCGACGGCTCGGTGCGCAGACGGCGCAGATTGGTGGAGTGGATGCGCTGGATCCGCCGCGACCCTTGTCGTCCAGCCGACCGCTGAATCCGAGTGGTGACGAGCAGGATGAGCAGCCACGCGAAGGTGAGCGGAGCGCTGGCGACGCTGGTGACGAGCACGCTCAGCCCCGCATCGCACCGCTGGTCGCCGGGCTCGAAGACGATCGCATCCGATGTCACTTTCGGGCAGGCACTTGTGATTCGGAGCGCGCCGCTTCATTTGCGTCGAGCCGTTCCCGCTGCGGCACCACCACATACTTCGGGTCCCGCGTCGACGCCACTCCTGCCTCGAACACCCCGAACCTCTGCAACGCACTGCCCGCCAACAACGCCAGCCCTGACACCGCCACCACGGCCCGATTACGGCCTACCACCGCGCCAAGCGCCCCGCCGACCGTCAAGTACTCCGAACATTTCCGCAGTCGGTGCACTCTGCCCGTGGTGTATGCCTCCGCCGACAAACCCAGCCGCTGCTCCATGATCCGCGACGCCGCCACCTCCAGACCCGCGCCAGCCACGGCCATCCGCCGGGCCGGGGCAACCTCACCGAGCGGCGCAAAAACCATGCCCCAGCCTCCCCCGCTCGCCGCCGCCGAGCCAGTGAACACAAACGGCAGATAAGGGTGCGCCTCATGCCACGCCGGAACCGCGGTCTGCGACAACAGAACTGCGGTATACGATGCGACCCCCGGTGCGGTCCCAGCCGCCCACAGTCCGGCCGGTCTCGCCAACCATCTCATCAGCCTGCCCAGCCATGTCCGCCGCAACGGAGACGGCATCAACTCCGCAACCCCAGCCAGCCCCGCGCCCGGGCCATACGCCGACAAGATCCACGTCCCCATGCTCATCGGCGAACTCGGCTTCGCCACCCGCAACATGTGATGGAAGCGCTCCGGCCGACCCAAGTCCGCTACCAAGAAGTACAAGCTCGCCAGTATGCTCACCAACGATCCGACCCGCGACACTCGCCGCAGCCCCGGGCGGCCTGTCAGGTCCGCCCCCGCCGCCAGCATCGCCGATCCTGCCGAAAGACCGCCCGAGAACAGGTACGCCGCGATCATCCAATTCCACGCCGGCGACTTGAGCACCTGCCGGCCGTAATACGACCGGAACTCCGCCCGCGGCACCGCCAGCTGTTCGCGCGTCATCGCCTGCGTCCCATGAACGCCGACACCGCGATACCGACGAACGCCGACGCCGCCGTCCCCGCGAACCGCCACATCGCGCCGGCATCACGCGTCGGCACCACCGGATCCGGCGGCAAGCCGTACACCTCCGGCTCGTCGAGCAGCAGGAAGAATGCGCCGTCACCGCCCACGCCGTCGTTCGGATCGTGGCCGTACAGCCGCGCCTCGGTCACACCCCGCGAGTGCAACTCCTCGACACGAAGGGCCGCCCGCTCGCGCAGCTCGTCCAGCACCCCGAATTGGATCGAGTCCGTCGGGCACGCCTTGGCGCACGCCGGCTCCAACCCGTCGTGCAGCCGGTCGTAGCACAGCGTGCACTTCCACGCCCGGCCGTCGCCCTCGCGCCGCTCGATCACCCCGTACGGACACCCCGACACGCAATAACCGCAACCGTTGCAAATATCTTGCTGGACAACCACTGTGCCGAATTCCGTGCGAAACAACGCGCCGGTCGGGCACACGTCCAGGCAGCCCGCGTGCGTGCAGTGCTTGCACACATCCGAGCTCATCAGCCACCGGAAGTCCGTGCGCGCCTCGGCGCCCGACGTGTCGCCCGGCCGCGAGAACCCCGGCATCCCCAACTCGACCGGCTCCCGTTCCGGTTGCTCGATGAACGCCACATGCCGCCACGTGCTCGCGCCCAACGCACCCGTGTTGTCGAACGACATCCCGAGCAGGTTGAACCCATCGTCGGGCACCATGTTCCATTCCTTGCACGCCACCTCACACGCCTTGCACCCGATGCACACGGACGTGTCAGTGAAGAACCCGACCCGCGGCGGATGCTCCGCATAACCCGCGTCACCCGCCGGATCCTCCAACGGCCCGTAGAAGCTGTTGTCGCCGGGCCCGGTGCGCGATTCGCTGCGCTTCTCGCTCATGGCTTCTCCTCCGTGTGCGCAGTGGACGGTCCGGTTGTGTCCAAGTGCGTTCCCGTTTCCATCGTGATGCCCGCGCGTTGTCGGTACGAGGCGATGTACTCCAGCAGCGCCGGTCCGCGCGGCCGTCGACCCGGCTGAATGTCGCACGTCGCGACCTTGCTCTCCTGGATGAACACGTTCGGATCGGCGACCACGCCGAGCAGGTCGTTCACCACGTCACCGTCGACCAGGCCGTTGCCGCCCCAGTGATACGGCATCCAAATCTGATGCACCACATGGTCTTCGATCCGCAGCGGCCGCATTCGATCGGTCACGAACACCCGGGCGTCCACCGCCGTGCGGCTGGTGATCACATGCGCCCACTCCATATGCGTCAGTCCGCGTTCGGCCGCCAGCGCCGGCGACACCTCCACGAACAACCCCGGCTGCAATTCGGACAGATAGGGCAGCTGCCGGCTCATCCCGCCCGCCGTGTGGTGCTCGGTCAGCCGCGCCGCGGTGAACACGAACGGGAACACCTCGCCATGCAGCTCGGGTGGCGACGGGTTCGACGGATTGTCGACTCGCCCATACACTTTGCGCGCCGGGTTGCCCTGCTGCGCATACAGTGCATTGCGGACCGGCGACTCGTGCGGCTCGTAGTGTGTCGGCAGCGGGCCGTCGAGCACACCGTTCGGCGCGAACAGCCAGCCCTTTCCGTCGGCCTGCATAATGAACGGGTCGTCGCCGCGGAGCGCCTCCACGCCCACTGCGCCCTCGGGCGGCCGGTAGCTCGGCGGCTTGGTCTTCTCGAAGTCCGGGACGTCGTGGCCCGTCCACTCACCCTTGTCGGGGTCCCACCAGACGAGCTTCTTGCGCTCGCTCCACGGCCGGCCCTGCGGGTC
>Ga0207688_10000987_pt1 | contig 14524 bp, 12 predicted proteins | sample KBSMiscanthusM4_FD_184296 | JGI IMG/M metagenome (GOLD analysis project Ga0207688, IMG submission 184296) | Miscanthus rhizosphere microbial communities from Kellogg Biological Station, Michigan, USA - M4 (SPAdes) (version 2) | ecosystem: Host-associated > Plants > Roots > Rhizosphere ...
GGGACCTTTTTATTGCGCACGACATTTTCTAATCCGAAAGGCGCGCTGCGGCCGAACCAATACGTGCGCGCGCGGCTGAAAGGCGCGAAGCGCCCGAATGCCATCCTGGTACCGCAAAACGCCGTGCAGCAGGGCGGCAAGGGCCATTTCGTGTGGGTGATCGATAAGGACGGCAAGGCCGAAAACCGGCCGGTGACGCCGGGCGATTGGTACGGCGACCAATGGTTCATTAACTCGGGACTCAAGGCGGGCGAGCAAGTGGTGGTCGGCGGTGCACTGAAGTTGCGCGCCGGGGCGGCCGTGAAGGTGACTCCCTATATAGCGAAAGCGCCGGAGACGCCGGCCGTTATAAAACCGGCGGAGGACAAAGCTGCCAAGCCAGCCGCCGCGCCGGCAGAGAAGACGAAGGACGCGGAATCCGCAGCAGCAAAAACGCCGGTGAAAGCCGTCGAACCGGCTGCGGCCGCGAAATAACCGGGGCGCCGGCGCATGTTCTCCAAGTTTTTTATTGAGCGGCCCATCTTCGCAACGGTCATTTCGCTGCTGATTTGTGTTGCGGGGCTGGTTTCGATGAAGGTGCTGCCCATCGCGCAGTATCCGACGATCACGCCGGTCCAGGTGCAGGTGACGACGACTTATCCGGGTGCTGATTCGAAGACGGTCGGTAACTCGGTGGCGGCACCGATCGAAGCGCAGATCAACGGCGTCGATAACATGCTCTACATGACGTCGATCAGCTCGAACACCGGCCAGCTCACCATCACGGTTTACTTCACGCTCGACACCGACCCCGACATGGCGCAGGTGCAGGTGCAGAACCGCGTCAATCTTGCGCTGCCTCAACTGCCCGAGGCGGTAACCCAGTTCGGCGTGTCGGTGCAGAAGAAATCGGCGAGCATCCTGATGATCGTAGCTCTCTACGACAAGGAAAGCCGCTACACGCCGGAATACGTGACGAACTACACCAACGTCTACGTGCTCGACGCGATCAAGCGCGTGAACGGCGCCGGCCAGGCGCAGATCTTCGGCATGCCCGACCAGGCGATGCGCCTCTGGATGGATCCAAACCGCATGGCTTCGCTCGGCATCACCACCACGGACATTGCCACTGCCGTTTCGAACCAGAACGCGCTCGTCAGCGCGGGTCAGGTCAACGCCGAGCCGAACAAAGGCAAAGTGTCGATGACCTTCCCGGTGGTGACCGAGTCGCCGTTCGTCGAACCATCGCGTTACGAAAACATCATCCTGCGCGCCAACCCCGATGGCTCCGCAATCGTGCGCGTCAAGGACGTCGCGCGCGCCGAGACCGGGCGCCGCCAGTACATCGATGACAACAGATTCAACGGCGCTGCGACCACACCGATCGTCATCTACCAGCAGCCCGGCGCCAACGGTCTCGAAGTGTCGGCGCAGATCCGCAAGACCATGGAGGAAATCAAGAAAAGCCTGCCGGCCGGCATCGATTACGCAATCGCGCTCGACACCACGGATTTCGTGAAGCTGTCGATCGAGGAAGTGATCCACACGCTGTTCGAAGCGATCGTGCTGGTCGTCCTGGTCGTGTACCTGTTCCTGCAGAACTTCCGCGCCACCATCATTTGCACCGTGGCCATCTTCGTGGCGCTAATCGGCACTTTCCTCGGCATGCTCGCGCTCGGTTTCTCGATCAACCTGCTGACCCTGTTCGGTCTGGTGCTGGCGATCGGTATTGTGGTCGACGACGCGATCGTGGTGGTGGAAAACGTCGAGCGCAACATGCATGCGCATCATCTGCCGGCCAAGGAGGCCGCGATCAAGGCGATGGACGAGGTCGCCGGGCCCGTGATCGCGGTGGTGCTGGTATTCGCCGCGGTGTTCGTTCCGGCGGGCTTCCTGCCCGGCACCACCGGCCAGCTCTACAAGCAGTTCGCGCTGACGATCGCGCTGTCCGTGGCGATCTCGGGCTTCGTGGCGTTGACGCTGACGCCGGCAATGTGCGCCCTCCTGCTGAAACACACCACGCCGCCGACCAAGGGACCCTTCGCGTGGTTCAACCGCCAGTTCGACCGCCTGACCAAGGCCTACGGCCGCGCGACGCTATTGACCATCAAGCGCATGTTCCTCGCCTTCGGGGTGTTCGCGTTCATGTTGTACGGAATCGTGCACCTGTTCAAAATCATTCCGACGAGTTTCGTGCCGAACGAGGATCAGGGTTACACCTTTGCGCAGATCGTGATGCCCGACGCCGCCAGCATGAAACGCACGGTCGACACGGCGAACCAGATCGATGCGCTGTTTGCCCAGAACACGGCGGTTAAAGACCGCACGATCGTCAACGGTTACAGCTTCATTGACGGCCAGTACAAGTCCAATGTCGCGGCGATGTTCGTCACCTTCAAGGATTTCAAAGAGCGCTACAAAGATGTCGATACGGCCAAAAAGGAAAACGTCAAAGCAATTCTGGCGGGCGTTTATGCCGGATCGCAGCACGTCGACACGGGCGTGTTCATCCCGATCGCACCGCCGGCAATCCCGGGCATCGGCACCGGCAGCGGTTTCGAGTTCTGGATCCAGGACAAGGTGACCGGCGACCCGCTGCGCCTCAACGAAATCACCCAGCAGTTCCTCGCGGAAGCCAACCAGCGCCCCGAGCTTGCGCGCGTGGCTACGACCTATCGCGGCATTTCACAGCAGATGCGGGCCAACGTCGACCGCTCGAAGGCGGTGCTGCTCGGCGTGCCGATTTCGGATGTGAACAGCGCGCTGCAGGCACAGTTCGGCTCTATCGTCGTAAGCCAGTTCACGCAATACAGCCGGGTCTGGAACGTGGTGCTGCAGGCCGACTCGGCGTACCGCGAAAAGCCGGAGGACATTACCAAGCTATACACGCGATCGACCAACGGCAAAATGGTGCCGCTGTCCGCCGTGGTCAACACCGAATACGTGGTCGGCCCCGATCTGGTGCCGCACTTCAACGGTTTCCCGGCGGCGCAGTTGATCGGCTCGGCAAAAGAGGGTTACAGCTCGGGGGACGCGATCAAGGCGATGCAGGAGGTCGCGGCCAAAGTATTGCCCGATGGTTACGGTTACGAATGGTCGGGCATGGCCTATCAGGAGATCAAGTCGGGAAATTCTTCGGCGATCGCGTTTATTTTCGGCATCCTGATCGTGTTCCTGATCCTGGCGGCGATGTACGAGTCGTGGACGCTGCCCGGCGCGGTGCTGACGGCGGTGCCGTTCGGGCTGGTCGGCGCCCTGGTTGCAACGTGGGCACGCGGCCTCGAAAACGACGTCTACTTCCAGATCGGCCTCTTGGTGCTGGTCGGCCTTGCCGCGAAGAACGCAATCCTGATCGTCGAGTTCGCCGTCGAGCTGCGCCATCAAGGCAAGTCGCTTATCGACTGCGCGGTCGAGGCGGGCGAGATGCGCCTGCGGCCGATCACCATGACTTCGCTCGCATTCATTTTCGGCTGCGTGCCGTTGTGGATCGCGATGGGCGCAGGCATGAATGCGCGCCATTCGCTCGGCACCGGCATCATCGGCGGCATGATAGGCGCGAGTTCGCTGGCGCTGCTCTTTGTGCCGCTGTTCTTTTATTTGTTCGAACAGTTGGCGGAGCGCGGCAAAAAAGACAAGGCGATGCTGGTCGAGGGTGGCGGGGAGCCGGCACTGGCGACCGCACCACATGCGAAGCGCGAGGACCACTGAGATGCGCGCAACCGTATTGAGCGTGGCGGTGGCCTGCGCACTTGCAGGCTGCATGATGGGTCCCGATTACAAGCGGCCGGATGTCGATACCCCGCAGGCGTACCGGGTCGAGGTCAAATCGGCGGCTGACCTTATCAACTCGGCCTGGTGGGAACAGTTCGAGGACCCGGTGCTGAACGAGCTCATCAAGACCGCGCTCGCCGAGAACAAGGACGTGCGGATCGCGGCTTCGCGGGTCGAAGAGTTCCTCGGCCGCTACGGCGTCACGCGCTCGCAATTGTTTCCGCAGGTCGCCACGCAATTTGGCGCGGGCAGTCAACGCATATCGACAGTGACGCAGCCCGCGGTAGCGTCAACGCAGTCCAACACTTTCGATAGCTTTTCGCTCGATCTCGGCATGTCGTGGGAAATCGACTTGTGGGGCAAATTGCGGCGGGCGACCGAAGCGGCGCGCGCAGAACTGCTGGCGACTGAACAGGCGCGGCAGACCGTGATCCTGTCGCTTACGTCGGGAGTCGCGACTTCTTACGTGACACTGATCGATCTCGACCGCCAGCTCGCCATCGCGAAAAGCACCGCGGACTCGCGCGGCGAATTCTTTCGCATCATCAAGCTGCGCTTCGAAGGCGGAGTGGTGTCGGAAGTCGAGCTGAACCAGGCGCGCTCCGATTACGAATTCGCGCTGTCGACCGTGCCTGTGATCGAAAAGCAGATCGCGCAGCAGGAGAATGCGTTGTCGGTGCTGCTCGGGCGCAATCCCGGGCCGATTGCGCGCGACCGCACGCTCGACAAGCTGGTGCTGCCGCAGGTGCCTGCCGACCTGCCCTCGTCGCTGCTCGAGCGTCGGCCGGACATTCGCCAATCGGAGCAGTTGATGGTCGCCGCCAACGCGAGGATCGGGGTGGCGAAAGCACAGTTCTTCCCGACGATATCGTTGACCGCGATTCTTGGCACCGCGAGTTCGGCGCTGGGCAATTTGTTCAAAGGGGCGTCGCAGACGTGGTCGTACGGCGGTACCGTGACGCAGCCGATCTTCACCGGCGGCAATTTGATCAGCCAGTTGCGTGTGGCCGAGTCGCAGCAGAAGACGGCACTGCTGCAGTACCAGAAGTCGATCCAGACGGCATTCCAGGAAGTGAACGACTCACTGATCGACCAGACCAAGACTCGCGAGCAACTTGCGGCGCAGGCGCGGCAGGTCGACTCCTTGCGCAACTATGCGCGGCTCGCGCGCTTGCGCTACGACAACGGTTTCACGAGCTATCTCGAAGTCACCGACGCCGAGACCAAGCTCTTCAACGCGGAATTGCAGTACGCGCAGTCGCAGGGCCAGCTCTTCTTTGCGCTGATCAACGTTTACAAGTCGATGGGCGGCGGATGGGTTGTCGAAGCGGACCGCATGACCGACGCTGCGGGCATGGAAAAGACGCTGCCTTAATAACGCACAGGTTCGCTATAAATCATTCATTCATTAAACAAAAAGGAATATCAGATATGAAACTCGTCAAATTCATCGTAGTACTCGCAACTTTTGCGTTGGCGGCGCCGTCATTTGCCCAGACCAAGGGCGCCCCGAAAGGGACCGCGGATCAGGCAGACGTTCAAATCCTGCGCGACAAGATCAAAGCGGACAAAAAGCTCGTGGTTTCCCAGAACATGAGCCTCACCGACGCCGAAGCCAAAGGCTTCTGGCCCGTGTACGACGCATATCAGAAAGACCTGCAGGCGCTTAACGACAAATTGCTGACGACGATTAAATCCTACGCGGATGCATACAACAAAGGCGCGGTTGCCGACGATGTTGCGAAGAAGCTCATGAATGAAGCGCTCGCGGTCGAAGAGGAAGAGCTGAAAATGAAGCGCTCGTACGTGCCGAAGCTTGAGAAAGTTCTGCCGGGCGCGAAAGTCGCGCGCTACATGCAGATCGAAAGCAAAATCCGCGCGATCGTGAAAATGGAGCTCGCCGCGAGTATTCCGCTCGTTTACTAAACGGGTAATGAAGGATCAAGCATGAAGTCAGGCTGGATTGTCGCCGCACGCCGTTGTGACAATGCGCGGAGATAGCAGTACGGGCGGGCGACGGCACCGTTTGAGTAAACCCGTCATCACAGGTAAGTCAAGGACCTTCCGTGTATCGAACCGGAACTACAACTGCCGATACGCGGATATCGGCGGCTGGCTCAGGAACGCGAACAGCATGCCTGCGCGCAGGTGCGGCGGTGTGCCTCTTTATCGCGCTGCTGGCCGGCTCGCGCATGGCCGGCGCGCAGGATCTCGAGCCCCGCTCGTACGTCAACACGCCGGTCGGACTGAATTTCCTGATCGGCGGATATGTCCATACCGAAGGCAAACTGGAATTCGACCCGACGCTGCCGGTTGCGGATGCTAACTATCACATGGACACGGCAGTGCTCGGCTTCGCGCATTCGTTCGGCATAGCGGGCAAGTCCGCCAAGTTCGATGTCATCGTGCCCTACAGTTCGTTTTCCGGGCATGCAGAAGTAAACGGCCAACAACGCTTTCGCCAGATGTCGGGCTATCACGACCCGCTGTTTCGCGCCTCGGTGAACTTTTACGGCGCACCCGCCCTGACCGTAAAGGAATTCCCGAATTATCACCAGGACCTGCTCATAGGCGCGAGCCTGCAAGTCTCGGCGCCGCTAGGTCAGTATGACGACACCAAATTGGTCAATCTCGGCAACAACCGCTGGTCGATCAGACCACAACTGGGGATCTCCAAGGCGCTGGGCTCATGGGTCGTGGAAGTCGCACCGGGCGTTACCTTCTATACCAACAACACCGACTTCAATCGCGGCGGCACGTTCGAGCAATCGCCGCTTTACTCCGTGCAGGCGCATGTCGTTCACGGATTCGCATCGGGGATCTGGCTGGCGGTGGACGGCATTTATTACTCAGGCGCTCGCACCACCTATAACGGCGTGAGGGGCGACACTCTGCAGTCGAACACGCGCGGCGGCGTCACGCTCGCGGTGCCGGTCGACCGGAGTAATTCGATCAAGTTTTACGCTTACGGCGGCACGTCGAGCCGGACGGGCACCACGGCGAATTCGCTCGGCATTGCATGGCAGTATCGCTGGGGCGGCGGCTACTAGGACGCGGGATTTGAACGCAAAAAGCCGACATGGAAGAAAATAAGGGCATAGTTAGTGCTGACGACGCGCTTGCGCGCTTGATGGAGGGCAATGCGCGTTTTCTAAGCGGCGCGCCGCGTAATTTGCACACGCCGAGGGAGGTGCACGTCGATCTCGTGAAAGGTCAACGACCGTTCGCGACCATCCTCGGCTGCAGCGACTCGCGGGTGCCGCCGGAGCTCATTTTCGACGTGGGATTCGGCGATCTGTTCATCATTCGGGTGGCGGGCAATGTTATTTCGCCCGAAGTCGCGGGCAGCATGCAGTACGCGAGCATGCATTTGAAGACGCAATTAGTCGTGGTGCTGGGGCATGAAGGGTGCGGTGCCGTACAGGCGGCGCTCGCGGCGAAATTCCATGGCGTGCGGGAACGCTCGCGCATCGCTTTGCTTCTCGAGAGGCTGCTTCCGGGCCTTGAAGATATCGATCCGCTGCTACCGCATGAGCAACAGCTCGAGCGCGCGGTCGAAGCCAACGTCAGGTGGTCCATGCGCCAGATTCTCGAGTCGCCCGAAGCACAAGCGCGATTGCCCGATAACCCCATAAAGCTGGTGGGGGCAGTGTGCGAAATCGCGACCGGCCACGTCCGATTGCTCGTTTAGAGTCCGACGCGATTTTTACCCGCTCGTAGATGCCTTTCAATACCCCGGCGGAGGAGCAACCGGCATGTCCCGTAACCCCTTGCACGCCGAGCGCGAATGGGCCTACGATGGTGACTCCAGCATTGCCGCCTGGACAAACACCTCGACGAAGCATTGGCGAAGGGGTGGACGGTGGTAGACATGAAGCAGGACTGTAAGGTCACCTACCGAGAAAAGGTAATTTAGGTGAAAGAGCTTGGCGCGCACAGCCAGTCAATGAGCAGACAACACTCGGCGACAAATCGGTATTCAGTTCAGACCAGACCGGGCTCCTGCCCGGATTCGAACAAGCAAAAGGAGCAAGCATGAGTTCAAGATGGATAGTCCCGGCAGTAATGATAGCGGCCCTCGCGGGCACGCCCGCGATTGCGCAGAAGTTCGTTTATCCCGCAAAAGGGCAAAGCCCGGAACAGCAGAAGAAAGACGAGTACGAATGCTACACATGGGCGGCGCAGCAGAGCGGTTACGATCCGACCAAAGCTCCGCCGCCGCAGGCCGCCGCGCCGAGCCAGCCCGCGCAATCCGCGGGCGCGGCACCGGGGTCGGGCGTGAGGGGCGCCGCGCGCGGTGCCGTGGTCGGCGGTGCCGTCGGTAATATCGGCGACGTTGATTCGAGCGACGCCGCCAGGACTGGCGCAGCCATCGGTGCGGTACGCGGGCGTCAGAAGAGCAGGGAACAGGCGCAGCAGCAACAAGCGCAACAACAGCAGCAGGCCGCGCAACAGCAATCCGCCGCGAATGCGGCCGGACCCGAGGCGTATGCCAAAGCGCGGACCGCATGCCTCACGGGACGTGGCTACACCGTCAATTAAAGATCATGACGAAAGCGATGCAATAGAAATTTAATTGCGGTGGCATTGCGCGATGCCATTGCGGCCACGGGGTCCGCTGAGCTCAGCGCGGCGGGCAGCCCATCTGTTCTGGCATCGAAGCCCCGGACCTACCGAAGCGATTAAAGCTTATGAATAAAATTCTGCAAAAGATCAAGCAGGAGTTTCTGCAGGTCCTGCCGCCGACGATCTTCTTTCTGTTCGCTTTCAATGTCGTCGCCATCACCACGATCTTGTTGCTGAAGGAACGCGGCGTAGATGTTCCCCCTATTCTTACGGCGACGTTACTGGCGCTCGTCGTCGGCAAGGTCATCCTGGTAGCGGACCATCTGCCGTTCATCAACAAGTTTCCCGACAAGCCTTTGATCTACAACATCGTGTGGAAAACGCTGATCTATATGGTCGTGGTATTCATCGTGCGTTACCTCGAACACGTCATTCCCGCCTTCACGGAATATGGCGGAATTGCCGGGGCGCATCAGCACCTGTTGGACGAATTTGCCTGGCGGCGCTTCGTCGCGATCCAGATCTGGCTTCTGGTGCTGTTTCTGTTTTATTCAGTGCTGGTCGAGCTTGTGCGCGCGCTGGGCAAAGATCGTATGCGCAAGATGTTTTTTGGTCAGGATATTCTGCCGAAAGGGCAGAGCAGCTAAATGCCAGCACCTAAGTCAGCGGACATTTTTCTCCGCTGGCTGCCTATGAACCTAAAAGCAATCGCTTTCTCATCATGGATACCGCACGCTACAATTATCTGCAGGTCTGGGTCGCTGCAGGCGACTTGTGGGCCGCCATGAATACGATCGACGCGGACGCGAAGACCAGCCGCGGATTCGTGATCATCGGTCGATCGAGGCAGTGGGAGAATTGAGACTGCGCTCAGGACTACTGACCACTCGAAAGAAGTTCGAAAAACGGACGCGGTTTTTTTCGCTCGCTCACGAGCGCGTGTTAGTTTGAGCGGGACCCGCCGCGAGCTGATGCAGGATCCCGACCAGCTCGGTGTGGGCAGGCGAGTCTTGCTCGCTGATGACCTCGACCGGATTAGCCGCGGTCAGCCGGTTGAGCCGTGTAAGCAGGCGAATGCGTTGGCGCCTTGTGAGTTTGGCCTCGGAAGAATGCCAACGCAGAAACAGTCGTGGCAACTCGCCGTCGCCGAACAGTGTGTCGAGCTCGTGGGCAGTCACGTAGACGAGAAACAGCACCATCAGCCAGATCTGGATCGCCAAAAAGCGCGGCCACGAGAATTGCGCCGCGAGGAAGGCCGGGAAGTCGCCGATGGCGCCGCCATCGTGCATGAAATGGAAAAGGCCTTCGGCGATGCGGAACACGAACACGCACAGCCAGTAGATCATAGATTTGAACAGGATTGGCTGGATCAGCGGCGCACCATCGAAGCGGCGCATGAAGTGCATGTTGTCGACCACTAGCACGACCTTGCCGACGAGCAGCGCGAGCACCGTCGCGGCGAAGAAATTGTTGAACGGAATGCCATGCTCCTGGAGCGTCATCCAGCGCGTGAACAGGATCAGATTGAAGCCAAAGAAGAAAAAAATGGTCGGCGGCAGCACGTGCTTCACCTGTACTAGCCACCAGTCGAAAGCGCGTCGCCAAAGGGGCGCGGGCAATCGCGAAACGGCGGTAACTGACGACTTCATCGGTTATCTCCAGTGTTTAAAGTAAATTTTTATTATATTAGGCCTGTTGAGGCAACGACGGTTGGTGATGCGAAGGTTTGCCACCCCACATCCGGTCACCTTCACGGATCTCTGCCGGCGCGCTGCGAATGGCTTACGCTCGCGCAAGGCGACCCCAGTGCACTTTTAATGAGGCGCATCAACTCCGGGGCAGATCGCCGTGCTACCATCATCTGTTAGACATCATTCCAAGGAGATTTTCCATGAACAAAACCATCCCGTTCATCGTCGCTGCTTTAGCTTTGGGATTCCAGGTGGTTTATGCGCAGCCAAAAGCACCGCAGGGGTCGACTGTCGTCTCAAGCGAACCCGGAAAGGCCTCTGTGGTCACGGTAGCGGAGGCTACTGCGACCGTCGTGGAGATCAACAACTCGACGCGCGTGGTGAAACTGAAGGCCGCAAACGGCCGTATGCTGGACGTGACCTGCGGAGACGAAGTGAAGAACTTCGCGCAGATCCACGTCGGCGACAATGTGAAGGTGAGCTACAGGGAAGCGCTGACGCTCGAACTTAAGAAGACACGCGCGCCGTTGAAAGCGAGTGCTTCAGTATCCACAGCGGGTGCGGCGCCCGGCAGTCAACCTGCCGGCACGACGGGTGTAGAGATTACGGTGCTTGCCGACGTAGTCGCGGTCGATCCCGTTAAAAGCACCATTTCCCTCAAGGGCCCGGCTGGCAACGTGATTGACCTGAAGGTATACAATCCGGATCAGTTCAAGGTTGTGAAGAAGGGCGATCAGGTGGAAGCGGTATACACCCAGGCAATGGCCGTGGCGGTCACGCCGGTGCCGAAGCCCGAGACCAAGAAGTAAGCTGCCGGCTGGCCTGTATTCACTGCCGGCGAGGTCCAGGCAAGCGATTAAAACGGCCGGCCGAGATAGAAGTACCAGGTGCTTTGGTTGTCGCGCGTGCGGCCGTAGGCGAGGTACGCCGGCCCTAACGGCGTGTCGGCGGCGACAAAGACGGATGCGGAAGTCAACATGCCGTCCGGGTTGGTGACGACGACGGGATCGCCGACCTTGGTGCCTTCGAACGATGCGCCTACGTATGCGCCTTCGAGCAGTGAGCCGCGCAGGATGCGATGGTAATACATCGCCCGGCCGTAGCGTATGGTTTCGCCGTAGAACTGGCCGGTATTGTAGCCCGATCCCTGCAGGAAACCGCCCCAGCTAAACATGTCGTAGCGGGGAAGCGGATTGGACCCCACTTTGCCGCCCGCTTTGCCGTAAAAATTGAACGTATGATTGCCGACCGAGAAGACCGCGGTGCCGTCGACGTCCCATTTTGTGTACGGGTCGTCGGCACTCAAATGCGTGTTCGAGTCATAGACATGCGCCCCCGCGCGCCAGCCCGAGCGCGGGAAGTGTACGCTGTCCAGTTGATCGAGGAGAAGCTGCGAAACGAACGCGCCTTGCGCAATGACCGAATTGGCGGCGGGCGTCAATGCGGGAGGTCCCGTATCGAGCTTGGGCCGCGCGGTGCCGCGCAGCGCGCCGATACGGAATTCGCCGAGCTGCTTGAATGCGCTGCCGATGTCGATCTCGCCCGAAGAGGACGTCAGGTCGTAGATCGCAACGCGGTCTTCGCCCGAGAAGAGGTTGGTGGAGCGCCGCGTGTAATTCACCCGCGGCGCCACGAACAGCAACTGGGTCGGCGTCAGCGGCTGGTAGAACTCGCTCGTCACGATGTTCGAGCGCCCGATCTGCAGGTCGGTCCGCCACTCCGCACCGAGCGAATTCATCCAGGTGCGCCGATAGCTGGCGATCACGTTGAAAAACGCGTCGCCCCGAAAGTCGCTCGACAGCCCGATGCCGAAGCGCAGGTAATTCGGGCCCCAGGTCTTTTCGACCGCATCGACGGCGAGTATCGTTTTGCTTTGCTCGTCGACGAGCCGGTAGTTCACGCGCTCGAAATCGCCGGTGCCGTAAAGACGGCGCATGTCGGCGTCGACGGTCGCCTGGTCAATCGGCTCTCCTTCCTTTGTGCGGACGACCGCCCTGGCGGCATCCGGATGAACCCGTTGCAGATTGTCGAAGCGAATCCCGTCGATTTTGCGCGTGTCGGGGGCGACGGCAACCGTCTGGTGCTGGCGCAACGCTGCATACTCGGTTTCAGGCAAAGACAGCGCGGCGAGCTGGTCCGCCACCTTGCGCGCGGCCTCTTCGCCTTTCGGCTCGATTTTCGACAGATTATCAAAGTCGCCAGTCGAAAAATCCCCAAGGTCGGGCGTGATCAGAATGTCGCCCGGCTTCATCGCTTTGATCGAGTTTTGCACGTTCTGCTCGGTGAGGATCGACAGCATCTGGCTCGTCACGCCTATGACGCTGGTCAGCTGATCGCGGTTCAGCAGCGGCGTTCCGACATTGACGGCGATGATGATGTCGGCGCCCATCTTGCGCGCGGTATCCACTGGCAGGTTCTCCGTGAGCATTCCATCGACAAGCAGCATGCCGTTAAATTCCGCCGGCGCGACCGCACCGGGCACCGACATGCTGGCGCGCATCACGTTGGCGAGTTCACCTTCGGTGAAAACGACCGGTTTTCCCGTCACCAGATCGGTGGCAACGGCGCGAAAAGGAATCGGCAGATCGTCGAATTTGTGATAGCCCTTTAATTTCGACAGCTTGCGCAGGACCGTCTCGAGCTGCACGCCCGTCACGATGCCCTTGGGCAATTGCATGCTGCCGCGGTTGAAGCCGAGTTCAGGGCCGACGAAAATTCCATAGTCGTCCTGCTTGCGCCGCATCGAGAGCTCCTGGCGCGGCGGCGCATCCCTGAAAAGCAACTCTGTGGTGATGGCGACATTCGTGTCATGCATCTCAGCGACACTAGTGCCGCTCGCGTACGCGGCGCCGACGAGCGCGCCCATGCTCGTGCCGGCGATGCAGTCGATTGGAATGCGGTATTCCTCCAGCACTTTGATGACGCCGACATGCGCCGCGCCGCGCGCGCCGCCGCCCGATAGCACGAGGCAGATCTTCGGGCGTTTTTTGCCTTCCACGGTATTGGCGGGGGATGGTGCGGTATCAGCGGTGTGCGCCGGACCGCTCACGAGCAAGGCGCCTGCGAGAAGGGCAGTCGTCACAAGCGCGGCGACGCGAAATCGTATTGTCATGATTACTTCCTGAGTCGACACGAACCGATGCGGGAGATTAAATAGTTCAATCATAGTTGATGTAAAGCGCCCTGCGGTGCGTTATTCGCGGATGCGGCGCGAAAAGTCTTGCGCCTTGTCTGCGCCGTGAGCGCGCGGATTGACGAGCGCGCGTTTCTGCAGCTCGGCGAACGGCACGCTGTTATCGAGACGGCCTGCTTCATACATGTATTGCGGGACGTATCCGCTCGCGAGGATCTTCCAGCTGAACGGCAGATGCCCGACGTTGACGAGCGTGTGCATCCAGATATTCGTCGTGCAGTTGGTGGTCAGCGTGTTGTAGAACTCGGCTTTTTCCTTGAGTGAGTTGATCTTGCGCACGTAATCGAGGAAGAGCCGGCGGCCGTTCTCGAGCGGGCCCTGCGCACGGTAGACATAGACGTCTTCCGGCGGGTCTTTGCGGTAGTTGGTGCGCAGGCGTATCACGTCGCGCTCGTCGGCGACGACGTAATAGAGCTCGTACTGGCGGAAGAAGCCCTTGAGCGTTGAATACTCCTCGCCTTTTTCTTTGCGGGTTTCGATCGAAACGGCCAGATGGTCGCTGCCGGCAAACTCGAAACTCACGAAAATGTGCGCCACCGCGGGTCCCATCCAATAGACGGCGATAATATCGACACCGGTAAGTTTCGAGACGTCGAAACGCTTGTCGTAATAGGCCGGCGTATAGTCGGTTTCACTGCGGTAGTCGAAGTTGCGTATGTTGTGCATCGTGACGATATCGCCTGCGACCGTTGCGTAAGGTAGCGTTGCCACGTCAGCCTGCCAGTCGCGGTCGTTGCTTGGCGCAAGACTGAAAAACCACGCGAGCAGCGCGAAGAAAGCAACCCAATAAGCGCCAGCCGCGCGCCAGCGCCAGCGGCGCACGGCGAGGGCTATCGCGGCGACCAACGCAACGATGCCGAAGATCGCCGCCAAAACGATGCGCGCGGTTTCGCTTAGTGGGCTGGAATAGAGCAGGGCCAGCGCGCCCCACGCGCCGCTTGCAATGGTGAAGAGCACCAGCAGGATTAAACCGATCGCAGCAGAGATGCGCCGCATAACCCCGGCCATTATTCGTTCCCTTTCGTTATCATTTGAAGTGCTTCCCCCTATGACAAAGAACGACCTTGCCGTGCGATGCACGCCGGGCATTTGTCCCGCAGTTTCTTGCCCGCCTCAAGGCGTTGCTCGATGGTGCGCAGAATTATTTTCGCCATGTTGCCTTCCTTCTTTTCGTTAAGAAACCATTTTCGCGCAGCGTGTCAGCCGCCGAGAGTATTGATCACGAGTACTGTCCCGTACCCAGTCCCACCATGGTAAGTCCGGCTTTCCAGCTTCCGTAGCCGGCATAATGCCCGAGTACAAGTCCGCCGAAGAACAGCATGGT
>Ga0207688_10000988_pt1 | contig 14507 bp, 9 predicted proteins | sample KBSMiscanthusM4_FD_184296 | JGI IMG/M metagenome (GOLD analysis project Ga0207688, IMG submission 184296) | Miscanthus rhizosphere microbial communities from Kellogg Biological Station, Michigan, USA - M4 (SPAdes) (version 2) | ecosystem: Host-associated > Plants > Roots > Rhizosphere ...
AGGACATGGCGGGGCAGGTGCTGCAGGAAGGTATCAACGAGGCCGGTGCCATGAGCAGCTGGATCGCCGCGGCGACCTCGTACAGCACGAACGACGTGCCGATGATCCCGTTCTACATCTACTACTCGATGTTCGGCCTGCAGCGCGTGGGCGACCTCGCGTGGGCTGCCGGCGACATGCGCTGCCGCGGCTTCCTGCTCGGCGGCACCGCGGGGCGCACGACGCTGAACGGCGAAGGGCTGCAGCATGAGGACGGGCACAGCCACGTGCTGGCGTCGACGATTCCGAATTGCATTTCATACGATCCGACGTTCGCGTACGAGGTCGTTGTCATCGTGCGCGACGGCATCCGGCGGATGTTCCAGGACCAGGAGGACGTGTACTACTACATCACGCTGATGAACGAGAACTACCAGCACCCGGCGATGCCCGCCGGTGCCGAGGAAGGCATCGTCAAGGGACTCTACCTGTTGCAGGAAGGGCGCAAGACGGACAAGAAAAATGCGGCACCGCGCGTGCAGTTGATGGGCAGTGGCACGATCCTGCGCGAAGTGATCGCCGCCGCGGACCTGTTGCGCGACGACTGGAAGGTCGATGCCGACATCTGGAGCGCGACGAGCTTCAACGAACTGCGCCGCGACGGCATGAGTGTCGACCGCTGGAACCTGCTGCATCCGACCAAGCCAGCTCGCAAGAGCTACATCGAGTCGGCGCTGGAAGGCCATGCGGGTCCCGTGATCGCCGCAACCGACTACATGCGCAGCTACGCCGAACAGGTGCGGCGCCACATTCCGCGCCGCTTCGAGGTACTTGGCACGGACGGCTTCGGTCGCAGCGATTACCGCGCCAAGCTGCGTCAGTTCTTCGAGGTCAACCGCTACTACGTCGTTGTCGCAGCCTTGAAGACGCTCGCCGACGAAGGCACGCTGAAGGCCGACGTCGTTGCGAAGGCCATCGCGAAATACGGTCTCGACACCGAGCGACCCGATCCCTGGACGGTGTGACCTCTCGCGCGACTGCACGACCCACGTCTCGCCCACGACAACAACAGGACCTGCCATGGCAGCAGCGACGGATGTGAAGGTGCCGGACATCGGCGATTTCAAGGATGTGCCGGTCATCGAGGTGCTGGTAAAGCCGGGCGACACGGTGAAAGCCGAAGATTCGCTCGTGACGCTCGAATCGGACAAGGCGACGCTCGACGTCCCGTCGCCGCTTGCCGGTGTGGTCAAGGAAGTGACTGTCAAGGTCGGCGACAAGGTCAGCGAAGGGACACTGATTGCACGTGTCGACGGCGGCGGCACCGCGAAGGCCGCTGCACCGGCGCACGCGGCGAAGACGTCGGTGTCGCCACCGCCTGCACCCACGAGTGCACCGGCCGGCATCGCCGAGGTGCGCGTTCCCGATATCGGCGATTTCAAGGACGTCCCGGTCATCGAGGTGCTCGTCAAGGTCGGCGACGCCGTCAAGGCCGAAGACGCGCTGGTGACCCTCGAGTCGGACAAGGCGACCATGGACGTGCCCGCGCCGTTGTCGGGGACCGTTGCGGCGATCAGCGTCAAGGTCGGCGACAAGGTGTCGGAAGGGACGGTCGTGCTGACGCTGTCGACGGGCAGCGAAACGGGCGATCCGGCCGCAGCGCTCGCCATCGCCTCTGTCGGCACTGCGACCGCGCCTGCGGCATCGGCGGCCGCGCCGGCTGCCACGCCCGCGCCTCCGGCAACACCTGCCGCGCGCGTCGACGAAGCGTCGTTCGCGCTCGCGTACGCGAGTCCAGGTGTGCGCAAGCACGCACGCGAGCGCGGCGTCGATCTCGGCAGCATCAAGGGCAGCGGCGACAAGGGGCGCATCCTGAAAGCCGACGTCGACGCGTACGGCGCAGCGGGTGCTGCACCCGCATCGAAAGCCGCGGCGCCGGCGACTGGCGCGCCGTCGGGCATGGACCTGTTGCCGTGGCCGAAGGTCGACTTCGCGAAATTCGGGCCGATCGAGACGAAGCCGCTGTCGCGCATCAAGAAGATCTCGGGCGCGAACCTGCACCGCAACTGGGTGATGATCCCGCACGTCACGAATCACGACGACGCCGACATCACCGATCTCGAAGCGTTTCGCGTGCAGTTGAACAAGGAAAACGAGAAGAGCGGCGTGCGCGTGTCCATGCTCGCGTTCATGATCAAGGCCGCATGCGCGACGCTCGTGAAGTTCCCGGAGTTCAACGCATCGCTCGATGGCGATAACCTCGTCATCAAGAAGTACTACCACATCGGATTTGCCGCCGACACGCCGAACGGCCTCGTCGTACCGGTGATCCGCAACGCGGACCAGAAGGGCGTCGTGCAGATCGCGCAGGAGATGGGGGATCTCGCGAAGCTCGCGCGCGACGGCAAGCTCAAGCCTGATCAGATGCAGGGCGGCACCTTCACCATCTCGAGCCTCGGGGGCATCGGCGGCATCTATTTCACGCCGATCATCAACGCGCCGGAGGTCGCGATCATGGGTGTGTGCCGGTCGTTCTGGAAGCAGGTATCCAACGATGGCAAGACGACGGCGTGGCGCTACGTATTGCCGCTGTCGCTGTCGTGGGACCATCGCGTGATCGACGGCGCATCCGCCGCGCGCTTCAACGCCCACTACGCTGCACTGCTCGCCGACATGCGGCGCGTGCTCGTCTAAATCAAGCCCGGGGAAAACGCGCTATGGCCATTGTCGAAGTGAAGGTGCCGGACATCGGTGACTTCAATGACGTGCCCGTCATCGAGGTGCTGGTGAAGCCCGGCGACACCGTCAAGGCGGAGGATTCGCTCGTCACGCTCGAATCGGACAAGGCGACGATGGATGTTCCGTCGCCATCTGCAGGTGTCGTCAAGGCAGTGACGGTGAAAGTCGGCGACAAGGTATCCCAGGGCACCGCATTGCTGACGCTCGACAGCGGTGTTGCCGCGTCACCGCCTGCCAAGACCGCCGCACCTTCGACATCAGCGCAGCCTTCGCCGCCGGGCGTGGCCAGCGCGCCCGCAGCTCCACCGGCCGCCAAGGTTGCGCCACCCGCTGCCAGTGTCGCCGTACCAGGCCCTGCCGCTGCAACGTACACCGGCCGCGCGGACGTCGAGTGCGAGATGCTCGTGCTCGGCTCCGGTCCCGGCGGTTATTCCGCCGCGTTTCGTGCGGCGGACCTCGGCATGAAAACGGTGCTCGTCGAGCGCTATGCGTCGCTCGGCGGCGTGTGCCTGAACGTCGGCTGCATTCCGTCGAAGGCGCTGCTGCACACGGCCGCTGTCATGGACGAAGTGAAGACGATGGGTGCGCACGGCATCAGTTACGCCGCGCCGGCGATCGATCTCGACAAGCTGCGCGGATTCAAGGACAGCGTCGTCAAGAAGCTGACCGGTGGCCTGGCCGGGATGGCGAAGGCGCGCAAGGTGGACGTGATCCGCGGCATCGGCCGCTTTCTCGACGCCCACCATCTCGAAGTGCAGGCGACGTCGGGCACCGGCCGCGAACCGACCGCCGAGCGCAAGGTCGTCCGGTTCGCGAAGGCGATCATCGCTGCGGGCAGCGAAGCGGTGAAATTGCCGTTCATGCCCGATGATCCGCGCATCGTCGATTCGACCGGTGCGCTGCAATTGTCGTCGATCCCGAAGCGGATGCTCGTCGTCGGCGGCGGCATCATCGGGCTCGAAATGGCGAACGTCTACTCGTCGCTCGGTGCGCGAATTGACGTCGTCGAGATGCTCGACGGCGTGATGACGGGCGCCGATCGCGATCTCGTCAAGGTGTGGGAAAAGAAGAACGCGCCGCGCTTCGACAACCTGATGATGAAGACGAAGACGGTGTCGGCCAAGGCGACGAAGGCCGGCATCGAGGTCGGATTCGAGGGCGCGAAAGCGCCGGGCACGCCGCAGGTGTACGACCTGGTGCTCGTTGCCGTCGGGCGCAGCCCCAACGGCAAGGCGATCGACGCGCAGAAGGCCGGCGTTGCCGTCACCGATCGCGGCTACATCAACGTCGACAAGCAGATGCGCACGAACGTCGCGCACATCCATGCGATCGGCGATATCGTCGGCCAGCCGATGCTCGCGCACAAGGCGGTGCACGAAGCGCACGTGGCCGCCGAAGCCGCGTCGGGCATGAAGTCGTTCTTCGACGCGCGGCAGATTCCGTCGGTCGCCTACACCGACCCCGAAGTCGCGTGGGCCGGCGTGACCGAGGACGAATGCAAGGCGCAGGGGATCAAGTACACGAAGGCGATGTTCCCGTGGGCAGCGTCGGGACGCGCAATTGCGAACGGGCGCGACGAGGGCTTCACGAAGCTGATCTTCGATGATTCGACACATCGGATCATCGGCGGCGGCATCGTCGGCACGCATGCCGGCGACTTGATCAGCGAGATCTCGCTCGCGATCGAGATGGGCTGCGATGCCGTCGACATCGGCAAGACGATCCATCCGCATCCGACGCTGTCCGAATCCATCGGCATGGCTGCCGAAGTGTTCGAAGGCGTCTGCACGGACCTTCCGCCAGTGAAGAAGAAATAGCCGCGCCAGGGACGGAACGCACGCCAGGAGGCACCATGAGTGAAGAGCAACTGCGAACGGCCGCGCTCGAATATCACGAATGTCCACGGCCCGGCAAGGTGTCGATCGCGCCAACGAAGCCGCTCGCCAATCAGCGGGACCTGTCGCTCGCCTATTCGCCCGGCGTCGCGTACGCGTGCACGGCGATCCAGGAGAACCCCGGGCTCGCGGCGAAGTACACCGCGCGCGCCAATCTCGTTGCCGTCATCACGAACGGAACGGCTGTGCTCGGCCTCGGCAACATCGGCGCGCTGGCCGGCAAGCCGGTAATGGAAGGCAAGGCGTGCCTGTTCAAGAAATTCGCGGGCATCGATGTGTTCGACATCGAAATCGGCGAGACCAACCCCGACAAGGTCGTCGAAATCGTCGCGGGCCTCGAGCCGACGTTTGGCGGCATCAACCTCGAGGACATCAAGGCGCCCGAATGCTTCTACATCGAGCGCAAGCTGCGCGAGCGGATGAAGATCCCCGTGTTCCACGACGATCAGCACGGCACGGCGATCGTCGCGGCCGCGGCCGTGCTCAACGGGCTCGCGATCGTCGGCAAGGACATCGGCAAGGTGAAGCTCGTCTGCTCCGGGGCTGGTGCCGCCGCGCTCGCGTGCCTCGACCTCCAGGTGAGCCTCGGCCTCGATCCGAAGAAGGTCTTCGTGCTCGACAGCAAGGGCGTCGTCCACAAGGGCCGCATTGATTCGATGGATGCCGACAAGGCGCGTTATGCGCAGGAGACGCGCGCCCGCACGCTCGCCGACGTCGTAGAAGGCGCCGACATCTTTCTCGGGCTCTCGACGGGTGGCGTCCTGACGGCGGACATGGTGAAGCGGATGGCCGACCAGCCGATCATTCTCGCGATGGCGAATCCGGAGCCGGAGATACGTCCTGAAGTCGCCAAGGAGGCACGTCCAGACTGCCTCATCGGCACCGGTCGCTCCGATTACCCGAACCAGGTCAACAACTCGCTCTGTTTCCCTTTCATTTTCCGGGGGGCGCTCGATTGCGGCGCCAACACCATCAACGAGCCGATGAAACTCGCGGCGACGCGCGCACTCGCAGCCCTCGCCCAGGCCGAGCCATCCGAGATCGTCGCGCTCGCATACGGCGAGCCAACGCCCGCGTTCGGCCCCGACTACCTTATTCCACGCGCATTCGATCCGCGGCTCATCGTCAACATCGCACCCGCGGTCGCGAAGGCGGCAATGGAAAGTGGCGTGGCGACGCGTCCCATCGCCGACTTCGACGAATACAGGGATCGGTTGACGCGGTTCGTTTATGCGTCGGGAACGCCCATGGCGCCGATCTTCGCCGCCGCGAAGGCCGCGCCGAGGCGCATCGTATTCGCCGAAGGCGAGGACGAGCGCGTGCTGCGCGCCGCGCAGACCGGCATCGACGAGGGCATTGTCTTTCCGGTGCTCGTAGGGCGCACCGACGTCATCCAGTCACGCGTCAAGCGATTGGGGTTGCGGCTGACCCTCGGCAAGGATTGCGAGGGCGTGAACGTCCTCGACGATCCACGCTACAAGGAATACGCGCAGGAGTACTACCTGCTCGCGCGTCGCAAGGGCGTCAACCGCCCTCAGGCGCTCGAAGAGATGCGCACGCGCCCGACGCTGATCGGCGCGATGCTGTTGCGGCGCGGCGACGTCGACGGCATGCTGTGCGGGACGTTCGGCAACTACGCCGATCACCTCCGGTATGTGCGAACGGTGATCGGCATGCGCGACGGCGTGCATACGCTTGCCGCCATGCAGATGATCATGCTGCCCGGCCGGCAGCTTTTCATCTGCGACACGCATGCAAACCGCGACCCGAGTGCTGCAGAGATCGCCGAGATGACGATGCTCGCCGTTGAAGAGGTGCGGCGGTTCGGGCAGGAGCCGAGTGTGGCCTTGCTGTCGCATTCGAGCTTCGGCAGCTCGGATGCGCCGTCGGCGGTGAAGATGCGCGAGGCGCTCGACATGATCCTCAGCAGGGCGCCCGATTTCGCTGTCGAAGGCGAGATGCACGCCGATGCGGCGCTGTCGACGGCGATCCGCGATCGTGAATTCCCCGAGTCACGCCTCACGGCAGACGCGAACGTGCTGATCATGCCGAACGTGGACGCGGCGAACATCACCTACAACGCGCTGCGCGTCACCGCAGGCGAAGGCATCACGGTCGGCGGAATCCTCCTCGGCGCGGCAAAGCCCGTCCACATCCTGACGCCGTCGGCGACCGTGCGACGGATTCTCAACATGACGGCCTTCGCCGTGGCCGAAGCGGCAACGCGCAAGGTGGCGGCGGGCGATTGACGGATTGCGCGCCGCCACGTGCGGCGCGCAGTCCACCCCAGGTGCAGCGAGTTCTATTCGAATGGAGAGGTCCATGGAAGCCGCGAAGAAACCGCTGTACACGTCACTCTACCTGCAGGTGATCGTCGCGATCATCATCGGCATTCTGCTCGGCCATTTCATGCCGCAGACGGGCGAGGCGATGAAGCCGCTCGGCGACGGTTTCATCAAGCTGATCAAGATGATCATTGCGCCGATCATCTTCTGCACGGTCGTCGTCGGCATTGCCGGCATGGAGGACATGAAGAAAGTCGGCAAGACGGGCGGCTATGCACTGCTCTATTTCGAGATCGTCAGCACGATCGCGCTGATCGTCGGGCTCACGATCGTCAACCTCGTGCAGCCGGGCGCCGGCATGAACGTCGATCCGGCGACGCTCGACCAGAAGGGCATTGCCGCGTTCACGAAGCCCGGGCAGATGGCGAGCACGACGGACTTCCTGCTGAACGTCATTCCGAACACTGTCGTCGACGCGTTCGCCAAAGGCGAGATCCTGCAGGTGCTGCTGTTCGCCGTGCTCTTCGGATTCGCGCTGCACAAGTTCGGCGGCCGCGGCACGCTGGTGTTCGACTGGATCGAGAAGACGTCGCACGTGCTGTTCTCGATCGTCGGCTACATCATGCGGGTTGCACCGATCGGCGCGTTCGGTGCGATGGCGTTCACGATCGGCAAGTACGGCGTCGGCTCGCTCGTGCAGTTGGGCAAGCTGATGGGCACGTTCTACCTTACGTGCCTGATATTCGTCCTCGTCGTGCTCGGGCTGATTGCGAGGCTGCACGGCTTCTCGATCCTCAAGTTCATCCGCTACATCAAGGAGGAGCTGCTGATCGTCCTCGGCACGTCGTCGTCCGAATCGGTGCTGCCGCGGATGATGGCCAAGCTCGAGAACCTCGGCGTGAAAAAGTCCACCGTCGGGCTCGTCATTCCCACCGGGTACTCGTTCAACCTCGACGGCACGTCGATCTATCTGACGATGGCGGCCGTGTTCGTCGCGCAGGCCACCAATACGCCGATGACCCTCCAGCAGGAGCTGACGCTGCTCGGGGTGCTGCTGCTGACCTCGAAGGGTGCTGCGGGCGTCACGGGCAGCGGGTTCATCGTGCTGGCGGCAACGCTGTCAGCCGTCGGCCATGTGCCGGTCGCGGGGCTCGCGCTGATCCTCGGCGTCGACCGCTTCATGTCGGAAGCGCGCGCGCTGACCAATCTTGTCGGCAACGGCGTTGCCACCGTGGTCGTCGGCAAATGGTGTGGCGAGCTCGACGAAGCGAGGATGAAACGCGTGCTCGACCGGGAATCGCCGGTCGAGGCCGACGAACCGGAGGAGGTGCTCGACCAGACCGAAGCCCACATGCCCGCGGCGGCTGGTTAGCCCAGAGGGAACCGGCGATCGAACGCGCGTCACCGACCCGTCCCTTGGCCGAAGCCAATGCCGTGCCGGACGCTGCGCTGCACCGCGTCGTCATCGTCGGCGGCGGTGCCGGCGGACTCGAGCTCGCGACGAAGCTCGGCAACTCGCTCGGCCGACGTCGGCGCGCCGACATCACGCTGATCGAGCGTGCGCGTACGCATTTCTGGAAGCCGCATCTGCACGAGATCGCCGCCGGCAGCATGGACGTCGCGGTGTACGACACGGACTACCTCGCGCAGTCGCACTGGCATTGCTTCCGCTACCGGATCGGCGAGATGACGGGCCTCGACCGGCAGCGCCGGCAGGTTCACGTCGCAGCCTTCACCGACGAGGACGGCGATCGTGTCGCGCCTCCGCGCACGGTCGACTACGACACGCTCGTCATCTGTATCGGCAGCCGCACGAACGACTTCGGCACGCCCGGCGCACACGAATACGCGATCGCACTCGACGATCCCGTCGAGGCCGAGCGGTTTCATCGCCGGCTCGTCAACGCGTACATGCGCGCGCACACGCAATCGGAGCCGCTTCGTCCCGAGCAGTTGCACGTCGCGATCATCGGTGCGGGCGCGACCGGCGTCGAGCTTGCCGCCGAGCTGCACAACACGACCCGCACGCTCGTGTCGTACGGCCTCGATCGAATCGATCCCGACAAGGACATGCGGCTCATCGTCATCGAGGCGGCCGATCGCGTGCTGCCGGCGCTGCCGAAACGGCTGTCCGATTCGGCCGGCAAGTTGCTGGAAAACCTCGGCATCAGCGTGCGCACGTCGGCGCGCGTCGCCGAGGTGCTGCCGGAAGGGGTCAGGCTCGCAAGCGGCGAGATCATCCCGGCGGAGCTCGTCGTCTGGGCGGCCGGCGTCAAGGCGCCCGATTTCCTCCGCGATCTCGACGGTCTCGAGACGAACCGGATCAACCAGCTCGTCGTGCGGCCCACGCTGCAGACGACGCGTGACGACGACGTATTCGCGCTTGGCGACTGCGCCGCCTGTCCGTGGCTGGGGAAGGAGGGCGCCGTCGTGCCGCCCCGCGCGCAGGCCGCGCACCAGCAGGCGTCGCACATGGTGAAGCAGATCCATGCCCGGCTGGACGGCAAGCCGCTCAAGCCGTGGCGCTATCGCGATTTCGGGTCGCTGGTGTCGCTCGGCGAGTACTCCACCGTGGGCAACCTGATGGGGAGCCTCACCGGCGGCAACCTGTGGCTCGAGGGCTGGTTCGCGCGGATGATGTACTTGTCGCTCTACAAGATGCACGAGCTTGCACTGCACGGCTTCTGGAAAATGGCCCTGGACACCGCGGCCCGAATGATCACCCGGCGCACCGAGCCGCATGTGAAGCTGCATTGATCGCGCGAGGTTCGGACGCGTCCTACGCCACGTCTGTTTCGCCGCGTGCGGCAATAATTCCTGAAAGGTATAACGCAAGCATTATATATTCCTTTTAGTTCGACTTTAGCTTCCGTATCGTCGTTCCGTTGCGTTGCACAATGGAACAGCGGATGGCTTCCGAATCAAGTATCGACCGCGTAGCGGCTGCGCGGGAATTGCTCCACTCGATCGCCCGGGACCATCCGCCCGCCGTTTTCGCGTGCAGCTTCGGGGCCGAGGACATGGTCCTCGTCGATCTGATCGCGCGCGACGCGCTGCCGATCGACGTATTCACGCTCGACACCGGCCGGCTGCCCGAAGAGACGCACGCGCTGGTCGATCGCGTCCGCGACCATTACGGGATCGGCGTCGACGTCTACTTTCCCGAGCGCGCGGCGATCCAGGCGCTGGTCGAGCGCCACGGGGTCAACGGTTTCTACCGCAGCATCGAGATCCGCAAGGCGTGCTGCGGCGTGCGCAAGGTCGAGCCGCTCGGCCGCGCGCTCGCCGGCAAGCGCGCCTGGCTCACCGGATTGCGTCGCGAGCAGTCCGTCGATCGTGGCGACGTTCTGCCCGAAAGCCACGACGAGGTCCATGGATTGCGAAAATTCGCGCCACTCGCGTGGTGGACGCATGACGACGTCTGGGACTACCTGTCGCAGCACGACGTTCCGTACAACGCGCTCCACGACCGCGGCTATCCCAGCATCGGCTGCGCGCCGTGCACGCGTGCGGTGGCCGTCGGCGACGATCCGCGGTCGGGCCGCTGGTGGTGGGAGCAGGAGGTGCGGAAGGAATGCGGACTGCATCCGCGCGCGACGCCCGTTCGCGTCGCGCTGGCGGAGCCGTTGCCATGAACGCCGTCAGCCTGCACCACCTTGCATGGCTCGAATCCGAAGCGATCCACATCCTGCGGGAAGTCGCCGGTCAGTGCGCGAACCCGGCGTTGCTGTTCTCCGGCGGCAAGGATTCGCTCGTGCTGCTGCGCCTCGCCGAGAAGGCGTTTCGCCCGGCGCGCTTCCCGTTTCCGCTGCTGCACGTGGACACCGGTCACAACTTTCCGGAAGTCATCGAATTTCGCGACCGGCGCGTGGCCGAACTCGGCGAGCGCCTGATCGTGCGCACCGTCGACGAGTCGATCGCACAGGGGCGCGTGGTGCTGCGGCGGGCGACGGAAAGCCGCAACGCGCACCAAGCGGTGACGCTGCTCGATGCGATCGCGGAATTCGGCTTCGACGCGTGCATCGGCGGTGCCCGCCGCGACGAGGAGAAGGCGCGCGCAAAGGAGCGGATCTTTTCGTTCCGTGACGAATTCGGCCAATGGGATCCGCGGCAGCAACGGCCCGAGCTGTGGGATCTCTACAACGCGCGCGTTCATGCCGGCGAGCACGTGCGCGTGTTTCCGATCAGCAACTGGACCGAGCTCGACATCTGGCAATACATCGATCGCGAGCGCCTCGACGTGCCGTCCATCTACTTCGCGCACCCGCGCCGCGTCGTCAGGCGGCGCAACGCGTGGGTCCCTGTGACCGAGCTGACGCCGGCGCGCGACGACGAGCGCACGCAGACGCTGTCGATGCGCTTTCGCACCGTCGGCGACATCACGTGCACGGCGCCGGTCGCGTCGACGGCGCTGACCGTGGACGCGATCATCGCCGAGACCGCTGCCACGACAATCACCGAGCGCGGTGCAACGCGCCTCGACGACCAGACGCACGACGCGTCGATGGAATTGCGCAAGCGCGCGGGATACTTCTGATGGCAACCCTCGATCGGATCGACCGGACGGACCAGGGCGTGCTGCGGTTCCTGACCGCCGGCAGCGTCGACGACGGCAAGAGCACGCTGATCGGACGCCTGCTGCACGATTCGAAGGCGATCCTCGCCGACCAGCTCGCGGCGATCGAGCGCACGTCGCGCCAGCGCGGCCAGGCGCTCGACCTGTCGCTGCTCACCGACGGCCTCGTCGCGGAGCGCGAGCAGGGCATCACCATCGACGTCGCCTATCGCTACTTCGCGACGCCGCGGCGCAAGTTCATCGTCGCCGACGCGCCGGGGCACGAGCAGTACACGCGCAACATGATCACGGCGGCAAGCACCGCGCAACTCGCCGTCCTGCTTGTCGACGCGCGCAAGGGCGTTGTCGCGCAGACGAAGCGCCACGCGACGCTCGCCCACCTGCTCGGCATTCCGCATCTCGTGCTGGCCATCAACAAGATGGACACCGTCGGCTATCGGCAGGACGTCTTCGTCGCCATCACGGACGCGTTCGCGCGTTTTGCGAACGATTGCGGCATCATCGCGGCGACGCAGGCGTTGCCGCTGACCGCACTCGACGGCGACATGGTCGTTGAGCGCGGTGCGCATCTTGGCTGGTACGAAGGGCCGACGCTGCTCGACATGCTGGAGACCGCGCCGATCCCCGATACGCCCGCTTCGCTGCCTTTTCGCTTTCCGGTGCAGTTCGTTGCGCGGATGTCCGGCACCGAGCGTGGCTACATGGGGCGCGTCGAATCGGGCTCGGTCCGCGTCGGCGACGAGGTCGCCGTGCTTCCGGGAGGGCATGCCACGCGGATTCGCGACATCCGCAGCGTGGAAAGCCAGCGCTCGATCGCGCGGCGGCACGACAACGTCACGCTGTTCGTCGACGACCCGATCGACATCGCGCGCGGCGACATGCTGGTGCGCAAGGACGAAGCCGCGGTCACGTCGAAGATCGTCGAGGCGACGCTCTCCTGGCTCGATGCGGCGCCGCTCGATCTCGCGCGCACGTACCGGTTACGGCACACGACGCGCGACGTGCGGGCACGCGTGCGCCGCATCGACTCGCGATGGAACGTCAATACCCACGCGGCCGATCCGGCGCCCGCGACGCTCGCGATCAACGACATCGGCCGCGTCGTGCTCGACTTGGCCGAGCCGATCGTCGCCGACCTCTACGAGGCGAACCGGTCGATCGGACGCTTCATTCTCGTCGACGAGGCGACGCACGGCACCGTCGCGGCCGGGATGATCCGCCAAGGGTCCGCCGCAGCGATCAATGGGTGATTCGCATATGCTGAAGCGACTCCTGGCGTTGTCTCTGCTGGCGGCCACATTCGCCGCGCAGGCCGACGTCACGCTGCTGAACGTCTCGTACGACCCCACGCGCGAGCTGTACCGGGACGTGAACGCGGCGTTCGCCGGCTACTGGAAAGCGAAGACCGGCGAAACGGTCACCGTTCGCCAGTCCCACGGCGGCTCCGGCAAGCAAGCGCGCAGCGTGATCGACGGCCTCGAAGCCGACGTCGTCACGCTGGCCCTTGCGTACGACATCGACGAGATCGCGCGCGTGTCGCATCGCATCGACGCCGAGTGGCAACGCAGGTTGCCGAACAACGGCGTTCCCTATTCGTCGACGATCGTCTTCCTCGTGCGCAAGGGCAACCCGAAGGCAATCAGGGACTGGGATGATCTGGCGCGGCCCGGCATCGGTGTGGTCACGCCGAACCCCAAGACATCGGGCGGGGCGCGCTGGAACTACCTCGCCGCGTGGGGTTACGCGGAACGAAAGGGTGGTCCCGCGGCTGCGCTGGAATTCGTCCGCAGGCTATACGCCAACGTGCCGGTGCTGGATTCGGGCGCGCGCGGCGCGACCACGACCTTCGTCGAGCGCGGCATCGGCGATGCGCTAATCATCTGGGAGAACGAAGCGTATCTCGCCGTCCGCGAGCTGGGCCGCGGCAACGTCGAGATCGTCGTGCCGTCGGTCAGCATCGTCGCGGAACCGCCGGTGGCGATCGTCGACAAGGTGGTCGACAAGCGCGGCACGCGTGTTGTTGCGCAGGCGTATCTGGAATTCCTGTACACGCCGCAGGCGCAGGAGATCGCCGCGCGTCATCACTACCGGCCGACTTCGCCCGCCGTTGCCGCAGCGCATCGCAGCGAATTCGCCGCGACCGAGCTGTTTCCACTGAGCCGTTATTTCGGCGACTGGGCGACGGCGCAGCGTACGCATTTCGCCGATGGCGGCACGTTCGATCGCATCTACGCGAAGCATTGAGCGGCGCACGATGAGCCATACCGGAATCCTCGACCGCAACCTGACGATCGCGCAGGCGTTCGACGCCGAGGGCGGCATCTATTTCCGCCAGCGGCGGTCGACGCGCGCGCCGGCCCGGACGCTGCCCGGGTTCGGCCTCGCAATGGGCGTCACGCTCGTCTACCTGTCGCTGATCGTGCTGATTCCGCTGTCCGCCACGTTCGTGATGACGGCACAGCTCGGCGTGCGCGAATTGCTGTCCGTCATCGGCTCGCCGCGCGTGCTTTCGAGCCTGCGGCTGACATTCTCGGCCGCGCTGGCGGCGGCGCTGATCGACGCCCTATTCGGCCTGCTGCTCGCCTGGGTGCTGACGCGCTATGCGTTTCCCGGCCGGCGGGTGATGAACGCCTTGATCGACCTGCCGTTTGCATTGCCGACCGCCGTCGCGGGGATCGCGCTGACCGGATTGCTCGCCGGCAAGGGCTGGATCGGCGCGTGGCTCGCCGCGCACGACCTCCAGGTGGCGTTCACGCCGCTCGGCATCGTCGTCGCGCTGACGTTCGTCGGCCTGCCATTTGTCGTGCGCACCGTGCAGCCGGTACTGTCGTCGCTGGCGCCCGAGTTCGAGGAAGCCGCGCAAACGCTCGGTGCGTCGCGGCTGCAGGCATTTACCCGCGTCGTGTTCCCGGCGCTGCTGCCGGCGCTGTTGACGGGCTTCGCGCTGTCGCTCGCGCGCGGCATCGGCGAGTACGGCTCGGTGATCTTCATTGCGGGCAACATACCGATGGTGTCCGAGATCGCGCCGCTCTT
>Ga0207688_10000992_pt1 | contig 14478 bp, 9 predicted proteins | sample KBSMiscanthusM4_FD_184296 | JGI IMG/M metagenome (GOLD analysis project Ga0207688, IMG submission 184296) | Miscanthus rhizosphere microbial communities from Kellogg Biological Station, Michigan, USA - M4 (SPAdes) (version 2) | ecosystem: Host-associated > Plants > Roots > Rhizosphere ...
GTCGCGATCGCGGATATCGATACGCGAGCGTTGACGCGCGTCCTGCGCTCTGCTGGCGTGATGCGCGGTGTGATTGCGACGGGCCAGGTCGACCCGGCGGAGCTGGTCGAGAAGGCACGCGCGATTCCAAAGATGGAAGGTGCCGATCTCGTCAAGGAGGTGACCTGCGAGGCGCCGTTCTGGTGGCGCGAGCAGGCGCCGCAGGCGGGAGACCAGGATCACCGTGAGTTCGGTGTTGCGCCGGGGCGTCAGGCATCACGGCGACTGAAGGTTGCGGCGTACGACTTTGGGATCAAATACAACATCCTGCGGCGGCTGGACGTGTACGGATGCGACATCCATGTGTTCCCAGCGTCTTCTCCAGCGTCGGAGCTGCTCGCGATCGAGCCGGACGGGATCTTCCTGAGCAACGGTCCCGGCGATCCCGCCGCGTTGTCGTACGCGGTGAACAACGTGCGTCAACTCATGGATTCGGACGTCCCGATGTTCGGCATCTGTCTCGGGCACCAGATCATGGGGCTCGCCGTTGGTGGCCAGACCTACAAACTCAAGTTCGGCCATCGAGGCGCGAATCATCCTGTAAAGGAACTGCAATCGGGCAAGGTCGAGATCACCTCGCAGAACCACGGGTTCGCTATCGATCCCGATTCATTGCCAGCCGACACGACCGTGACGCATTTGAACCTGTACGACAAGACTGTCGAGGGATTCCGCCACGTCACGAAGCCGATGTTCTCGGTGCAGTATCATCCCGAAGCTTCGCCCGGACCGCACGACGCCGACTACCTCTTCAAACAGTTCCTCGAGTCGATGGAACGACGCTGAGTCAGACGAAACGTAACTGAATGCCCAAGCGCACCGACATCAAACGCGTCCTTGTGATCGGCTCGGGTCCGATCGTCATTGGCCAGGCGGCCGAATTCGACTATTCCGGTACGCAGGCCTGTAAAGCCCTGCGCGCCGAAGGGCTCGAAGTGGTGCTGGTCAACAGCAACCCGGCCACGATCATGACCGACCCCGAGCTGGCGGATGCGACCTACATCGAGCCGCTGACGGTGGAGATGGTGGAAGCCATCATCGTGAAGGAGCGGCCCGATGCCGTGCTGCCGACTGTCGGCGGCCAGACCGCGCTCAATCTCGCCGTCGCGTTGCACGAGCGCGGCACGCTCGAGAAGTACAACGTCAAGCTGATCGGCGCGCAGATCGACGCGATCAAGGTGGCCGAGGATCGGCTGCTGTTCCGCAACGCGATGACGGAAATCGGCGTCGAGGTGCCGAAGAGCGGTGTCGCCACCACGCTCGAAGAGGCGCTGGTCATCGTTGACGACGTCGGATTCCCGGCCATCATCCGCCCCTCGTTCACGCTCGGTGGCGTCGGTGGTGGTATTGCCTACAACGTCGAAGAGTTCAGGGAACTGGCCGGGCGCGGACTCGACCTGAGCCCTGTGCACGAGATCCTGGTGGAGGAGTCGGTCATCGGCTGGAAAGAGTTCGAGCTCGAAGTGATGCGCGACGTTGCGGACAACTTCGTCGTCATCTGCTCGATCGAGAACGTCGATGCGATGGGTGTGCATACCGGTGATTCGATCACGGTCGCCCCGGCGCTGACGTTGACCGACAAGGAATACCAGCGGATGCGCGACTTGGGCCGTCGCATCATCAGGCGTGTCGGCGTTGAAACTGGCGGATCCAATATCCAGTTCGCCATCAACCCGGCGGATGGCCGCATCGTCGCGATTGAGATGAACCCGCGCGTGTCGCGGTCGTCGGCATTGGCATCGAAGGCGACCGGCTTCCCGATTGCCAAGATCGCCGCCAAGCTGGCGCTCGGGTATCACCTCGACGAGATCCCCAACGACATCACCAGGCTCACGCCCGCCTCCTTCGAGCCCACGATCGACTACATCGTCGTCAAGTTCCCGCGGTGGAACTTCGAGAAGTTCCCGCAGGCCGATCCCACGCTGACGACGCAGATGAAGTCGGTGGGGGAGGCGATGGCCATCGGCCGCACGTTCAAGGAAGCGTTCCTGAAGGCGGTCAGGTCGCTCGAGCTCGGGAGGAACGGAAGTCTGTTCCCGCTCACGATCGACCCGAACGAGGAAGATGAGACGGCGCTGCGTCAGAGGCTGGTTGTTCCCACCGATCGGCGCATGTGGGCGCTCTTCCGGGCGCTCGACTGCGGGTGGACGATCGAGATGTTGCACGAGCTGACCAAGATCGATCCGTGGTTCCTGCAGCAGTTCCATGACATCGTTGCGCTGCGCAAGATGGCGGGCCTCGGCGAGTTCCGCGAGATCTCGACCGACCTGCTGCGGACGCTGAAGCGAAGCGGGTTTGCGGACGCGGACATCGCCGGCGTGTTCGGGATCGACGAAGAGCTCGTGCGACAGCGTCGCATCGAAGATCGTCTGGTCCCGGCCTTCAAGCGCATCGACACCTGCGCCGCCGAATTCGAGTCGTTCACGCCGTACATGTACGGCACCTACGAGCAGGTCGACGAGTCGGAGCCGACACCGAAGAAGAAGGTCGTCATCCTCGGGAGCGGTCCGAATCGCATTGGCCAGGGGATCGAGTTCGATTACTGCTGCTGTCACGCCGTGTTCGGCTTCCGCGAGGAAGGTTTCGAGACGGTGATGGTGAATTGCAATCCGGAAACGGTCTCGACTGACTACGACACGGCCGATCGCCTGTACTTCGAGCCGCTGACGTTCGAAGACGTCATGGCCGTCATCGAGCGGGAGCGCGAAGCCGGTGGCGACGTCTCCTGTGTCGTCCAGTTCGGCGGGCAGACACCGCTCAAGCTGGCCCTGCCACTGCTCGCTGCCGGTGTCACCATCCTCGGGACCTCTCCGGATTCGATCGATCTTGCCGAGGATCGGCAACGCTTCTCACAGTTGCTGTGGGACCTCGGTGTGCCCCAGCCCTCGAGTGGCACCGCCGTATCGCGCGAGGAAGCGCGAGAGGTGGCTGAGAGGATCGGGTACCCAGTGGTCGTGCGCCCCTCATATGTGCTCGGCGGCCGCGGCATGGCCATCGTCTTCGACTCCGGCGCTCTCGATCGCTACATGACCGGTGCCGTCGATGTCTCACACGACCGGCCAGTTCTGATCGATCGATTTCTCGAAGACGCGTTCGAATTCGACGTGGACGCGGTGGCCGACGCCGAAGGGGCTGTGGTCATCGGCGGCATCATGGAGCATATCGAGGAGGCGGGCATCCACTCGGGTGACAGCTCCTGCGTGGTGCCTCCGTTCATGGTGGCCGAGCGTCACCTCGCGACAATCCGCGAGTACACACGACGTATCGCACGCGCGTTGAAAGTCGTCGGTCTGATGAACATTCAGTACGCGCTCAAGGACGACATCGTGTACGTGCTCGAAGTGAATCCGCGTTCCTCGCGCACGGTGCCGTACATCTCGAAAGCCACCGGCGTGCCGATGGCGAAAGTGGCGGCGAGAGTCGCAGCCGGACGAACGCTCGCGGACCTCGGACTCGTGGAGGATCTGACCGCGGCGGGCGTCTTCGTCAAGAGCCCGGTCTTCCCGTTTGTTCGCTTCCCGGGGGTCGATACGATCCTCGGCCCCGAGATGAAGTCGACGGGTGAGGTGATGGGTGGGTCGGATAACTTCGGCGCAGCTTTTGGCAAGGCGATGATGGGAGCCGCACAGAAGCTTCCGGAAAAGGGCTGCGTGTTCATCAGCGTGAACAACAGCGACAAGCCGACCGTGCTGCCGATTGCGCGCGATCTGGCGAGCCTCGGGTTCACGCTTGCGGCGACTCGCGGTACAGCAGCCTTCCTGCGCGTGCACGGCCTCGAGGTCGAGGTCATGTACAAGGTGAACGAAGGACGACCGAACGTGGCCGATCATCTCGTCAATCGCGCCATCGATATGGTGATCAACACGCCGCTCGGCCGCGAATCGTTCTTCGACGATCGCGCGGTGCGCCGGGCCGCGACGATGGCGCAAGTGCCGTGCATCACCACGTTGACCGGCGCGTCGGCAGCCGTCAGCGCGATCAAGGCGCTCCGCCAGCAGGCGCTGAGCGTGCGCTCGCTTCAGGACTACTACGCGGGGGTGGCAGGCTTGGAAACAAAAGCTTGAGCCACGAGGATCACGAACAAGACCAGTGACCACGAAGGTCACGAAGATCACGAAGGTTACCCAGGATTTGCCGATGTCCAAGCCGCTTCGCAACGGTCGAATCAGCGAAGGTCGGCTGTTGTACGGATTGATCTTCGTGCCCTTCGTGGCCGCCTTGAGCGTCGTGACCTTCGTGGCGCTGGATGCGCAGTCGTTCAGAGCGCGGACGGACCTCGTCCAGGTCACCGTCGCCGTCACCGACTCGGAGAACCGGCTGATCACCGGCCTCACCAAGGGTGACTTCCAGGTTTTCGAGGACGGTAATCCGCAAGAGATCACTCAGTTCACCGACGCGCGAGTCCCGGTCAGTCTCGGAGTGCTGCTCGACGCCAGCGACAGCATGCGTGGTCAGCCGATCGTCGACGCGCGCGGTGCTGTGGATCGTTTCGTCGGTGAGCTGCTGCTCGTCGAGGACGAGGCGCTCGTCGCCACATTCAATCATCTGCCGCGACTGGCAATGCCGTGGACGATGCCGCCGTCGAAGACGCGAAATGCGCTCGAGTCGCTGAAGCCGTCGGGCGGCACGGCGATCTACGATGCGCTGGCGAGCACATCAAAGCTCTTCGAACATCGCAATCACGTTCGCGCGGCGATGGTGGTCATCTCGGATGGCGCCGATACCGCCAGCGAACATTCGCTGTTCCAGACCCTCGAAGACATTCGCCGGAGCGACGCGCTCGTCTATGCGATCGCCATCGACTCGGCCGAGGCGCGCGAGAGCACGCGGGTCAATCCGGAAGCGCTGCGCGAGATCACGAGTCTCACCGGCGGCTACACGGAGGTGGTGAGGACGGCGGCCGATCTTGGCCCTGCGACCGCTCGCATCGCCGACGAATTGAACAAGCAGTACACGCTCGGTTACAGCTCGTCACGTCCGCCCGACGGCATGTGGCGGGCGATACGCGTGCGCGTTCGCAACGGGGAGTACTTCGCGCGCGCCCGCCGTGGTTACTACGCGAATCCACCGTCCGACGCGCCCCGCCGCTAGCTCGCGCTTGTTCCCGTTATCGAGGCCGGCCTCTCGCACTTGACGACCAAACAGGTGGGAGATAAGCTGTTCCATGATTGTGAGACTCAGTCTCAGTCTCGCAACGTTCGGTGCCGTTCGCCTGGTGGACGGCTCACCAGGCGAAATACATGACATTGCGCACGCTGATCTTCTGGCCCCACCTGATTGCCGGCGTCCTTGCCGGATCCGTCATCCTGCTGATGTCCGCAACCGGCGTGCTCCTCACCTACGAGCGGCAGTTGATCGCGTGGTCGGACAGCGGCTTCCGATCGACTGATGCCGCCGACGGACGAGCTCCGCTCTCGCTGGAGGCGCTGCTGACCACCATTCGTCGCGACCATCCGGACCTCGAAATATCTGCCGTGACGCTGGCCTCGTATCCTGCCGCCCCCGTGTCAATCGCGGCCGGTCGCCAGACGGTGTACGCCGACGCGTACACGGGCCGCGTGCTCGGGGAGAGCGCGCAGGGTGTTCGCCGCTTCATGACCCAGGTGCGTGCGTGGCATCGGTGGCTCGCCGTCGAAGGGGAGGGAAGACCTGCTGCCCGCGCAATCACGGGATGGTCGAACGCCATCTTCCTTTTCATCGTCGCGTCCGGCATCTATCTGTGGTTCCCACGCAAATGGACCTGGCAGCACGTTCGCCCGGTCGTGTGGTTCAGCAGCGGCCTTCGCGGCAAGGCTCGTGATTTCAACTGGCATAACGCGATCGGCGCCTGGTCGGCGGTGCCGCTGTTCATCGTCGTGTTGACGGCGATGCCTATTTCGTTCCCGTGGGCCAACGCGCTCGTGTATCGCGTCGTTGGAGAGGAACCGCCACAACAGGGCGGGCGCGGTGGGCGGGAAGGCGGGCCACCAAGGGAAGGTGCGCGGCGCGATCGTCCGCAGCCGGCGCTCGGCGGGCTCGACGCTCTGGTGACAAAAGCGGCGGAACAATCGCCTGGCTGGAAGACCATCAACCTGCGTCTTCCTGCGTCTGACCGCGCACCCGTGGCATTCGCGATCGATCGCGGCGACGGTGGGCAGCCACAGTTGCGGTCCACGCTCTCGCTGGATCGCTCGACAGGAGCGGTTGTCAATTCGGAAACCTTTTCGGATCAAAGCCTCGGCCGGCGATTACGGAGCATTTCGCGCTTCGCTCACACCGGTGAGGTTCTCGGGCTTCCCGGTCAGACGATTGCCGGGTTGGCCACTGCCGGAGCCGTCGTCCTTGTCTGGACCGGCATCGCGCTCGCGCTTCGTCGCTGCCGAGCGTGGATCGCGCGGCGGAAGCGAACCGAAAAGCTCGACCCACGACATCAGGAAACCGCGGCATGAAGAACCGAACCTTTTCGTCCAGCAAGACCTCACGTCTCCGTCCTCGCCGCCGGGGCACCTCGCGCCTGTTCGTGCTGAGCGCCGCTGTCGTCGCGTCAACTGCCGTCGGTGGCAAGGTGATTCACGCGCAACATGCGTCGCGTAACGAACGGCCATCCAACTCCCCTGCGTCGAGCGTGAGCGCTGCCAGCAGCGCGGAGCAGCCGCATCAGGTCCAGCAGTTCGATATCCCTGCCGAAACGATCGGAACAGTCGCCGAAAAATTCACAGCTGCCACCGGAATCCGAATTACCCTCGCCAATGAAATGGTGCGCGACCTGCCGTCACCCGGTGTAACCGGCTTGATGACGCCGGAAGAGGCGCTCGATCAGATGCTCGTTGGCACCGGCGTGGGGTTCAGCTTCACCGCGCGTGAGAGCGTGACGTTCGACATCAGGCGAACTGAGTTCGTCGAAGTCACCGGTCAAGCGGCCGCTGTGGCCTCACCGAAATTCACGCAGGCCCTGCGCGACATACCGCAGACGATCGCGGTGATCCCGAAGGAGATCATGCAGTCGCAGGGCGCCACGAGCCTGCGCGATGTCCTGCGCAATGTTCCCGGCATCACCTTCCAGGCCGGTGAGGGCGGAGGGGGGCTGCCTGGTGACAGCCTCACGCTGCGTGGGTTCAGTGCCGGCAACGACATGTTCGTCGACGGCGTCCGCGATCCCGGCGGCTATTCGCGCGATGCGTTCAATCTCGAGCAGGTCGAAGTCGCGAAGGGCCCATCTTCATCGATCGCGGGCCGTGGCGCGACGGGCGGCGCGATCAACCAGGTGACCAAGTCACCTGGGCTCGAGCGCTCTCATAGCGGATCGCTCGGCATGGGAAATGCCGAGTATCGCCGCGGCACGCTCGACATGAATCATCCGATCGGCGACCCCTCAATCGGCACGGCGCTTCGCTTGAACCTGATGTGGACGGACGCCGGTGTCGCTGGTCGCAACGTTGTCGAAAACAACAGTTGGGGGTTCGCGCCCTCTCTTGCGTTTGGCGTCGGAAAGCCCACGCAGGTCACCCTCAAGTACCAGAGACTGACGCAGGACAACGTGCCGGACTACGGCTTGCCGTGGGGAGCGTCCCCCGGATTCCCAACCGGTGCATTCCAAGCCACGCCAGCGGTGGATCAGAGCAACTTCTACGGCTTGCGCGACTACGACTTCGAGGACATCCGAAGCGATATGGCGACCGCCGAGATCTCGCATCGGTTCAACGGTCCGTTCACGCTGCGCAACATCACCCGCTACAGCGACACCGATCGCGACTCGGCAATCACCTCGCCACGGCCGCCGAACCGGCAGCTGCAGCGCCGGACGATGGGCAATGGGAACGTTGCGAACCAGACCAATCTGACGGCCTCGCTGGGTACGCGCGCGCGGCATGATCTCGTGGCCGGGCTCGAGGTCTCTCGCGAAACGACGTTCAACCAGAACTCGTCGCAGACGACGAATCAGCCGGAAATCGACGTGGCACACCCCAACCCGGGTGAGCTGCCGTTCGGGCCGATGCCGCCGAACACGGGCAACCCGAGCGATACGCGATTGGGTCAGGCGGGTGTGTACGTATTCGACACGGTGACGGTTGGACCGCAGTGGCAATTCACTGGTGGCGCTCGTGTGGATGTCGTCGATGTCGACTACTCCCAGACAGCGCTGGCGACGGGTGATCTCACCCGGATTCGAACGTCGGACTCGATGGTCAGCTGGCGTGGTGGCGTCGTCTACAAGCCGCGGCCTGCCGGCAGCATCTACTTCGGCTACGGCACGTCGTTCAATCCCGCCGTCGATGCAGCGGCCACCGGCGCGGCACTGAGTACGGCCGAGACCGCGGCCAACAACCCGACTCTCGAGCCCGAGGAATCGCGCAACTACGAGGTCGGCACCAAGTGGGATGTGAAGCGGAACCGGTTGTCGGTGACTGGCGCGGTGTTCCGCACCGAGAAGGTCAACGCGCGCACGCGGAACGCCACGAGCGATCCGTTCGTGCTCGCCGGACGGCAGACGGTACAGGGTGTCGAGCTCGGGCTGACCGGCAGTATCACGGAACGATGGACGGCGCTGGCATCGTATGCGTTCATGCACAGCGACATCGCGCGCTCGGCGAACGCTGCCGAGGAAGGCAACAACCTCGCGCTGACGCCGGAGGCTACCTTCAATCTGTGGACGACTTTCAGCCTGCCGTGGGACTTCACCTTCGGCGGTGGCGCGCAGTACATGGACACAGTGTTCCGTAACACCACCAACACCACCTCGGTTCCCAGTTACTGGCTCGTCAACACGATGGCAAGCTACAAGGTGAACGAGGGGCTGACGCTGCGGCTCAACGGACAGAACCTCGCCGACATTGAGTACGTAGATCGCGTCGGTGGCGGGCACTACATCCCAGGGCCGCGCCGGCAATTGATCCTGAACGCGGATTTCAGTTTCTAGGTTTTACATGCTCCTCCAGATTCCAGACGTCTTCACTCCGGAGCAGGTGGCGCAGGCGCGCCAGCTGCTGGCTACGGCTCACTGGGTGGACGGCCGTGTTACCGCCGGCCACCAATCGGCGCGAGCCAAGCACAACCAGCAGCTTCCAGAAGACCATCCAGTCGCCAAGCAAATCGGCGAGATGATCGTCGCCTCGCTGCAGCGCAATCCGCTCTTCATCTCGGCCGCGCTTCCACTCAAGGTTTTCCCGCCGCTGTTCAACTGCTACGAAGGCGGTCAGTCGTTCGGCAACCACGTCGACAACGCTATTCGACAAGTGAAAGCAACCGGGCTGAACGTGCGGACCGATCTCTCGGCCACGCTGTTCCTGGCCGATCCTGACGAGTACGACGGCGGTGAACTGATCATCGAAGATACCTACGGCGTCCACTCGATTAAGCTACCGGCGGGACACATGGTGCTGTATCCCGCATCGAGCCTCCACAACGTCACGCCGGTGACGCGCGGCGCACGCATCGCCTCGTTCTTCTGGATGCAGAGCATGATTCGAGACGATGGGGAGCGGACGCTGCTGTTCGATCTGGATACGGCGATTCAGCGACTGACCGTCGACTTGCCGGATCATCCCGCAGTCGTCCAGTTGACTGCCGTCTATCACAACCTCCTGCGCCGCTGGGCGAACGTCTGACGGACCCTTGAAAAAACTGCTCCTTTCGGGATGCGACAAGCACGCAATAACTCCATTGCTTCACCCGTAAGTCACTGACCCGGGCGTCGTGCCAGGGGTTGCCGCAACTTGCATCGAGCAAGGTGTGGCTGCGATCGGTCTTCTTCCCGCACTCAGTCTTCTCATCGGCGCAACGCTTGGGCTGATCACCAGTGTCACCGCCTGGACATACGCGGCAGCGCTTCCGTTGACGTGCCTTGGCGCGCTCGCGGGCTGGCGGCGCCGGTCACCGCGGACGACGCTCGTGGCGGTGGTGGCCGGGTTCGTGGTGGGCGGCGCGGCCCTGTCGGTGAACGCACGCGAAGGCGCTCTCCACTCGTCGATACGCCAAGTCCTGGATAGGGAGTTCGGAGGCTTTCAGATCGACTCCATCGGCCCGGCCGGTCGGCACGATCCGCTCCCGTCGCGAGTCGTGCTCGTTGAGGACGCCTCGCCACGCGACGGTTTCGTGGCGCTGCGCGCCGGCATCATCGCGGTGAAGCTTCGCGGCGTGTGGCAGCCCGCTGCGGGCGAGATCGCGATCAGCGTCAACGGCACGGCCGAAGATGGTCGAGTGAGCGAGTGGCGAGCCGGCCGGACGATCGAAGCACCGATGACGTTCCGCCGGCCGGCGCGTTACCTGAATGCAGGCGTTCCCGACTTCGAACGCGATCAGGCGCTCGACGGCGTGACGCTTCTGGGCACCGTTAAGAGCGGCTTCCTGATCGATGTGGTGCAGACGGGTGGATACCTCTCCGAGCGGTCGGCTGATGTCCGGGAGCACGTCAGGCGCGCCGTGAAGCGGTGGGTCGAGGTCCACGATCCAGTCTCCGCCGCCATCGCGACGGCTGTCCTGATCGGCGATCGCACCGGGTTGCCCGACGAGACCCGCGAGAGGCTGCAGCAAGCCGGCACCTACCACGTCATCGCGATCTCCGGCGGCAATATCGCCATTCTCGCAACCGCCGCAACGATTGTCTTGATGATTGTCGGCGTCCGCGGAAGGGGAGCGGCCTGTGTCGCCATCGCGGTCCTGTCCGCGTACGGACTGGTTGTCACCGCCGGGCCGTCAGTGTGGCGCGCCACGCTGATGGCGGTGTTGTACTTCGCCGCCCGCGTCCTGGATCAGCGAAGTGGCGGCTGGCAGACCGCGTCAGTCGCCGCCGCGCTGATGATCGTCTTCAGGCCGCTCGACATCCGCGATGGCGGATTCATTCTGACGTTTGGCGCAACACTTGCGCTGCTTGAAGGCGCACGCATCGGTGCCAGGCTGACGCCACGCGCGGGAACGCTGTCGTGGGTTGTTGCATCGGTCTTCGCGTCACTCGCCGTCGAGATCGCGCTGCTTCCGGTGTCGGCCGTGCTCTTCTCGCGTGTCACTGGCGCCGGGCTCGTGCTCAACCTGATAGCTGTCCCCTTGATGGGCGTTGTCCAGATCGCGGCGCTCGTCACCGCGATAGCCAGCAGCGTCCCGGTGATCGCCGGACCGGCCGGCATGATTGCGCATCTCGCCGCCCAGGGACTGATCGGCAGCGCAAACCTGGTCACGCTCGCGCCGTGGTCGACGGCACGTGTGCCCCCGCCGGATGCATTCATTGTTGCCCTCTACTACGCGGCCGTATCGGTGATGTTTCTCTCGCGTCGCGGCGCGTCGCGCGCGATCGCGGCGCTGCTGTGGGTGGCGGCGGCAGCGACAGTCGTGGGCGCGGTCGACTCACGAATCGCGCAGCCAGCCAGCGCGAGCGACACTCTTCGTCTGACGATGTTCGACGTGGGCCAGGGTGAGTCGATTCTGCTCGAGACGCCGAGCGGCGGGAAGATGCTGGTCGATACCGGCGGCGCCCCATTCGGCGGATCGTTCGGTATCGGCGCGCGCGTACTGGCGCCAGCGTTGTGGGCTCGTGGGACTAGGGCGCTCGACACCTTGCTGCTCACGCACGGCGATCCCGATCACATAGGCGGTGCGCTCGACGTGCTCGCCGACTTTGCGCCTCGGCAGTTATGGGTAGGGATCGATGTCCCGAATCATCGCCCGACGGCCGACATCCGCGACGCCGCAGCGCGCCTCGGCATTTCAGTCGACCATCGACGTCGCGGCGACATCGAGGCGCGCGGGATCGCGCGCGTTCGTGTGCTCCATCCTCCACCTCCCGACTGGGAGCGTCGACGCGTCCGCAATGACGATTCAGTTGTGCTCGAAGTCGTCTACCGCGACGTCGCGGTCCTGCTGACTGGCGACATCTCCGCAGAAGTCGAACACGAAATCCTTCCGCGCCTCACTCGCGCGCCAACCAGGATCCTCAAGATCGCGCATCACGGCAGCCGGACATCGTCCTCGTCGGCGCTTCTGTTGGAGTGGCGCCCGCAGTTCGCGCTGATCAGCGCCGGGCGCGGGAATACGTTCGGCCACCCTACGCCGGAGGTGCTGCGGCGCCTCGAAGACATCGGGGCCACGGTGCTGCGCACTGACCTTGATGGGCAGATCACCTTAGAGACAGACGGCCGGCGCGTGGAGTTTGCGACCTTCGAAGGCGCGCGAAAGAGCACGCGGTAGCCACGACGCACACGAGGGATTGGCCACGAAGAGCACGAGCATGCGAGGGACTGGTCACGAAGAGCATGACGCACACGGAGTAGTGGCACGAGTCAAGGCGCGAGGTTAAGCCCGAAGGACGAGGAATCGACACAAGGAGGCCGATATGACGCTGTTGATTGCGAGTGACCTGCCGAATGAAACAGAGGAGGTCATTTCCGAGATCATTTCATGTGCCCTGACGGTCCATAGGGCATTAGGCCCGGGATTTCTGGAGAACATTTACGCGACGGCGCTGTCCATCGAACTGTCGACCAGAGGTGTGGCTTTCGAGCGAGAACGAGCCATCTCGGTTGAGTATCGCGGAACTCCCATTCCAGGGCAGCGGATAGATTTCATCGTCGCCCAGTCGGTCATCATCGAGGTCAAATCTGTGGCCAGGCTCGATCCGATATTTCAGGCCAAACTGATTTCTTATCTGCGAACAACCGGGTTGCGGGCTGGTCTTCTGATTAACTTCAATTCGATGCTTTTGAAGGAGGGGTTGAAGCGTGTCGTGCTCTGACAAGAACACAGAGGTCTTCAAGCAACAGTTTTGCGGCTTCGGACAATGCTTCGTGACGCTGCGTGACTAACCCGTTGTGATCATCCTGATCTTCGTGTCCTTCGTGGCGAAGCTGTTGTGATCCTCGTGGTCTTCTATGTTGCGACCGATCGTCAAGCCCCCTCTGTCACTTTCGTTGTCTGTCCTCGCACGCGGGGTCGGCCGTGAGGCGAGCATGGGCCCGTCCTCGTCTTCTATCCGAGCATGCGCCCGAGGCGCAGCCCCCAGAGACCGTCCAGTCTCAGGCCGAACACGACGGCTGCGGTACCCTCTTCGTGGCGGTCGCTCTTGGCGCACCCCGCACGAACCGTACGCGCAGCACGCGTGCGCGCTGGGCAGCGCGTTCTCGTTACGCCGCGCGCAGCACAGCCCCAGCCGGTACGACGCCGGTGGTGACATACCGCCACAGCACGATGAGCAGTTTGCGCGCTAACGCCACAATCCCGATTTTTCGCGTGCGCTTCCCGTGGCCGAATCGGGCGTGATACCACTGCGCCAGGGCGCTGCTCGGTTGCCAGCGCAACCAGCCCCAGGCCAGTTGCACCATCACCGCTTGTAAGCGCGTATTGCCGGCCCGACTAATGCCGCGGTCGCGACTCGACGCCCCACTCTCATATTTGGTCGGGGCGAAGCCGAGGAGCCCGCCGACTTGCCGCCGATTTCGAAACGACCGCCACACGAGGCCTTCTTCGATCACGATCGCCGCCCCCGTCGCCCCCAGTCCTTTCAGCTGTACCAGGCGGTGGGTCGGACTGGTGGCGGGCGCGGTGGCGGCCGCGTCTCGCTGCGCCGCGGTGAGCCCGGCGATCTGCGCGGCCACTAACGCCAAGCGCGCGTGCGCACGCTCGAGCCGCGCCTGCACCGCCGGTAGCAACGGGGCCCCCGACCAATCCCGCAGCGTCGCCCACCACGCGCCCGTCGCGCGCCGCGGCACCGCACACCCCCACGTCGCCAGCCAACTCCGGATCTGATTTTTCAGCCGCGTCTGTTCCTGCGTCAGGGCGGTCCGCTCCCGACTCTGATGGCGCGCCGCTTCCTCCGCCACGCTCGGCACCCGCACTTCATTCCAGACGCGCGCGTCGCCCGCGCAGACCCGCACCAACATCAGCACCAGCTTCACCGCATCGAGCCGATCCGTCTTGGTCCGGCGCGCGCGCCGCTTCACCTCGATGCTCGAGGAATCCACGACCCGATTCGCGATCCCCCGCGTCACTAAGGCGCGATGAATCCAAAACCCATCGCGCCCCGCTTCATAGCAGCTCACGACCCACGCGGTCGCCGGCAGCCCACACCGCCGCCGCCCATACGCGATCGCCCGATCGACCGCCGCCCATTCCCCACTCCCGACCGTCCGCATCACGGGCGCGATGCCGAACCCCGACGTCATCGCCAGCTTCCAACCCTTCTTGCCCAACTCAAACGCCACATACAACGTCGCCTCGTTTACACTCACCTGAGAGCGGGTCTCTGCGATCATGCGTCTCCTCCTGGCTTCAGAACCTAGAAGGAGCGTACTCGCATCGACCCGCTCATAGTCTCTTCGTGGCCATCTCACTTCGTGGTGACCAGACGATTTGGGAATTGGGAATTGGGAGTTCGTTCTAATCGTGCTGCATCGCTACGACCGGATCGACCTTCAAAGCGCGCCGGGCCGGGACGTAGCACGCCACGCAGGCGATGACGAAGAGGGTCAGCACCAC
>Ga0207688_10000995_pt1 | contig 14450 bp, 13 predicted proteins | sample KBSMiscanthusM4_FD_184296 | JGI IMG/M metagenome (GOLD analysis project Ga0207688, IMG submission 184296) | Miscanthus rhizosphere microbial communities from Kellogg Biological Station, Michigan, USA - M4 (SPAdes) (version 2) | ecosystem: Host-associated > Plants > Roots > Rhizosphere ...
GCGGGCCATCGGCTCCCAGCGCGCGTACGCCTCGGGGGTGGCCGAGCGCTGCACGAGCTGGGCGGCCTCGGTGACCGACAGCGTGGGCCAGTCCGGCTCGGTGCGCAGCTTCGCGTAGAACGCCGTGGCCGCGTACACCGGATCGGTCACCTGGTCCAGCGTGCCCCAGCCCTGGCTCGGGCGCTGCTGGAAGAGACCCGCCGAGTCGCGGTCGCCACCCGGGAGGTTGCGCAGCCCCGACTCCTGCATCGCCGTGGCCAGCGCGACCGTGACCGCGTGGTCGGGCATGCCCATCGCCATGCCGACGCCCGCGATCGTCGCCGCGCTGTCCGCCTGCTCGACGGTGATGGTGCCCGCGCCGTCGCCCAACGCCGTGGTGCACCCGGGACCGGGCCGCAACACCTCCCGCAGCGTGACGATCGCCAGCACGGCGACGAGGGCGAGCACCAGCCCGGTGATAACGATCGTCCGGGTTCGCACGTATTCCATGGTGCCCGGCGTCCTTACCCGAGGGTGACACAACCCTGTCGTCGCGCAGTATCGAGGTGGCCGTCGCGGTGATGATGTATCCCGGCAGATCTCGGCACCATCTTCAACTACCGGGGCGATATCGCGCCCCAGCGGAACGGGAGTTGAGGAAGATGCGACAGAACACCGGACCGGGGGGCTTCCCCCGACAGGAAGACGTCACGGTGTCCTTCAACGGATCCGTCGCCCCCTCCGGCCCCGCCGTGCCCGAGGGCGTGACGGTGTGCCTGCCCAGCGCCGAGCTCGCCCCCGCCCCCGCGGCCGCGGTCACCGGGCTGGTCGCCAAGATCGACGAGTCGCCGGTCTTCGTGGACGACAGCGGCGGCCGCAAGCGCCTCCTGCGCGTCGTGGGTGTGCTGATCGGGCTGCTGTCGATCAGCTTCCTCGCCGTCGTCGGCGTTGCGCTCGCGGTGCCGACCGTGGCCACCTCGGTCGGCCTCGGCGACGTCGTCCCGTTCGTGGTGCCCGGTGCCGCCGCCAAGCCGCCGCCCCCCGCACCGCCCGCGCCGCCCGCCTTCAAGCCGAAGAAGGCCCCGGTGGTGAAGCCGAAGCCCGAGCCCAAGCCCGAGCCCAAGGTCGAGGCGCCCGCGCCGACCGTCGCCCCCACCACCGTGCCCCCCACGCAGGCTCCCGCCACGGAGGCCCCGGCCACCGAGGCGCCCGCGACGGAGGCTCCGGTCACGCAGGACCCCGCTCCCGCTCCCGAGCCCGTCCCGGCTCCCGAGCCTGTCCCGGCTCCCGAGCCCGTCCCGGCCCCCGCGCCTGCCCCCGCCCCGGCTCCCGAGCCTGTCCCGGCCTCGGCCCCCGAGGGTGGCGCGAAGCCCCCGATCGTCGTGGCCAATGCTCCGGTTGCTGACGACGGCGTCGCCGTCCGCAACACTGGTGCCCTCGCCGATCAAGCCGCCCAGAACTGAGGTCCCTAGCCATGAGGATCCTGCCGCGCCCCACCTGGGTGCTCTCAGTGATCGCCTTCCTGGTCTTCGCGACGATCCTCGTGGTCGACGGCACCGTTCGCGGCGGCGTCGGCGTACCGCCGAACAAGCCGGCCGAGAAGCCCTCCGTGCAGCAGGTCCCGTTCGTCGTCACGCACGGCCAGCAGGTCGTGGAGGCCCGCACCCAGCCGGTGCAGACCTTCGCGCTCAAGAAGGCCACGGTCGCCCTCACCTTCGACGGCGGCCCGCAGCCGGAGCGCACGGCCGAACTGCTCGCCGTGCTCCAGCACTTCCGCGTGCCGGCCACGTTCTTCATCGACGGCTCGGTGGCCATCCAGAACCCGGACTCGCTGAGGGCGATCGCGGCCAGCGGCTCGGAGATGGGCATCCGCACCTTCAACACGCTGGAGCTCACCTCCTCCTCGGCCGCCCGGATCCAGCGCGAGACCACGCTCACCCAGCTGACCCTCGCGGGCGCCACCGACCACACCACCTACCTCGCCCGCCCGCCGTTCTCGGGGGCGGTGGCAGGCCTCGACGACGCCAACTGGGCCGTCGTCCAGCAGCTGGCCGCGCAGGGGTTCGTCACGGTGTTCAGCGACGTCAACGCGAACAACTGGGCGGCGCGCAGCACCGACGACATCGTCAAGGACATCATCAAGAAGGACCAGCAGGGCATGATCGTCGGGATCGACGCCAGCCAGGGCGGCACGGCGCAACTCGCGTCGGCGCTCGCGCGGGTGATCCCGGCCCTGCAGAAGGAGGGCTACTCGTTCGACACCGTCACCGGTGCCGCAGGCCTCCCGGCCGCCCCGCAGGTCGCCCGCGAGCGCGACCAGCGGATCGGCCAGGGCATGATCATCGCGGTCACCGTGGCGACGCACGTGGTCGACGCGCTCGGCATCCTCCTGCTCGTCACCGGCGCGCTGGTGATCCTGCGCCTCGCCCTCATGCTGATCTTCGCGATCTGGCACTCGTGGCGGCGCAACCCGAAGCGCTACTCGTGGGGCCCGCGGGTCACCGAGCCGGTCACGGTGATCGTCCCGGCGTACAACGAGGAGGTCTGCATCACCGCCACGATCAACTCGTTGCGGGCGAGCGACCACCCCATCGAGATCCTCGTGGTGGACGACGGCTCCACCGACGACACCGCCTCGATCGTCCGCGCCCTCAACTACTCGAACGTGCGGCTCATCCGCCAGGCCAACGCGGGCAAGCCCGCCGCGCTCAACAACGGCATCCGGCACGCCAAGCACGACATCGTCGTCATGATCGACGGCGACACGGTGTTCGAGCCGAAGACGATCAGCACGCTGGTGCAGCCGTTCGCGCGGCCCTGGGTCGGCGCCGTGTCGGGCAACGCGAAGGTGGCCAACCGCAACAAGATCGTCGGCCGCTGGCAGCACATCGAGTACGTGATCGGCTTCAACATCGACCGCCGCATCCAGGACCTCACCGGCTCCATGACGACGATCCCCGGCGCGGTCGGCGCGTTCCGCCGCAAGGCGCTGCTGCAGGCGGGCGGCGTCAGCGAGGACACCCTCGCCGAGGACACCGACCTCACGATGGCCGTCTGCTCGGCGGGCTGGGAGATCGTGTACGAGGAGCGGGCGCGGGCCTGGACCGAGGCGCCCACCACGCTCCGGCAGCTGTGGCGGCAACGCTACCGCTGGAGCTACGGCACGATGCAGGCGATGTGGAAGCACCGCGGGGCGATCTTCAAGTCCGGTCCCGCGGGTCGGATGGGCCGGGTCGGCCTGCTCAACCTGGCGATCTTCCAGGTGCTGCTGCCCGCGCTCGCCCCCCTGATCGACATCTTCCTGATCTACGGCCTCCTGGCCCTCGACCCGGTCGCGACCATCAAGCTGTGGCTGGCTGTGCTCGCCATCCAGATGTTCGCCGGGCTGCTCGCTTTCATGATGGAGCGGGAGAACCCGCTTCCCCTGTTGTGGATGCCGCTGCAGCAGCTGGCCTACCGCCAGCTGATGTACGGCGTACTGATCAAGTCGCTTGGTACTGCCCTCGCCGGCGCTCGGCTGAAGTGGCAGAAGCTCAAGCGAGTCGGAGACTTCGGCGCCCTCGGCGCCCCTGGAGGTGCACGGTGAAGCGTCTGTCCTGCTTTCTGATCGGTGCGGCCATGATGGCCCTCACCGCCTGCTCGACCACGGTGGCCGGGGAGCCCGCCGCGGCCACCGGAGCGCCCGTGGCGGCCCGGCCCGCGTTCGGGGCCTACCTGGACGTCTCGGTGAAGCGGCCCGACCTGGCCGCGGTGGCCAAGGAGGCCGGGCTCAAGCACGTCAACCTGTCGTTCGCGCTGGCGCTCAACGGGCAGTGCGAGCCCGGGTGGGGCGGCAACGAGACGCTCGACGCCCTCAAGCCCGAGGTCGACGCGTTCCGGGCGGCGGGCGGTTCGGTCTCCGTCGCGACGGGCGGGGCCGTGGGCAACTACCTGGAGAACGCCTGCGCCACCCCGGGTGACCTCGCGGGCGCCTACATGAAGCTGATGGACGCGTACGGCACCAACCTGCTCGACGTCGACATCGAGGCGGGCGTGGACACGACCAAGGTGGTCGAGGCCCTGCGCCAGGTGAACGCGGCGCGCGGCACGGACATCACCTTCACCCTGCCGGTCGACCTCGGGGGCATCCCCGCCGAGCGGCTCGACCTGGTGCAGAAGGCCGCTGCGGCGAACGTGCCCGTCACCGTGAACATCATGGCGATGAACTTCAAGACCGGCGGCAACTGGGGCCAGGCCATGGTCGACTCGGCGCAGGCCACCCTCGACCAGCTGCGCCAGATCTACCCGAACGCGAGCGAGGCCGTGCAGAACCGCTCGCTGTCCATCACGGTGATGATCGGCCGCAACGACGTCGGCGTGATCACCCAGCCGGACGACGCGCAGAAGGTGATCGACTTCGCGAAGTCCCGCGGCGTCGGCAGGCTCGGGTTCTGGGCGCTGGCCCGCGACAACGGCGCCTGCGCCAAGAAGGTCAAGGCTCAGCCGGACTGCAGCGGCATCGCGCAGAAGGACTGGCAGTTCACCCAGCAGTTCGCGAGCTACACCGGCCCGGCGTCCGCGTAATGCGCTTCGACGGCGGCAGGTCCCTCGAGGGGTGGACCTGCCGCCGTCGGCGTGTGCGCACACCCCTGTCGGGGTGACCTCCGGTAGGTCAGACTCCCGGCATGACGGAGCCGCCTGGAGCAGCGATGATGCGCATGATCACGGGCGCGTGGGTGGCCCAGGCGGTGTACATCGCTGCCCAACTCGGGGTGGCGGACCTCCTCGCCGCCGAGGGACCCCGCACTGCGGAGGATCTTGCTGCACGTGTCGACGCTGATGCCGACGCGCTGTACCGGGTGCTACGGGCGCTGGCCGGGGTCGGGGTGTTCAGCGAAGGCGACAACGGGGCTTTCGCGCTGACCCCGCTCGCCGAATGCCTGCGGTCCGACGTACCGCAATCCCAGCGCGCGTTCGCGATCATGATGGGTGAGCGGTGGGTGTGGCGGTCCTGGGGCGAGGCGTTGCACAGCGTCCGCACCGGCGAGCCCGCGTTCGATCACGTCTACGGGATGCCGCTGTTCGACTACTACTCCGAGCACCCCGAGGCGGCGCGGGTGGGCGCGGCAGGCCTCAGCGCGCGGAGCGCCGGGGAGAACGCCGCTGTCCTCGCCGCCTACGACTTCACCGCGGTGGACAGCGTGACCGACGTCGGGGGCGGTGAAGGCAGCCTGCTGCGCACGGTCCTGGGCGCGCACCCGCATCTGCGAGGTGTGCTGTTCGAGATGCCGCACGTGGTGGAAATGGCCAGGACGGCCTTGGCCTCCGCCCCGGAGTTCGAACGGTGCGAGTTCGTGGCGGGGGATTTCTTCGGCGAGCCCCCGCCCGCAGGCCCGCTGTTGCTGCTGAAGAAGGTCATTCACGACTGGCCGACCGAACGCGCTGTGACGATCTTGCGGAATTGCCGTGCGGCGCTTCCCGACGGGGGCCGGTTGCTGCTGGTGGAGAACGTCGTCGTACCCGGCAACGAGCCGTCGTTCGGCAAGTGGCTCGATCTGCTGATGCTGGTCTACGCAGGCGGCCGGGAACGGACGGCCGAGGAATTCGGCGATCTCCTGACCAGGTCGGGATTCCGCATGGAGCGGGTGATTCCCACTACGGCCAACGTGTGCGTCATCGAAGCGCTCGCCGCGTAGTGGGCACTCACCACCCGGCGGCCGCCGGGCGGTGAGCGACGCTGATCAGGGCTGCAGGTCGGTGGCGGCCCGGAACGAGCCGTCGGCGCCCATCTCCATGTGGAACGGCGTCGACTCGTGGTAGTGCGTCACGCGCCACCGGCCGTCGATCCGCCGGAGGCCGATCGTGGTGCGCGTCCACAGCTCGAACGGGTCCGGCGCTCCCGCGGGGGTGGCCCGCAGGGCGGTGAGGCCGTGCACGAACGCGACGTCCTCGCCCGCCGTTACCTCCAGCTCCTTCGGCTCCCGCTCGATCGGGCCGTCGAAGCCCGTCATCCAGGCGCGCACGGCCGCGACGTCGACGCCGCGGTGCTGCAGCGGGGGCGCCAGCGTGTACTGCACGACGTCGGCGGTGTAGTCCGCGAGCATCCGTTCCGGGTCGCGGTCGTGCAGGGCGGCGAGCTGGTCGGCGATGATCGCGCGGATCTCGGCCTCGTCGGTGGTCGGCATGATGGCTCCTTCGTTGTTCGGGTCGGGCAGGTACCCCTCTGTCGAAGCGGACGCGCCGGCTTCGACATGGGTGGTGGAAGGAGGCCGAGATGAAATACTTGATCATGGTGCTGAGCAACCCGGAGTCCGCGGCGGCGTTGCGGAGGCTGTCGGAGGAGCAGGGCCGGGAGTTCGGCAGGCGCCACCGCGCGCTCGGCGAGGCGCTCGCCGAATCGGGCGAGCTCGTCGTCTCGGAGGGCCTCGACGACCAGGCCAACGCCGTGCGCGTCCGGCTGCGCGACGGCGAGACGATGACGACGGACGGGCCCTTCGCCGAGGTCAAGGAGCAGCTCGCGGGCTTCTACCTGGTGGAGTGCGCGAGCCTGGAGCGGGCCGTCGAGCTCGCCGCCCGGGTGCCGGACGCCGCGTTCACCGACGTCGAGGTGCGCCCGGTGCTGGATCTGCGCGGCATGGAGATGTGAACGCGATCGAGCAGCTGCTGCGGACGCTGGCGCCCGCGGTGCTGGGCCCGCTGGTGCGCCGGTACGGCGGCTTCGACACCTGCGAGGACGCCGTGCAGGAGGCGCTGCTCGCGGCCGCCCGGCAGTGGCCCGCCGAGGGGGTGCCGGAGAACCCGCGGGGGTGGCTGGCGACCGTGGCCGCCCGCCGTCGCATCGAGCTCCTGCGCGCCGACACCGCGCGGGCCCGGCGCGAGCAGGCCGCCGCGGCGCTGGAGCCGCCGGACCCCGCGCCCGCGCCCGGCGCCGACGACACCCTCACGCTGCTGATGCTGTGCTGCCACCCCGCGCTGAGCAGGCCGTCGCAGGTGGCGCTCACGCTGCGGGCCGTGGGGGGCCTGCGCACCGCCGAGATCGCCAGGGCCTTCCTCGTGCCCGAGTCCACCATCGGGCAGCGGATCAGCCGGGCCAAGGCGCGGATCAAGGCCGAGGGGGCCCGGTTCCGCGACCCGCCGCCCGAAGACCGGCCCCAGCGGCTGGCCGCCGTGCTCGAGGTGCTCTACCTGATCTTCAACGAGGGGTACACCGCGAGCGAGGGGGACGCGCTGCACCGCGTGGAGCTCACCGCGGAGGCCATCCGGCTCACGCGCCAGCTGCACGACGAGGTGCCGTGGGACGACCCGCAGACGGGCGAGGTCGCCGGGCTCCTCGCGCTGATGCTGCTGACCGACGCCCGCCGCCCGGCGCGGCAGGACGAGGAGGGCAGGCTCGTGCCCCTCGCCGAGCAGGACCGGGCGCGCTGGGACGCCGCGGCCATCGCGGAGGGCACCGCCCTGCTCGCCGCCACGCTCGTCGCGTACCCGATCGGCCGTTACCAGGCGCAGGCCGCGATCGCCGCCGTGCACGCCGAGGCCAGGCGGGCCGAGGACACCGACTGGCCGCAGATCCTCGCCCTGTACGGCGTGCTCTCCGCGCTGGCGCCCGGTCCGGTCGTCACCCTCAACGAGATCGTCGCCATCGCCATGGTCGACGGGCCGCAGGAGGCGCTCGCCCGGCTGGCCGCCGCGGAGCCCGCGCTCGCCGGGTACCACCGGGTCGACGCCGTGCGGGCGCACCTGCTGGAGCAGGCGGGCGACCGCGACGCCGCCCGCGCCTGCTACCGCCGGGCGGCCGAGCTCACCCTGAGCGTGCCGGAGCGGCAGTACCTCCTCGCCCGCGCCGCCCGATGCTGAGTGGCTACTCAGTATTCGCGCGTAGCGTCGGTGAGGAGGGTGCTGGAGAACTCCGCCCGTCGCGCAGTAGGGCCGAGTTCTTCAGCGCGCTCCTCGCTTCGGGGGAAGGACTGCGATGACCCAGGCACCGACCATGCCGCTGCACATGCGGCGCGACCGTTTCGCGCCGGTCGACGAGCTGCGCGAGCTCCGCGAGGGGGAGGGCGTCCGGAGGTTCGAGTCGCCGTTCGGGGCCACCGTGTGGATCGCCACCCGCTACGCCGACGTCCGGGAGGTGCTCGGCGACGCCACCCGGTTCAGCAACCGCATGGCGTTCCGGCCGCCGACCGACCCGCGCAGCGAGGAGGAGCGGGAGAAGGCGCGCGCGGGCCAGCTGCTGGCGTTGGACCCGCCGGAGCACACCCGGCTGCGCCGCCTGCTCAGGCCGGAGTTCACCGTGCGGCGGATGCAGCGGCTGGAGCCGCGCATCGTCGAGATCGTCGACGAGCACCTCGACGCGATGGCGGCGGCGGGCAGCCCGGCCGACCTCGTGCCGACGTTCGCGCTACCGATCCCGTCGCTCGTGATCTGCGAGCTGCTCGGGGTGCCCTACGCCGACCGGGCGGAGTTCCAGGACCGCACGGCCCGGCAGCTGGACCTCTCGATCTCGCTCGAGGAGCGGATGGAGCTGGGCCGCGCGGGGCGGACCTACATGGAGTCGTTGGTCGCGCGGGCGAAGCGCGAGCCGGGCGAGGACATGCTCGGCATGCTGGTGCGCGAGCACGCGGACGAGATCACCGACGACGAGCTGGTGGGCATCGGCAACCTCCTGCTCATCGCGGGCCACGAGACCACGTCCAACATGCTGGGGCTCGGCACGCTCGCGCTGCTGCGACACCCCGAGCAGCTCGCGATCGTGCGCGACGACCCGGCGGCCGCCGCGCCCGCCGTGGAGGAGCTGCTGCGCTGGCTCACGATCGTGCACTCCGGCGTGGTCCGCACCGCCACCGCGGACGTCGAGCTCGCGGGCCACACCATCCCGGCGGGCGACCTCGTGGTCTGCTCGCTGCCCACGGCCAACCGCGACCCGGAGCTGATCCGCGACCCGGAGACGCTGGACGTCACCCGCGGCGCCGCGGGCCACGTCGCGTTCGGCCACGGCGTGCACCACTGCCTCGGCGCGCCGCTCGCCCGCATGGAGATGCGCATCGCGTTCCCCGCGCTCCTGCGGCGGTTCCCGGGGCTCGCGCTGGACGTGCCGTTCGAGGAGGTGCCCTTCCGGGCGTTCCACTTCATCTACGGCTTGCAGGCGCTTCCGGTGCGGTGGTGAGCGGGGTGCGCCAGATGTCGGTGATCGGGTTCCGGTCGGCGCTCGCGCCGAGCGGGCTGAGCCCGTACATGTCCTCGATGGTCCGCAGCAGCGAGTAGTGGTCGATGCGGTCGGGGTAACGGCCGGGCGTCACCATCGGTCCCGCGAGGACCGTGGCGATCGGGTTGCCCGGGGTGCGGGTCTCGGACTCGTCGAAGGTCAGCACGAGCAGGCTGTTGTGGGTGCCTGCCCACGCGAGGTAGCTGCCGAGGGTCGCCTTCGCCCACGCGTCACCGGCCGATACCGGGCAGTCGTGCATGTCGTGGCACAGGTCGGGCGTGAGGAACGCGACCGTCGGCAGCCCGTCCCACGCGGTGCCCACGGTCGACGCGGGCAGGTTGGTGGTGGCGCCGGGCAGGTCGGTGAAGTTCACCCACGGGCTGTGCTTGCGCGCGTAGCGGCCCTCCGTGCACACCGTCGAGCCCGCCTGCGGGAGGCCTTCGGAGTAGCCCGCGAACGTGCGTCCCGACGCGAGGAGCGCGGAGCCGAGGTTGGGCGCGGTGAGGCGGTGGTCGCAGCCGTTGTCGGTGACGCCCTGGGTGCTCCCGGAGAACAGCGCCAGGTAGTTGGGCTGGCTCGGGTGGGTCTCGGCGTGCGCGTCGGCGAAGTTCGCCCCGGCCCGGGCGAGCCCGGTGAGGTAGGGCGCCGCGGCGTTGCCGATGATCTCGCCGGGGTCCTTGTTCTCCATGACGACGACCAGCACGTGATCGGGCCGGGGGAGCGGGACGGGTGCGGCCGACGCGCTCGGGGTGGCGGCCAGCAAAGTGGTCATCGTGAGCGCGACGAGGCTGGCGAGGCGACGGGCGGGCATGGCGAGCAGTGTGGCGAACACCGGCCCGACCGGGCGGCCGCACGCGCGCGGCGGTCAACCCTTCGAGTGGCGGAACGCGATCTTCCGCGGGCCGTCGCGCGGTAGGTTGTGCTCCGCACCACACCCCGATGACGTGAGGACACCGCCATGAGCCAGTACGACCTTTCGGGCCGGTGCGCCCTCGTCACCGGCGGCGCCCGCGGGCTCGGCGCGGGCATGGCGCGCGCCCTCACCGACGCCGGTGCCCGCGTGATGATCGCCGACGTGCTCAAGGACGCGGGCGAGCAGACCGCGGCGGAGCTGGCGGGCGGCGGGTTCGTCGAGCTGGACGTCACCAGCGACGCGGGCTGGGAGAGCGCGGTCGCGCACGCGGTCGGCGAGCTCGGCGGGCTCGACATCCTCGTCAACAACGCGGGCATCGAGGTCACCCAGCTCATCGTCGACACCGACCCGGAGCAGGTCCGCGCGATGCTCGAGGTCAACGTCCTCGGCACCATGCTCGGCCTCAAGCACGGCCTGCGCGCCATGCGCCCGGGCGGCGCCGCGGGCGGCGGCGGCACGATCATCAACATCGCGTCGGTGGCGGCGACCATCGCGTTCCCGGCGATCGCGGGCTACTCGGCCACCAAGTCGGCGGTCGACCGGCTCACCCGCGTGGCGGCGATGGAGTCCGGCAAGCTCGGCTACGGCGTGCGCGTCAACTGCGTGTACCCCGGCCTGGTGGCCACGGACATGGGCGTGAAGCTCGCGGTCGAGACGTCCGGGCTCGGGCTGTTCGAGAGCCCCGACGCCGCGGTCGCCGCGGTCGTCGGGCTCACGCCGTCGGGGCGGCTCGGCGAGGTGTCGGACATGGCCGACGCGGTCGTCTTCCTCGCCTCCGACGCCTCGCGCTTCGTCAACGGCGTCGGCCTGCCGGTCGACGGCGGGATGGGGATGTGAGCCTGACGGCGTACCTGGACAAGGGCGCATCGCTCGGCCGCGACGCCCCCTGCCTCACGCTCGACGGGAAGTCCCTGTCCTACGGCGAGGTGCAGGACCTGTCCCACGCCGTCGCCAGGGCGCTGGCCCGCTCCGGGGTGCGGGCGGGCGACAAGGTCGCGATCCTGTCCGGCAACGACGCCTACGCGTTCGCCTGCGTGTTCGGCATCGCCCGTCGCGGCGCCGTGTGGTGCCCGATCAACCCCCGCAACACGGCCGCGGAGAACCGCGAGCTGCTGGCGTTGTTCGACTGCGTCGCGCTGATCTACGCCCCGGCCTACGCCGAGGTCGTCGACGGCCTCGACCTGCCGACGGTGGTCTGCCTCGACGACCTGGACGCCTGGCTCGGCGACGGGTCGGACTTCGCCGACGAGCCGCCCGACGACACGGTGATGATCGTCGGGACGGGCGGCACGACCGGTCGCCCCAAGGGCGTGCAGCTCACCGACCGCAACATCGAGACGATGACCGCGCTCACGCTGATGGGCTACCCGTTCGCGCACCGGCCGGTCTACCTCGCCATGGCGCCACTGACGCACGCCGCCGGGGTGCTCTGCTTCCCGGTGATGGCGATGGGCGGCGAGGTCGTGATCATGGCCAAGCCGGACCTCACCGCGTTCCTCGCGCTCGTGGAGCGCCACCGGGTCACGCACACGTTCCTGCCGCCCACGCTGATCTACATGCTGCTCGCGCACGAGCGGCTCGCCGCGACGGACCTCTCGTCGCTGCAGTGCTTCTGGTACGGCGCGGCCCCGATGTCGCCGTCGCGGCTCGAACAGGCGCTCACCGCCATCGGGCCGGTCATGGCCCAGCTGTTCGGCCAGTCCGAGGCGCCGATGATGATCTCGATGCTGCCGCCCGCCGAGCACTTCCGGCCGGACGGGAGCATCGCGACGGAGCGGCTGGCCTCGGCGGGCCGCCCGGCGCCGCTGGTGACCCTCGGGATCCTGGCGTCCGACGGCACCCTGCTGCCGTCGGGGGAGCGGGGCGAGATCGCCGTGCGCAGCTCGCTGGTCATGGCCGGGTACTACAAGAACCCGGAGGCCACCGCCGAGGCGTCGCAGCACGGCTGGCACCACACCGGCGACATCGGCTACGTCGACGAGGACGGGTACCTCTTCATCGTCGACCGCGCCAAGGACATGATCATCACCGGCGGGTTCAACGTGTACTCGGCGGAGGTGGAGCAGGCGCTGCTGGCGCACCCGGCCGTGCGCGACTGCGGCGTCGTCGGGCTGCCCGACGAGAAGTGGGGCGAGCGGGTGGTCGCCGTGGTCCAGCCGCAGGAGGGTGCGGACGTCACGGAGGCGGAGCTCATCGCCTACGCCAAGGAGCGGATCGGCAGCGTCAAGGCACCCAAGCAGGTGCACGTGTGGCCGGACCTGCCGCGCTCGACCGTGGGGAAGGTGCTGAAGGCGGAGATCCGCGAGCAGCTGCGCTCCTAGCTGCGCACCAGCCGCGCGATGGCCTCGGACGCCTCGCGCACCTTCTCGTCGGCCTCGGGCCCGCCCGCGGCCGCCGCCTGCCGGACGCAGGTGGACAGGTGCTCGTCCAGGAGTTCGAGGGAGAACGCCTGCAGCGCCTTGGTGGCCGCCGACACCTGCGTGAGGATGTCGATGCAGTACTTGTCCTCTTCGACCATCCGTTGCAGGCCGCGGACCTGGCCCTCGATGCGGCGCAGCCGCTTGAGGTACGCGTCCTTCTCCCCTGAGTAGCTCGCCACGCCCCCAACGGTACGGCAGCGCGGCAGGGGCAGCGGAATCTCGAGCCGGGGTTTACCCTCGTTAACGCGCATGCTCGGGGTGCCCTCCGACAAGCGCGCCGGCGGTCGTCGTGCGGACGACCCCTCCCCTACGACGACCGCCGGCTTATCCGGCGTTCGCATCATCCATCCCGAACGGTTCGGACCGGATCGCGAATTCAGACGAGGAAGCGGTAGGCGGTCGTGCCGGGCGCCACGAGCTGGATGCGCAGCGGGCTCGCGTCCATGCGCTTCCACAGCGGCTCGTAGGCGTCGCGCTCGCTGATCTCGATGCCGACGAGCGCCGCGCCGGTCTCGCGGTTGTCGCGCTTGACGTACTCGAACAGCACGATGTCGTCGTCGGGGCCGAGCACCTCGTCGAGGAAGCGCCGCAGCGCGCCCGGCTCCTGGGGGAACTCCACGAGGAAGTAGTGCTTCAGCCCCCGGTGCACGAGCGAGCGCTCCACCACCTCGGCGTAGCGGCTCACGTCGTTGTTGCCGCCCGAGAGCAGGCAGACGACGTCGGTGTCGGGGTCGAGGTCGAGGTCGTCGAGCGCGGCGGTGGCCAGCGCGCCCGCGGGCTCGGCGATGATGCCGTCGGTCTGGTAGAGGTCGAGCATCTCGGTGCACACCCGGCCCTCGTCAACCGTGCGCAGCTGCACGCCCGCGTCCCGCACCAGCGGGAAGGTGGTCTCGCCCACCCGGCGCACGGCGGCGCCGTCGACGAACGTGTCGAGCTCGGTGAGCGCCACCGGCTCGCCCGCCGCCACCGCCGCCGCCATGGCCGCGGCGCCCGTGGGCTCCACGCCGACCACCCGGACGCCGGGGTGCGCGGTGCGCAGCCAGGTCGCGACGCCCGCGGCCAACCCGCCGCCGCCGATCGGCACCACGACGACGTCGGGCGCCCGGCCCAGCTGCTCGACGATCTCAACCCCGACCGTGCCCTGGCCCGCGATCGTGCGGAGGTCGTCGAACGCGGGCACGACCGTGGCGCCCGTGTACTCGGCGTGCTGCGCGGCGGCCGCGGCGGCGTCGTCGTACGTGTCGCCCTCGACGACCAGCTCCACCCGCTCGCCGCCCAACGCGCGGATCCGCTCGCGCTTCTGGCGGGGCGTGGTGGCGGGCACGTAGACCCGGCCGCGCACGCCGAGCCTGCGGCACGCGTAGGCCATGCCCTGGCCGTGGTTGCCCGCGCTGGCGCACACGGCACCCGCCGACCGCTCGGCGACGTCGAGGCCCGAGATCAGGTTGTAGGCGCCGCGGAGCTTGTAGGAGCGGCCGATCTGGAGGTCTTCGCGCTTGAGCCAGATCCGCGCGCCGGTGGCGTCCGACAGCCGTTCGCAGGGCTGCAGCGGGGTGGTGACGGCGACGCCCGCGAGCCGCGCCGCGGCGCCCTCGACGAGTGCGGACAGGTACATGCCCCCGATGATCCCCGCTGCGGTCCGGGGGCGGGCGGCGGGGTCAGTGGACGTGCTGCTGCCAATCGGCGGGTACCCGCCCGGCAGGCCCGGGCACCGGCTGGTCGAGCGGGCGGTGGGTCGGCGCGGCCAGCTCGGGCCCGCTGAACCCCGTGCCCTGCTCGTAGTCCCAGAACCAGTCCTCGCCGGGCTCGAAGCTCTGCACCACCGGGTGGCCGGACGCGCTCGCGTGCGCGGTGGCGTGCTGGGCGGGGGAGGAGTCGCAGCAGCCGACGTGGCCGCACTGCGCGCACCGCCGGAGGTGCACCCACCAGCCGCCCGCCTCGTCACATTCCACACACC
>Ga0207688_10000997_pt1 | contig 14431 bp, 8 predicted proteins | sample KBSMiscanthusM4_FD_184296 | JGI IMG/M metagenome (GOLD analysis project Ga0207688, IMG submission 184296) | Miscanthus rhizosphere microbial communities from Kellogg Biological Station, Michigan, USA - M4 (SPAdes) (version 2) | ecosystem: Host-associated > Plants > Roots > Rhizosphere ...
ATAGGCATTGCCGATACCGGCGACGAAGGCCTGGTTCCGGAGCAGGTTCTTGAGCTCACCCGGATGCTTGCGGATCCGCTCTCGCCAGACGTCCAGAGTCAGTGCTTCGTCATCCGCCTCTGGTCCCATCTCCTCTGACCCCATGCCTGGCACCGGACGGTCCATCCCGGCGGGTAGCAGGTAGACCTTGCCCATCTGCGTCGGGTCGCGGTAGCGGACTTCCGGTCGGGCATCGTCGGTCGGGAGCCACGCGGCCCCGACCGTCCAGCGGGCGGGCTTGAACCCCGGTGTCGGGCCGCGTTCGCCGAAGCCGAGCACGACCGCAGTCTTGGTCGGCAGCTTCGCTCCGGGTGACGCCAGCTGGAATCGGCCCGTGAGCATCGGGTTGACCACGACGCGATCGCGATCGAGGTCGATCTCGAGGAACTTGCCCTTCCGACGGATCGCCGTGACACGCTGGCCGACGAGCGCGTCGAGCTCCGCTGGGGTGCCTCTGACGGCCAACGGACCGGGCGCGTTCGCGGCAGTGATCGGGCGTCCGCGAAGGGCCGCGTCGAACGCTTCGGCGACGACGGTAAGGTCCGGAAGTTCGGGCACGGCTGCCGATCGTAGCCGATTGTTGCTCGTAGAACCCCTGTGCTAGACTCTCCCGGCCCCGAGAGGCGACAGCTGAAGAGCGGTATCAGGCCACAGCGAGCGCGAAGGAGCGGACCGCGGAGTCGATCACCACGGACCACACCCGAACGGATCCTCGGACCCGGCCTGAGCAGCGCTCAGGCCGTTCGTGATTCTTGGTGCGAATCCCACGACAGGAGAGACCCTTACATTGACCGAAGAGCAGCAGGGCGGCACCACGCCGACCACCGACGCCGCAGCGACGGTGGACAACGAGGCGTCTGACCGACCCGCAGGGGCGATCGCGGTCGCCGACGAGCCGAGCGAGACACCGGCCGCGGAGAGCGAGACCCCCACCGAGGCGAGTGCGAATGGCGCGGCCTCTACCGATACCCGCGAAGCGCCAGCCGCTGAGGCGTCCGCCCCTGCCGTCTCCGAGAGCGACGACGCAGCCGCGACAGCCGCGCCGGCTGATGCCGCTGAGGCCGAGACCGAGGCTGCACCCGACGCGGACTCGCCAGCCGAGTCGCCCGCCGTGGCGGAAACCGCTGCTGAGCCGGAGGCCGACGAGGCCGATGCCGCTGAGGCCCCTGCTGACGAAGCGCCCGTTGCCGAGGCGCCAGCTGTTGCTGAGGCGCCAGCTGCTGCCGAGCCGGAAGCCGACGAGGCGCCGCCGGAGCCGCCCGCTCCGCCGCGTGATCTCGGCCCCGAGCCGACCACGATGGAGGAGCTGCTCGCGGAGCAGGAATCCGATATCAAGAGCTTCAAGCACGGTGACGTCGTCGAAGGCACCGTCGTCCGGATCGACAAGGACGAGATCCTCGTCGACATCGGTGCGAAGAGCGAGGGCGTCGTCAGCAATCGCGAGCTCTTCGGCCGCCATGGCGGTGAGGGCCAGGCGCCCCTGACCATCGGTGACACGGTCCTCGTATATGTGCTGCAGCCCGAGTCGCCCGAGGGGCACGCGGTGCTGTCGCTGCGTCGTGCCGGACTCGAGCGCAAGTGGCGCGCGATGCAGGAGCAATTCGAGGCGGGCGTCATCATCGAGGCGCCGGTCATCGACCACAACAAGGGCGGCCTGATCGTCGATTGCGGCATCCGCGGCTTCGTGCCGATCAGCCAGATCGTCGACTTCCCACGCCGGCCCCAGAACGATCAGCCGCGTGACGCGGCGCAGGAGATCGCGGAGAAGCTCCAGCCGTTCGTCGGCCGAAAGCTTCGCCTCAAGATCCTCGAGGTCAACCGCAAGGCCAACCGCCTGATCCTGTCCGAGAAGGTCGCCCTCTACGAGGAGCGCCGCGAGAAGCGGGACGAGCTGTTCAGCAGTCTGCAGGTCGGTCAGAAGGTCAGCGGCACCGTCCGCTCGATCGCGCCGTTCGGCGTGTTCATCGATCTCGGTGGCATCGATGGTCTCGTCCACAAGAGCGAGCTCTCGTGGAACAAGGTCAACAACCCCGAGGCCGGCTACAAGGTCGGCGACGAGGTCGAGGCCGAGGTCATCGATATCAACCATGAGCGCGGCCGGATCAGCCTCTCGATCCGCCGGCTGCAGCCCGACCCGTGGCACTCGACGGTGGCCGACTTCAAGGTCGGCGACATCATCGACGGCACCGTCACGAAGCTCGTCAACTTCGGCGCGTTCGTGCGCGTGCGCGATGGGCTCGAGGGCCTGATCCACATCAGCGAGCTGTCCCATCAGCGCGTCGCGCATCCGGGCGACGTCGTCCATGAGGGCCAGCAGCTCAAGCTCAAGATCATCTCGCTCGATTCCGAGCGGCACCGCCTGGGCCTCAGCCTCAAGCAGGCAGAGGAACCGCCCGCCCGCCCGGCGGTGGAGCCGGGCCAGGGTCCGGCGGCCGGTGGTCGCCCCGAGCGGCGCGGTGGGCGCCAGGAACGCGGCTACTCGATGAGCGACGCGGTCCAGGAGCCCGAGGGTGGCATCGACGACACGCTGGCATCCGCATTCGCGCAGGTGCGTCAGCAGCTTGCCGAGGCCGAGGGTGCCGGGGCCCCCGAAGGGTCCGACGCCGAGCCCGAGTCGGCAGCCGTCACCGAAGCCGAGCCGGTGACGGCCGAGGTCGAGGCAGAGCCCGAGACGGCGGCGACAGCCGAGGTCGACGAGGCACCGACGGCAGAAGCCGACGAGACCGGCACCGCTGGAGCGGCGTCGCCCGAGTCCGAGGCAGAGGCCGAGGCCCCGGTCGCGACCGCCGAACCGGCGGAAGCGCCCGCTGACGCAGCAGAGCCGGCAGCGACGGACGAGGACGGCGAGGTCGCCGAAGCGGCGGCCGAGCCGATCGCGACGGACGATGTCGCGACCGAAGCCGACGAGGCGTCACCTGCCGAAGCCGAGACGACTAACGACGAGCAGCCAGTCGCGGAGGCCGACGCCGAAGCTGAAGCCGCCGACGACGCGACTGTGGCGGAGGGCGAGACCAAGGCGTAAGCCGCCCGTCTTGTCCTCGCGACGAAACGATCGACCCGCCGGAACCCGGCGGGTCGTTTGCATAGCTTCACCATTTCTCACGGGATAGAACGGCATCCATTCGGATGTCGACCCACGAATCCATCTACGACGACCGGTACTCATGGCACCGGTAAGCTGGCGCGAACGTCGTGCTAGCATGGGTTCCAGGTCGGTACCTGGAGGGGCCGGCAAAGGGAACAGGCGTTCGACTGAATGGACCGCTTCGACAAATTCACGGACCGCGCGCGCAAGGTGCTGACGCTTGCCCAGGACGAGGCGCAGCGGTTCAACCACAACTACATCGGCACGGAGCATCTGCTCCTGGGCCTCGTCCGCGAGGGCGAGGGCGTGGCCGCCCGCGTGCTCGAGAACATGAACGTCGAGCTGCCGAAGGTCCGCACGGCCGTCGAGTTCATCATCGGCCGTGGCGATCGACCCGTCGTCGGTGAGGTCGGGCTAACGCCGCGCGCCAAGCGCGTCATCGAGCTCGCCATCGACGAGGCGCGTCGCCTCGGCCACAACTACATCGGCACGGAGCACCTGCTCCTCGGTCTGGTGCGCGAAGGCGAGGGCATCGCCGCCGGCGTCCTGGAGTCGCTCGGGGTCAACCTCGACAAGGTCCGCCACGAGGTCATCCGGGTCCTGTCCCAGAGCTCGTCAGCCGGGCCGAGCGCCCAGGAGACGAAGCGCGCCAGCAAGACCCCGACCGTCGACCAGCTCGGCATCAACCTCACCGAGGCGGCCCGCGCCGGAAAGCTCGATCCCGTGATCGGGCGCGAGAAGGAGATCGAGCGGGTCATCCAGATCCTCGGTCGCAAGACGAAGAACAACCCTGCCCTGATCGGTGAGCCCGGTGTCGGCAAGACGGCCATCGCCGAGGGGCTCGCCCATCGGATCATCGCGGGCGACGTCCCCGACATCCTGCTGAACAAGCGGGTGCTGACGCTCGATATCGGCTCGCTGGTCGCCGGCACGAAGTACCGCGGCGAGTTCGAGGAGCGTCTCAAGAAGATCATCGAGGAGCTCCGGAACACCAACGACGCCGTGCTGTTCATCGACGAGTTGCACACGCTCGTCGGGGCCGGCGCCGCCGAAGGCGCGATCGACGCGGCGAACATCCTCAAGCCGCCGCTGTCCCGTGGCGAGCTCCAGTGCATCGGCGCCACGACGCTGGATGAGTACCGCAAGTACATCGAGCGGGACGCTGCTCTCGAGCGCCGCTTCCAGCCGGTCATGGTCGAAGAGCCGACCATGGAGCAGACCGTCGACATCCTGCTGGGCATCCGCGAGCGCTACGAGCAGCACCACAAGGTGACGATCACCGACGAGGCCGTGCGTGCAGCTGCCGACCTGTCGATCCGCTACATCACCGACCGCCACCTTCCCGACAAGGCGATCGACCTGATCGATGAGGCCGCGTCACGTGTCCGCCTCCGCCACGCGTCGGCTCCGCCTGCCCTCCGCGAGGCCCAGCGCGAGCTCGATCGCATCACCAAGGAGAAGGACGCGGCGATCAACAACCAGGAATACGAGGAGGCCGCGACGCTGCGCGAGGCCGAGGCGACCGCGAAAGAGACGGTCGACATGCTCCGCGGGGAGTGGCAGTCGACGATGTCCGGCGATCAGCCGACGGTCGGGGACGAGGAGATCGCCCAGGTCGTTGCGATGTGGACCGGCATCCCGGTCACCCGCATCGCGGAGGAAGAGTCCGAGCGGCTACTCCACATGGAGGACGCGCTCCACAACCGGGTCATCGGCCAGCAGGAAGCCATCGACATCATCTCGAAGGCCGTCCGCCGCGCCCGTGCCGGTCTCAAGGATCCGAAGCGGCCCATCGGCTCGTTCATCTTCCTCGGCCCCACGGGGGTCGGGAAGACCGAGCTCGCGAAGGCGCTCGCCGAATTCATGTTCGGCAGCGAGGACGCGCTCATCAAGATCGACATGAGCGAGTTCATGGAGCGCCACAACGTGAGCCGCCTCGTCGGCGCACCCCCAGGCTATGTCGGCTTCGACGAGGGTGGCCAGCTCACCGAGGCCGTCCGGCGCAAGAACTACGCGGTCGTGCTGCTCGACGAGGTCGAGAAGGCCCACCCGGAGGTGTTCAACATCCTTCTCCAGATCCTGGAGGACGGGCATCTGTCGGACGCGAAGGGTCGCCGGGTCGACTTCCGCAACTGCATCATCATCATGACCTCGAACCTCGGGGCCAAGCAGCTCCAGACCAACTCCAGTCTCGGCTTCCGACCGCAGGGCACCGACGAAGCGTCACGTGCCGAGAGCTCGTATGAGCTCATGAAGGAGAAGGTGGCCGCCGAGCTCAAGAACAGCTTCCGACCCGAGTTCCTCAACCGGATCGATGCGACGGTCGTCTTCCGATCGCTGACCATCGACGAGATGGCACAGATCGTCGACCTGATGCTGGCCCGGGTGCGCGACCAGCTGCGTGCGCAGCAGATGTCGCTCGAGGTCACCCAGGAGGCCAAGGAGCACATCATCAAGCTGGGCTACGACGTCGCCTACGGCGCTCGACCCCTGCGCCGCGTCATCCAGAACATGATCGAGGACGTCCTCGCGGAGCACCTCCTGCTGGGCCGCTACGAACCGGGCACGACGATCATCGTCGACAAGGACCCGGAGGCCGGTCTGGACATCCACGCCGCCGAGTCCCGAACGCCGGTCGAGGCGCACTGACCTCCCGTGGCCAAGGCCACGAGTCGATACGTCTGTCAGCGTTGCGGCGAAGTCTTCCTCCGCTGGGAAGGGCAGTGCCGCGCGTGCGGCGACTGGAACAGCCTGGTAGAGACCGTCGTGCGCGTGAAGAGCGCAGCGACCGCTGATGGCCGCCCGCGTTCGGTAGCCGGCGCCGACCCGATCCCGCTCCGCGACATCGGAGAGGCATCGCTCCCGCGCCAGCCGACGTCGATCGGCGAGCTCGACCGGGTCCTTGGCGGCGGCATCGTCCCTGGATCGCTGATCCTGATCGGCGGTGAGCCGGGGATCGGCAAGTCGACGCTCCTCCTCCAGGCCGCGGCCGGCGTCGGTGGTTCGGTCATCTACGCGACCGGCGAGGAATCCGCGTCGCAGGTCCGCCTCCGCGCCGAGCGCCTCGGCCTGCTCGATGCTCCCGCCGGCTCGGAAATCGAGGTCCTGGCGGAGCGCGATGTCGGTCGGATCGTCGAGGTGGCGCGGACCGGGCGCCCGACGCTCCTCGTCGTCGATTCCATCCAGACCGCGACCATCGACGAGCTGGACGGCGCCGCCGGCAGTGTCGGCCAGGTCCGCGAATCGACCGTGCGATTCATGGAGTTCGCCAAGGGCGAGGGGATCGCGGTCGTGCTCGTGGGGCATGTGACCAAGGAGGGCTCGATCGCCGGCCCGAAGACGATGGAGCATCTGGTCGACGCGGTCGTCACGCTCGAAGGGGAGCGGTTCGCCGCGCTACGGCTGGTCCGCTCGACGAAGAACCGGTTCGGCTCGACTGATGAGGTCGGCGTCTTCGAGATGGCAGGAGACGGTCTTCGTGAGGTCTCCGACCCGGCTCGCGCGTTCCTTGCGGACCATGCCGAGGCGGCGCCCGGGAGCGTCGTCGCCCCGACGATGGAAGGGAGCCGGCCACTTCTCGTCGAGGTCCAGGCGCTGGTGTCCGCTGCCGGCTATGGCACGCCGGCACGCAAGGCCAGTGGCATCGATCCCAACCGCCTCGGTCTCCTCGTGGCGGTCCTTGGTCGGCGGGCCGGGATCGGCCTCTCGGGACACGACGTCTACACGAACCTTGCGGGCGGGCTCGCCGTGGCCGAGCCCGGTCTCGATCTGCCGGTCGCCCTTGCCCTCGCTTCGTCGCTGCGCGATCGCCCCGTGGTCGCGGGCGCCGTTGCCATCGGCGAGGTCGGGTTGCTCGGTGAGCTGCGCTCGGTCGCGGGACTCGAACGTCGATTGCGCGAGGCGGCGCGCCTCGGTTTCACGACCGCGATCGTTCCTCGGCCGGGACGGGGAGGCCGTCCCGTCGATGTCCCGGGTCTTGATATCGTGGAGGCAGCGACGCTCCGGGACGCGATCGGGATGGGCCTCGGGGACGGGTCTCGCGCTCGTGGCGATGCCGTTCCCGCGATGCTAGGCTGACGAGCCGTCCGGACGACCCTCCACGTGGACGACCGGGAACATCCACCGAGGTCGGCTGTTTGATCCGCTATATCCGTCTCCTGGGTGCTGCGCTCGGCGGCCTCGTCGGGCTGGTGCTCGCCACAACGGGCGGCGGCCTGTTCAAGGACGCCGGTTACGCCGGCTTCCTGCTGGCCGCGTGGGTCGTGGCCTGGGTCGTCGTCGGGTTCGCGATCTTGCCGTACCTGACACTCGTGCCGGCCCAATGGCTGATCTCGCGCGTCGAGGACTTGTCGACGGCCGAGTTCGTCACCGCCGTCATCGGCCTGACGCTCGGTCTGTTGATGGGACTCCTGCTCGGCGTCCCGCTCGCGAACCTGCCGCCACCGTGGGGTGACGTGCTGCCCCTTGGCGTGTCGCTCTTCCTCGGTCTCGGGATGCTCGGGCTGACGGTCGCCAAACGGCGCGACTTGATCGTCGCGGCGCAGGCGGTCGGGTTCCTGCAACGAGGCGATGAGGCACGGAGCGAGGCTCGCAGCGGCGACCCTCGGATCGTCGTCGACACATCCGCGATCATCGACGGGCGGATCGCCGAGATCGTCGAATCCGGGTTCATCTACGGCACCCTCGTCGTGCCGCGTTTCGTGCTCGACGAGCTGCAGCACATCGCGGACAGCTCGGACACACTTCGCCGGAACCGCGGGCGGCGCGGCCTCGAGATCCTCAATCGGATGCAGAAGGAGCCCGGCACACCCGTCGAGATCGTCGAGGACGCGGTCCCGTCCGAGTCCGAGGTGGACGCCAAGCTCGTGGCGCTCGCGCGCGCGCGCAGCGGCGTCATCCTGACCAACGATTTCAACCTGAACCGCGTCGCCGAGCTGCAGGGTGTCCGCGTGATGAACATCAACTCGCTCGCGAACGCCGTGAAGCCGGCCGTGCTCCCCGGCGAGGAGCTGCGGGTCCGCGTCATCCAGGAAGGCAAGGAGGCCGGGCAGGGCGTCGGCTTCCTCGATGACGGGACGATGATCGTCGTCGAGGGTGGCGCCCGGCACATCGACAAGGACCTCGACGTGTCGGTGACACGCGTCCTGCAGACGGTCGCCGGCCGGATGATCTTCGCGCAGCCGCGGCTCGATTCGTCAGGCTGATGGCTCTGTCACCCGGCCGCCCCGCCGACGCGATCGTCGTCGCCGCCGGAGCGTCGACGCGGATGGCGGGGACCGACAAGCTGCTGGCGCCGATCGGCGATCGGCCGCTGCTCGCGCATGCGGTCCTTGCGCTCACCGCCAGCCCGGCCATCGAGTCGATCGTCGTCGTGACGACGGACGAACGTCGCGACGCCTTGCTCGCGGGTGGCTGGCTTCCTGAGCGGACCACGTTCGTACAGGGCGGGGCTCGGCGCCAGGACTCGGTCCGAGCAGGCTTCGAGGCCCTCGAGCGTGCGATGCCTGATGAAGCCGGCGAGCGCGTCGTCCTGGTCCATGACGGCGCCAGGCCTGCAGCCTCCGCTGCCCTCGTCGAGGCGGTGATCGCGGCGACGGAACGGCACGGAGCGGCGATCCCGGCACTGCCCGTGGGCGAGACGCTGAAGCGGGTAGTGGATGACCGGATCCACGCGACCATCGACCGGTCCGACCTCGTCGCGGCGCAGACGCCACAGGGCGTCCGACGAGCGCTCCTGCGCGACGCACTGGCCTCGACCGACGCGCGAGACCGGACGTGGACCGACGAGGCCGCCCTGCTCGAGGCTTGTAGAATCGCCGTCCATGTCGTGCCCGGCGATCCCGCCAACCTCAAGGTGACGGTCCCAGCCGACCTCGACCGAGCTGCCTCCCTCCTCGTCGGGGGCCCGCTCGCTCGCACCGGGATCGGCCACGACGTCCATCCCTTCGGTCCGGGCGAGCCCCTCCGACTCGGCGGGATCGACATCCCTGGCGCGCCCCGGCTCCACGGTCATTCGGATGGCGACGTCGCGCTCCATGCCGTCGCCGACGCGCTCCTCGGCGCTGCCTCATTGGGCGACCTCGGGCGGTTGTTCCCGGCCGGACCAGAGACACCGCGCGGCATCGACAGTGGGACGCTGCTCGACACGGTGGTGCGCCGCCTCGCCGAAGCCGGCTGGCGACCGGCCTCGGTCGATCTCACGATCGTCGCTGCACGGCCGCGACTCGCCGGGCACCTCGACGCGATGGCCGCGGCGATCAGCAGCGCAGTCCAGCTCCCTGTGGGTGCCGTGGGCGTCAAGGCGTCGACCGGCAACCTGGAAGGAGCCGAGGGCGGCGGCCGCGCCATCTCGGCGCTTGCGATCGCGACGATCGAGCCGGTCCGATGAGCGACGTCCGTCTGCTCGATACGCTGACTGGGGAGACGCGCCCGCTCGTCCCGTTGGACGGGGAGACCGTCCGTATCTATTCCTGTGGCCCCACCGTCTACGGCCCGGCGCACATCGGCAACTTCCGCTCGTTCTTGTTCGCGGATCTACTCGTGCGCTACCTGCGCTGGCGCGGCTTCCAGGTCCGTTGGGTGATGAACATCACCGACATCGACGACAAGATCATCAAGGGTGCCAACGCGGCCGGAGAGTCGACGCGCGACCTCGCCGATCGCTACCTTGCCCGGTTCCTCGAGGATGCCGAGACACTCCGCATGACACGGCCCGACGTATTGCCACGCGCCACCGAGCACATCGAGCCGATCGTGAGCCTCATCGAGACACTGATGGAGCGCGGGCACGCCTACCGGACCGAGGACGGATCGATCTTCTTCCGGATCGCCTCGTGGCCTTCGTACGGTCGACTGGCGCGCCTCGATCCCGATCAGATGCGGGTCGGCGAGCGGGTCGAGGCTGACGAGTACGCCAAGGACGACGTGCGCGACTTCGCCTTGTGGAAGGGCGCGAAGCCGGGCGAGCCGTCGTGGATGACGTCGATCGGGGAGGGTCGCCCAGGCTGGCACATCGAGTGCTCCGCGATGAGCATGGAGCAGTTGGGGCCGTCATTCGATATCCACACCGGTGGGGTCGACCTGATCTTCCCGCACCACGAGGACGAGATCGCGCAGAGCGAGGCCGCGACCGGACAGCAGTTCGTCCAGACGTGGCTGCACTGCGCTCACCTTCGCTCGAGCGGTTCGAAGATGGCGAAGTCCACCGGCAACATCGCGCGTGTGGAGGACATACTCGGATCCGGCGAGTCGCCCAGGGCGCTTCGATACTCGTTGCTGGCCGTCCACTACCGAACGGGACTCGACTACTCGGACGAGTCGCTAGCCGCCGCGGCCGCCGCCCTGGCACGTCTCGACACGCTCGTGCTCGCCCTCGAGTCGTACCGCGAGGACGGCTCGGGCGACCCGGCGCTCGAAGGCGCGCTCACCGCCGCGCGAGCCGCGTTCACCGGCGCCCTCGACGACGATCTCAACATCTCGGCGGCGCTCGCGGCTGTCTTCGACCTCGTGCGAGATCTCAACCGGCGCATCGAAACGCGATCGCTCTCGACCGACGACGCGAGACGTGCGCTCGATGCGCTGCGCGACTTCGATCGGGTCCTTGGTGTGCTCGAGGATGCAGCGGAGGACGGACTCGACTCGGAGCTGCAGGCACTTCTCGATGAGCGTGCTGCGGCGCGCGCCGCGCGTGATTGGGCGGCATCGGACCGACTGCGCGACGAGCTTGCCGATCGCGGTGTCGCGGTCGAGGACACCCGTGACGGCCAGCGCTGGCGTCGGATCGCGTTGACGACCCGTGGCTGACCGGCCGCCCGACGACCGGAAGCCTGGCAGCGGGAAGGGGCGCGGGGGGCAGCCGCGCCGTGAGACTCCAGGAAGGACAGGCCCGAACCGTCCCCCGGGTGGGGGCGGCCGTCCGACTGGTGCCGGCCGTCCGACTGGTGGCGGCAGGCCACCGGGTGGCCGCCCACCGAGCGGCAGGCCTCCGGGACCGCGGCCTCCCTATGACCGGCCTCGATATGACCAGGCGCGCGACGATCGGCCGCACGACGATCGGCCCCGCGACGAGCGGGGACCGTATCCGCGCGGCGAGCGCGGCTATCACAGCGAACCCAGCGAACGGCCGTGGCGCCCACCTCGTCCGTACGACCAGGCCGGATCGCCCCGTGGCGAAAGGCCGCCGCGCCCGTACGGCCGCCCACCTCGTCCGTACGACCAGGCTGGATCGCCACGTGGCGAAAGGCCGCCGCGCCCGTACGGCCGCCCACCCGGCCCTCCGCGCGGTGATCGCCCTGGAGGCCCGCGACCGCCGTACACCGGCGATCGATACCCGGATCGGAACGCGTATCCGGAACGAGGTCGCTACCCACAGCGACGCCCGCCGTATGCGGGTGATCGCTATCCGGACCGCCGGCCGCCCGGCTACGGTCAGCCGCCGCCGCGACCGCCGGCGCTCCCGCCACCCGATGCGCTCGAGCCCGACGAGGAGCTCGTCGCCGGTCGTCGCCCGGTCGAAGAGGCGTTCGTGGCGCGCCGTCCCGCTCGGCGTCTGCTTGTCGTGCCGAATCGCCGTGCCGCCCTCGAGAAGATCGTCCTCCACGCGACGAACCTGCGCATCCCGATCGTCGAGGTCGAGGGCGGCTCGCTCACCGCGCTGGCCGGGTTCGATGGCCACCAGGGAATCGCGCTCGTCGTCGAGCCGCGTCAGTTTGCCAGCCTCGCGGACATCCTCGCCCGCGCGAAGGAACGCGGCGAACCGCCGTTCATCCTTGTGCTCGACTCGCTCGAGGACCCGCACAACGTCGGCTCGCTCCTCCGCAGCGCGGAAGGGGCCGGTGTCCACGGGGTCATCTTCCCGACCCATCGCCAGGCGCCGCTGAGCGCGTCCGCAGTGAAGGCGTCAGCCGGTGCGGTCGAACATCTGCTGCTGCACCCGGCCGACGATCTGCCGGCGACGCTGACCGACCTCCATGGGCATGGCGTCCGCATCGTCGGTGCCGACGGCGAGGCGCCACTGACCGCGCGGCAGACCGACCTTCGCGGGCCGCTGGCGCTCGTCGTCGGCAGCGAGGGGCAAGGACTCGGATCGGCGGTTCGCCGACGGGCGGACGCATTTATGCGCATCCCGATGAAGGGTGCCGTCGGTTCGCTGAACGCGGCGGTCGCCGGATCGATCCTTCTCTTCGAGGCGCTCGCACAGCGTGATCCGAGCGGGGCCGTCACCACGACAGCCGGCCAGGACCTTGCCGCCGAGGCGCCGACATCGGAGGGCGTCTCAAGCCCTGAACCTGAAGGTGAGCCGGGGTCGGCCGCAAGCCCGGAACCCGAACCGAAAGCGAAGGCGAAGCGACCACCCCGCCGGACGACGAACGTGGCCCCCGTCGCCGGTGCGTCGGAAAAGCCCGACGAAGATCTCCTACCGGCCGATGCGGCGCCCGAGTCCAAGGCCAAACCGAAGCCGACGCCCAAACCGAAGCCGACGCCCAAACCGAAGCCGACGCCCAAACCGAAGGCGAAGCCCAAGCCGAAGGCAGGTTCCCGCTCGAAGGCTTCGACCTGAGCCTCGCCTTCGCGGGCTAGTCCTGCTCCTCGGCCTCCTCGGCCACCCCCTCGCCGTCGACGTACCCATGCTCCCAGTCATGGATGGCGCTGAGGAGCTCGGCCTTCTCGTCCCTCGAGGCGAAGGAGTTCCGCGCCGCGCGCCGCTGGAGTTCAGCGAGCCCGCGCCGTGACAAGCCGGCGAGGTCCACGACATGCCGTAGCTCGTCGATGAGCGTCGTGTGGAAGAACGGCGGATCGTCGGCGGAGATCGAGAAATCGATGTTGTGGTGCCAGAACTCGGCGACCGGATGCGCCTCGAGTGAGGGGAACAGCCCGATTCCCACGTTCGATGACGGGCAGACGACGAGCGGCACCTGCTGACGGGCGAGCCGATCGAGCAGCGAGCGGTCGTGGATGGCGGCGACGCCGTGGGCGATGCGATCGGCCTCGAGGATGTCGAGCGTGTCGACGACGCTCGACGGCGGTCCCATCTCGCCCGCATGGACCTCGAACCCGAGCCCGAGCCGTCGAGCTGCCTGACGGAACGGCAAGAACGCGCGGATGGGCCAGGTTCCCTCGATGCCCGTCAGCTCGAGTCCGACGATGGGCGCGTCGGCCTCCTCGACGAGCCGGACGGTCGCCTCGGCCTCTTCAGGCCCGAGGTCGCGGATGGCGTCGATGACGAGGGCGATCCGGGTCTCTGGCCCGGCGGCGGCGAGACCGCGGCGAAGCGCGGCCCACATCTCACGTGGCTCCATCCCGTTCCGAACGCAGATCATCGCCGTGAAGATCGCCTCCGAATAGAGGACGTTCTGTGCCGCCTGGCCTCGGGCGAACTCGGCGGCGACGTACTCCAGGTCGTCGGGCGTGCGGACGAATGCGTTCGCCTTGAGGTACGCGGCGAGGAAGCCCTCGAAGTCCGGATACGTCCCCGGGTATCGGCCGTCGACCAGCCCGAGCTCGGTCGTCGGATCGGCGCCATGCCGCGCAGCGAGCGTGCTCGCCGTGGCCTCGGTGATCGACCCGTTCAGGTGGACGTGCAGCTCGACCTTGGGGACGGTCGCGAGGTCGTGCTCGGTCGCGCGGACATCCATCACGGTCCTCCGTTCGCGAGCGGGATAGGCGAGTCGTGATGGTACGGTCCGCGCGCACCACTGATGTGACCGCCGCGCCAAAGGGCGTCGCGCTTGACCCGTCGAGCGCCCGAGCCCTATCATCCTTCGGCGCCGAACGGGTCATTCTGCGGTATGGCCCTGCCCGTCGCGCCGACGTAGCTCAATTGGTAGAGCAGCGGTTTTGTAAACCGCCGGTTCCGGGTTCGAGTCCCGTCGTCGGCTCCACCGTACGTCCATCGGTCGCCGGATCCACCACGAGGCCGCAGTCCTCGATCCGGTTGCCGCGCCGTCATATGGGTAGGTTGAGCAGGTGGTGAGCTCCGCTGACTGTAGATCAGCCGTCTTCGACTGTGGGGGTTCGATTCCCTCCCTGCCCACCATCAACATCGAATAGCGATAGACCCGATCGGCACCGGGCCCACATAGCTCAGTCGGTAGAGCACTTCCTTGGTAAGGAAGAGGTCATCGGTTCAAGTCCGATTGTGGGCTCCATCGCCCGATCTCGAGCCCCGCGGCATCGTCCGCACATCATCTAAGGAGTGGATTGGTCCTGTGGCCAAGAAGAAGTTCGAGCGCACCAAGCCGCACGTCAATATCGGCACGATCGGCCACATCGACCATGGCAAGACCAGCCTGACCGCGGCCATCACCA
>Ga0207688_10000998_pt1 | contig 14427 bp, 15 predicted proteins | sample KBSMiscanthusM4_FD_184296 | JGI IMG/M metagenome (GOLD analysis project Ga0207688, IMG submission 184296) | Miscanthus rhizosphere microbial communities from Kellogg Biological Station, Michigan, USA - M4 (SPAdes) (version 2) | ecosystem: Host-associated > Plants > Roots > Rhizosphere ...
ATCTTGGGCGGAGCGGGCAACCTTGAAAAATTTGTGCGTGTAGCCGCCGGAGCCGGTATCGGTCGGCGCGGTGAGCACGTCCTTGGTCTTTGGATCGTGCAACGCGTCATAGAGCAGGGCGACCGAGGCAACCGAATTGCGGAACGCCGGGTGCTTCGTCACATCGGCGACGCGCTCGCCGTAGATGTAGACTTCGCGCCCGTCCCGCAGGGACTCGACGAACTCAGCCCCGGTGAACGGGCGTTTCTTGCCTTCGACAATCGCTTCGGGAGACTGCGACATGGTGCGATCCGAAATCCTGTGGGTGGAGAAGTGGTCGCCCTCGCGAGCGGCAGCCGACAAGGCCGGTGGTAGAACGTAGCCTGGAACTGTCGGCGTCGTATCGCCAGGAATAGGTGGGCTGTTTTGTGGCAGTGAATGTAGAACCCGGCCCAAGGCCGGCATTCCATAGCAGCCGCACCCGTTGCCCGACAATCCGGCTTTCCCCGGCACGCTGCAACCGCTGCTCTTTCATTGCAGCTTGGTCGCGTGCGGCTCCGGAAGAGCGTCGGCATCCCGGCGTTGCCGGGAGAGGCTTGCAATGAGTACGGCCACAACGCCGGTCAGAAAGACTCCGTCGAAAGTGCCGGCGCCTCCGATGGAGGCGATCGGCGCACCCAGTCCTTGCAACTTATCGAGATTGAGGAGATCAGCGCCGATGAGCGTGCCGAGGCTTCCGCCGATGTAGGCCAGCGGCGCCGCATACGCGCGCGACAGCAGCAGCGCCACGAAAGCGGCGCTCAGGGCGGGAACGAGCACCGGCAGCGCGATGCCGATGCCCGGCACCGGATCGGCCAACTGGTGGCACACCGCGGTGACGCAGGCGACGGCAACGAGGCCCACGCCCCACAATCGGTTCTTGGCAAGCAGATAGATGGACATCAAGCCAGGGATCAACGCCCCGCCGACATTGATCGCGATCACCGTCCCCGGCCAATCGACGACGACAGGTACCACGTAGTGCATTCCGAAATAGATGACATCGCGACCCGACATCAACTGCTCCGCGGGCAACGCGGCGATGGGAATATTGATGTAGCTTCCGATCAGGGAGCCAAACAGCAGCACCAGGGCAGGGCGCGCGCCGACACCGAGACGTATGTAGGCGTAGCGCAGGATCCCGAGTTGGATCAGGACAACCACGACCACGAGCACACCGACGAGAAGCGAAAAGAACGCCGGGGCGAGCGGCAGGTAGTGGAACTGGCTGGAGGACATGCATGTCACCAAATCACAGCCAGGCAAGCTATGACGGACGCACCGCAGCGGCTTGCGCGGAATTGCGACCACTTCCGGCGGCTTGCGCCAATCTCAAGTGGACAGAGGCCTGGCCAGGTCGGGCGATCGCAGACGCAACGCGGAAAACGAACTCCGTGTCAGACGCCGCCCGGCGTCACGTAGCAGAAGACCTGGCCATTACTGCCGATGAAGATGATACCGTGCCCGGTGGGGTTGCCTTCGTCCCATTTCAGTTTCTGGTTGGGGACGGGAATTCGCGTCCCTTCCGGGATGATACCCTTGCCGTTGGTGCTGATGGCCACGTATTCGTCACCGCTAACCTCGAAGCTGTCGGCTTCAAAGGCATCGGCTTCGCCGCAACACGACATGTGCGGGTTGTCCGGCTGCATCAGCTTTTGAAACCATTCACGCAGGTAGCGGGCTGATTGCCCCACTGTCCGTTGTCGCGTGCCAGCGCCGGCAGCGATACCAGCATGAAGAGGATGGCGATGCGGAGCATGCCGCCTACCACCATTGGGTTGCGATGCCAGGTCCCGTTACGCTCTCATGACGCTCTCATGGCCGCGCGGTCTCCGCTGGCAATGACTGCGGCGATGACGCGATCTTCCTCGAAATCTTCCGGACCCTCGATCGACAGCAGATGTGCGAGCTCCGTTCGCGCCCGATTGACCCGGCTCTTGATCGTGCCCGTCGGACATCCGCAGATCTTCGCCGCCTCGTCATACGAAAGCCCGGAGGCGCCGATCATGATGAGTACTTCGCGCTGCTTGGGCTCGAGTTTGTCGAGGGCCTCCCAGAGTTCATGGTATTCCGCGTGTGCGACTTGGTCCGGCTTGGAAGCAACGCTGTCGGCATGATCTTCGATGTCTTCGAATGGGCGGCGCCGCCGGCGGCATTCGGAGAAGAAGTGGTTCTTCATGATCGTGCACAGCCATGCCAGCATGTTCGTGCCGGGCGTGAACGACATTATGTTTGCGCATGCGCGGACGAGCGTGTCCTGAACGAGATCGTCGGCGTGGTCGCCGTTCCGGCAAAGCGAAATGGCGAAAGCGCGAAGACGGGGCATTGCCGCCAGCATGGCTTTTCCGACGGTCGGCTCCAACGTTCTGACTGGTTTGCCGCCTGGACGGTGAGGAGAAGTCGAAACAGTGCTCGACTCGCGATCAGAGAGGACTGAAATTGTTTGCATCGACCGGCTCGATTCAGTTTGCCATGCGACCCCTGCACCTTCTTTGTTAAATGTTGTGCACAAGCGCGGCTTGCCGGTTTTTGCGGGAATTGTTGTCCAATTGCACAAATAGCCGCGACGGCCTAAGGGACGGCATGTGACGCCCGCCCACGCCCTGGCGGCGGATGTGCAGGGAATATCGTCACTGCAACGCTTGAAATTGCGTGAGGCATGGTACAGCTCTGGGGAGGTTGAGAGCCCCATTTGCCCCAAGCGCCGATTGCCCAGGAGGAGATTCGATGGCCTTTGACAAATCGCGACGGACAAGGGACCCGCTGCAAGTGGCCGAGGCGGCGTTCAAGGCCGCGACGACAAAGCCTCCAGAAGAACCTGCGCCGAAGCGTCCCTCGATCCCGAACGCCAAAGAGCTGGTCTCTTTGCGCATAGACCGGGACGTGCTCGATCACTTCCAGGACGAGGGCCCGGGCTGGCAAGACAGGATCAATGAAGCGCTCAGAAAGGCTGCCGGGAAGTAATCCCACTGTCGGTCATCGTGCGTGACCGGTCGACGCCGACGCGCACCACTCGGCCGCGCACGTTTCAGAGGCGCAGCCGGCGCTGCATTCAGGCAGCGAGATCTGTCGACGTCCGGCGCTGGCCAGCCCCGACGTCCACAAGCGCAGCAACCAGCGCCTCCATGTGCTGTTCGGAATGGTACGGGGTGGGCGTGATCCGCAGCCGTTCCTGCCCGCGCGGGACGGTCGGGTAGTTGATCGGCTGGACGTAGATGCTGTGTTCGCTCAGCAATAGCTCGCTGATGCGACGACACAGATGTGCGTCGCCGATGATCAACGGAAGGATATGGCTCGGGGTATCAGCCAGCGGCAGGTCCGCTTTCTGCAGCATGGCTTTCAGCCGCGCGACATTGTTCTGCTGGCGGGTTCGTTGCTCCGGGTGCGCCTTGAGGTGCCGCACCGCCGCCAGCGCGCCGGCTGCGAGGTGCGGGCAGAGCGACGTGGTGAAGATGAAACTGTCGGAGAAGCTGCGGATCACGTCCATCACCAGGGCAGGGCCGGCAACGTAACCGCCCATCACGCCGAAGGCCTTGGCGAGAGTCCCCTCGACGAGCGTGACACGATCGGCAGCCCCCTGCTGCTCGGCCATGCCAGCGCCCCGGGCGCCATAAAGGCCGACGGCATGGACCTCGTCGAGATAGGTGATGGCGCCGTGCTTCTCGGCGACATCGCAGATGGCGGCGATCGGAGCAATATCGCCGTCCATGCTGTAGACGCTCTCGAACGCCACGATCTTGGGACGGTCCGGCGCGGTGGAGTTCAGCAACTCATCGAGATGGGCGGCATCGTTATGTCGGAAGATAAAGCGCTCGGCGCCCGACCGGCGGATGCCTTCGATCATCGAATTGTGGTTGAGCGCGTCCGAGAAGATCGCGCAGTCGGGCATGAGCTTGCCCAATGTGCCGAGTGCGGCGAGGTTGGAGATCCATCCCGATGTGAAGATCAGCGCGGCGTCCTTGCCGTGAAGGTCGGCGAGTTCGGCTTCGAGCTCGACATGTTGCCGGTTGGTCCCGGAGATGTTGCGCGTGCCTCCCGTTCCGGCACCCGACAGATCGATGGCGCGATGCATGGCGGCCAGCACATCCGGATGCTGGCCCATGCCGAGGTAGTCATTGCTGCACCAGACGGTAACGCGACGGCTCCGACCATCGGGAGCGTGCCACAAGGCCGTGGGAAACTCCCCGGCGAGCCGCTCGAGCTCGATGAAGGTCCGATAGCGGCCATCCAGCTTCATTGCGCTGATGAGGCTTTCGAACTTGGCGACATGGTCCATACGTCCATCTCCGGAGCACGCGTGAACATCCCGATGGCCTGGCACGCTAGGCGAACAGGCTCGGAGCCGCTCGTCGGCGCTTGCTGTCGTTGATCTGCGGTTGCGGTCGATTTCAACCTGCGCTGACGGGTGTAGGGCGTCGATCCATACATTCGGTAGCGGATGTGATTGATGTATGGATATATACTGATATCGTATGCATACGCTTTTGCAAGGCGATCGGGAGAAATGGTCATGTCCAATCCCCAGCCCGTGCAGCTTGCCACGTCCCATCCCAGCATCCGCCCGTCGTGGCCACAGCGGGCAACGCCACCGGAAGCGTCGTCGTTGCTCGCGGCGCGCCGCTTCTCCTCAGATGCGAGTGCGTGCGAAAAACAAGCGGATTGCGGGAGCGTCCGCCAGTCATACGGTGGTGCTACCGCCGATGCGATTCATCCGGTGGTCGAGATTTCTCCGCCCGATATCGTCAGTCGCCGCGCCATCACCTGGCACGGCATGACGGCCGAAACCGTCAAAACCACGAACCAGGTCAACGTTGAATATTGCTTTCGCGCACCCATGCATCTGCTCGTGGCGTACGAGGAGGGCGAGCGGCGCAGCGGAGAGACTTTCGTCGAGGGCGCGCCGCGATCCAATCTGCGCAATTTCGCGCGCAAGCTCACATTCGTGCCGGCCGGCCACGAATATCGCGAATGGCACGAGCCGCTTACGCGCAGCCGCCGCACGCATTTCTACTTCGATCCCGTGAAGCTCGATTCGGCACTAAGGATCGCGGACATATCCTTTGCCCCGCGGCTGTTCTTCGAGGATGCAACGCTATGGGACACGGCTCTCAAGCTGAAGAGCTTGGTCGACAGCGCCGCGTCGGAAGATCGGCTCTATTTCGACGCTCTTGGCGTCGTGCTTGTGCATGAACTCGTCCGTCTCGACGGCGGGATGTCCTCCATCCCGCCCCAGCTCCGGGGCGGGCTCGCCGCGTGGCAGGAACGGGTCGTCGCTGCCTACATCGAGAAACATCTTGCGGAGCGGATACCGCTCGACACGCTTGCGGAGCTCGTCCGCCTGAGCCGGTACTATTTCTGCCGTGCCTTCAAGCAATCGTTCGGAATGCCACCGCATCGGTACCAGACCAGCCGCCGCATGGAGTACGCCAAGCTGCTGCTGGCGAAGCGCGCGGTCTCGGTGACGGAGATTGGCATAATGTTGGGTTTCAGCAGCACCAGCTCGTTTACTGCCGCATTCCGCAGGGAGACTGGCACAACGCCCACCGACTACCGCCGGAATATCGGTTAGGTGCGGCAAGGAAGGACCGCCGGGGCAGGGCGATGGATGAGAGAGCTGCACAAGCCCCGCGCGGTACCGGGGCTTGTGCATAACGAACGATCAATCCGGCCGTCCCGAGTTGTATTCGCGCAGAAGCTGGTCTCGGATGAACGGATCCGGATCGGCGCCGATCACGCGTCCGCCGTCGATCACATCGCCGGGCTTCACCTTGACGCGCGGACCGCTGATCCCTTCCTCGCCCGTCGCCTGAGTATCGATCGCGGTGCCGCGATCTTGCTGGCCGTAGGTGGCGTCGGGTGCCCTTCGGTTCGACTCGGCATAGGCGCCTGTGGCACCGATGAGCACTGTCAGCGCTGCCGAGGTCATCAGCGTAATGAGCTTGTTCATGTCGCCTCTCCATTTGTTGGACGAGCATCCAATAACAGCTTGGTGCCGAAATACTTTCCTGACCTTGCCGCGGATCGAGGCGAATTGCGCTGATCCTCAGTCGATCGCTGCCAGCGCAGGTATGATCGTTTCGCACGCAGGCATGCAGCCGGTCGCGAGGGCCCTGCGCGTAGTCTGCAGTCAAGATCGATTGGAATCGTTCATGCGAGCAAGGGCATCACCCTTGCGGCTCAATGATAGCCTTCGCCTTCGCGCAGTTTTCCGCCGAAGATCCAGTACACGAAGATCATGTAGCCGAGGATGATCGGCAGCATCACCAGCGTGCCCATCAGCATGAAGATGTGGGTCGCGGGCGCCGCCGCCGTCTGCCAAATGGTCAGCGACGGCGGCACGAGGTAGGGGAAATTCGAGATCAGAAGTCCGAGATAGCCCAGCAGGAACAGCGCGATGGTGGCGAGGAAGGGAAGGACTTCATGTCCGGTCTCGAGCCAGCGCCATGCCGCGAATGCGACGAGCAAGGTCGCGGCCGGCACCCACCAGAAGAACAGGATATTCGGCAGTGAGAACCATCTCACCGCGATGCGCTCGAAAGCGAACGGCGTCCAGATGCTTACGATTGCCATGAAGCCCAGCACCACGAGCAGCAGCAGTTTGGCCTCGATTCTTGCACGAGTGGCGACGCTGCCCTCGGTCTTCATGATCAACCAGGTGGCGCCCAGCAGAGCGTAGCCAGCCACCAGTGCCAGGCCGCACAGAATGGCAAACGGGGTGGCCCAATCGAAGGCGCTGCCGGCAAACGCGCCGTTCTCCACTTTGATGCCCTGGATCAAGCCGCCGAGGATCAATCCCTGACAGAAGGCTGCGAGCGTCGAGCCTGCAACGAAGGCGAAGCTCCAGTGACGCTTGCTGGTCACCCCGATCCAACGGAACTCGAAGGCGACTCCGCGAAATATCAGGGCCAGCAACATGAAAATGACCGGCAGATAGAGTGCCGGGAGAATGATCGAGTACGCCAGCGGAAAGGCGACCATCATGCCGGCGCCCCCGAGCACGAGCCAGGTCTCGTTGCCGTCCCAGAACGGAGCGACGGAATTCATCATCTGGTCGCGCTCGTGATCGGTCTCCGCGAATGGAAATAGGATCCCGATGCCGAGATCGAAGCCGTCGAGGATCACGTACATCGCGACGGCGAGACCGATGATTGCGGCCCAGATGACCGGTAGATACGATTCCATGGTGCAGCCTCACACGACGTGTTCGCTCGGAACTCTTCGTTCGGTCTCGACGAGAATTTTGTGTCCGCCTGGCGCGGAAGATGGCGTCGGCGCTCCGCCGCTGCGGCGGGGCTCAAGCGTGGGGTCTTGTGGTCCGCGTGCGATCAATCGGTTGATGTAGTAGAGACCGATTGCGAACACCACGCCGTAGACCAGCACGAATAATACGAGAGTCGTGGCCACGGTATTGGCCGCGAGCGGCGAGGCCGCTTCGGCGGTTCTCAGCACTCCGTAGGCCACCCAGGGCTGCCGTCCGGTTTCGGTGACGATCCAGCCCGAGATCACCGCGACAAAGCCCATCCACCAGGCATGCTGCGCCGGCCAGAGATACCAACGCGCCTCGAACAAACGGCTGCGCCACCACAACAATACGCCGGTCAGCCCGGCCAGGATCATGATCATGCCGATGCCGACCATGGCGCGGAATGCGAAGAACGGCGGCGCGACCGGCGGGCGGTCGCGCGGCGGCACGCTCTTCAGACCGGGAAACAGTCCATCCCAGCTGTGAGTGAGGAGAAGCGAAGCGCCATGCGGGATCGTCACTGCAAAACGGTTCGACTCCGTCGCCTCGTCGGGCCACGCGAACAGCACGAGCTCGCCCGGGGCGTCACCATCCCAGTGCGCCTCGATCGCCGCGATCTTCAGCGGCTGGTGCGCGAGAGTGTTGAGGCCGTGCTGGTCGCCGATGAAGAGCTGCAGCGGGGCGACGATGGCAGCGAAGCCGACGGCCATGCGCACCATGGTGCGGCCGTGCTCAAGATGTCTGCCGGCGAGGACGTAACGCGCCCCGACGGCAAGCACCACGAACGACACCGTCAGGTACGCCGCCGTCACCATATGCGCGAGGCGGTATGGAAAGCTTGGATTGAACACGACGGCGAGCCAATCGACCGGGTAGGCGATACCGTCGCGCATCTCATATCCGGCCGGCGTCTGCATCCAGCTGTTGGCCGACAAGATCCAGAATGCCGAAAGCGCCGTGCCGATCGCGACGGCGATGGCCGAGAGCGTATGCAGCCACGGCGGCACCCGGTTCCAACCGAACAGCATGACCCCGAGAAATGTCGCCTCGAGGAAGAAGGCAACCAGGACCTCGTAGCCGATCATCGGCCCGATGACGTTGCCGACCACGACCGAGAACCGGCTCCAATTGGTGCCGAACTGGTAAGACAGGACAACTCCCGATACCACGCCCAAGGCAAACGAGACGGCGAAGATCTTGGTCCAGAACTGGGCCAGGAGCCGATAGCGCTCCCTTCCCGTGCGCATCCACATGACGCACAGCGTGGCGATATACGCCGATAGTCCGATGGTGAAGGTCGGAAAGATGATGTGGAAGATGATGGTGAAGGCAAATTGCAGCCGCGCAACGAAGACGGGATCGAGTTCCATGACATCAATCCTCGAACGAGGTTATCCGGCCGGCGACTTATTCGGCCGGGGTGGCCGCCGTCAGCCCGGACCTGCCTTTCGCCATTTGCTCTTCAAGCCATAGATCGTGATGTTCCTTAGCCCAGTTGAAATCGACTTCGCCGGTCCCCATCGCCTCGAACGCGCCCTCCATTCCGAGGGTGCCGATATAGATGTGACCGAGGATCAGCGCGACGAACAGGACCGCGACGATGCTGTGCACGACCTGCGCGATCTGCATTCCGGCGATGTTGGTGACGTAGAATGGGAACAGCAGCAGAAGGCCGGAGAGCGAAACCGCGGCACCGGCGCCGAGGACGCCCCAGAACACCATCTTCTCTCCGGCATTGAACCGGCGCGCCGGCGCGTGTTTCGATGCGATGAATCCGCCGCCCTGCCTGAGCCATTCAATATCGACTTTGTCGGGGATGTTGTCTTTTAGCCAAAGTATCGGAATCAGTATGATGCCGACCATGAACGGAAAGCTCGTGAAGTTGTGCGCGTATTTGGCGGCTTGCGAGAACGCGCTGAAGGCGTCCGGGCCGATCAATGGCAGCAGCAGCAGCTTGCCGAAGGTGATGTTGAGGCCCGAAATGCCGAGCACGATGAACGAGACCGCGGTGAGCCAGTGCACGAACCGCTCGAAGGAGCTGAAACGCAGGACCTTGCGTCCCGAGCGTCCCTCGGAGATGCGGATTCGGCCGAGCACGAAATATCCCGCCGCCAGCCCCGCGACCGTGCCGAGGATGATGATGGCGCCGAGCCAGTGCAGCGTCACCTCGTGAAAGTGATCCCACATCCGCCCGGCAGGCTGAACGAGGACGCGCGCCCGCCCGTCGGGCTGGTCAATCAGTCCTTCGATGCGCGGCGCTTCTCGAAGCAGCGTCTGTTCGTTCACGACGCTCGCGTCCGGATCGACCGGGGCGCTTTGCTGAGCGTGCGCGGGCGCGGCGACTGCAATGAACCCAGCGATCGCAACCGCACCAAGGATGAAACGTGCTCGCGTCAATAGACCTGTCATGGTCGACCTCGTGCCGAATCGGGTTCGCCGGCGGTGCGTCGATGCGTTCCTCGTGTGGCGTTCACACCGCGATCCCTTCGCGATAGGCAGTCATCCAGCCCCAGGCGCCGGAGCCGTAGCCGCGTTTGATCACACGCTCCTTGTAGATCTGGGCAATGATCTCGCCGTCGCCGGCGAGCAGAGATTTGGTCGAGCACATCTCCGCGCACAGCGGCAGCTTGCCTTGCAGCATGCGATTGGCGCCGTACTTGGCGTATTCTTCGCTGCTGCCGGGGACTTCCGATCCGCCGCCGCCGGCGCAATAGGTGCACTTGTCCATCTTGCCGCGGGACCCGAAGTTGCTGACTTTGGGATATTGCGGTGCGCCGAAGGGACAGGCGTAGAAACAGTAGCCGCAGCCGATGCACAGATCCTTCGAATGAAGGACGACACCTTCGTCGGTCGAGAAAATGCAGGTCACCGGGCAGACCGCCGCGCAGGGAGCATCGGTGCAGTGCATGCACGCCATGGAGACCGAGCGCTCGCCGGGCTTGCCGTCATTGATGGTGACGACGCGCCTGCGATTGATGCCCCAAGGCACTTCGTTTTCGTTCTTGCAGGCGGTGACGCAGGCGTTGCACTCGATGCAGCGGTCGGCGTCGCAGAGAAACTTCATCCGAGCCATCGTCTCGCCTCCTCACGCCGCTCTGATCTGACAGAGCGTGGCTTTCGGCTCCTGCATGCCCGTCACCGGATCGAATCCGTAGGTGCTGAGCGTGTTCATGCTCTCGCCCAGCACGATCGGATCGCTGCCTTTCGGATATCTGCTGCGCTGATCGACGCCCTGGAACCAACCGGCGAAGTGAAACGGCATCCAGGTCACGCCCTTGCCGACGCGTTCCGTCACCAGGGCCTTCATCCGTGCTTTGGAGTTGTATTCGGCGCCGGTGACCCAGACCCAGCCACCATCCTTGATGCCGCGTGCGGCCGCATCCGCCGGGTTGATCTCCACGTACATATCCTGCTTCAACTCGGCCAACCACTTGTTGGATCGCGTCTCCTCGCCGCCGCCCTCGTACTCGACCAAGCGGCCTGAGCTGAGAATGAGCGGGAAGCGCTTTACGATGCCGTTATCGGTCGCGGCCTTCTGCACGCTGAAACCGACATTGGGCACGCGGAACTGCTGCGCATCCGGCCGCGTCGGGTACTTGCTCACGAGATCGGGCCGCGACGTGTAGATCGGTTCGCGGTGGACGGGGATGGGGTCCGGCAGATTCCAGGCCACTGTGCGCGCCTTGCCGTTGCCGTAAGGTACGCAGCCATGGTCGATCGCCACGCGCTGGATGCCGCCGGAGAGATCGATCGACCAAGACACGGCGTCGGGGTTGGCGGAGTTCACCTGCTGGATGATCGCCATTTCCTGCGCGGTGAGATCCGTGTCCCAGCCGAGCTTCTTCAGCACGCCGAGCGTGAACTCGGGGTAGCCGTCCTTGATGTCCGAGTCCTGCGAGTATGAGCCGTCTGAAAGCAGGCTGACCCCGTCGCGCTCCACGCCAAACCGTGCGCGGAAGGTGCCGCCGCCTTCCTTCACCGGCAGATTGGTGTTGTAGAGTACGGGCGTGCCGGGATGCCTGAATTCAGGCGTGCCCCAGCACGGCCACGGCAGACCGTAATAGTCGCCGGAGACTTCTGATCCGTCCTTCGGGGCGCGCAATGTGACGAGATCGAATTTGGACTGATTTCTCATGTGCGCTTTGAGGCGCTCGGGCGATTGGCCGCAATATCCGGTCGACCAGCCGCCGCGATTGAGCTCGCGCAGGATGTCCTCGGCCGAGACCGCTCCATTCTCGACCTTGATGTTCTTGAACATCCGGTCGGCGAACCCGAGCTTTCGGGCAAGCATGTACATCACGTCATAGTCGTTCTTCGATTCGAAGACCGGCTTGACGATCTGCTCGCCCCATTGCAGCGAACGGTTGGACGCGGTTCGTGACCCGTCCATCTCGAAACTGGTACAGGCGGGAAGCAGGTAGGTGCCGTTCTTGCGCTCGGAGAGCACCGACCAGGTCGTGGGATAGGGATCGCATACGACCAGGAGATCCAGCTTCTCGATGCCCCTGGCCGCTTCCGGCATACGGGAGATGGTATTGCCTCCGTGCCCCATGATGAACATGGCCTTCATGGTGTCCGGCTGGGCAACCTGATCCTTCGGCAGCAAGGTGGCGTCGAACCAGCGCGTGCTGGGGATGCCGGGCGTTTGCATGAACGTCTTGTCGACGAAGCGGGAGAGCATCCAATCGTAATCGACCTCCCAGACGCGGCACCAATGTCTCCAGGCACCCTCGTCTAGACCGTAATAAAGCGGCAGCGTCGTCACATCGAGGCCGACGTCGGTTGCGCCCTGGACGTTGGTGTGTCCGCGGAAAATGTTGGCACCATTGCCGTAGTGACCGACATTGCCGGTGGCGAGCAGCAGGATGCAGCTGATGCGCACGTTCGCCGTTCCGACCGTGAACTGGGTCTGCCCCATAGCCCAGATCAGCGTTGACGGACGTTGCTTCGCAAATATCTCGGCGACGCGCTTGACCTGTGCTTCCGGCAGGCCGGTCACGCGCTCGACCTCATCGGGTGGCCACTTCGCGACCTCCTTGCGGATGTCGTCCATCCCGTAGACCCGTTGGCGGATGAACTCCTTGTCCTCCCAGCCATTCTGGAAGATGTGCCAGAGCATCCCGTAGATGGTCGGAATGTGGGTGCCGGGGCGAACCCGGACGTATTCGGTTGCGTGCGCCGCCGTGCGCGTCATCCGCGGATCGATCACGATCATGTTGGCGCGGTTGAGCTCCTTGCCCTCGAGAATGTGCTGCAGCGACACCGGATGCGCTTCCGCCGGATTGCCGCCCATGACCATGATCGTCTTGGCATTGCGGATGTCGTTGTAGCTGTTGGTCATCGCCCCGTAGCCCCAGGTATTGGCGACGCCGGCGACCGTGGTGGAGTGGCAAATGCGGGCTTGGTGATCGGAATTGTTGGTTCCCCAGAACGCCGCGAACTTGCGATTGAGATAGGCGGCTTCATTGGTGAACTTGGCGGAGCCGAGCCAGTACACCGACTCGGGACCTGACTTCGCGCGTATCTCCGTCAACTTGTCGCCGATCTCATCGATCGCTTGATCCCAGGAGATTCGGATCCACTTGCCGTTCACCAGTTTGGTCGGATAGCGCAGCCGCCGTTCGCTCAGCACATCGTCCCGCACGGCCGCGCCCTTGCAGCAGTGCGAGCCGCGGTTGATCGGGCTGTCCCATCCCGGCTCCTGGCCGGTCCACACGCCGTTGGTGACCTTGGCGATGACCGTGCAGCCGACCGAGCAATGTGTGCAGACGTTCTTGCGAGTTGCCAGCGTCGCGCCGGGAGGCTGCGGCGGGCCGGCCTCGGCCTTGCGGACGGCGCCGAGCGGCAGAGTACCGAGGGCGGCAAGGCCGCCGGCCGCGAGACCCGAGCGACGCAGAAAGCTGCGACGATCAACACCTGCGCTTGCCTGGACCGGGAGGTCGGCGGCAAGCGTGGGGCGGCGGGCTTCGCGCTGGGCCCTTTTGATGAGCACGTCGGCCTCCTTCACTTCGCCGGGTAGCGGTTGACGCGATAGAAGGTTTGCACCTCCGGTGAGTTTGGCTGGTATCGCGCCCTGCGCTTCTTGGCGGCGTCCGCGTTCTCCCGCTCAGCCGCCGCAGCCGCCGCCAGCGGCGCGGCGCTCGCGGCCACCGCGCCCGCTCCGGTCGCCAGCACGCGAAGAAGGTCTCGTCGACCGATGTCCGGATTGAGTCGTCTTTCCATGTCCGTCATCTCCAGGGCTCGCATCTCCAGGGCTCGGAGTCGCGACGCAATCTTGAGGGCTTCTGTTCGGCCTCGAGGGCCGGACATGCGCCGGACAGCAAAACTGCAGCGACATCGACGTTTGCCGTGAGGACAACACCACCCACCGCGCCAATCGGCTCCGCTGCTTGTCGAAGGCCGCTTCAGGCGTACGCCTCGAGAGATAACGCTATCGCTGCGACAGAACTCTAATGCAGGGACATTTTGTCTACTTAGGCGGTATTGCCGTGAGTGTTCGGCTTTTGCGTAGTTAGACCGAGGAACTGTGGTCCCGAACGCCGCAACCGTGAGAAAGCGGTCACAAGATCAAGCAAACGTCTGGTGGGATGATCGATAGGTCTCTTGCGTCGGCGTCGCTCCGCCACGCGGGAGCGGACCGCTGGGCGACGAGAGTTGAAATCATCCGAACGAAAGGAAATGTCATGACGATATTCGCGTTGCACAAAATCGCGATGCTTGCCGTGGCCATAGCGGTGGGAAGCGCCGGCATCGCGACCGACGCATGGGCGCGCGGCGGAGGTGGTGGTCATGGTGGCGGTGGCGGCGGTCATTTCGGCGGTGGAATGGGTGGTGGCCATTTCGGCGGCGCAATGGGCGGGGGACACCTGGGCGGGATGGGTGGTGGCCACTTCGGTGGCGGGATGGGCGGCGGACATCTGGGTGCCGGTGCGCACCTCGGTGGGGCGCTGGGCGCCGGACATCTCGGCGGCCTGGGCGCCAGGTTCGGCGGTCATCGCTTCGGCGGTCCCGGCCGGCGATTCGCGCATCATCGTGGCTTCCAGGGCTTCGGATTCGGCGACCCGCTCGGGTACTATGACGATTACGGCTACGATCAGTGCTGGCAGATCGATCGGATCCGTCCGAGCCGACTGCGTTATGTCTGCTGAGGAGCGGCGCCTCCAGAG
>Ga0207688_10000999_pt1 | contig 14407 bp, 13 predicted proteins | sample KBSMiscanthusM4_FD_184296 | JGI IMG/M metagenome (GOLD analysis project Ga0207688, IMG submission 184296) | Miscanthus rhizosphere microbial communities from Kellogg Biological Station, Michigan, USA - M4 (SPAdes) (version 2) | ecosystem: Host-associated > Plants > Roots > Rhizosphere ...
CAGCTCGGCCAGCTCGAGCTGCCGCAGCACGTGATCGCGCAGGTACACGGCCTCGGCGATCGACTTGAAGCCGATCGCGTGGTCGGCGACACCGGGGACGGACAGCAGCCGGGTCACCGAGCCGCAGGCCAGCACCAGCCGATCCCAGACCAGCGTCCGCGGCCGACCCTCGACATCGACCAGCGTGCACGTCCGCGACGCAAGATCGATTGCCGTGACGTTCCCGAGCGCGACCTGGGTGCGCGGCAGGCGGGCCCGCAGCGGCACCGTGACTCGGCGCGGCTCCAGGATCGCCGCCGCGACCTCGGGCAGCAGCGGCACGTAGAGCATGTAGTCCGTGGGATTCACCGCGACGAGCTCTGCCGCCCCCGGCGGCAGCAGGCTCTCCAGCGTCTGCAGGCAGTGAAATCCGGCGAACCCCGCGCCCACGACCAGGACCCGCGGCGGCCGCTTCGAGGTGTCGTCCGGCACGCCATCCACGACCCTCACTCACGCTCCCGTCACGAAATCATCCTGACGCCCGGCATCGATCGCATCGCGGCCCACGTCCCACCCTCAGCGCGGGCGGGGCGCCCGGTGGCCGGGTGGGGTCATGGCAGAACGGCCACAAGATCCTTGGGGAGACTCGCCCGGACGTCTTCCCACTCGCCCTCCGTGATGTGACGGCGGAGTGCTTGCACGACCGTGTCGACGAGGCGCTCGATTCCACCGGGGACCTCGTACGGGATCTCGTTGCGGATCCGCGCCAAGAACTCGTCGCGGTGCATCTTCACCGGCACCCGCGTCGGGTCCCAGCCCTCGAAGTAGATCCCCCGCACCAGCATCGGGAGCTGCGCGGAGAGCTGAGCCGCCTCCTCGACGGTCAATCGGTCGCGCACGGCGTGCAGGACGGCTCGCAGGGCGTTGTAGGACCGGTTACGACGCTCCCTCGGCCAGTTGTAGGCCTGCTCGACCTGCTTCAGGATGCCGTTCGTCTTCGCCAGCGTCGTGTCGAACGTGGCGTATCCGGTGGCACTCACATCGGTTCACCCTCCCCGGCCGCGGGCTGCGTCCGCGTCCACCGTGGCCGATCGGCGGTCGGATGGCCTGCACCTGGCAGGTCATGGTTGCGGCCGTGCCTTCGCCCTTGGGGCGCAGCGGATGCTGCGCCAGGATCGGCGGCTCGGGCCGGGCTGAAGCGCTCGCGGAACCAGCCGATGTCCGGTTCAGCCCGGGAGGCCCGGGCACGGCACACAGTCTCATCCCGGTGGAGCGATGCTGATCGGTGCCGCCGCGTCCAGAATCCGTGGATTACAACCAGTCACCCGTGGTCACCCGCTCAGTGCTCCGGGCTCTGACCTTTGCTCCCGCAGGCTCGGCGCCGCCCGACGAGCGCTCGGGCCGGACGCGCGTGCGTAGCCGCCACGCGGGCCGTTGGGCCGAGTACGAACATGAGGAAGATCGGAGGCCCGAAATGGCAGCGGGCGCACATGCAGCAGCGCCGGGCACGGTGCGCAGTTTGATCCCGGCTCGGATCGATCGCCTGCCGTGGTCGCCGTTCCATACGAGGATGGTGGTCGCGCTCGGAGTCGCGTGGATCCTCGATGGGCTGGAGATCACCGTCGCCAGCGCCGTTGCGGACACGCTGACCAGGCCCGAGACTCTTGGGCTGTCCTCGGCGGCGGTCGGGCTCATCGCAAGCGTGTATCTGGCCGGTGAAGTGGTCGGCGCGCTCTTCTTCGGGCGGCTGTCGGACAAGCTGGGTCGCCGGAATCTCTTCATGATCACCCTGGGCGTTTACCTCGTGGGTAGCGGCCTCACCGCACTGACCCTGGGCAGTAGCGCTGGTTGGGTCGTCTTCCTCTACGTCACCCGGTTCATCGCCGGTATGGGCATCGGTGGGGAATACGCGGCCATCAACTCGGCGATCGACGAGCTGATTCCGGCCCGCTACCGGGGCCGCGTCGACATTGCCGTCAACGGCACGTATTGGGCGGGCGCGATCCTCGGCACCCTGGGTACTTTCATCTTCCTCAAGTCGATCGATATAAGCCTGGGTTGGCGACTCGCCTTCCTCTTGGGCCCGGTCCTCGGGTTGGTGGTCCTCCTGGTGAGGCGGAACCTGCCGGAGAGCCCGCGGTGGCAGGTCATGAACGGCCGCGTGGAGGAGGCCGAACGCACGATCTCCTACATCGAACACGAGGTGGAGGCGACCGGCGTCAAGTTGCCGCCCGTCGACGGGAGCAAGGTCATCGTCCTGCGGCCCACCGAGAAGATCGGCTATGTGGCGCTGACGCGCGTACTCTTCCGCGACTACCCGAGCCGGTCCGTGCTGGGTGCCTCGCTCATGATCAGCCAGTCGTTCCTGTACAACGCGATCTTCTTCACCTACACGTTGGTGCTCGGCAAGTTCTACGGGGTGGCGTCGGAGTCGGCGCCGTTGTACCTGATCGCGTTCGCGGTCGGGAACCTCGCAGGCCCGTTGACCATCGGCCATTTCTTCGACACCATCGGGCGCCGAAAGATGATCACGGGTACCTACCTGCTGTCCGGTGTCCTGCTCGCCATCAGCGCGGTCTTGTTCAACGCCGGGGTGCTCAACGCGGTGACCCAGACCATCGCGTGGTGCGTCATCTTCTACTTCGCGTCGGCCGGAGCCAGCGCGGCCTACCTGACCGTGAGCGAGATCTTCCCGCTAGAGGTGCGGGCAAAGGCGATCGCGGTGTTCTTCGCCATCGCGCAATGCTTCGGCGCCCTTGGCCCGGTCATCTACGGCGCGCTCATCGGCGACGGTTCAGAGCCGTTCAAGCTGTTCCTGGGCTATCTGCTCGGCGCGGTCGTGATGATCGCCGGTGGACTGGTCGCGTGGTTCCTCGGGGTCGACGCCGAAGGCAGGTCGCTCGAAGAGATCGCCGCCCCGCTGGCGGTCGCGGGCGCGACTCGCCGCACGGGTTCGGTCCGGGCCGAGGGAGCTCAACGGCCCACCGCATCCTGACCGAGGCGGGTCTCCTTGCGGACCCGGGCAGCGGCGACCGAGCCACAGAGTGCTCGAACAGCTCAGCCACAACGTCGACGCCGACGCCGACCGGTCGCGTGGGCAGGATGCGCGGCGCGCCGCAGACCAACCCGTGTTTCGAGGCGGCCTGAGAGGACCGCAGGCGCGTCATCTTCTCGCGCTGTCGGGGCGACGACGCGACGACCCGATCCCACGCAGAATCGCCGCAGTACCCGGAAGGCGACGCGGTGAGGTGATCGGCGTGAAGACCCGCGGTGCGATCCTGCGGAAGGCGCCCGGCGCCTACGAGGTCGTCGAACTCGACCTCGCCGAGCCGTTGCAAGGCGAGCTGACCGTCAAGATGGCCAGTTCCGGGCTGTGCCACACCGACGACCACGTCGCGACCGGTGACATGCCCTACGGCATCTACCCGGTCTGCGGGGGCCACGAGGGCGCCGGGATCGTGACACAGGTCGGGCCGCACACCGGGGGGTGGGCCGAAGGCGACCACGTCGTGTTCTCCTTCTTGCCGGTCTGCGGCAAATGCCGTTGGTGCGCGCACGGGATGCAGAACCTGTGCGACCGCGGCGCAGGACTGCTCACCGGGGCCAGGCTGTCGGACCCCACCAGCTACCGGATGAGCCTGGACGGCCTGCCCGTCGGCCAGATGTTCGGGCTCGGGACCTTCGGCGAGTACACGACCGTCGACGTCGACAACGCGGTCAAGGTGCCGGGCGACGCACCGTTGGGCACCGTCTGCCTGCTCGGCTGCGGCGTCGGAACCGGCTGGGGCTCGGCCGTCAACTCCGCGAACCTCTATCCGGGCGACACCGTGATCGTCATGGGCGTCGGCGGTATGGGATGAACGCCGTTCAGGGCGCGGTGCACGCGGGCGCGGCCGACGCGACCATCGTCACCGTCGGCGTCACCCGACCCGCGCACGTCGCGCAGGCGTTCGGGTCGATCCGCAAGGCCGGGACCGTGGTGGTGACCGGCGTGGGCCACGCCGACGACCTCGACCTCAAGCTCTCGATCTTCGAGATGACCACCTACCAGAAGCGCCTACAAGGCTCCCTGTTCGGCGCGTCCAACCCGACCGCCGACATCCCCTGGCTACTCGAGATGTACCAGGAGGGCATGCTCAAACTCGACGAGCTGATCACCCACAGATACCCGCTCGACGAGATCAACCAGGGCTACGCCGACATGCACGCGGGCAAGAACATCCGCGGCGTGCTCGACTTCGACCGCTGAGGACGACTCATGGCGGGCCAGTGGTTCGAGTCGGTGGCAGAAGCGCAACGCCGGGCGAAGCGGAACCTGCCGAGGTCGGTGTACGCCGCCCTGCTCGCGGGGTCCGAGCGCGGCATCACCCTCACCGACAACGTCGTCGCGTTCGACGAGCTGCGGTTCCGGCCGCACGTCGCCGACCTGCCCGGCAAGCGGGAACAGGCCACGACGGCGCTCGGCCAGGGCATCGCCCTGCCGGTGGTCATCTCCCCGGTGGGGGCACAGGCCGTGCACCCGGACGCCGAGGTCGCCGTCGCGCGTGCCACCGCGGCGGCAGGCACCGCGATCGGGCTCAGCTCGTTCGCGAGCAAGCCGGTCGAGGAGGTGGCGGCGGCCAACCCGCAGCTGTTCTTCCAGACCTACTGGGTCGGCGGTCGGGACCGGGTGCTGGCCCGCGTCGAGCGCGCGCGGCGGGCCGGGGCGAAGGCCTTGATCGTCACGTTGGACTGGACGTTCGACACCTACCGCGATTGGGGCAGCCCGCCGATCCCGGAGAAGCTCGACCTCGCCGCGATGGCCCGTTTCGCGCCGGAGGTGCTCGCTCGCCCCCGCTACCTCGCGGAGTGGTTGCGCCACCGGACGCTGCCCGACCTCACCGTGCCCAACCTCGCCCTCCCCGGCGAGCCGCCACCCACGTTCTTCGCCGCCTACGGCGAGTGGATGAACACACCCCCCGCCACCTGGGCGGACATCCAGTGGCTTCGTGAGCAGTGGAACGCCCCCTTCCTCGTCAAGGGGATCATGCGGCCCGACGACGCCCGGCGCGCCGTCGACGCGGGCGCCACCGCGATCTCGGTGTCCAACCACGGCGGCAACAACCTCGACACGACGTTGGCGTCGATCCGCGCGCTGCCCACCGTCGCCGAGGCGGTCGGCGGCCAGATCGAGGTCCTCTTCGACGGCGGCATCCGCCGGGGCGCCGACGTCGTCAAGGCACTGGCGTTGGGCGCGCACGCCGTGATGATCGGCCGGGCGTACCTGTGGGGGCTGGCCGCCGCAGGCGAGTCGGGTGTGAAGAACGTGCTGGAGATCCTGCGGAGCGGAATCGACTCGGCGCTGCTCGGACTGGACCGCGCGTCGGTCCACGATCTCGCGCCAGAGGACGTGCTCGTTCCTTCCGGGTTCACCGCATGAAGGCCGCACGCAGCTCCAAGGACGGGAGTGGTCATGTCCGTGCCGGACGATCGAGGGCAGGAGTGCCGGGAGATCTCTGAATATCTCCTGGCCGCGCTGGAGCAGCTGGTGTGGCGCTACCGGGCGCTGCAGCCGGGCATCGCCGACGCGGACCTGTACGCCGAGGCGATCACCGCCGAGGCCGCGTGGCAGGTCGACCTCGCCCGTCGCGCGCTCCACCGCAGGCCAGAACACGACCACGGCTGAGCGCCGGCGGCGATCGAACCCACTCGTCCCGCGGTCGACGGCACCGGCTGGTCGGCCGTGGTCGCCGGGCTGATGACCGGGCTGAAGCCGCCTCACGGCATCGGCGGCTCGCGTTGACCGTCCGCTCGTTACGGGAGGTCCAGTCGAGGCCGGAGGCCTGCCCCGCTGGGGCGACGTATCACAGCCCGCGGAAGTTCATGATCGATCAAACGAGTTCATCTCACGGGAGGTCGTGGCATGGCATCCGATCCGACGTCAGGACCCGAACCGCACGCGGAGCGCGCTGCGGCTGTCTTGTCGATCGACCTGCGCCAGGCGTGGCCCGTGCTGATGGCTCGCGCGGTGTTGGCCGTGGCGCTCGGTCTGGTGATGCTCACCGTGCCTGGGGTGACGCTGTTGCTCGTGGCATGGGCCTTCGGCATCTACGCCCTCGTCGACGGCGCCGCACAGGTCCTCGACGCGATCCGGCGCAGGCATCGGCCACGCTGGTGGATCGCACTGCTGCTCGGCCTGATCGGGGTCGTGGCCGGGGTGATCGCGCTGATCTGGCCGTTCCCCACCGCGGTCGTCTTGGCAGTGCTGGTCGGGTGCTGGGCACTGGTCACCGGGGTCATCGAGATCGTCAGCGCGGTGCGCCAACGCCGTGAACGGCGGCGGACCGCCTGGCTTGTTGTCGCCGGGCTGCTCTCCGTTGTCGCAGGCGTGCTGATCCTGATCTGGCCGGTGCACGGCGCGGTCGCGGTGGCCATGCTGCTCGGGGTGTTCGCCACCGCATACGGCGTCGTCCTCGCGGGGCTGGCATTGGCAGTCCGTCGCGCAAGCACGACATCGGACGACGACCTGTTGCGTTCGGCGCCTGCGTCACCCTGACCCATGGACCTCCAGCAGTTCCTGACGACGGTCGCCCAGATCGCCGATGTCGACCTGGATGCCGCCGAGCGCGCCTCCGAGATCGTCCTGGCGGTGCTGGGCGAGCACCTGACCCGCGGCGAGGCCGCCGACGTGGTGCGCGGGCTGCCTGCGGAGCTGCAGGCCTACGCCTGGTCGCCAGGCAGCCCCCAGCGCTTCCCACCGGAGGAGTTCGTGCGACGGGTCGCCGAACGGGAGGACGTCGACCTGCTCACCGCCGAGCGGCACGCCCGCGCCGTGTTCACCGCGCTGCGCAACGCGATCGGCCCCGACGAGTACGCCGATGTCGGAGCCCAGCTGGGGAAGGACTACGCGGCGCTGCTGGACGGGGCGACATCCGTACCCACCGTCGACACCGTCCTCGGCGCGGTCGCCGCGGAGGCGGGAGTCGACCAGGAAGCCGCACGCTCCCTGACCGAGGCGGTGCTGGAGACCCTGGCCGAGCGCATCGCCCCGGGCGACGCCGACGATCTCGCGGCCCGCCTGCCGGTGGCCTTGCACCCCCCGCTGCACCGGGGCCGCGACGCAGGCGAGGCGTCCCGCCAGATGGGGCCGGTCGAGTTCACGCGCCGCGTCGCGCAACGGGCCGACATCTCACCGCAGGACGCCGCGCACCGGATCCCTGCGGTGTTCACCGTGCTGCGCCCACTCGTCGGCGACGAGTTCTTCGACATCACCGTCCAACTGCCGGACGGCTACCGCCCGCTGCTGGGCGCGGCCCCGACCGGCTGACCACCGCATGATCCACACCGGGGACCGACCGGCGTCCTCGCTCGACGGCACGGAAGCCGACCACGGGAGGGAAGATAAGCATGACCGCCATCGGCGCAGATGCGACAGCGGACCTGGCCACCGTCGCGGAGCTGGCCGCCCAGCTGCGCGTGGACTCGATCCGCTGCTCCACCAGCGCGGGCTCCGGCCACCCCACCTCCAGCATGTCCGCCGCGGACCTGCTTGCGGTGCTCATCGCCCGGCATCTCCGTTACGACTGGAACAACCCCGAACGGGTCGAGAACGATCACCTGATCTTCTCCAAGGGGCACGCCTCCCCCCTCGCCTACTCGGTGTTCAAGGCCGTCGGCGTCGTCTCCGACGAGGAGCTCCTGACCGGGTACCGCCGCTTCGGCCAACGACTGCAGGGCCATCCCACCCCCGCCTTGCCGTGGGTCGACGTCGCGACCGGATCACTCGGCCAAGGACTGCCCGACGGTGTCGGGGTCGCGCTGGCCGGGAAGTGCCTCGACGAACAGCCCTACCGGGTCTGGGTGCTCTGCGGGGACAGCGAAATGGCCGAAGGCTCGATGTGGGAGGCGCTGGACAAGGCCTCCTATTACACGTTGTCCAACCTGACCGCCGTCATCGACGTCAACCGTCTCGGCCAACGCGGCGAGACCGAGCTGGGCTGGAACCTCGATGCCTACGCCCGTCGAGTCGAAGCCTTCGGCGCCCGCGCGCTGGTCATCGACGGCCACGACCTGACGGCGATCGACCAAGCGCTCGCCACCGCCCGCGACACCAGCGACCAGCCCACCGTCGTCATCGCCAAGACCGTCAAAGGTCGTGGGGTGGCGGAGGTGGAGGACCGCCCGGACTGGCACGGCAAACCGTTGCCCGGCGGCATGGCCGAGCGGGCGATCGCCGAACTCGGTGGCGTCCGCAACCTGACCGTCCGTGGCCCACTCCCGGACCCGTCCACCCCTCCTGACGACAACCCGGCGCACGCCCCGGCGGGCGTACCCGCCAGCCACACCGCGAGCAACGCGGCGGCGCCCCGCTATCGCGTCGGTGATCCGATCGCCACCCGCAAGGCCTACGGCGACGCGCTCGTCGCCCTCGGCGCCCGAGACCCGCGCGTCGTCGCGTTGGACGGTGAGGTCAACAACTCCACCTACGCCGCCGAGTTCGCCCGCGCGTACCCCGGCCGGTACTTCGAGATGTTCATCGCCGAACAACAGATGGTCGCCGCGGCCACCGGTCTGGCCGTGCGCGGCTACCGCGCCTACGCCTCGACCTTCGGCGCGTTCTTCACCCGTGCCTACGACTTCATCCGCATGGGCGCCATCTCCGGGGTCGATCTGCGCCTGGTGGGCTCGCACTGCGGCGTCGAGATCGGCGCCGACGGACCGTCCCAGATGGCGTTGGAAGACCTCGCGATGATGCGCGCAGTGCACGGCTCCACCGTGCTCTACCCCAGCGACGGCTCCAGCACCGCAGCCCTCGTCGAACAGATGGCCCACACCCGCGGCGTCAGCTACCTGCGCACCACCCGCGGCGCCTACCCCGGCCTCTACCCCACCGGGGAAACCTTCCCCGTCGGCGGCTCCAAGCTCCTGCGCTCCAGCGACTCCGACCAGGTCACCCTCGTCGGCGCAGGCGTCACCGTGCACGCCTGCCTCGGTGCCGCCGACGCCCTCGCCCAGCACGGCATCCCCGCACGCGTCATCGACTGCTACTCCGTCAAACCAGTCGACAGCACCGCCCTCGCAGCGGCAGCCCGTGCCACTGCCGGACGCTTCGTCATCGCCGAAGACCACTACCCCGAGGGGGGCCTCGGCTGCGCGGTCACGGACGCGCTGCTCGAAGCCGGACACACTCACCTGGCCGTCGCGCACCTCGCCGTGCGCGGCATGCCCGGATCCGGAACCGCCGAGGAACTGCTCGCCTGGGCCGGTATCGATGCCGACCACATCGCGCGGGCCGCCGAGCACGTGGTCAACCCGGCCGGAGTGCGGCTGTGATGCGCCGCGAGCGGGACGCGGGACGCGCCGGGCGCTCGGACACCGACGTGTCGGGTCCTACGCGACCACACGGTCCAGCATCACCGCTAGTCGGATGACCGGCGCAAGAACCGCACCGGGTGGCTGCGGGTGGGGAGGAGCGTGGTCGTCGTGAAGATCGGTGTGGTCGGAGCGGGCGCGGTCGGAGCGGCGACGGCGTTGTCGCTGATCGAACGCGGCGGCACCTGCCGGGAGATCGTGCTGATCGACCGGATCGCCGGGCGGGCCGCGGGGGTGGCCGCGGACCTGCGCTACGCCGCGCCGCTCTCGCCTGTCGTGGACGTCCGAGCCGGGGCATACCGCGATCTGGCGGACGCCGCGCTGGTGGCCATCACAGCGGGAGTCAACGAGAAGTCCGGTGGCGCCACCGACCGCTCCGACCCCCAGGGCCGACTGCGCTTGCTGGACACCAACGCGCGGGTCTACGCCGACATCGTGCCGCAGATCGTCGCGGTGGCACCGCGGGCGGTGTTGATGGTCGTCACCGATCCACCGGACCCGCTCGCCGACCTCACGCGCTACCTGGCAGGCCACGACCGGGTGTTCTCGACAGGCACCCTGATCGACAGCCTCCGGTTCCGCGTACACCTGGCCGACCGGCTCCGCGTACGGCCGTCCGACGTGCAAGCCATGGTCGTCGGGGAGCACGGCACCTCCGAAGTCCTGCTCTGGTCATCGGCAACCGTGGGCGGCATCCGCGTCCTCGACCTCCTCGGCGCCGAGGGCAGGCCCCTCGACGCGGTGCGCGCCGAGATCGAACAGAGCATCCGTTACGCCAACATCACCATCATCGAGGGCACCGGAGCCAGCCAGTACGGCATCGGGGCCGTCTCCGCCCGCCTGATCGAAGCGGTTCTCCGCGACGAACGCGCAGTCCTCCCGGTGGCCGCCTACCACCCTGGCTTCGACGTCACCCTGTCCTTGGTCAGCGTGCTCGGCGCCGAGGGTGTCGTACGCATGCACCCACCGCGGGCCACCCCGGAAGAACACGCCGCGCTCGAGCGCAGCGTCTCCACGCTCCGCGCGGCGAAACACCGGGCTCTCCACATCGTCGACGAGCAATCCACCCCCGATGCAGGCTGAACGCAGCGTGCGTGCGCTTGATCCCCCGAGGACCGACGCCGGACAGCAGGGTTTGACCTCCCGGGACCGGCATCCACGGACGGCCCTGAACCATCCTGGACCACCAGACCCCGAGGGATCGACGGTCGAGCACCTCCTCGGCATGGTGAATCCGGTGGGCGTGCGCTACCACGCGTTCACCCGGCCGACGATCGAGGAGTGAGAGCATCATTTCCCCTGGCGGGTCAGACGTCGGCTGCCGCGGTCATCAACCGCTTCGAGGCGGTAGGCCCGCGTCCTGCATCAAGTGACATGGACGTGATCGGGATCCGCGAGCGCCGCGTCCAGCCTGAACCGGACACCGGCCTGGATCGGGAGCCGGTCGAGCAGGTCTGGGGGTGTCCACGCCACTTGCGCGGTCTCCTGGCCGTCAGGCCGGATGGAACCGGCGCGCGGGCGCGCGTGGAAGCACACCGCGAACTGCTGGCGCACCTCGCCCGTCGAATAGGCGATCACGTATCCGGGGTCGGTGTAGATCCCGGACACCCCGCTGACCACGATCAGCACGCCTGTTTCTTCCTCGACCTCGCGCTGCACAGCTTCCAGCGCAGATTCGCCCACCTCGACCGAACCGCCCGGGATCTCCCAATTTCCGGTGTCCGCGCGTTGGCACAGCAGGACACGCCCGGTGTCGTCCCGCACGACGGCGAACGCCGCAGGCACCAGGACATTGGGCGCAGGTGCCGAGGGATCGTGAAAATACTCCATCCGCGACCTCATCCCGTCACGATGGCATTCATGTAGTGCCCCCGGTGCCAGTGCGGGCGCCGCAGGTCAACGACAACCGTACCGATCGGCCACTGTGGACCGGAAATGGTTCGCTTGGGCGAGTTCGCCCGCGCGGGCAGGCCAGCGGCCAACCCGCAAGATCAACGGTGGTTGCCTGCCTACCTGGGCCGGGCGGCGACGGTCGCGATCGTCGACCGTGACTGGCTGCCCGTCTCATGGGAGCACCCTCCGCGAACACTCGCGCGACGGCTCGGTCACGCAGCTGGTACGCCCGTCGTCGGTCATCCTTCTCGGGCGGTGCGAACCGGGCGTGGCCCTGAGGGATTGAAGGCGGGTACTCGGTCCTGGCTCGCCGGGTCGAGGGCGGCTCGGGCCGCGGTCGCCAGCGTGGACACATGACGGTCCGACTGAACCAGACGGCGTACGACCAGGCGCGGGAGCTGATCGCGGCAGGCCGCTGCGTGATCGACGACCGCGACGCGTGGAGCGAGCACCAGCCTTCGGCCCGGCAGGAGAACGCCTTCATCGAGCGGCAAGGGACCGCGCAGTACGCGCGGTGGCATCTCGGGCTCGACGACGAGCAGGACGAGAGCAGGAAGGGCCGCTACAAGTTCCCGTACGGCGACTTCGAGAACGTCCACCGGTGCGGGCTGCTGGCGGCGGAGTCGCGTGCCGGGCAGCGCAAGTACCGCGACATCGAGCTCGCGGTTGCCCACCTGCACGGCATGCTGGAAGCGCTGCGGAAGGCCGCGGGTCGCTCTTGAGCCGCGGCAGGCACGCTCACCGCCCCGGTCCCGCTCCCGGCGGCGCGACGGGCGCCTCGTCGGACAGGGCCGACACCGTCGGCGCGAGAGGTTCTTCCCTCATGGCGTTCCGGGTCGAACGCGACGTATCAGCTCACGCGGCAGGCCGACCGACCCCGCCGGTTCTTCTGACAGGAGCGACCTCGTGCAACTTGGACTCATCGGTTTGGGCCGCATGGGTGGCAACATGCGCGACCGATTGCGAGCGGCGGGCCATGAGGTGGTGGGTTACGACCCCCGTCCGGGCCCGACCGACGTCGACTCGCTCGCCGCGTTGGCAGGAGCGCTGACGCCGCCACGGACGGTCTGGGTGATGGTGCCCTCCGGGGAGATCACCCGCGTCACGATCCGGCAGCTCGCCGAGGTGCTCGGGCCGGGCGATCTTGTGATCGAGGGCGGCAACTCGCGCTACACCGACGACCGACCCAACGCCGCGTTGCTCGGCCAGAGGGGCGTCTCGTACATCGACTGCGGAGTGTCCGGTGGCATTTGGGGCAAGGAGAACGGCTACGGGCTGATGGCAGGCGGTGCGCCCGAGGACATCGAGCGCGCGATGCCGATCTTCGACGCACTGCGGCCGGAGGGGCCGCGTGAGGAGGGCTTCGCGCATGCAGGCCCGGTCGGCGCGGGCCACTTCTCGAAGATGGTGCACAACGGCATCGAGTACGGCCTCATGCAGGCCTACGCCGAGGGCTTCGAACTGCTGGACGCCGTCGAGCTCGTCAGCAACGTTCCCGCGGTGCTGCGGGCCTGGTCACGCGGCACCGTCGTGCGGTCGTGGTTGCTCGACCTCCTGGTCCTCGCACTCAAGGAGGATCCCGGCCTCGAAGCCCTCACCGACTACGTCGAGGACTCCGGCGAGGGCGGCTGGACGATCGAGGAGGCGATCACCCACGCCGTACCGCTCCCAGTGATCTCTGCAGCGCTGTTCGCCCGGTTCGCGTCCCGACAGGAGTCGTCGCCCGCCCTGCGCGCGGTGGCCGCGTTGCGTCAGCAGTTCGGAGGCCACGCCGTGCGCGCGCCGGCCGGTCCTTCGGGCGTGCCGGGCGAGACGGCCGGGCCGACCACGGGGTGATCGGCACCTGCACCGCCTGGCGGTCACCGAATTCCGCTTCTTGCGAGATCGCGTACCGCTGCGAGACCGAATCGGGCAGCAGATGTGTCGAGCCGTCGGGCGCCAGCGAGAAGAGGACAGCGTCGTCGCTCAGTCCGACGCCGAGCTCGACTGCCCGCTCCTCCCAAACGCTGGCGGTGCTCGGTCAGTACTTCCAGCGTCTCGGCGTCGAGCGCAACCCGCCGCTTCTGGTGGTCCTTGGCGTCCTCCTCCCCCACCTGCTTGCCGCGCTGCCAGATGCTCTGCCGCACGGCGAGCACCCCGGCTTCCCAGTCCACGTGCCGCCAGCGCAGCGCGCACAGCTCACCGCGCCGGATCCCAGTCACCATGGCCAGCCACACCAGCGTGCCCCAGTCGGGATCGGCTACCCACGCCTCGTTGAGGATGCAAGCGGCCGCGGTGGCAGTCGGCGGCCGGGATCCGGCTTCGGCGCGGACGGCGGCTCGGCCTGCTTGATCGGGCTGGTGGCAATCCACCGCCATCGCACGGCACGCTTCAAGGCGCCGCTGAGGATGAAATGGACCTGCCGGATGCTGGAGCCACCCAGCGGGGTGCACACCTGCGGACCGGAGCGCTGGTCGCAGGTGTGCTCGACAGTCGTGCGGTGCTCGACGTAGGGCCGTCGGTCGCAATGCTCGCGGCACCGCCGCAGCTCCGCGTAGAACGAGTCGAAGACGTCGCCGTCGAGCGCGCCCACCTCGATGGCGCCGATGAGGGGACGGATGTGCCTCTTCGCGTAGCCCACGTAGGTGTCGCGGGTGGTCGGCTCCCAGGTGGCTAGCGCGAAGTGCCGATCGAGGAGTTGATCCACCGTCGCGCTTGTCCGTGGGTGACGACGCTCGTCCACCTCGTTCAGCAGCCGGACCCGCACCGCCTCGGCTTGGGCTACCGCCTTCGGACCAGCGGGCACGACCTCCACGAGATGCCTACGTCGCCGAAGAGGTCCTGCTCAGAGGTGGTGGGCCCCCGGGGGATCGAACCCCGAACCCGCGGATTAAAAGTCCGCTGCTCTGCCGATTGAGCTAGAGGCCCCAGACCTGCGCTCGAACCCTACTGGACACCCGCCGGGCGCGAGCCTCACTGCTGCTCCGGCGGCAGCTCCTCCATCTCGGACAGCTGCGACTCCAGGTGCTCCACCGACCACATGTACCGGCCCGACGGGCTGCGCCAGGTCGGCTTGATCCAACCCTTCGACACCCAGTACAGCAGCGAGCGGTGGCTCACCCCGACGGCCTCCGCCGCTTTGCCCGTGGTCACCAGGTCCCTGCGGGATGGTCGGGTCGGCGGAGTGCTCACGCTCCGCATCCTG
>Ga0207688_10001004_pt1 | contig 14358 bp, 8 predicted proteins | sample KBSMiscanthusM4_FD_184296 | JGI IMG/M metagenome (GOLD analysis project Ga0207688, IMG submission 184296) | Miscanthus rhizosphere microbial communities from Kellogg Biological Station, Michigan, USA - M4 (SPAdes) (version 2) | ecosystem: Host-associated > Plants > Roots > Rhizosphere ...
GACTGAGACCGGCAGTCCCAGGGCGACGCCATTGCGGGTCGCGGTTGCCGACGACGATACTTTGCTGCGTGAAGGACTGGCGATTCTGCTCGAGCGCTCGGGGTTCGAGATCGTGGGCCTGGTCGGCAATGCCGCAGACCTAATGGCGCTGGTCCGTGATAAGTCGCCTGAGTTGGTCATCGTCGATATTCGGATGCCGCCGACCAATACCACCGAGGGGCTTGAAGCCGCGCGTCAGATCCGCGCCGAATGGCCTGACACCGGCATCTTGGTGCTCTCGGCGCACGTCCATGTGGAGCATGCGATGAAGCTTTTAGCAAGCGGCCGCAAAATCGGCTACCTGCTCAAGGACCGGGTCATTGACGTGGCCGACTTTGTCGACAGCCTCGAGCGCATCGCGCGAGGGGGCTCGGTCGTCGACCCCGCCCTCGTCAACGAGTTGGTGTCTCGACGCCGTCAAGATCCGCTAGCCGTGCTGAGCACACGCGAACGCGAGGTGCTCGCGTTGATGGCGGAGGGGCGTTCCAATGTGGGCATCGGACGGCAACTGTGGGTGGCCGAAGGCACCGTCGAGAAGCATGTGCGCAACATTCTCAACAAACTCAACCTGCCCGAAGCCGACGACGACCACCGCCGGGTCCGCGCGGTGATCGCATTCCTTAGCGCTCGCGAGCACACTTCTGAATTAAACGGTGTCCCTTGACAAATCGACCCGCGACCCCCTAGGCGCGGGCGAACAGATCGTAGATGGCCTCCGGCGACAGGTCCGCTTTCGGTATGAACCCTAAGGCGGGACTCGCCGCGATCGGGTTGGCGAAGTCTCGTTCGGAGTGCGCCGAGATCAGGATGATCTTGGGACGTGTATAGGAGTTGGGGCGGTGCAGCTCCCTGGCGAGAGTAAACCCGCTTTCACCGCCCAGATCGACGTCGACCAGCGTGACATCCGGGCGCAATTCGTCCACACGCTGGATTGCCTCGGCGATTGTCGACGCGGCACCAATGATCGAGATACCGCTGCCACGCTCGAGTAGTCTCGTGGCCACTTCAATAAACGCGGGGTTGTCATCGACGATTAGGCACCGCAACTCCTGTTCTCCAGACGCCATTACTCCAGTTTCGCTTACGAGAACGGTGTTGCCCATACCGGCTAGCTGCTAACGTAGGAACGCTTGGCACCCTCGGCTCCCAGTGCGAGTTCGCACTGGATCGCTTAGCCGCATCATTCTGCCCGTCATCGCCTGCTGTTGCGGCGCACCGTTGCGCACGCCCGGCCGACCCGGGTTATCGTTATCCGGCCTTGCTCGACTTAGATACTCGCCGATTGGCCCCGGCCCTGCATCACGGCTAACCTCCATTTACGCCTGCAGCGCCAGCAGGTAACCCAGGATGGGTGCTAGATGCACCGGAGCCGCCACTTGACGCTGACGTCGTCGCTCTGGGCGTGTCAACGCTCGCGGCGACCGGGGTCCGGGGAATTCGTTGGGCGAGCGGCGGCGGCTGGAACGCCGCCGACACGGCGGGGCCCAACAGCTTCTCGTGCCCGAGACGACCGACGCCTGCGAGGGTCTCCAGGCAAGCTCCGCGCCCGGATTCATCCGGCCGCCCTGTAGCCCACCGCAACTCTGAGCAACGCGCGCATCGCCGTCGAACCATTCACGGAACGAAAACAGCTCGCCCTGCTGGTATCCGCGTCGATACCGGCTGACCGGCACAGTTGAGTGGCGTTAGCGTTGACGACATCGCCACCGCGAGCAGCGATCCTGAACGTTATGGGCTATGCGCCGCACCCGAATCGGTCACCATTGTTGCGCCGTTGGATCGCAACTCACATGGCCGACAGCGCTATCGGGCAACGCAATCTCAGCATGCAACGGCCGGAGTCTCGGCCACGCCACGCCGCCAACCACGCCAGCGCAACCTTCACCGCATCCATCAGCCCAATGGGGAGAACCGGTGAACCACTTGCCGATTGACCCCGCCGCCCACAGCAGACGCGCCTGGCTGCCCTGCCCCAACTGCAACCACGGCCACGACTGCCCACAATGCCAAAACAACCACAACTGCCAAATCCATTGGCAATACCTCCTCAAGACCGCAGGCACCCGCGTTTCACTGCAATGCCCAACCTGCGCCCACTTGTGGACGGTCGACACAACACACGCGCGTAGACGCGAACCTGACGTCGTGGCCACCGTTCCTCTAGGCGGCCATGCACGCGACGTCGTCGTCAGCCCCGGCGGGGATCACGTATATGCGACAACGGCGAATTCGGTCAGCGTGATCGATCGCGCGCATCACATCGTCGCGAATATTCCCGTCGGTGTTGACCCGAAGCGCACAATGGTGAGCGCCGACGGGTCGCGGGTCTATGTCACGGGCTACGACGGTTCGATGTCGATCATCAACGCCGTAGACCATACGGTGAGAACGGTTGGCGGCCAGGCAAGTACGGCCGAGGCGATCAGCCCGCATGACAACTACGTATACCTGGTTCACAATCAGGGCCGGAACTGCTGGGTGTCCATCATCAGCGACGATGGCACAACGGCTACGGTGGTACCCGTCCACAGCTACGCCAGCGCGCTCACATTGAGCCCCGACGGCGGCCGGTTGTACGTCGCCTCATCCAAACCCAGGTCCACCTACCAACATGGCCACGGGTCGATTTCGGTGATCGACACGGCCACTTTCACCCTCATCGAGGTGATCGCCATGCAATTCTCGCCGGACACGATAATCGTGAGCCCGGACGGTTCGGCGGTGTACGCCACCCACTACAACGAGAATGCCATCTCGGCGATCGCACTCGCTTCACGCTGCCACACGCTTATCCGGCTGGACGATGCCCCACTCGAGGTTGCGGTCAGCCCCGATGGTGATCAGTTGTACGTGACCAATCTGCACTCGGTCGCGCTGATCGATACCGCAACGAATGTTGCGGAAAGTCTGCCAATCGGCGATTTGCCGCGCCAACTTCATGTCAGCAGCGACGGAAAGCAGGCCTACATTACGGATTTCGGCCATCACTGTGTCCGGGTATGGGACCCGTCAACAAGACGATCATGACCACGGTCGACCTCGGTAGGAATCCGGAAGCGCTGGCGCTGAGCGCTGACGAAGAGTTCTTATATGTCGCCGACCATTTGGACCCCACGCTCACGGTCGTCTCGCTCGCCTCGTCCGAGCGCAGCCCGAACCGAGCCGGTTGATCACCGGTCATCACCTCGCCGAAGCGCGTGAAATGACGCGCCCGGGCACAGGTAGGCAGCCGTCAGTGCGCTACCGACCCGTGCGACCCCACCGCCTTGCTGCCCGCTACGCGACAGCTCGACCCCTGAGAACATGGGCTGGCAAGTCGGGCGGGCGCGCCGATACTGCAGATGCTCGCCCCGCTCGCCGGTACATCTCGAGAGTCCCGGCGGTGTCTCGATCCGATGAGTAGTGCGCCTTTCCGGCTCAAACACCGCCGATTAGGTGTTAGCTCGGTATGGGTGCGGTCGGACGTTTGTGGAGGTGTGCCATGCGGCGACGCCGGGTGCTGCCGAGTAGAGATCCGCCCGTGCGCGCCTGTACGGCCGCGCCATGTCCGCGTGAACCGCGGCGGATCAGCTTGGCCGCCTCCGCCGCGGGTGCACGCTCCCTCGGCGCGGTTGCCGCCGCTTGTGGCCGGCAGGCCACCGGCAGAACGCCGACCAGCACCGGCGCCGAGCGCCGCATTCGCGGCATGTTCAACCAGTCGTTGTCCGGTCAGGGCCCGTTGAATGCCTCGCTTGACGCCGCCGCGCGACGCATCGAAGGTGACCTTCGTGAGCATGGGTACTACCCGCCGCCCTGCTGACGAGGCGGGGGTGGATGGCGCCGCACCCCGCGCGAGGAGGCCGCTGCTCGGGCGGCTAAGCGTCGGCGCGAAGTTGATGCTGCTGGTGCTTCTGCCGGTCGGTGTCCTGCTCGGCTTCACGATCGCCGAGTCGGCGGACAACTGGCAAACCGCGTTGTCGCTCCGCGACTTTCAGAACGCGACCGAGCAGTCGTTCGCCGTCACCGATGTCGCCGCAGCGCTCGCCGAGGAGCGTACGGCGGCCGCACTTATGGTCCTGCGCCCAGACAACGCCAGCCTTCACCGACTGCGCGCCGCGCAGGCGAGTGTCGACGCCACGCTGATAGAAGGAACCGGACGGGCTCGCGCGTGGGTCGGAACGGTCGATGTCGGCGGTCGCATCGATGCGGCGCGGCGGCAGCTGAACGCGGTGCGCGTCGAGCTGGCGAGTAACTCGCTCACCGCGCCTGAGAGCGCCGAGGCATACGGTTCGATCATTCGTGACCTGCTCCGGACAGTACGGCAGCTGGACGCGGCCGCACCCACGCAACCGTCGGCGCGGGCCTCCCAGGCCTACGTGGCGATCGTCGAAGCAATCGAGGCGGCCGCACGAGAGCAGGCCGATGTCGCGGCCCTGATCGCTTCACAGCCCGCGGACGGGCTCGCGGCCTCCAGCGCCACGCGGTGGAGCGGCCTCGAGGCCGCGCAACTCGACGTTTTCCGTGACAACGCCACCGGCCCACTTGCTGCCGATCTCGAGGCCGTGCAGTTCAGCCCGTCGGGCATTACGGTCACCGCCGTCCGCGATGCTCTCGCCAACCGAGCACCCGGCGTATTGCGGGAACCGTCGCTTACCGGATGGCTCGACGCGTCCAGCACGCGGATCGCGTCCCTGCGCGACCTGCAGGGCGGGGCCAGGAACAATCTGGCCACGACCGCCTCCAATGACCTTGCCGCGGCGCGAACGGGCAGCCTGCGCGATGTCGGTATCTTGCTTGCGGTTCTTGTCATCGTAATGGGGCTTGCCCTGGCACTGCGCCGATCGATCACCAGCCCGTTGCGTGAGGTCTCCCGAGCCGCCCAACTCCTCTCCAGCGGAGACCTGACCGTCCACGTCGATTACCGCGGTCGCGACGAGATCGGCGATGTGGTAGCGGCGTTCCGAAACCTGCACGTCACGGTGGAGCGCCTGGCCAAAGAGATCCGGGAGATGACCGCAGCCGTGAGACACAACCGGCTAGAACATCGCGCAGACGTCGCCGCCTTAGAGGGGGCGTGGTCGCAGCTGCTGGCCGGCCTCAATGACAACATGGCGGCGTTCGCCGAATTGGAGGGCCGGCGGCAGCGCGCAGAACGGGAGCTCAGCGACTTCTTCCAGCTGTCGCTCGACCTGCTCTGCATCGGCGATCTAGACGGCTACTTCACGCGTGTCAATCCCGCTTTCGAGCAGGCGCTGGGTTACACAAGCGCCGAGCTCACGTCGCGTCCCTTCGCTGAGTTTATTCACCCCGATGACCGAGAGCTCACGGCGGAGGCGTTCGCCTCACAGACGCGCGGTAACGAATTGATCGGGTTCGAGAACCGCTACATCTGCTCTGACGGCTCCGTGCGGTGGCTTCAGTGGACCGCCCGTGCGCTGCCCGAGGAGGGGTTCGCCTGCGCGGTCGCGCGCGACATCACCGAGCGGCGGCGCAACGAGGAGGAGCAGGCCGCGCTGCGCCGCGTTGCAACGCTCGTCGCGCAGGGTGCCTCGCCAGCCGAGACGTTCTCCGCGGTTGCCGCGGAAGTGGGGCAGCTCTTTGGCGGCGATGTGGCGGCCGTGTTCCGCTATGCGCCGGACCGGGAGGCGACTCTCGTCGGCGGCTGGAGCATCCCCGGCATCGCAATCCCGATCGGATTACGTTTCGACGTCACAGGCACGGGTGTCGGCGTGCGGGTGCTTGACACGCAACGTCCCGCTCGTATGGAGCGATTCGAGGGCCCGCCAGGCTCGATGGCCGCGTTCTTCTCGAGCTGCGGCACCCGACGCGGAGTCGGCGCCCCGATCACTGTGGAGGGCCAGCTGTGGGGCGTCTTGGTCATCGCCTCTACCGATCGGGATCGGTTGCCCGCCGGAAGTGAGCTTCGCACAGCGCAATTCACCGACCTGCTCGCGACAGCGGTTGCTAACGCGGAGGCTCGCGAGGCGCTGCGGCGAGTTGCCGACGAACAAGCGGCCTTGCGACGGGTGGCGACGCAGGTCGCCGCTGCGGCCCCGCCGAACGCCGTATTCGCTGGTGTCGCGGAAGAAGTCGGCCGCCTGCTTTCTGTCGACCGCGCATACGTGGCGCGATATGACGCCGACGGCGCAGTGACAGTCGTCGCCGCGTGGAGTGCGACCGGAGAGACGCTGCCTATTGGTCCCATCGGCCGGACTCGCGCGGGCAGCGTGAGCGCGCTGGTGCGTGAGACCGGTCGCCCTGCTCGAGCCGACCGCGATGGAACCGACGCGGCCTCAGCGGCTTTGGAGCTGGGTATCCACACCGCCGTCGGGGCTCCGATCACCGTCAAGAGCCGTCCATGGGGCCTCATCGTCGTCGCGTCCACGGCCGAGGAACCGCCGCCTTGGGAAACCGAGGCCCGGTTAAGCGACTTCACTGAGCTGGTCGCGATCGCGATCGCGAACGCCGACGCACAGGCGGAGTTGACGGCGTCGCGCGCCCGAATCGTTGCCGCAGGCGACCAAGCGCGCCTACGCTTCGAGCGGGACCTGCATGACGGCACTCAGCAACGGCTAGTTTCGCTGGTACTGGAGCTGCGCATGGCGCGGGCGGCGGTGCCTCCTGAGCTTACTGAGCTCAGCGCGCAGCTTGACCGCGGCGTCACGTCTGCGACCGACCTGCTGGACGAGCTGCGCGAGATCACGCGCGGCATTCATCCGGCCATTCTTACCAAGGGCGGCCTGGCCGCGGCGCTGCGTGCGCTCGCCGGCCGCTGCCCGAGTCCCGTCCGCCTCGACCTGCGCGTGCCGGGGCCGCTACCCCAGCATCTCGAGGCCAGCGCCTACTACGTCGTCGCCGAGGCGCTGGCTAATGTCGCCAAGCATTCGCGAGCGTCAATCGTCAGTGTCACAGTCGTAACCGACACCGCCAGCGGCGTCCTCCACGTCGCCGTAAGCGACGATGGCGTCGGCGGTGCCCGCTTCGACCGCGGCACCGGCCTGGTCGGACTCAAGGACCGAGCCGAGGCAATGGGCGGCGGCATGTTTCTCGACAGCCCCGTCGGGGCAGGTACCACCCTGCGCATAGAATTGCCGCTGAGCGCCACCCCTGTGGCGCGGGAAATACGGGGTGAGCAAGCTGATGCCCGTTAGCCGGTACGGCAGCCTAGCCGCTGTCCTGAGCCGCTGATGGGCGTCAGCGGGGACGAAATTTCCGGCATGGAACGCGATCCTTAAGAACATGGATTCGCGTGACCTGATGAGCACGGTGGCGGTGATGGATGACCAGCCGGCTCACGGCGTGCGCGTCCATGTCTCCGACGCTAGCCCGCGCGGCTTCTGGGGCCATGTGACAGCGGTTCACCGTGATGCTGTGACGGTGACTCGAGACAGCGGTGCGTGCGAACTGGTGATCTTGTCGCGGAGACGCGTAACCGTGGTGAATTGGTGACCGTGGCCCCGAACCCGGTGGCAGCCCGATAGGGAGAAGCGGTGAACCACTTGCCGATCGACCCCGACGCCGACAGCAGAAGACGTGCCGGGCTGCCCTGCCCCAACGGCAACCGGGGCCGCGACTGCTCACAATGCCGAAACAACGATTGCCAAACCCATTGGCAATACCTCCTCAAGAATGCAGGCACCCGCGTTTCACTGCAATGCCCAATATGCGCCCACTTGTGGACGGTTGATGCCATCGCCGACGAGGTCGATGGCCACGGGCGACAAGCGGCCGGGCCGTCGTCGCGACGATTTCGCTTGGGGGCCGGGCGGGCAAAGTCGCGGTAAGCCGGTACGTCTACGTCATCGTGGATGATTCGGTCAAGGTCATCAGCCGTTTGCACCACATCGTCGCGACCTCTCGCGCCGGTCCCCACCCGAAGAACATTGTCGTGAGCGCCGACGGGACGCGCGTCTATGTCACGGGCTACGACGGTTCCACGTCGATCATCAGCACTGCCGACAACACGGTGAAAACCTTTGTCCTGGACTGGAGTACCGCTGAAGTCGTCACCCGGACGGAAACTACATCTAGTTGTCCCATAGCGGGATCGTCGGCCATACCCGAGGCAACTGGATCTCGGTCATCAGCGCCGACGGTGCAGCGGTTGCTGTCGTGCCGGTCGAGGAGCACGCCACCGGCCTTGGCGCGAGTCCCGACGGTAGCGGTTATACGTCTCGGCTCGGCGGAGCTCTTCGTATCTAGATTGGCGTGACTCGATCTCGGTGATCGATACGGGCACCTACAGCGTCGTAGACAAGATCGCGGCGGAGTTGGCGCCGGACACCGTAACGGTGAGCTGGGACGGCGCTCGCCTGTATGCCACCCACTGACACAAGAATGCAATCTCGATCATTGAACTTGAAACACGCGCCATCACCCGACGGGGTGTTCCATGATGCTCCGATCGACCTCGCCGGTAAGCCCGGACGAAGCATACGCATACATAACCAATCTGCACTCCTAGCAGTTCTCGACATTGCGGCCAATGTTGTCAAGAGCACGTCCGTGAGTGTTTGCCGCGCGCCACGCGCCTCAGTGCCGACGGAAAGTGGGCGTATGTACTCGATTTCGATCAGCAAACCATTTGGGCGCTTGACACCGCCGACAACTCAGTTGCCGGTACTCTTGACGTCGGTGGGCATCCGGAAGCGATGGCGCTCGGGCCGGTGGCGAATTCCTTTATGTCACAGACTATCTGGATGGCACTGCCTCCGTCATCCCAACGGCGCCGCTTAAGCCCAAGGCGGAGGGCAGGTAATGCACTTGGCGTTAAGGTTCTTCGCTGCGTCGACATGCTGACCACGATCTGGATGCCGGTCTCTTCTTTGCTGGTTGATACGCCCCCGGTACATCGCCATCGACGACTGATTCACCTACACAAGGACTTTCCAAACTCCAACTACAAGCCAGTCGTCGGCCGCAATCATTTTGTGAAATATCAGCTAGTCAAGCGCGACGCTGGCCGCGCTTCCGTGCGTCCCTGTCTGACATGGCATCTCGTCATCGGCGGACCACTCTGCCTTTTGAGTGGCCCCACGGGTAGTGACCGTTTACATACGGTGATGTGACGGTAGCCTCTTCAGGCAAAACGGTTAGCGCGCTGCTGCCGCGGCTGCACGTGGAAAACGCGTCCGCCATGCGACCGGTAGACGCGTTACGGGCTTAGCCTCGCGACAACATCCCGAGTACGGCGCTACCAGTCAGCATGCGCCGGCTACGGAATCCTCCTCGACCAGCAGCACGGACGACCACCAAGGCGAAGCAGCGCGCCTGAGCCGCGTATGCCGAGGCTTGGGCTTGACAGTTGACGCCCCTCGATTACGCCAGGCAGCTAGACGGAATTACGCCACGCTGATCTCATGGACCGGGCAGATCATCGCGGCTGACGGCAATCCCTCGGGCGGCGTTCAGTTCTGCCATCCATCGGCGGGCTACCGAGCTGCTGTTGGTTGAGCATGCGAGTAGCCGGATGTGTCGCCGTTGGCTTGGGTGAGCGGAAGCGTGACACGCAAATCGGTTCCGGCTCCCCGGGGGCTGTGCAGATTTATGTGGCCGCCGAGCGCCTCTACTCGATCCTTGATGCCGAGCAACCCGGTGCCGCCGGTGAATTCGGCACCTCCCCCGCCGTTGTCGGCGATCTTGAGGCGCAAAGCGCCGTGGGCCCCATCTCGTTCGACGGTCACCGTGATCGCCGAGGCCCCGGAGTGCTTGGCCGCGTTGGTCAATGCTTCGGCGACGATGTAGTAGGCGCTGAACTCGATCTGATCGGGCAGCCGTTCGTCGACGCACAGCTGAAGCTGAACAGGAATTGGCGAGCGGCCGGTCACCTCGCGCAACGCTGAGCCGAGGCCGTCCTCGGTCAGAATCGCCGGATGAATACCGCGCGACAGATCGCGCAGTTCCTCAAGTGCGCCGCGTACCTGCTCGATGGCACGGTCGAGACGCATCCCAAGCTCACCTGCGCCCGTCGACACCTCCGCCTGCGCGATACGAAGCTCCAGCGCCAGCGAGACCAGCCGCTGCTGGGCGCCGTCGTGCAGATCGCGTTCGATCCGGCGGCGGGTCTGATCGGCGGCGGCAACCACACGCGCGCGGGACGCCGCAAGCTCGGCATGCAGCGCTTCCTGCTGCTTGACCAGGACGCTGAGCCCGTCACGGCTTGCCTCGAGCATGGTTCGGGTCTGGTGCAACTGGTCCTGTTCGTGGCGGCGCTCGGTGATGTCGCGGCCGATCGCATACGCCAGGCCCCCATGCCACACCACGTTCCACTCGATCCAGCGGCACGCGCCGTCCTTACAGATCATCCGGCTCTCAAATCGCGTCGGTTCGATGCTGCCTTCGAACGCGCCCAACGTCGAGCGCATACGGTCGCGATCCTCGGGCGCGACGAGGTTGATCCAGGGCTGTGACGTCATTTCGTCGTTTGAATAGCCAAGGATGCGCTCGCACGCGCGGTTCACCCGGATAAATCGGTCCGGCCCCACAATGGCCAAAAGGTCCGAGGACAGCTCCGAGAATCGCTCACCCGTCCGCGCTACGGCCGCGATAAGATTGGCCAACAGCGCCACGAAAAGGAAGACGCCAATAGACAGCCAAAAGCCCAGCTCCCACGGTCCGAAATGGGTATGTGGCCAGTTACGGAAGTAGGTGTATGCAAGCGCGGTGACTACGGAAGTGAACGCCGACAATCCGAATCCCCAAACCGTCGAGACCACCAAAACATCGACCATGTACAACGTGCCAAACGGCTGCCCCGTAAGTTGTTTGAGATAGACCACTGCGACGGTCTCGAGCACAAGTAGCGACGCGGCGACCACGATGCCCAACCAAATCGGCGGAGCCGTCGGCCGCATCATCAGCGACACAAAGCTCGGCCGCATGACACGCATGCGCAAACGGGCGTCGAAGATGCGGTCCGCGAGACGACGATCTGACGTCTCATCCGAGCCGGGCAGCCTCGGGCGTTTCTGCGTCATCGGAAACTCATTTCGACCCATCGACAACGTCGATGTGACGTGGAGAGCAGCATAGCCCGGTCGCGCGCGGCTAATTGAATATTTGGCGGAAGCGTCCATGCTGCCTCACGGCTCTAACCTGTGGTCAGTGCACTGGCTCGCCCTTCCCGAAGAGCCCTCTGACCAACGATCGCATCTGCGCGACCGGCCTCTTGTGACTCCTTCGAACCGACCCGGCGGGCACCGGAGGCGAACCGCTTCAGCACTGGGAGAGCTCAGACTGGATTGCAGGCGAACGCTTCTGGATGAACGGCAACGCGGTAGCTTGGCTTAAGTGGGCGTAAGCATTGCGGTCGTCGGACCGGGTGCGATCGGCTCGACCGTCGCGGCCTGCCTACACCAGGCTGGACGCACGCCGCTGTTGTGCGGACGCACGGCCCGTGGCGACCTGGACGTCCGACCAGATCCCGCGGTCTTGGGCGGCGAGCGGATCGTGGTGCCCGCTCGGGTCCGCACCGACCCTGGCGAGGTCAGGCAGCCCGTCGAACTGGTGCTGCTCGCGGTCAAGGCCACCCAGATCAGCCACGCAAGCGCGTGGTTGGAGACGTTATGCGACCACAACACCACTGTGTGCGTCCTGCAGAACGGCGTCGAACAGGTCGAACTGGTTCAACCGCACTGCACGCTTTCCACGGTGGTACCTGCGGTCGTGTGGTGTCCCGCCGAAACGCAACCGGGGGGATGGGTGCGGCTTCGCGGACAGCCGGAGCTGACGTTGCCCTCCGCAGGCGCCCCGGTCGCGGCCGTCTTCGCCGATGCCGGCTGGAAGGTCAGCGTGACCGACGACTTTGTGACGGCGGCTTGGCACAAGCTGCTGACGAACGCCGTGTCGGGGCTGATGGTGCTGACCATGCGCCGCTCAGGGATGTTCCGCCGCGACGACGTGCTTAGGGTATCGCGCGTGTACCTCGAGGAGTGCCTAGCCGTCGCGAGGGCGGAGGGCGCGAATCTCGGCGACGACGTGATCACCCAGATCCTCATGCGGCTCCGCAACGCCCCACCCGATGTTGCCACCTCGATGCTCGGCGATCGCGAAGCCGGCAGGCCGCTCGAGTGGGACATCCGAAACGGCGTAATCCTGCGTAAGGCGCGCAAGCACGGCCTGCCGGCGCCAGTCAGCGAGGTAATCGTGCCGCTGCTCGCCACAGCCAGCGACGGCCCCGGCTAACACGGCCGCGAACTCAGCCGACTCGGACTCGATGAGTTCGCGAACAGATAATGCGCCTCGGTGCCACGTTAGTTCAGCGCATATCGCTTGGTTTTGATGGCTTTTCGCAGCACGCGTCGATGCCGCGACCACACTGGCACATATAACGCCAACTCCTTACGCACGGCCTGTACCACATCGCGACGATTTATGTTCACGTCCTGATACCTCCTCAGTGCGGCTCGTTCTTCGTCGGCCAAACTGTGGAACCACTTTCGAATCTGGTCTGGCAAGCCGACGTCACTTTCGACTTTTCTTGTCCACCCGGCTAGTTGAACGGACTGTTGGTATTGGTATGCGATGGCGAGATCGGCGGTTTTGTAGTTACCGGTAAGGGCTAGCTCGCTGATCACTCGCTGCATCGCATCGACTTTTTCGGTCAGTATCGAGCTGCGATCTTGTGGAGGAAGCGCCTTGAGAAGCTCCAGGTCCCTGCCGATTCTCAATGCCTGCGAGTAGAGCGCTTTCATCTCCTCGTAGTGGAAGCGCTTGGCCTCCGATCTGCGGTTGAGTGCACCGGTGCCGAACGCGACGATGCCCGCCAGGAGGACGAACACGCCGCCTAGGATTGTCCCTTGTGCGGGCGTTAGGCTGTGCCAGGCGTCGAACCAGAAGTTCATATCTGCCTGCCCGGTGCCGTCGGTGTGCACACATAATTGAGCGCCACGTGCGAGCGGCGCTGGGTGGGCCGAGTCACCGCCCAGCGCCGCAAGATTGGTTGATAATCAAACACTTTCGCTGCTCAGACTTCGGTAAGCGCGATGCCGGTGAGGCCGTAGCCGAGGTGCACCAGTTCAGTGTCGATGCCGCTGTCTAGGTTGACGTGGCGGATACTGCCACCGAGATCTCCGACGTAGAACTCCGACTGGGAGACCGCGGCTACACCGATCGCCTCCTGGTATCCGGTTGACAGGATCTGGGGTGTACCGACCGTCGGTTGCACGATCGCGCGGTTGAGTGTGTTGCCCTCTGGTTCGTCGCCCCGGTCGGTCCACACCAGCGTTGCGCCGCCGCCGAGGAGGTGCAGATCGATGGGTTCGGGCAGGTCCTTGAACAGAAGTTCGATATCGTCGCGGTGCTGCGCGCTCGTGCCGGGCGGCAGGTCAAGAGGGGCGCGAAAGATCCTGCCCTCACCGGCGTTCGGTGCGCCTTTCTGCGTCCAATAGAGCAGGCGCCGATCGAAATCGACAGCGATGCCGACACAGTGGTTGCGGGCATCGCGCGCCGCCTCGTCTCCAACTGCCGGCACCACCAGCGGGCGCAGCTCGCTACCGTCGAGATCGCAGCGCAGCACCTGCATGCCCTCCCGATCACACCAGTACAGCAAGCCCTCGTCGAAATCGGCGGTGAGCTGCTTGCCGGCCGTGAACGCCCCGCGCGGCACGATCGTGATCCGGTTACCGCCGTCGAGGTCAGCACGTTCCAGCGACCCGTTGCGGGTGTAGGCCAGGTCTCCGGTGTGCTCGTTACCCGGATCGGGGGCGCCCATGTTGGTCCAGTAGACATGGCCTCGGGACTGGTCGACGACGATGCCGTCCGGCAACTCGTGGAGTCCTGTGATCAGGGTGCGCAGGCGGGTCCCGTCCAGCGACACCGCCTGCACCTCCTGTGCGCCGGCGTTGAGCACCAGCAGCTCGGTCACTGCGTCACCTTTTCGGTCTTATCTGGGGCGCGGTGAACTGCGGAGAACGCGGGCAGGGCATCAGAGAGCGCCTGGATGTTCTTGCCCGCCTGCATGACCGCGCGGTCCGGCCGCACGATGGCCGCGGTGGCGCGGCCCTTGCGCAGCCAGCCCTCGAGCTCGCTGTCGGGGGCGGCGTGGACGAAGACGGCACCGCGGCTGCGCAGCTCGTTTCGTTGCGCATCGGTCAGCGGCGACGAGGTGATCAGCGCGAATCGGTTCCCGACGACCTCATCGAACCGCAGGCCGTCGCCCAGAACCGGATTGGGGCACAGTGTGCCGGCCAGCCCGCCGGGCGTGCGGGATTTGATCACCAGTCCCGAACTGCGCAGACCGGGTGCGACGCCGTCGGCGGCACTGACCCGGGTGCCCGGCAGGCGCAGGTTCTGCATGCGCGGGAACACCGTGTGGCGGATCAGGTCACCGACGCGGCCGCC
>Ga0207688_10001005_pt1 | contig 14353 bp, 10 predicted proteins | sample KBSMiscanthusM4_FD_184296 | JGI IMG/M metagenome (GOLD analysis project Ga0207688, IMG submission 184296) | Miscanthus rhizosphere microbial communities from Kellogg Biological Station, Michigan, USA - M4 (SPAdes) (version 2) | ecosystem: Host-associated > Plants > Roots > Rhizosphere ...
GGATCATGACCAACAAGTTCCCCGGCGCGTTCAGCCTGGGTCCGATCGACCTCGCCGGATCGAAGGTCGTCAATCCGGCCACCCTGCTGGTGAAGTTCTCCAAGCCCTACGGGGTATTCGTCGACTTCCTGTCGCTGGTGCAGATCACCATGGTGCCGCGGGACTTCGACCCGGCACACCCCGACGGCACGGGCCCCTTCAAATACGAGAGCTTCACCCCGGGCGCGGCAAGCAAGTTCGTCCGCAACGATCACTACTGGCGCAGTCCGCTGCCCTATCTCGACGCGATCGTCACGACCAACATCGCTGACGAAACCAGCCAGGTGAATGCCCTGCAGTCCGGCCAGGTGAATGTCATCAACTACCTGTCGCAAGGCTCGATCGCTGCGCTCCAATCTGGTGGCATGCATGTGGTCATCTCGGACACCGGCGGATGGGGTCCGTTCACCATGGCGGTAGACCAGAAGCCATTCGACGACGTCCGGGTGCGTCGGGCGCTGCGGCTCGTGGTGGACCGTCAGGAGATGCTCGACCAGGTCTTTGGAGGCAAGGGCAAGATCGGCAACGATGTCTTCGGCATCTTTGACAAGGACTTCCCGAAGGATCTGCCACAACGTGTGCAGGACATCGACCAAGCCAAGTCGCTTCTGAAGTCGGCCGGCCAAGAGAATCTGGTGCTTCAGTTGGTGACGACGCCCAACGCGCCCGGGATGATTCCGGCGGCCCAGGTGTTCGCTACGCAGGCAAAGAAGGCGGGGGTGACCGTCAATATCGTGCAGCAGACCACTACCGACTACTTCGCGAACTCGTATCTGAAGGTGCCGTTCAGCCAAGATTACTGGCCCACTCAGCCTTTCCTGCTGGCCGCCGGCCAGGCGCTCGCCGGGCCCGACGCTCCGTTCAACGCCTGCCACTTCAATGACCCCGAATACAACGGCCTCTACGCCCAGGCGACCGCGGAGCTCGACGCCGGCAAACGCGCCGACCTCATCCATCAGATGGCGCATCTGGACTACGACCGGGGTGCCAACATCATTCCCTACTTCTTCCCCACTGTGGACGCGACCAAGCCGAATGTCGGCGGCGTCAACGAATCGGCCACCGGCTTCAGCCCAGGCGGCAACGACTTCGCCAACTTCTGGATCGCGTAGGGCACCGCGATGACTGACCTCTTAACGGTACCCGGGCCGGTCGCCGAGCCCGAGCGCCGCACCGCCCATCCAGTCCGGGCACTTCTGCTCTCTCGCATCGCGACCGGCGTGGCGTCGGTCATCCTCATCTCGATCATCGTCTACGTTGCGACACTGGTGCTGCCTGGTGATGCGGCGACGGCCATCCTGGGCCAACAAGCCACACCTGAGCGCCTTGCGGCGCTGCGCGACCAGTTGCACCTCAACCAAACGCCCGTCGCCGGATATCTGAGCTGGGCCACGGCCGCCCTGCAAGGCGACTTCGGAACGTCGTTGACTCAGAATGTCCCGGTGTGGGACATCGTCGGTCCTCGATTGGCCAACTCGGCTGTGCTGATTGCGTTTTCGGCGATCATCTCCACAATCTTGGGTGTCCTGCTCGGAATGTGGGCGGCGGCGTGCGCGACTCGTGGATCGACCACTCCCTGTCGGTGACCGCGCTTGTGGCCAGTGCCCTGCCGGAGTTCGTGGTTGCGGTGTTCGTGGTCATGATCTTCGCGTCACCGTGTTCGCTCTGTTCCCGGCGGTGAGCATTCTGCCCGAAGGTGAACAGATCTGGAACGAGCCGACGAAACTCGTTCTGCCGGTTCTCACTTTGGTGATCGTCGTTACACCGTATGTATTCCGGATGTTTCGGGCCTCGCTGATCGAAGCCCTCAACTCCGATTACATCGAGGTCGCCACGCTCAAGGGAGCCAGGAAGGCCCGCCAGTTGTTCGGCCACGCTCTCCCCAATGCCCTTGCGCCGACCATCCAGGTGGTGGGCCTGAACCTGCTCTATCTCGCGGGCGGCATCGCACTCGTCGAAACAGTCTTCCAGTTCCCGGGCATCGGCCTCACGCTCGTCAGTGCGATCACCGACCGCGATGTACCCATGATTCAACTGCTTGTCGTTTTGTTGTCCGTGGCTTACGTCCTTCTCAACATCGCCACCGACGTGGCCGTCCTCCTGGTCACACCACGCCGACGACTTCCGAGGTGAGAGGCACTATGACCGCCACATTGAGTTCAGATTCCCCCGCCCTCGAAACTCCGGTGCGTCCCCTCGCCAAACGGAGCGGATCGGTACGACGGATCGTGCGCGGCGCGCTGCAGACCCGGCGCGGCAAGGTGGGCCTGACGCTGACCCTCCTGGTCGTCGGCTTCGCGTTCATCGGCCCGTTCGTGCCGGCGCGGTCGTCCACCGAATTTTCCGGCGTCCCCTACACGGTGCCCGGGAATGGCGCAGGCATCTTGGGTACCGACGCGTTGGGCCGCGATGTGTTGGCGCGTGTCCTCGAGGGCGGCTGGGCGCTTCTGCTGTTGGCCACCATCTCGACGGTCACTGCTGTCGCACTGGGAGCGGTAGCAGGTGTCGTCGCGGCCTATCGTGGCCGTAAGACGGAGATGCTGATCATGCGCTCGGTCGACGTCATGCTCGCGATTCCGCAATTGGTGTTCGTGCTGCTCATCGTCAGTGTGATGGGTGCGAGGATCTGGTTGCTCGTCGTCGCCGTGACCTTGGCCCAGGCGCCGCAGGTCGCACGCGTCATGTATGCCGCGGCACAGGACATCTGCGAACGGGATTTCGTCAAAGCGGTTGCGCTGTGGGGGGTTCCGCCTCGCACGGTGATCCGTCGACATGTGATGCCGAGTCTGTCCACGCCGTTGGCCGTCGAATGCGGTCTGCGACTGAGCTTCTCGATCATTCTGATCTCGGGGCTGAACTTTCTGGGCTTCGGGACGCAGCCGCCGAACCCATCCTGGGGGGTAATGGTGAACGAGAATCGGCTTGGCCTGGCCACCAATTTTTGGGGCGTGTTGGCCCCCGCCATCCTGCTGGCGGTCCTCGCGGTGGGCACCAACGTTTTCGCCGACGCACTCGCGCGGGTCGCCTTCGGCGACGGTAACGCCGAGGAGACGCCTGCTGTCGCCGCACTCGAATCGCCAGCAGCATGACGAGCGCGCGGGAGGTCGTGATGCCCGAGAAAACCGTTTTTCCAGAGGAATTGGTTCAGGCGCCAACGCCGAAAGCCGGTCTGGTAGTCGAGGGTTTGACCGTCGTCACCGCCAGCGCCGGTGCCCCCGTCGTGCAGGACATCAGTTTCGAGGTGCCCCCCGGGCAGGTCCTGGGTCTGGTCGGCGAGTCGGGCTCTGGGAAGAGCACGGTCGGCGTTGCGCTGCTGGGCCTGGCGCGTTCGGGACTGCGCATCGCCAGTGGCCACGTGTGGGTCGATAGTGTCGACATGCTGAGTCTGGAAGGGCGCAGCCTGCAACACGCGCGCGGCAGGCTGGTGGCGTACGTGCCGCAAGATCCCGCGCTCGGTCTGAATCCCGCATTGAGGGTCGGACGACAGCTCCGCGAAGCGGTCGCCATTCACGAAGATGCACTGGCGCCTGGCCAGACGGTCGAGGCCCGCGTTACCGAGCTCATGGATGAAGTCGGGTTACCGTCGACGGTTGCTTTCCTCAACAGTTACCCACATCAGATGTCCGGTGGCCAGCAGCAGCGGGTGGGCATCGCCATGGCCTTCAGCTGCCGACCGCGGGTAATCGTGCTGGACGAGCCGACGACCGGTCTGGACGTCACTACCCAGCGGCGTGTGATCGACACCGTTCGGGCAATGACGGCAGAGCACCAGGTGACATCGGTCTACGTCAGCCACGACCTCACAGTCGTGGCCCAACTGGCTGACCAGACCGCGGTGCTCTACGCCGGTCGCCTCGTCGAGCACGCCGATACCGAGGCGATGTTCCGGGCGGCCCGCCACCCGTATACGGTCGGGTTGCTCAAGGCGGTGCCGAGCTCGAAACGCAGCGAGCTCCTAGTCGGTATCGAGGGCAGGCCGCCGCGGCCGGGGCGCTGGCCCGTCGGCTGTCCATTCGCCGACCGCTGCGAATCGGTGACCGACATCTGCCGAGATGAACTGCCGCTACTGCGTGACCTCGGTGGGCAAGAGGCACACTACGTTCGCTGTCACCATCCAGAGGAACCGGTATCGGTCTCCGAGGTGAAGGTTCCCGTGCCTCCGCCAACTGGGAACCCCGACGCGGTGCTCACTGTGCGCAACCTCGCGGCTCGATACGGGCACCTGGAGATCTTGCACGACATCTCGTTCGACGTGACTGCTGGGCGCTGCACGGCGATCGTCGGACAGTCCGGCTCGGGAAAGACGACCCTGGCCCGCTCATTGGTCGGTCTCCATAGCAACTGGACGGGCGAAGTCGAGTCCCGTGGCGTACGGCTCGACCCGCATCCTCAGCGCCGGACCAAGGAAATGCGACGGACACTGCAGTACGTGTTCCAGAACCCGTTCGGATCGCTGAATCCTCGAATGACGGTGGCGGACAACATCGAAGAACCACTGCGCTACTTCTTCGATTCGTCCAGGCGTGATCGACTCGACAAGGTCCACGAGATCCTGGATACGGTGGCGCTTTCGACGGAGTATGCGGGACGGATGCCCCACCAGCTCTCGGGTGGCGAGCGGCAGCGCGTCGCCGTCGGGCGGGCGTTGATAGTCAACCCCGAAATCACGGTGTGCGACGAAATCACCTCCGCCCTCGATGTGTCGGTCCAGGCACTGCTGGTCGAGCAACTTCGTCGGCTTCAGGTCGAGCGAGGTTTGTCTATGGTGTTCATCACCCACAATCTGGCGGTGGTACGAAGCATCGCCCAGGATGTCGTGGTGCTTTCGGACGGCGTGATCGTCGAACAAGGGCCGGTCGATCAGGTGCTGGATCATCCCGCGCGCGAGTACACCCGGCGCTTACTGGCCGATCTGCCCTCCACTGAGGGTTAAGCGTCGCCGCCGGCCGGTTGTTGACGGCGGCACCGTTCGAGCGCCAGCATCAGCCGGTCGCGCCAGCGGACTCGCTCGTCCCAGCGGTCTATGGCCAGTGCCGCGCGCCGCGCCTCGGTGACCTCGGCCACCAACTCGGGAGTCCACGGATCATTCTGGCCGCGCTCACGCCCCATCCGCGCATAGGCAGGCCCCATCCGCCGCGCGTGCTCTGCAATGCCGCCGCGGGTGTTCAGGTCCACCGTTTCGAACGGCCCGACGACCGACCAGCGCCGCCCCAGACCTTCGGTCATCACCCGATCGATATCGGCGACCGAGGCGACACCGTCACGAACCAGGCAGTACGCCTCACGCAGGACCGCACCCTGCAGGCGGTTGTAGACAAAGCCCTCCACTTCGCGGTGCACCAGGACGGGCGACATCCCCGCGTCGGTGAGCAGCGCGCGTGCGGTCTCGATGCTGTCGGGCGTCGTGAAGGGGGCGGGCACGAGCTCGACCACGGGCAAGATGTGTGGCGGGTTCGCCGGATGCGCCACCAGGCACCGATTCCGAAACGAACAGCCGGCGAATGACGACGAACCGGCAATCGACGAGGAGGATGAGGCGACGACCGCTGTCGCTTCGACCAGGCCCTCCAATTGGCCGAACAATGCCTGCTTGACGACCAAGTCCTCCGGTACGCATTCAACAATGAGTCCGGCGCCGGTCACTGCTTTGGGCAGTTCGAAGGTGGCGGTAATCCGGGCCGCGATGACGTGTGGCGCGCAGTCAAGCAGATCCTCGGTGGCCAGATCCGCCAGCTTGGTGTTGATCTCGCGGGTCACCCGTTCAGCGGTGCTCGCGTCAACGTCATAGAGCTGCACGGGATGATCGGCTCGAGCGAAGACGATCGCCCAGGAAACGCCAATGGAGCCGCTACCCAGCACGGCGATCGGGCAACTTCGTACGGCCATCGAAACCCCTTCGCCCATCGATACTTTACATGCCGTCTAAAGTTTAGACGTTACGTCCAATTTGTTCCAGCCTTCGGGCGATTGCCAGAGACAGACTTTTTACACGTCGTCCAAACTCTAGACGCTGCGTCCAATTAGAGTTAGTCTTGGCCGGAGACCACGCCGCCAGACCGTCAGGAGGCCACGGCTGTATGTCGCAAACTTCGATTGACCTTGGCGCACTGCTTCCCGAAGGACTTCCCGCCACCGCGGACCTGGTTGCCGAGGCGCGCAGGCTCGCCAGGGGGCTCGAGATCGGCCGCACCCTGTACCTGCAGGAGAAGGGGGTGCGCTCGGAGCTCGAATACCGTCGCCATGCGGCCAAACATCGAATCCCATGTACCGCAATGAACATCGGGCTGGCGACGTGGGCGGACACCCGCGATGCTCTTGAACTGATCTACGAGGACGCCCTGCGCCGTGGGGTCCGTGCGCCGGACCGCTTTGAGTTGCTCGCCGAGCGCCGGATGGGCCTGCCGCCCGAGCTACGGGAAAACGCACCCGCCGAGACCGGCCCCTGCCTGTGGACCGAGCAGGACTGGTGGGAACTGGGCAACACCGTGCCGATCCAGCCCGAAGCGGGCGACAACATGATCGGCGGCCCGGGCTCGGTCCCGAACGCGATCGCCGCACTGCGTGCTGGTTGCACCACAGTCGGGGTGGCCAGCCAGTTCGTGTGGCGCTGGCCCTACTGGGACGACGAGGCCGCGCAGATCGCTGCGGTGGTGACCGCCGCCGCAATCCTCGCCGAGAAGAAGGCCGAGGGAGCCGTCCTCAATGGTTACATCGACGACGGATACTGCGGGGTGTTCGCGGATTACGCCACGCTCGTCGGCTGGGCGATGTTGGAGCGCTACGCCTTCGAGGAGCTGCTGGGGGTGCCCTATAGCGTCTCCTGGGGTGGGTTGACCACCAATCCCCACAACAAGGCGGTAGTGACTCTTGCGCTGGAAGCGGTTAATCCGCAACACATTCCGCCGGCCTACATCCAGGGCGACACGATCGGGCACACCGACGATATCGCGCAGAACTATGCAGGGGTGTCGATCGACGTCGCCATGGCGAAGCTGGTGTGCGTGCGTTACGGCATCGCGGGGGCGATGATCGCCGTGCCCGTCACCGAGAACATCCGCATCCCGTCGTGGGAGGAGATCGCTGACATCCAGGCGGCCAACCGCCGTGTCGAGAGCTACCTTCCGAGCCTGGAGAAGATGATCGACTGGCGCGCCATCGAGGTGGAAGCGGCCCGCATCGCTGACGGCGGCCGGACGGTGTGCGCCAATTTCATCGAGACGATGCGCGCCACCGGCGTCGACGTGTCGGACGCCCTGCAGGTACTGCTGGTCATGAAACGTATCGGCTCCGACGCCTTCGAAAGAATCTTCGGCGCAGGTGCGCCGGACCCGAAGGAACTCAGTGGCCGCGTTCCGCTTTTGCGAACCGATCTGGTCAGCAAGACGCTGGAACTGCGTGAGGAGGTCCTGGCGACGGTGCGTGAATCGCTCGGAGTTGAAGTGCTACAAGGGCGTTCGATCGTCGTTGCCTCGACCGACGTGCACCACTTCGCCCTTTACTTGATGCGTTCGGTGCTTGAGCAGGCCGGTGCCGACGTCACCGACATCGGCGTGAGTCGCGATCCCGAGGACATCGCGAAGGTGGCCATCGAAACCGACGCCGACGCTGTCTGCGTGACGACCCACAACGGCGTCGCCCGTTCCTTCGGCGCACTGCTGAAGGAGGCCCTGACGGCAGACAGCTGTCGCGCGGCGGTTTTCATGGGCGGTGTGCTCAACGAGGACATCGAGGACTCTCCGACGCCGGTCGACGTCAGGGCCGACCTGTGGGCTCAGGGAATCCAGACGCCCGAGGACTTTCCGACATTGATCGCCCAGCTCAGTAAAACGGCTGCGCGGCAATGATCTACGGTCTCGTTGACTTCGGCAGCACGTTCACCAAGCTGGCCCTCGTGGATGGTGGCACGGGCGCGTTGCTGGGAACCTCGCAACATCCCACCACGATCGACACCGACGTGTTCGAAGGTTACGACGCGGCGCTGTCCGCCGCGCTCGAGTCGGCGGGTGTTTCGGGGGTGGACCGGGTGCTCGCCGCCTCCAGTGCGGCCGGCGGTCTTCGTATGATTGCGGTCGGGCTTGTCGACGACCTCACCGCCTCGGCGGCCAAGCGCGCCGCGCTCAGCGCCGGCGCGAAAGTGGAGGGCGTCTGGTCCGGCACCCTTGGCGAAGATGCGGCTCGGCAGATTCGCGCAGGCGCGCCGGATGTCATCCTCTTCGCGGGCGGCACCGACGGTGGTGACCGCGAGAGGGTTCTGCACAACGCTCGCCGCTTGGCACGCGCAGGCACCGGGTCGGCAGTCGTGGTGGCGTGCAACCGCGACGTCGCCGATCAGGTGGCCGCGGTGTTCGAACGCTCCGACCACCACACGACGGTCGTCGACAACGTCCTGCCTCGAATCGACGTCGAGAACGCAGGCCCGGCGCGGGAAGTCATTCGCGAACTGTTCATCGAGCGGGTGGTCCGCGCCAAGGGGTTGTCGACGACGTCGGCGTTCTTCGACTCGGTGGTCATGCCGACCCCTGCCGCTGTGCTGGCGTGCGCGGAACTGATCGCGGAGCCGCCGGAGGGCCTCGCCGGAGCCGGAAGTGCGGTCATCATCGACGTCGGCGGTGCCACCACCGACCTGCACTCGGTCCTTGCCCCCGGACCGCCGCGACGGCGGACCAGTCGCGTCGGCCCGGCGCCTGCGCGCTCGGGGCGCACCGTCGAAGGTGATCTCGGCGTGCGGTGGAATGCCGACGTCGTGTACGCCCAGGACCAACGTTGGATGTCCGACTACATCGGCCTTGCCGATGCCGAGATCCTGCGGGCAGTCGAGGACCGCAAGAAGACCCCGTCGTACATCCCCGGCTCGGCCGAACAGGCGCGCATCGACCGAGCGCTGGCAGCCAGCTGCATCGCCAAGGGAATGGAGCGCCACGTCGGGCGGCTCTCCACGCGCTACGTGCCCGGCGACGGCGCCGACGTGGTGCTGACCGGACGCGATCTGCGCGAGTCACGCGTCGTACTGGTCACCGGCGGCTCCGTCGTGCGAGACGAACACGCCGGCGCCTGCGTCGTGCAGACCGCGATCGAGCGGCTCGACCAGAATCGGCCCGCGCCGCGCTCGGCTGTCCTGCTGATCGATCACCACTACGTGCTGGCCGCGGCAGGACTGCTCGCCACCCTCGACCCCGTTGCCGCACACCGGCTTCTGACCACCCACGTACCGGGCCTTGCCGACGGCCTGAGTCAGCAACCCGCGTCCACGCATTCTTGAGAGGGCATGACATGGCTGTGCCCTTCGACCGACCGGGTTCCGGGCTGATGCCGCCGCCCGACAATCTGGTGGTTCCCGAGGACGACGGAACGGTCTCCGCCGACGTCGCCGTCATCGGCTCTGGCATGGGGGGATCCACGATCGCCCACGCCTTGCGCGACTCCGGGCTCGACGTGCTGGTGGTAGAGCGTGGCGAATTCTTGCCCAGGGAGATCGAAAACTGGTCTCCGGAAGCAGTTTTCGAGCATGCACGCTATAAGAACAGTGAACAGTGGTACTCCGCGGACGGCCCGGCGTTTGCGCCGGGGGTCTATTACTACGTGGGCGGAAACACGAAATTCTATGGAGCGATGATGCCTCGTTTCCGTGAGCGCGATTTCGGCGACATCGAGCACCGCGAGGGAGTGTCGCCGGCATGGCCGATTTCGTATGGCGACCTCGAGCCCTTCTACTGCGAGGCGGAGGCCTTGTACGGCGTGCACGGCACGCCGGGCCAGGAACCCACCGAACCCCCACGCAGCAAGGACTATCCGTATCCCGCGGTGCCGCACGAGCCGCCGATCCAGCGACTCGCGGACGATCTGGCACGGCAGGGCTTGCGGCCGATTGCGATGCCGCTGGCGATCGCCCGCCACCCCGGCGGTGGCTGTGTCCAGTGCCGCACCTGCGACGGGTTTCCGTGCATGGTGGACGCGAAGGGTGACGCCGATGTGTCGGCGTTGCGCCCTCTCGTCAGATCGGGACGAGTGCGATTGCTCACCGGGACAACGGTCACCCGCCTGGAAACCGCCGCCGACGGCAGCACCGTGACCCACGCCGTGGGAAGGCGATCGGGACAACCGGTCACGATCCGGGCCGCACGGTTCGTCGTCGCCGCGGGCGCAGTGAACTCGGCGGCGCTGTTCCTGCGATCGGCCAGCGATGCCCACCCGAACGGCCTGGCCAACGGCTCCGACCAGGTGGGCCGCAATTACATGGTGCACAACAGCACGTTCTTCGTCGCCATTGATCCGCGGCGGGCCAACGAAACGTCGTTCCAGAAGACCCTCGGGCTCAACGATTGGTACTTCGGAGCGCCCGACTGGCCATGGCCACTGGGAAACGTTCAAATGCTCGGAAAACTGCAGGCACCCATGGTGTCCGCCGCCCGACCGTGGGCGCCAAAGGCGTTGCTGCGGTATATGACCGGGCACAGTGTCGACCTGTACCTCACCAGTGAGGACCTACCTGTGTGCACCAATCGCGTCGTGGTAGGGCCCGACGATCGGATCGTCGTGCACTGGACGCCCAACAATCTGTCGGCGCACCGACAGCTGGTCCGGCACACGACCAAGGCCATCCGCCGCGCGGGCTTTCCGCTGGTGTTCACCGATCGCATGGGTATCGAGACGAATTCGCACATGTGCGGCACTTTGCGCATGGGTACCGATCCGGCGACCAGCGTGCTGGACCCCACATGCCGAGCCCACGAGCTGCGGAATGTCTGGGTGACCGACAGCTCGTCGTTCGTGTCCTCCGCCGCGGTGAACCCGGCATTGACCATCGCGGCCAACGCATTACGTGTAGCCGCCGTCTCCGACCTCGTTGGCACTAACTGAAGGAGCAGATATGGGACGCATGGCAGGCAAGGTCGTGATCGTGACCGGGGGTGCCCGGGGACAGGGCGCGGCGCACGGCGCGGTGTGCGCGCGGGAAGGCGCGCAGGTGGCTCTGGCGGACGTGCTCGACCCCGAGGGAAGTGCCACCGCCGAAAAGCTGCGCGCAGAAGGACTCGATGTCGACTACATTCACCTCGACGTCACGGCGCCCGAAGATTGGCGGACTGCAGTCGATTTCACGGTCGGGCGGTTTGGCCGTCTCACCTCGCTGGTGAACAACGCAGGTATCAACGGCACGATGGCCGGTGCTGTGGAGGAAACCCTCGACGGCTGGGACGCGGTCGTCGGCGTCAACCAGAAGGGCGTCTTTCTCGGGATGAAGAATTGCGTGCCCGCCATGAGAGCGGCCGGGGGAGGTGCGATCGTCAACATCAGCTCCATCTGGGGGTGTGTCGGCGCTGACGAATACATCTCGTATCAGGCCAGCAAGGGCGCGGTTCGGTTGATGAGCAAGAGCGCCGCGCTGACCTACGCCAAGGACGGCATCCGGGTGAACACCGTGTGCCCAGGGCAGGTGGACACCCCGATGGGCGAGGCGGACGGCGACGACGTCAAGCAGGCCGTGTTGGCCGCGACCCCGATGCACCGCGAGGCAAAGCCCGAGGAGATCTCGTGGGGTGTGCTGTATCTGCTGTCCGACGAGGCGAGCTTCGTCACCGGCACCGACCTCGTCATCGACGGGGGGTACACAGCCCAGTGACGACCAACCACAAGAGTGCGCTCGTCACCGGGGGCGGTACCGGTATCGGCAAGGCCGTTGCGGCGCGGCTCGTCAGCGGCGGGTACGACGTCACCATCGTCGGCCGCCGGGAAGACATACTCCGCCGGACCGCAACGGAACTCGCCGAACACGGCCCCGGCACGGTACGCATCGACGTCGCCGACATGGCGGCGTCCGACGCACCCGAAGCCGTCATCGCCTCCCACGTCGACGCGTTCGGCGGTATCAACGCACTCGTTACCGCAGCCGCCTTCTACGAGCCGATCCCGTTCCTGGACACCACCGCAGAGACGTGGGACGCGACACTGCACGTCGCGTTGCGCGGCACGGTCTTGGCCGCCGCAGCGGCGGCACGGCATATGGTGGGCGCCGGCGGCGGTCGTATCGTGCTGTTCTCGTCGATAAACGGGTTCCACTCGGAGCCCGACTCAGCCGACTACAGCGCCGCGAAGGCAGCGGTATCGAGTCTCGCGAAGTCGATGGCAGTCGACCTGGGCAGCTCGGGAGTGATCACGAACGCGATCGCGCCGGGCTGGGTTGCCACCCCCATGACCCAGGAATTCCTCGACAAGTCCTCGCCGGAGATCCTCAAGCACGTCAATCCGCTTGGCCGGGCCGGGGATCCGGCGGAGATCGCCGACGTCGTCTGGTTCCTGATCGAGGACGCACCGTCATTCCTGATCGGTACGACGCTGTACGTCGACGGCGGCCAGACCGTGGCGGCGCCGATGCCCTGACCTACGCCAGGGCCCGCAGTGCGGCACCCACCACCCTCGGGATAGACGCAAGTTCGTCGTCGGTGACCACGAGCGGCGGCGACATCATGATCACGTTGCGGGGCAGGTTGCGGATGATCACGCCGTGTTCTTCGGCGTATCGAACCACCTTGTCTCCGTCCACTTCCGGTGCCAGTTCAACACCACCCATCAAGCCCGCGTAGCGAACGTCGGTCATTCCGGGGCACCCACGCAGCGCCTCGAGTTCTGCCGACAGGACGTTCTCGAGATCGAGCACGCGTTCGGGCAACCGCTCGGATTCCAGGATGTCGAGATTCTTCATGGCGACAGCACATCCGGTGGCGTGGCCCGAGTAGGTAAGGCCGTGCCGGAAGACGGGTGCGTCGTCGCCGTCGAAGAACGGCTGCCACACCCGTGGAGAAACCAGCACACCGCCCAGTGGCGCGTATCCGGACGTCACGCCCTTGGCGAAAACCACCATGTCGGGCTCGAATCCATAGCGTTGCGCGGCGAACATCGCCCCCACCCGACCGAACCCGGTGATCACCTCGTCGAGCACGAGCAGAATCTCATGTCTGCGGCAAAGGTCCTGCAGACCTTCGAAATAACCTAGCGGCGGCGGGTAGACGCCACCGGTACCCATGACAGGCTCGGCGATGATCGCCGCGATGTTCTCAGGGCCGATCTCGGCGATGCGGTGCGAAACGTCGTCGATGCGGTCGTGCGACACCCGTGCCGTCTCGGGTATCAGCGACGGCGTGCCGTAACCCTCGCGGTTGAACGCCAGGCCGCCGACGCTGGTGCCGAACGCGTGCAGGCCGTGGTACCCGTGGTCGCGACTGAGGACGACCGTCTTCGACGTCCGCCCGGCCAACTGCCAATGCCTGCGCGCCAGCTTGAGCGCGACATCGACGGAGTCCGAACCGCCGCTGGTCAGGATCACTCGGGGGTCGCCCATCGGCGCCAACGCCGCCAGGCGGTTGGCCAACGCGACAGCGGGCCGGTTGAGAAAGCGCCCGAACACGTGATGGGTTTCCAGCTCACACATCTGGTCGTAGGCGGCCTTGGCGATCTCCTCACGGCCGTGGCCCACGTTCGCATGCCACAAGACGCCCGCGCCGTCCAGGAGCGTCCGCCCGTCGTCGGTGGTGAGCCAGGCGCCCTTCCCGGAGACGATCGTGACCTGACTGCCCGACACGCTCGGCATGTGCGCCTGTCCACTCCACAGGGCGTTCGTCGATGTCTGGGCCACAGGTTCCTCCTTCAGTCGGCTTTCGGAGTCAGATGATGGTGCGGCCGCCGTCGACCAACAGGGTGTGGCCCACAACCATCGACGAGCTCGGCGCCACCAGAAACAGCACTGCGCCAACGAGTTCCGGTGGCTGTCCCACCCTGCCGATCGGGATGGCGGCCTCCACCCACGACTGGTATGCGAGGTCGTCCATCAGCGGTGCGGTCATCGGTGTCGCGAATTCGGTTGGGGCCACGCAATTCACGTTCACGCCGTGCTTGATCCACTCGGCTGCCAGCGAGCGCGTGATCTGAACAACGGCGCCCTTGCTGGCGGCGTAGGTGACCAGTTCCGGCACGCCGACCAGGGCGTCGGTCGAAGCGAAGTTGACGATCTTGCCCGAGCCTCTGGCGATCATGTGTCTGCCGAAGGCCTGGCACATCAGGAACGTCGCGCGGACGTTGATGTCGAAGACCGATTCCCACTCGTCGAGCGTGATGTCGATGGCGGGCGAGGTGGGCGAGATTCCTGCGGCGTTGACCAGGATGTCCACCGCTCCGTGCGTGCTCAGCACCTGGGCCGCGATGCGCGTGATCTCCTCAGGCCGTCGAACGTCGACCCGGCGAAACTCCGCGCTCCCTGCGGCCTCAGTGGCGGCTGCGACGACCGCCTGACCGCGATCCTCGTCGCGTCCGAGGACGACGACGT
>Ga0207688_10001011_pt1 | contig 14334 bp, 17 predicted proteins | sample KBSMiscanthusM4_FD_184296 | JGI IMG/M metagenome (GOLD analysis project Ga0207688, IMG submission 184296) | Miscanthus rhizosphere microbial communities from Kellogg Biological Station, Michigan, USA - M4 (SPAdes) (version 2) | ecosystem: Host-associated > Plants > Roots > Rhizosphere ...
CGGCGCGACGGCCGGTGGCACGCCGTCGGCGGGAGTGAACGTGAACGAGCGAATCGCGTTCTCGCTCATGCCGGTATCCCGGTCCAGTGGGGGAAACAGTGCTTGGCGATGCGCCCGTGCACGCCCTGACCCTGGTCGACGGTGAGAACCGGCTCGAGGCGCGGGTCGAAGTAGCCCCAGTGGACGGTCGACGGGGTGGCCGGCAGCCGGTGGACGGTGACGGATGCGGCGGGGCTGAGCACCATCCGGTGATCATGCCAGCCAGCCGCGACGGCGTCGCCTCGAGCGAGCACACGCGTCAACAGATTTATTACTGCCAAGCGTCGATCAAATTCTGCCAACGGAATTAAAGCCCTGATCTTGCCGGTTTCACAACACAGCTGCAGCGACCGAACCGCGACACCTATGCCACGGCTCGAAACAAACGAAGAGGCACGAAAAGAAGATGAGGGCAGCAAACATGAAGAAGTTCGGATTCGCCACTGGAGCCGCAAGAGCGGCGACGTTCACATCTGTACTTGCCGGCGGACTGACCGTCGCGGTCCTTGGCCTGGCCGCACCGGCGGGCGCGGCTCCGACCGGCCCTGGGAGCGCCCAGGAGACCATCAACCAACTGCAGGCCGACGGCTACAACGTGATCGTCAATCGCATCGGCACGACCCCGTTGGATCAGGCCGCCGTGGTCGCTGTGCGGCCCGGACAGACCTACAGCAGGACCGATTCCGGTACCCCCGGGGACAGCCTCGAAACGACAGTCACCGGCAAGACGGTCTACGTCGACGTCAAGTAGACCGCGCCAAACGCAAGGGGCACCCCCACAAGGGGTGCCCCTTCGTCATGACCTCAAATACGCCAGCAAGACTCGCCCACTGCTGGCAACCACGGGCGGAACGGCTGTGCCACGATGCCAAGCTATGGCAGAGGAACTGACCTACGACGGCACGCTTCGTGAAGTTTCTACCGACGAAGGTGTCCTGCGCTATCACGAAGCAGGCGAAGGGGCTCCGCTGCTCCTCCTCCACGGCTCCGGTCCCGGTGTCACCGGCTGGCGCAACTTCCGCGGCATCCTCGGCACCTTCGCCGCGCATTTCCGTTGCCTGATCTTAGAGTTCCCGGGTTTTGGTGTGAGCGACGATTTCGGCGGTCACCCGATGGTGACCGCACAGGGGGCCCTGGGCACCTTCGCCGAGGCGCTGGGCCTCGATTCGGTTGACATCATCGGCAATTCGATGGGCGGCGGTGTCGGCATCAACTATGCCATCCGTCAACCCGCGAAGGTTCGACGCCTGGTCACAATCGGCGGAATCGGTACGAACATCTTCACGCCCGGCCCGAGCGAGGGCATCAGGCTCCTGCAGGAGTTCACCGAGAACCCGACCCGCCAGCGGCTCATCGACTGGTTGCAGTCGATGGTGTACAACCCGGGGCTGGTGACCGATGAGTTGATCGAGGAGCGCTGGGCGCTGGCCACCGATCCGCACACGCTGGAGAGCGCCCGCCGAATGTATGGCAAGGCGGCGTTCGGACAGATGATGGCAGCGATGCGTGCATCGGATGCCCCGATGCCCTGGGCGATGATGCACAAGGTCACGGCTCCGACGCTCCTGACCTGGGGACGCGATGACCGGGTCAGCCCACTCGACATGGCATTGATCCCTATGCGCACCATTCCCGATGCCGAGTTGCACGTGTTCCCCAACTGCGGGCACTGGGCGATGATCGAGGCGCAGGCGGCATTTGAAGACACCGTGCTGGGCTTCCTGCTGCGACGCGGCTAGCGCCAGCGATTCCGGCTCCACTGATCGGGACGGGCCGCAATGATGGCATCGGGCGCGGCCCATCATCTCCTAGCGCCGACAGACAGGGACACAACATGGCCGAACGGGTTCTCGACAGGGTGATCGCGATCGCCGACCGGTTGCGCGAGCAGGCCGCAGAAGCCGAGCGGCTCGGTCGGCTGCCCGACGAGACGGTCAAGGACCTCAAGTCCGTCGGTGTGATCAGGCTGCTACAGCCCAAGCAGTACAACGGGTTCGAGGTACACCCTCGAGAGTTCGCGGAAACGGTCATGGCCGTCGCGTCGTTGGATCCCGCCTCAGGCTGGATCTGTGGCGTCGTCGGGGTACACCCATACCAGCTCGCTTATGCAGATCCGCGGGTACCGGAGGAGATCTGGGGCGCCGACACCGACACCTGGGTGGCCTCTCCCTACGCCCCACAAGGCGTCGCCACGCCGGTTGACGGCGGCTACCGCTTCAACGGCCGATGGCAGTTCAGCTCCGGCACCGACGCCTGCGAGTGGATTTTCTTGGGAGCCATGGTCGGTGACGCGGACGGCAAGCCACTGATGCCCCCGCAGATGCTTCACATGATCCTGCCGCGCAAGGACTATCAGATCGTCGAGGATTCCTGGAATGTCGTCGGCCTGAGGGGAACCGGCTCCAAGGACGTCATCGTTCGTGATGCGTTCGTGCCGGACTACCGGGCGATGAACGCCACCGAGGTAATGGACGGCACCGCCCAGCGCACGGCCGGGATGACGGACACGCTGTACCTGATGCCATGGTCGACGATGTTCCCCCTCGGCATCACCTCTGCGGTCATCGGGATAGCCGAGGGCGCGCTGGCTGCCCACCTTGACTATCAGCGGGATCGCGTCGGCGCCGCCGGCACGGCGATCAAGGACGACCCGTACGTGATGTACGGCGTCGGCGAGGCCGCCGCCGACATCAACGCCGCGCGCCAGGAACTGCTCGCCAACGTCGACCGGATCTACGACATCGTGGACGCCGGCGACGAGGTGTCGTTCGCGGACCGGGCTGCGGGTCGGCGCACGCAAGTGCGTTCGGCGTGGCGCGCGGTGATGGCGGTCGACCAGATCTTCTCGCGTTCGGGAGGCAACGCACTGCGGATGGACAAACCGTTGCAGAGGTATTGGCGTGACGCGCACGCCGGCCTGGCTCACGCAATCCATGTGCCCGGCACCACCTTCCACGCCTCCGCGCTCAGCTCGCTCGGCGTCGAGCCCGAGGGTCCGCTGCGGGCCATGATCTGAATGAATCGAGGAACACCGACAGTGAGCGACATCAAGAGCCTCGGTTACATCAAGATCCAGACCAATGACATCGACCGCTGGCGCACCTTCGCGTTCGACGTGCTCGGATTCGCGAGGGGAACCGGTCCTGACCCGTCCGCCCTTTATCTGCGCATGGACGAGCGTGCCGCTCGGATCGTCGTGGCCCCCGGGGAAACAGACGAGATCGTCACCGTCGGATGGGAGGTCCGCGACCGGCGGGCGTTGCTTCGCGTTCAGGAGACGCTGCAGTCCGCGGGTGTTGGCGTCAAACAGCTGCCGCAGGAGGAGGCCGACGCCCGGCGGGTCGAAGAAGCGATCACCTTCTGCGACCCGACGGGCACCACGATCGAGGTGTTCCACGGTGCTGCCCTCGATCACAGCCCCGTCGTAGCACCGTTTGGCGCCCGGTTCGTCACCGGCGCAGAGGGATTGGGGCATGTGGTTCTGCCCGCAACCGACCCCAACGCCGCCGTCGACTTCTACACCGACGTACTCGGTTTTCTCTCCCGCGGCGCGTGGCGACTGCCTGCACCACCAGAGTTCGGACCGGTGCGGATCAGGTTTCTCGGCGTCAATGAGCGACACCACAGCCTGGCGATCGTTCCGTCCATGCGCGGCGGCGCTCCCGGCCTCATCCACGTCATGGTGGAAGTCGACAGCCTCGATGCGGTCGGCATGGCGCTGGACCGGGTGAATGCGGAGGGCTTCCAGCTGTCATCGACATTGGGCAGGCACACCAACGACAAGATGGTGTCGTTTTACGTACGCGCGCCTGGCGGCTGGGACATCGAGTTCGGCACCGACGGCATACGGGTTGACGAAAAGTATTACACCGCCGAGGAAATCACAGCCGACAGCTACTGGGGTCATCAGTGGACGGGCGAGCTGCCGGTGGCGATGCGGCCCTGAGCATGAACGCAGATGTGCATCCGACGCCGGCTGATCGGGTCACGAACTGGAATTACGAAGCCGACGTCATCGTGGCGGGCTCCGGTGGTGGCCTGGTCGGTGCGTACACCGCCGCCCGCGAAGGGCTGTCCGTCATGGTCGTGGAGGCCACTGACGAGTTCGGGGGCACCACCGCCTACTCCGGCGGAGGGGGGATGTGGTTTCCCTGCAACCCCGCGTTGCAGCGCGCAGGAAGCGACGACACCCTCGATGCCGCATTTGCCTACTTCCACGCCGCGGTCGGCGATCGCACACCGGTGGAGTTGCAGCGCACCTACGTGTACGGCGGCGCCGATCTGATCGCGTACCTCGAGCAAGATGCTCACTTCGAGTTCGACGTGCTGCCCTGGCCGGACTACTACGGCCGATTGCCGCACGCCCGTCTTGACGGACTGCGACACACGGTGTCCAAACCGCTTCCCGCCGAACACCTCGGCGAGCTGGCTCAGCGGATACGTGGCCCGTTGGACAGGGAACGGCTCGGAGCAGAGACCCGAAATACCTCGTCGGCGGGCGGGCGCTCATCGGCCGGCTGTTGTCGGCGATCACCGCTTATCCGAACGTATCGCTTCATCTCAATAGCCCGCTGGTTGAGTTGGTCACCTCGAACGACGGCGTCGTCGGCGCCGTGGTCGAGCAGGACGGCCGTCGCCGCGCAATCCGTGCCCGCGCCGGTGTGCTGCTCGCCGCAGGCGGTTTCGAGAGCAATCCCGCGCTGCGCCAGCGCTTCGGCGTACCCGGCGATGCCAGGGACACGATGGGCGCGCCGGGCAATCTCGGACTGGCACTTCAGGCAGGCATGGCCGCCGGTGCGGCGATCGATCTCATGGACCAGGCGTGGTGGTCGCCCGGGTTCACTCATCCCGATGGGCGCTCAGCGTTCTCGTTGTGGTTCACGGGCGGGATCTTCGTCAACCAGGACGGGAAGCGGTTCGTAAACGAATCCGGTCCCTACGACCGGATCGGCAAAGCCATTGTCGACCAGATCGCCTGCGGTGCAATGACGTTGCCGTTCTGGATGATCTATGACGACCGAGAGGGCCCTGTTCCGCCGGTGAAGGCCACGAACGTGTCGATGGTGGAGCCCGAGCGGTACGTTGAGGCCGGCCTGTGGCACACGGCGGACACGCTGCCCGAACTGGCCGCGGGAATCGGAGTGGACGCCGAGAACCTGGTGTCGACGGTCAAGCGGTTCAACGAGTTCGTCGCGGCCGGTGTGGACGAGGACTTCGGGCGGGGCGAGGCGGCATACGACCGCGTCTTCTCGGGCGGCCAGTCACCGATGGTGCCGATCGACAACCTGCCCTACCACGCCGCCTCGTTCGGCCTCTCCGACCTAGGCACCAAGGGTGGACTCGTCACCGACAGCCACGCCCGCGTGGTCGACACCAGCGGCAACCCGATCGACAGGCTCTACGCCGCAGGCAACACCATGGCCGCCGTTACCGGAACGGTCTATCCCGGCGGCGGCATCCCCATCGGAGCGTCGATGTTGTTCAGCCATCTCGCCGCCCTCGACATGGCCGCGAAACGGGAAGGGCGCTGACAACTCGCATCCCGCCCAGCAGTATCTGCCTATGACATCTCTTCAGCGCTACAGCGACCGTCGAGTCCTCATCACAGGCGGTGGTTCCGGCATCGGGCAAGCGACCGTGATGCGCATCCTGGCCGAAGGCGGCCGCGTGGTCGCGGCCGATATAAGTGAGTCCGGATTGACGGACACCGTGGCCAGGGCCGAACCACACGGCGATCGGCTGAGCAGCGTGCTCATCGACGTCGCCAGTGAGGAGTCGGTCAAGGAAGGGGTGGCCCGCGCGGTCGAGGCCCTGGGCGGCCTCGACGCCCTCGTCAACGCCGCAGGCATCTTGCGGTCAGCGCACTTCCTCGAGACGACACTCGCCGACTTCGAACAGGTGCTGCGAATCAACCTCGTCGGCACCTTCCTGGTGACCCGGGAGGCCATCCCCGCGTTGCGCAATGGCAACGACCCGGCGGTGGTCAACTTCAGTTCCACCTCCGCGACTTTCGCGCACCCGTACATGTCGGCATACGCCGCGTCCAAGGGTGGCATCCAGGCGATGACGCATGCGCTTGCGCTGGAGTTCGCCAAGGAAAGGATCCGGTTCAACTCGGTTCAGCCCGGTTCCATTTCCTCCGGAATGACCGATGGCACGGGCGAATCCAAACAGAGCATCGGACCGGGACTCCCTGCGGATGCGGACTTCTCGCTGTTGGGCAAGATCACCTCGGTGCTGCCACTCGAGGGCGGTCAGATGTTCGCCAAGCCGGACGCGGTCGCAGCTGTCGTCGCAATGCTCGGCTCGTCGGACGCCTATTTCGTCACAGGAACGGAGGTGCGGGTCGACGGCGGAACCCACATGTAAATTGCTGCCAATGACTACCGTTGAGCGGCCCCTCAGGGTGATCCAGTGGACGACCGGCAACATCGGACGACGATCGCTGCACGCCATCATCGGGCGCGACGACACGGAGCTCGTCGGTGTCTACGCACACGGTGCCGACAAGGTCGGCGTCGACGCCGCGGAGCTGTCCGGCTGGCCGGAGCCGACCGGGGTGACAGCCACCAATAACATCGATGCGCTGCTCGCTTTGAAGCCCTACGCCTGTTGTTACAACCCGCTATGGCCGAACATCGACGAGCTGACCCGGCTGCTCGAGGCCGGCGTCAACGTGTGCTCGAGCGCGGCGTGGATCACCGGCGGCAAGCAGTCACCCGAAGATCTGGAACGCGTCCGGAAGGCTTGCGAGAAAGGCAATTCCACGATCTTCGGCAGCGGCGCCCATCCCGGTATGACCAATTTGGTCGGCATGGTGCTGTCCGGCTCCTGCGAGCGGGTCGACGAGATCCGCATCACCGAGTCGGTGGACTGCTCGACCTACGAGTCGGCGGGCACCCAAACCGCGATGGGCTTCTCGCAGGATCCCCAAACGCCCGGCCTCGCCGAGAGCGTGCGCCGGGAAAGCGAGGTCTTCGCCGAATCGGCCGCGATGATGGCCGACGCGATCGGCGCCAAGCTCGACAAGATCACGTTCGACGTGACTTTCACTCCCGCGACCGGCGACACCGACCTGAGCTTCATGCAGATCCCGAAATGCACCGTCGCAGGCGTGTACGGCTACCACCGGGGCTGGGTCGGCGATCGCAACGTGGTCAGCGTCGGCTTCAACTGGACCATGGGCGACCACGTGACGCCGCCCAAACCGCTGGAGCACGGTCACGTCATCCAGGTCTTCGGCTGCCCAACATGAGTCTAAGATGGACTCCATGCAGGCAGCGATTTATCTCCGACAGTCCGAGGACCGCAACGGCAACATGCTCGCCGTCGATCGACAGCGCCAGGATTGTGAGAAGCTGGGCGCGCAAAAGGGTGGGTCACAACCGAATACATGGACAACGACACGTCCGCGTCGAACGGCAAAACGCGGCCGGACTACCAGCGGATGCTCGCCGATATCCGCGACGGCCGCATTGACGCGGTGGTGGCCTGGGACCTGGACCGGCTCTACCGTCAGCCGCGCGAGCTCGAGGACCTCATCGACCTGGCCGACCAGAAGCACCTCGCACTGGCCACGGTGGGCGGCGAGGCCGACCTGAGCACCGACAACGGCCGGCTGTTCGCCCGCATCAAGGGCGCCGTCGCCAAGAGCGAGACGGACCGCAAGTCCGCGCGGCAGAAGCGGGCCGCCCAACAGCGCGCCGAGGCCGGCACGCCGGGGCGCTCCACGGTGCCGTTCGGCTACCGGCAAGCCGGCGATGCGCTCGAGCTCGAGCCCGCGGAGGCGATGATGGTCCGCGACGCCTACAGCGCGATCCTGGCCGGCGTCAGCCTGCACGCGATCACGAGGCAGTGGAACACCGGCAATGTGCCGACCCGCCGCGGCAACCGGTGGTCGGGCGCCACCGTGCGACAGGTGCTCATGGCATGGCGCAACGCCGGCGTCGCCGTCTACAAGGGCGAACCGGTCGGCGAGGGCGCCTGGCCGGCCATCGTGGACCGCGATGTCTTCGACGGGGTGCGGGCCGTCCTGACCCAGCCCGGGCGGCGCATCGGCGGCACCTCGAGCGGCCGCAAGCACCTGCTGAGCGGAATTGCGGTGTGCGGCAAGTGTTCTCACACGATGGGATCGGCGAAATCGACCGACGGCCGAGCGGTCTACGTGTGCAAGCACTGCTTTGGCGTCACTCGCGACATGGAACGCGTGGACGAGCTCGTCGCCGGCGTCGTGGTGGCCCGTCTCGCGCGACCGGATGCGCGCGAGCTGCTGATCACCGAGAAGCGCACGGACATCAACGCGCTACGCGACGCGGCCGCGGCGCTGCGGGCCCGCCAGGACGAGGCGGCAGTGCTGTTCGCCGATGGCGCCATCACCGGGTCACAACTGAAGATCAGCACCGCCAGCCTCGCCGACCAGCTGGCCGAGGTTGAGTCAAAGATGTTGGACGCCAACAAGTCTCGGGTGTTCGACGGAGTGATCGGAGCCGCGGACCCGGGTGCTGTGTGGGCCGGCCTGCCGCTGGATCGCCGGCGTGCGCTGATCGACATCCTGATGACCGTCACGATCGCACCGATCGGTCGTGTGGGCCGCGGCTTCGATCCGGCATCGGTCGAGATCGTCTGGCGCACGGAGTCTGCTTCGGTTTCAAGAGATCCGCGGTAAGCTCCTAAGTACCCAGTGGTCGCAAACCGGTGACCAGCGCAAGCATTGGCTGAAGGATCCGGTGGCACTGCCGAATTAAGCGATAGAGAGGACGCACCTACTTCCGCATGCGCGGGAAAGGTGCCCTCAAAGTGCCCTCTATCTCTCCTGATCTCGCCAAGCGGCGTGCCAGTCTCGGCGGTGCGACCAACGCCCACGGCGCCAACAGCGCGGCCGCTCGCGCGGCGAGGGCTGAACTGGAAACTCAGGTTCTCGTCGAGCACATTCGGCGACTCGCCGACAGCGCGCCACCCTTCTCGCCCGAGCAGCGTGAACGCATCATCTCCGTGCTGATGACCGCCCCCGAGGCGTCGCGCTGATGCCCTTGACATGCGAGAAGCCGGCCCGTGCGGACCGGCCCCTCTACCCAGTGTCACCCACCACAGAATGTGGGCTGAGCTCATGGTAGGCGATCCGCGGACCGCCACCCAAGGAACCGCCGCGGCCGGCAACGGGCAGGGCAATGCGGCGCAAGTGACACCACTGCTGGGCTTCGCGGCCTCCGTTGATCCCTACTGGGCGGCCGACTGGACCGGGACCGTAGTCTCCAGCCCGCACAACGACCCGGACACCGGCCTGCCGCGCCCGCCGACCAGCAAGATCCCGCACTACGGACACACCGGCATCGGCAAACCCGACCCGACCGCCGATGAGGTCGAGCGATGGAAGAAGCTCTCGCCGCTGCACAACCTGCTGTTGCGGCTGACTACGACTTTGGGCGGGCTGGACGTCGACGCCTACGGCGACAAGACCGGTGCGAAGACCTACGCCGAGTGCGTAAAGCGTTGGGGCAAACTGCCATCCGCGTGGCGGTCCACGGCGCGTATTGACGACCCGCTGTCCGGGATCTACCTGTTCGAGATCGACGACGGGGTGCTCCTACGCGGTGAGATCAGCTTCAAAGGCCCCGACATCGGCGACATCGAGATCATCCAGCACCATCACCGCACCGTAAGTGCGTGGGGCTCAACGTATCCCAAGCTCGGGACGTTGTACCGGTGGTTCGACCCCGACGGGCGCTGACACCGGAGGGCACCGTGCCGCCGGTGACCGGACACAACAGGCTGCCCGACAACTGGGTCGAGAACCTGCGCAACACCGCCGCCAACCGCAATCGGGAACGGGCGCCGAAGACCGCACGGCAGCGGGACAACGACCTGCCGACCTACGACATCCACGCCGCACTGACCAACGGTGCGCCCAACGGCAAGGTCGGCACCCGGCTGACCCAGGCGGTCTACGACCTGCGCACCGCCGAGTCGGGCAAGCGCCACAACATCGTCCGCGACCACGTCATGGCGCTGATGAGCTACGGGGCCAAGGGGGCGCCGGGTGTGAAGTTCGCCGTCGCCGAGCTGGAGCGGGTTTTATGGAGGTGACCACGAAATGAGCACGAGCACAAGGGATCCCGGTGTCGCCGAGCGAGAGTTCACGCGGTTGGTCAACGGGGCCGCGGACAAGCTCGAAGCCGGCGAGCGTCCGCCCGACATCAGCCGGGCCAGCATCTGGCACTCACCGAGCCAGCCGCTGGAGGTCGCACATCGGTACGGCGACGGATTGGTCGCGGCCGGCCACACGCCGCGGTTCTGGGCGCTGCAGTGGTGGACCTACACCGGCACCCACTACATCGTGCGGGAGGACCACGAGATCACCGGCCGGCTTTACCAGACCCTGCGGCACGCCGAGTACCGCGACGCGCACGGCGATCTGGTGCCGTGGAACCCGGATCAGGCCAAGACCAACAAGGTCATCCACGCCCTCAAGACACCGCCGCGGCTCATCCGAGCGACGGTGCGGCCCGGCTCATGGCTTCAGACCGACCACGGCCTGGTTATTCCCTGTCGCAGGGCTGCTGAAGACCTCCGACCGGACCCTGATGCCGCGCCGCCGAAGCGTCCAATCCGCGGCACAGCCAGTGGTGGCCCCGGGAAGAACGTGGATTACCCAACGCCCAGAACCAAGGGCGGGAGGTGATCTGAGTGCCGAATAGTATTGCCGACGTTTACGTTTCGGTGCTCAGACCGTAGCTCCCTGAAACTTCGAAAATCGCCTCGGGAATCGAGGCCGCATTACGGAAGGTCGACGTTCGTGCCATAGCACGCAAGTGGCGTGAGCAGATCGAGGCCGAGCTCCGAAAGTCCGACGCCACAGTCGATGTCGACGCAGACACGCGCAAGGCCGAGAAGAAGATCGATCGAGTCTCCAGAGACAAGCAGATCGAGATCTCGGTCGACGCGGACACCGCTGCGGCCGAGGCTGAAATCGATCGGCTGGAGCGCGACCGGAAGGTAACTCTCGAGGTCGACGTTGACCGCGACCGTCTCGGGCAGCTTGGCGCGACAGTGGGCACCAGCCTCGCCGGGTCCGCGGTCAGCAGCGGCGTCAACTTCGGCAGCAGCTTCGTCTCCGGTGTCGCGAACTCGTTCGCCCAGGCCAATCTCGGCGCCGTCGGCATGGCGGCTCTGGTCCCGATCGCCACAGGCGCAGGCGCCATCGTCGCCTCAACCGTCGGAACGCTGAGCCTGATCCCAGGTGCGGTGGCCGGCGCTACCGTTCGGAACTCTCGCCCTGGCCACCTGGCGTGGCAGACGCATTCAGTGCGGCAGTGTCCGGCGACGCCGAGGAGTTCGCCGTGTAACTCGCGACCCTGACACCCGCCGTCCAGCAGGCCGCGCTCGCGATCCAAAGCATTTACACCACAGCTGTTTTGCCGCTGCAGCGGACGGCGTCTGCGAGTTACACCGGCTACGGTGGAGATGCACTAGGCAGCGGCGGTCGTCATCTCCTTCGCCGACCGGCCGCCTGACGACTGCCCGGACTGCGGCCACCCACGGCCGCGCGAATTCTGCTGGCAGGGTGTCGTCGACTGCCCGCTCGAGTTCCCGCCGCGCGGGCTGAACGCGGTCGAGTTGTGGTACTTGTTCGTTGGGTTGCGCAAGCGGGTGGCGGCGCTCGAACGTGTAGGTTTCCGAGGTGATTTCCCGAATCTGCCGCGAAAGGCTGCACGTTCGACACAGGGGCGCAGATCGTATGCGACGCCAGTTGTCCTGGCTTCAGAGCCGGGCGGAGACGAACCTGGCCGCTTGGGCCACCAGGCCCGACTGGATATAGCCGGGCGCCAGGTGATCCAGCCACTCGGACCGCCACTTGTACGGGCTGCTCGGATTGCAGACCGGATCGTCGGAGTGACACAAGTCGATGGTGCGGTTCCGATATGCCGGGCTCAACGCCGTGATCGGCATAGCCCAGTTGGAGCCGTTACCGAACAGTGCCACCGCCGCGACGTGGCGGTCGGTGCCGGGGGGCAGCGGGCTGTTGAAGGTGAACGCCGAGATGGGCATCGCGAGAACGAGATCGGTTGCGGCGGCGCCCAGCGAGTAGCCGCCCAGCACGAGCCGGGTGTTCGGACAGTTGCGGGTCATCCACTGTATGTGTCGGCTCATGTCGTTGGCGCCCATGTCGACCTGGGTGTCTGCGGGGTAGTTCACCGGATAGAGGCTGATGTTCGGGCCGCGCAGGGCACGCAGTGCGTTGACGAACGCAGCACCGACCTGTCCGGGACCTGGGGGCTCCATGCGGCCGCGGGCGAACACCACCTCCGCCGGCGGGCACGTGGCGGCCTTCGCGGCGCCAATCATGCTGGGCGCCACCGTCATTGGCACCACAACGGCAGTCAGGGCGGTGATCGGAGCGGCCAACATCCGACGGCCAATCACGAATTCGATGGTATTGACGGTCCTGTCGAGAATAGGTGGCTGTCCGGCAACGATCCGGCGACAAAGTTCTCAGCTTCAGATGCGACCCGCCACGAAGTCTGCCGCCTGGTTGACCATGCCGCTGTCGATAAAAGCGGTCGCGTTGACATTCGTGGTCGACGCCGTGCCCGTGATAGGTTCGGCAATGCCAGCTGGTGTGACCACCGCCAGCTACCTTCAGGCGGACTCGCTTGTTAGCCACCCTTCCAAAAGAGGCATCTTGCGGTACAGTTTTAGGTGCGAGTTTCGGTATATTCTCGCAGTTCAGGGGTAAGTTAGGCAGTCATGCATCCCAACCGCGAGGTCTTCCCCAACGCGCCGCTAGCCCTCGTCACCCACCCATCCGTTTGAAAATCGCGACAGCGTCTGAGTACCTCAGCGGGTTCATCCCCGAAGGCACACGGGAGGACTTCACCTGGACGGGACGGACAATCTCGCCGCCTGCCTCAATCGCTAAATCGACCACGTCATCGTCGGCCACGTCGCTGCCACCGAGATCGGTACGTGTCGGCTCGATGATGACTGCCAACTCAGCCAGGTCATCGCCGCGCGCAACGACGAGGCGAAGGAACTCCTCAGCCGTAGCGAGATACTGGCGCCGAAACCCATAGGAGGCGACGGCACCGCCGTCGCTGGTCATCGGTATGGCCGATCACCCGACATTCGACGCTCCTCTGCGCTCTCGGCGCAACGCCATAGTGCCTCTCCATCAGGGTGCCCTTGGCACGCGACACGCAGATCGTCCGCAGTAGCTTCCGGTTAGACCGGCACGATGCCGGCTGTCGAGATTTTGAAGCCCCGGCCGTTGGCGGTGCAGGTCATCCCGGATTCCTCCGACAAGCAGGTGAATGGCCCGAGGACGGCGCTCGCACCATAGGCAAGGACCCCCTCATCTTGCGGGCCGTTACTGCCGCAACTCACGCCATCGGTGCAGACACTTGCCAGTGACCCATCGGCCCGGATTTGGGCGTTCTGTAAGGGGTTCCAGGACATGCAGTACGCGCCGTCAGGAATGCGCGGGTCGCGTTGGAAGTCGATCTCGCAGTGGATGTTGCCTGACGGGGACCTGAAGAACTGAACATGCGCGTCATCCATCCCGGAATAAGGGTTGGCGGCAGCCTGTGGTGCGAGTGCCGCTGACCCCACCAACACCACCGACAGAGCAAGCATTGCTTTGGTCTTCATTTCGTGCCTCCCGTGACACTCCCCTACCGTGCCCAAGGTTAGGGCTCCCGCGCTGCGCCGAGTACGTGTTGGTGGTTTGTGCGGCGTCGAAAGCGTCCGCGATCCGATCCAGGTCATCCGGGGCTCCGGTCGTTGGTTTCGGGTAGGTACGCCGCGGTCACCGAAGCGGTGGGCGGCAGCATTTCCGCTGCTAGATGTGAAGCCGATGACGCCGGCGCCACGCTGCCCGAGCGGGCCGTCCTCCTCGACGGTGACCAATCTATCGATCAGCGGAAGGGGCACAGCCGACGACCGCGCCGGCCGCTCCTCCGGTCGACGGCCGATCCCCCGGCATCGACAATCCGCACCCACTGATCGCGTCGCTGTGGAACACCGTGCAGTCCTCGTGCGAGTCCGCGTTCTACTCGGAGGCTGACTGGGAGCGGCTGAGGTTGATGCGCAGCGCCCGGCCGATCTCCGGGCACACCTGGGCCGCGATTCAGCATGGTTTGACCGAGCTGCTGGTGTCGCCGGCTGCGAAGCGTCGGGCTGCGATCGAGGTGAAGGCGCCGGACACCGACGAAGTCAGGGCCGTCGCGATGATCGGCACGTACAAATCCAAGCTAAAGCCGGTGTGAGTCGCTCACGCACCGGCGGGTTAGTTAGATCACC
>Ga0207688_10001012_pt1 | contig 14333 bp, 9 predicted proteins | sample KBSMiscanthusM4_FD_184296 | JGI IMG/M metagenome (GOLD analysis project Ga0207688, IMG submission 184296) | Miscanthus rhizosphere microbial communities from Kellogg Biological Station, Michigan, USA - M4 (SPAdes) (version 2) | ecosystem: Host-associated > Plants > Roots > Rhizosphere ...
CCACGGAATCGAACACGTTGAACACGTCCACCCGGAGCTGCAGCTCGCGATCGCCTCCGAACACCCGGATGTTGCGCGCGATCGCCAGATCGACGGTGTGATCCGGGCAGCCGATCAAGTAATTGCGACTCGATTCAGTCCCCACGCTCGGATTAGTGGCGGACGGCGCGGGCACCGAGAACGCCGCGGTGTTGAACTGGGCGTACTGGTTGCTCGAGCAGCCGCTGCCCGGATCGCCGGTCACGACCACCCGCGGCGCGTAGACGCTCGACCCGGTCAGCGTCTGGTTGATCCCGGACCCGTTCTGGAAGCTGAAGCCCACATCGTAGGGAGTGCCCGAGCCGGCGGTCAGCACCCCTGAGAGCTGCCAATCATTGGCGATCACCTTCAGTGCGGTGACTGCACCGCCGCTGCCGTGCACGTCCGGCAGATCCCACACCGCGTTGGCCTTCACCGTGTGACGCCGGTTGCCGGCGTTCTCGAGCAGCTTCTCGTAGGCGCCCTGATCTTCGCGGATTGCGAAGCTCCCGTCGGGGTTGTGCTGCAGGCGCACCTGCGTGCCGGTGTTGCCCTTGAAGCTGAGCCCGAGGGTATGGTTCACCCCGAACGACAGCCCGTCGCGGAAGCGGCGGTTGAACGTCGTCTGGATCGAGTGATACGTCGTGTGGAACCGGGGCCACTGCATGTTGATCGCACCGAGTCCGGCGTAGGGGCGCAGCAGGTCGACCGAGAGCGCGTTGGCGCCGGGCGTGGCGCTCGCGGCCAGCGTCGGGTCCTGATTCTGCGGCGCGAACGCAGCCCCGAGGTCGGGCGCGTTGATGTCCGCCGTGCCGCTCAGCAGGTTGTAGGAGTGGTTGCCGACGTACGAGACGTCAAGCGTCGAGGACCACGGCAGCGACATCTGTCCGCCGAAGTTCCACTGGAATGACGACGGGAGCTTGGCGTCGTACTGGAAGATCTGGAGCGTCGGCGCGCCCGACGTCGCGAGCCCGCTGCCGCTGAGATTCTGCAGGGTGGCATAGCGGATCGTCGTGGACGTCGAGAGCGGCGGGTTGCCGACCTGCGGGAAGACCGAGTTGCCGTCCGGCCGATCGAAGAACAGCCCGCCGCCGCCGCGGAGCACCAGCTTCTGATTGCCGCTCACGTCGTAGGCGACGCCGAACCGCGGCGCCAGCGCAATGCCGGGCCAGGTGAAGTTGGTCTTGTCGATGCCGTCGCCGGCCTGGACGATGCCGTTGGTCGGGTTCCCGCTGCCGGACACGACCTGGCCGATCGCCAGCGAGCTATTGGGCCCGAGCAGTTGCCCGGTCACCGGATTCAACGCCTGCCGGGCGGTCGTCGCGCACGGGTTCACGCCGCCCGGGCACGCCGGCAGGTAAAGCTTCGGCGCGGCGGAAGGCGACCAGAGATTGGGGAAGAAGTTCGACGACTGCGACAGGGAATCGTACTGCGGCTGCTGGTGGACGAAGCGCAGCCCGTAGTCGAGCGTCAGCCGGCTGTTCATCTTCCAGTTGTCCTGGAGATACCACTCGACGTTGTTGTAGAGGAAGTTGCCCTCGACGAACTTGGAGTTCTGCGAATACGACGTGAACACCCCCGTCGCAGCATTTGCGAAGCCGAATGTGGTGTCGAGCGGGTTGTTGGTGTCGTTCGCGAAGCTAAGCGATCCCTGCCAGGGATTGCCGGACTGGTTCTGGGCCTTGTAGCTGTGATTCAGGTAGAAGCCCGCCTTCGCGGTGTGCCGGCCAATCACCTTGGTCGCACTGATCAAAACATCTTGCGTGCGATTGATGTTCAGGAACCCGGGGAAGATGACATTGGGAGGGGCATAGTTCGGCGTCGTATTCGAGACTCGCGAGCCCCAGGTAAACGCCGGTGGAACGACAATCCGGCCGTCCTGGTAATAAGGCGGGTTGACGCTGCTCAAAACACCATACTCGTAGTAATCGGGATTCACGAGGCCGGCGTCCGGATAGATCTGCGGCAGCGCCCCGAGACCGGCGTTGAACCGGTTGGAGATGTCGTTGATCACGAATGACCCGAGCTGATTCTGGCTCCAGCCGTAGGTCGCTTCGATGAAGGTGGTCGCGTTCAGATTGTAGTTGCTGGTGACCGACACCTGCGCAATCCAGGGGTGCGGCTCGAAGTAGTCGTTGAAGCCGGGAATCAGCGTGGCCTGCCCGGGCGCCGCGGCCGCGCCAACCGAGTTGGTCTCGTGGCTGCGCAGCTGGCCGGCGTACTTGGCGGTCGTGCGCCACTTCGGGGACGCCTGGTAATCGAGGCGCACCGCGGGCTGCTGGATCAGCGTGTTCACCGTCGGTAGGGCGACCTGATAGTTGTAGGCGGCACCTGGCACGCTGATGTTCGGCTCCGGCCAGAGCTTCAGGATGTTCAAGCCGGTGGGATACAGCGCGCTCTGCGGGATGCGCCCGAGGACGCCGCCATCCGCATAGCAGCCGCGCTGATCGCTGGTCGAGCACGGCAGGCCGCTCGCGGCGTTGCGAATCAGGTTGTACGGCGCGCCGTTGTTGTCGAGCGTCTGCGAGAAATCACCCTGCCGCTCGAGCGCCGTCGGGACGCGGAACTGGTTGATCTGATTGCCGCTCTCCCGCGGCCGGTACTCATGGCTGTAGAAGTAGAACAGCTTGTTGTTGCCGCCAGGCTTGCCGACTGGCCCGCCCAGCGAGTACCCCAGATCCTTCTCCCTCACAACCGTCTTCGGCAACCCGTTCTTCTGATTCGCCCAGCTGTTCGAGTACCAGTCGGAGTTGCGGATCACGTCGTAGGCCGAGCCGCGCATCCGGTTGGTCCCACTCTTCGTGACGGCGCTGATCTGCAGCCCGCTCGAGCGGCCGTACTCCGCCTGATAGCTCTGCGTCAGCACTTTGACTTCCGCAATCGCCTCGACGTTCATCTGCAGCAGCTGGCCGTTGTTGCCGGTGTCCATCGCGGACACGCCGTCCATCATGATGTTGTTCTGGCCGCCGCCGCCGAGCCGGCCGGTCGTGCCGCCGTTCTGGACCTGCACACCCGGCGTGAAGGCGGTCAAGGTGGCGAAGTTGCGGCTCACCCCGACCGGCAGGTTCTGCACCGCTTCGGTGGCGATGGTGAAGGACCGCTCGCCGCTCTGTGATTGGATCAGCGGGCTTTCCGCGCGTACATCGACGGTCTCGGAGGTGCCGCCGACCTGGATCGAGAGCGGTGGAATCGCCACACGGTCGCCAGCGCTCAGGGCCACCCCGCTCCGGCGCAGGGTCTTGAACCCGTCCATCGTGACTTCGACGGTATACGTGTCAGGCGTGACGTTCGGGAACGCGTACGTCCCATTTTCACCAGTGACGACGGGGGCGAGCTTGGTACCCTTGGTATCGCTGATCAAGGTGACCGTCGCACCGGGCACGACCGCCCCCTGCGCATCCAGCACCGTGCCTGAAATGTTTCCGGTCGTGATCTGCGCGGCGGCCGGCGCCCCCAGCACTGCCGACATCAGCACCGCCGCCATCACCCGCCATGGCGATCTCGGATCCACCATGCTGCTCCTCCTCTGGGCCGACGCCCCAGCGCGTTGTCGGATGCGACTCTTGGGGTAGCCGCGGGTTCACCCGTCCGTCGGCTGCCGGCGAGAAGATGGCCTAATCGCCATGTCGATGCAAAACAAATTTCGCAATCTGCGATGTATCTCGCAAGGCGCAACGAAAAGGCCGGTTTACAGGGATCGTTCACCGCAACAGTGAAGGTGACCCAGGCCACGCGACGCCCGCGAGGGCCCATCGCGCGCGTGCCGCGAGTCGGACGTTCGCGGCTAGACGCCGATGGGTGGGGCTGACGGCGCTGGGGTGGCGGTGTGACCGCGCCGCCAGGTGGCCGGCGCCTGGCCGACCAGCTTCTTGAACGCGCGGCTGAACGCGGCCTCCGACTCGTAGCCCACCGCATCGGCCACGGCAGCCACCTGGCCGCCTTCCATCAACAGGCGGGACGCGAGCTGCATCCGCCATAACGCCAGGTACTGCATCGGGGGCTGCCCGACCATGTCGGTGAACCGTTCCGCGAACACCGAGCGTGACAGGCCGACCAGCTGGGCGAGCCGTTCGACCGTCCAGGCCTGCTCCGGGGCGCCGTGCAGCGCCGACAGCGCCTGGCCGACCACCGGGTCGCGCAGCCCCGCGAGCCACCCGGTCTGCGAGGGCGGCAGCGTCTCGAGATAGCGGCGGATCGCCTCGACGAACATCACTTCCGACAGGCGCGCCAGCACGTTCTCGGTCCCGGCACGCGCGCTGCCCGACTCCTTCAACGCGATGTTCAGCAGCGTCGCCAGCCATCCCGCCGTCGCCGTCGGCCCCGCCGCCTCGAGATGAATGACGGTCGGGAGTGCGCTTAGCAGCGGATTGTAGGGGCGCTCGTCGCAGCCCAGGAACCCGCAGACGATGCGAGAGCGCTCGGGCCCGCCGCCCCCCAGCTCGTAGACGAGCGGCAATGCCGTCGGCGAGCGGGAGAACATCGACATGTCCGGTGTGGCCCGCATCCCCGGCGCACTCGACAAGACGTGCGCGTCACCCTGCGGGAACACGATCAGGTCCCCCTCGCGAAGGCGCATCGGCGGGTGACCGATCGCGTTGGCCCAGCAGGCCCCGCGCGCGATCAAGTGATATTCGATGACCCGCTGCGCGCCGGGCATCACGTGGGCCGCCAGCTCGGACGACCGCGGCGTTTCTGCCACCCACGGCGAGCTCAACTCGAAGTCGAAGTACAGCGCCCCGGTCAAGTGAACGGCGCGCAGAACGTCGGACAGGACATCCGTGGTCATGGCCGCCGGGCCCTGCTGCGGACGCGGGAGCATGCGGTCCGGACGCGCGGGCAGGTCGGCGCCAGTTCAGGACGAGCCGCTAAGCAAATCGGACGCTGGCGCATGATCGCGGATCGGAGCCTCGCCGTAGTGTAGGCAGCATGTCGAAGCGATACCGCTTCGACGGTGTCGAAAGGACAAGTCTATGTCGACTGTCGTCTCTCCGGAACGCTCCGCCTCCTCGTCCGCGCCCGCTTCGTCGGTGCGCGCCGAGGCGCTGGCCGCGCGACTCGAACAGGGTGCCGCTGCGCTCGCCGGGTACGCCACGACCCTGAGCGCCGAGGAGTGGGGGACCCGGCTGCCCGGTGACGGACGCAGCATCGGGGTGATCGTGCACCACGTCGCCAGCGTCTACCCGGTGGAGATCGAGCTCGCCCGCATGCTCGCCGCCGGACAGGCGATCACCGGCGTCACCTGGGCAGGCATCAACGCCATGAACGCGCGTCACGCCGACGAGCAAGCCGGCACGACCCCCGCGGACGCGATCGATCTGCTACTGCGCAACAGCGCCGCGGCAGCGGCGGCGATCCGGGCGCTCAGCGATCAGGATCTCGACCGCGCGGCGACGGTTTCGCTCTATGCTGACGCGCCGCTGACCGCGCAGTTCGTGCTGGAGGATCATGCGGTACGCCACAGCTATCACCACCTCGCGCGGATACGGGCGACGCTCGCGAAGGCGTCCTGACGCGCCGGCCGATGGCCGGCTTCACACTCTGGATACAGCAGTCAGAAAGGACAACGGACATGGCAGCGCAGGCGACGGAAACGGGATTGGGCGAGATCAAGACGCGACAGCAGGCGATGTGGGCGTCGGGCGACTTCGCCGTGATCGGCACGACGCTGCAGCTCGTCGGTGAGCTGTTGTGCGAAGGGGTGGACCTGCGAGCCGGCGAGCGGGTGCTCGACGTGGCCGCCGGCAACGGCAACGCGACGCTGGCGGCGGCGCGCCGGTTCGGCAAGGTGACGTCCACCGACTACGTGCCCGCGCTGCTCGAGCGCGGCCGCCGGCGGGCGGAGGCCGAGGGCCTCACAGTGACGTTCGAGGTCGCCGACGCCGAGGCGCTGCCCTATCCCGACGCCTCGTTCGACGTCGTGCTGTCGTCCTTTGGCGTGATGTTCGCGCCGGATCACCGACAGTCGGCGCGTGAGTTGATGCGGGTCTGCCGTCCCGGCGGGCGGATCGGCCTGGCGTCCTGGACGCCGCCAGGGTTCCTCGGCCACATGTTCAAGGTCATCGCGACGCACGTGCCGCCGATACCGGGGGTGCAGTCGCCGCTATTGTGGGGCACCGACGCCCACATCCAGGAACTCTTCGCGGGTGCAACGAGCATTGCTCACAGCCAGCAATTTTTTGCGTTCCGCTACGAGTCCGCGGAGCACTGCGTCGACGTGTTCCGGACCTACTATGGACCGGTCCACAAGGCGTTCGCCGCCCTCGACGGCCCGCGCCAGTCGGCGCTCGAGCAGGACCTCCTCGACTTGCTGAGGCGCAGTGATCGGGGCGGCGGGAATGGGCTGGTCGTCCCGGCCGAGTACCTCGAGACGGTGATTACGCGGTAAGAGCAATCGGCGATCGGCGGTCGGCGTTCGGCGGTGGGCGCTCGGCGGGCAGTCGACAGCTCGGACCGAGCAACAACGAGATCGGCAACAGGGGTCCGATACTGTTGCCGATCTCTCGTATACCCGTGAGCTGACAGCGGATAGTGACGGATGGCTGATGGGAGCTGACTATGAATCCGACCTTGATGGCGGTGCTCGCGCACCCGGATGACGAGTCGCTCGGGTTCGGCGGAACACTGGCGAAGTATGCGGCGCTCGGCGTCGAGGTGCATCTCGTCACGGCAACGCGAGGCGACGCCGGGCGGTACCGCGGCATTCGTCCGGGAGCGCCGGGACACCCCGGCGGGCCGGCCCTCGGCGAGTTGCGGGTGTCAGAGCTGCGCGCCGCCGCCGCGGCGTTGGGCATTCGCGACGTCTCGGTCCTCGACTATCCCGACGGGCGTCTCGACGCCGTCGACCCGCAGCACGCCGTCGCGGCCATCGCCGGGCACGTGCGCCGCGTCCGTCCTCAGGTTGTCCTGACGTTCGGTCCTGAGGGCGCTTACGGCCACCCGGACCACATCGCCATCTCGCAGTTCACCAGCGCGGCCATGGTGGCGGCGGCCGATCCGGCGTTCACCGCCGGCGGTGCCGACGGGTCGCCGGCGCCCCACGCCGTGTCGAAGCTGTACTACCTCGAGTGGCCGGCATCGACATGGGCGGCCTACGAGGCGGCCATCGGCGTACTGACGTCTGCGGTCGACGGAGTCACCCGCCAGGCAACCCCGTGGCCCGATTGGGCGATCACGACGGTCATCGACACGCGGGCGTTCTGGCCGTCGGTCGCGAAGGCGATCGCCTGCCACGACTCGCAAGTGTCTGCCTACGAGCGATTGACGCAGGTGTCCCCCGAGCACCACGAGGCGCTGTGGGGCAACCAGTCGTTCTACCGGGTGTTCAGCGCGGCGAACGGCGGCCGCGTGCGGGAGCACTGCCTGTTCGAGGGAATTGGCGGACCGTTCAGCGACGCGCGCGTCACATACCTCAACTGCGGCCGTTTGTAAGCCGCCGCGCTGCCGCCGACACTCCTACTGGCGCTTCTGCGCGATCATCCGCACCAGGCCTGTCGTCTGCGGATCCCACTCCGACACGCCGTCCACATCCTCGAACCGCAGCAGGCGGAACGCCCCGAACGCCTCGAGCAGATCGGCCGGGTCGATGTCGACCGGGCGCCGCCGGGCCGCGGTCTTTTGCGAGGCGAAGCTCTCGACCACGACCAGACCGCCAGGTTTGAGCGATCGATTGAGCCGGGCGACGAATTCCGGGTCGGCAATCGATCCCGGTCCGTAGATGACCGCGATCAGATCCCATTGGGCCGTGCCGTAGTCGAAGTGCTGATCGTCCTGCTGCACGGCGGTCAGTTGCACGCCGGCGCGCGCCGCCTGCGCTTTCGAGACGGCCAGCCCCTCCGCGGAGACGTCGAAGCCCGTCACCGTCCAGCCGTTGACGGCGAGGGCCACAGCGTTGCGCCCCTGGCCCATGCCCACATCGAGCGCGCGGCCGGCCGGGCGGCCCTCGACCGCGGCCATCAAAAGCGCATTTGGTTTGGTGCTGAAGTTCGGCGTCGCGCTCGCGTAGATCTTGTCGAACATCAGCGGCCACGCATCATTGCGATCGCGCATCAGCCGCAGCACCGTGTTCAACTCCCGGTCGGCCTCCGCAGGCGCAGTGCCCTTCCCCACGCTGGCCTTTACAAAGCCCTGCAATAACTCCAACGGGCCGTTGGCCGGCGGCGCCGCCCGCAGCCACGTGAGAAACGATTGCCACACCACGTCATCGTTCGACGGTTGCGCGGGCGACAGAGCCGACATAAGCGCACACACGACCGCCACCGCCAGATCTCGCGCCATGATCGTCATCAGCACGCATCAGGATACAGGAGGATCCCCACAGCGGCCGGGCTGGTCCTCGCTGACCTTGAGCGGGCGCGCGGTCCGCGCTACCTTCGAGGCGATGCTGCGTCCGACCCCTTGGCCACACGCCTTGACGGCCCGGCGGGAATCCATTCGGCCGCAGGCGGTGTCGAATCGATAAGGACGCGCGCACGGCGAACGGATGGTCCGCTCGACCTGGCGGGCGTCGAGCGGTCGCGGCGATCACGAAGCGACGATGACGTACATCGATCAGGCGCTGTTGAATGCCGTGGAGTGGGGCTGCCGCCGCTTTCAGGTGCTGACCGGCCGCACCAACGTCTGGCTCGCCCTTCAGCTCACCAACCTCAGCATCGTCATCTATTTCGCCGGTGTCGGCGTCTACCTGCTGACCAGCAACATCTGGCCGCGGATCGGCCTGTCGCTGTTCTGCGCCGGCCTGCTGTACGTGCTGACGCAGACCGTCTTCAAGGTCCCGATCGAGACCTACGAAGCGTACGCGTACCGGCGGGTCGCGAAGGGATTACGCAATCCGCGACGCCTCCGCGACATCCCGCTGCGTATCGCCTTCCTGACGATGGCATTGGTGCTGATTTATCCGCTGGTGTTCATCTACTTGAACCAGGGCGTCCCGCTCGTCCTGCTGCTCAGCTACTCGCTCATCGTGCTGACGACCGTCATCCTCTATTTGCTGGCCTGCGACCCCCTGCCGCCGTGCGAGGGAACGGTGCGGCAATGGCTGCAAGGGTCGGATCGTTCGCAGGTCGCGGTACCCGTCCGCGAGCGCCGCCCCAACTCGCCGACCTCCTGACCGTTGCTCCGCCTCGCCGAGACCATTGAGGTCTTGGTCTCCTCGCCGGGCCCTTCCACCCGATAGCGTGTGACAAGGCATGGTCACATTGGCGGCGCCCGTCGAGGCGGGAAACGGTCTCTTCCTGCCCCTCGAGTTCGCCTGAAAATTGCGAGGACACGCACATGGCAGCGTCGCGGCGACAGGACTTCGAGATTGCCCCGGGTGAGGTGTATTTGAACGGCGGGGCCAACTCGCCGCTGCCGCGCACGGCCCGGCAGGCAGTCGAAGAGGCCTGGCGCGTGCAGGCCACACCGTCGCTGATTCCGTTCGACGCCTTCTTCTCGTATGCCGACGCGATTCGTGAGCGTGCCGGACGCGCCCTGGGGCTGCCGCCGCGAGACGTCGCGGTCACCACCAGCACGACATCGGGGATGACGATGCTGGCGCAGGGCCTGCGCTGGAACGCGGGCGACCGGCTGCTGCTCGGACCCGACGAGTTCCCGAGCAACGCCTACCCGTGGTTCGCGCTGGAGGAACGCGGCGTCACGATCGAGCACATCGGCGTGCCCGGACATCCCCTGACAACGGCCGATCTCACGGCGGCGCTCGATGCGGGGCCGCCGGTCCGCGCTCTGAGCCTGGCCGCCGTGCACTATCCGACCGGCGACGTACAGCCGCTCAAGGAACTGGCCGACGTCCTCCACGCCCGCGACGCGCTGCTGTTCACGGACGCGTCACAGGCCGCTGGCGCGGTCGATATCGAGTGGCTGGCGAGCGGCGTCGACGCGATGGCGATCAGCGGCTACAAGTGGCTGCTCGGACCGTACGGCACGGGCATCTTCTGGGTCCGGCCCGAAGTGCGCGACGCGTTGATCAACGTGAATGGCAACTGGCTCGCGGTCGAGGGAGCGCAAAACCTCGGCCAGCTCATGACCACGTACCCCCGCCGTTATGAGCGACACGGCCGCGTGTTCGACGCGGGCGAGGTTGCGTCGTACTTCAACCTGTCGGCCTTCCGCGCCGGTCTCGATCTGCTGCTGGAGGTTGGGGTCCCGGCGGTCGAGGCGCTGCATCGATCGCTGCACGATCGCGCCATCTCCGGTCTCGCGGGGCTGCCGCTGCGGCCGGTGACCACGGTGGGCGCGCCGCGGCGGAGCCCGATGCTGATGTTCGAGGCGATCGACGGGCTGGACCTCGCGCGACTCGAGGCGGACCTCGCCGCTCGTCACGTGTCGGTATCCCTGCGGATGGGACGCCTGCGACTGTCACCCGGGATCTGGAACGACGACTCCGATATGGACGCGTTCGTGGACGCGGTACGCGGGAGCGTGGGGTGCTGAGGGGCGCGGTCGTCGGTCGGCGCCGCTACCGGGTCGGTTTCCGCGCGCTGAGGTCGATCCGGTTCAGCGGCACGTCCCAGTGCGCCACGAGCAGCTCGAAGCGGCGCTCCTCCTCTTTCTGCAGCCTGATGCGATCCGGGTACAGCCTGGCGACGATCTCCGCTTCGGTAGGGGCGGCGGGGCGTGTTGCCGGCTCGACGAGCTCGACCGCGAACGTCCAGTCGGCACGGCCGTCGCCGTGATTTTCCGGCACGAAGGTCTTGACTGACAGATACAGCCCCTGCTTCTCCATCTCTTTCAGAATCGGGTAGTGATTGCGCTGAAACAGGTCGAGGAACTCGTCCTGGGATCCCCACTTGACCGTGTAGAAGAACCACACGGTCTTGGGCTCACCAGCCGCCTGCTGCGCCGGAGCCTGTGCCCGCCCGGCGAACCCGAACAGCAGCACGATGATCATTGCGACGCTCAAGCTTCGCGCCATCTTCGTCCCTCCGGCGGCATGATACGTCGAGTGTGCAATGGTCAGCGGTCATGGAACAACGCGTGGCCAATTTCGAACAGGAACGACGCTCGGACGTCCTGTGAACCGCGGACCACCCTAATATGGGGGCGTGCCCGAGCCGTCGTCCTCGCCGGAAGCTCTTGCCTTTGGCCGTCCCGCGCATGGATGGCGCCGCCGTGGGTTCGCGATCATCTTCGAGGCGGATACGCCGGCTGGCCGGCGCTTCGACCTCGCCCTGCTGGCCGCCATAGCGGCGAGCGTGGTGGTCGTGGTGCTCGAAAGCGTACAGCCCCTGGCCGACCGCAACACTGAGCTGTTTCTCGCGCTCGAGTGGGGCTTCACACTTCTGTTCAACGCGGAGTACATCGCGCGGCTGGTGTGTGTCGAGCGGCCGTTGCGCTATGCGACCAGTTTCTTCGGACTCGTCGACCTGGCGTCGGTGCTGCCGATGTATCTGGCCCTGCTCTCGCCAGGCGCCCACGTGCTCATCGACGTCCGCATCGTCCGTATGCTGCGCGCGTTCCGCATCCTCAAGCTCACCGAGTACGTGCGCGAGTATGCCAGTCTGAGTCAGGCGCTCTACGCGAGCCGGCGGAAGATCGCGGTGTTTCTGTCGGTGGTCGCCCTGGTGGTCGTGGTGCTGGGCACGCTGATGTACGTGATCGAGGGCCCGGACCATGGCTTCACGAGCATCCCGGTGGCCATCTACTGGGCGATCACTACCATGACGACGGTCGGGTTCGGCGACATTGCGCCGAAGACCAGTCTCGGGCGGGTGGTCGCGAGCGTCGTGATGTTGCTCGGGTGGGGCATCCTGGCGGTGCCCACGGGTATCGTGACCGCCGAGATGACGACCCGCCGGCTGTCGGAGGCGGACAGGGTACGGCAGTGCCCCTCCTGCCGGAGTGTGATTCACGCTCCCGAGGCGCGGTTCTGCCAGCACTGTGGTGCGGCGCTCGGTTAGCGCGACCGAACCGAGCGGGCACCTTCAGCATCGGCCGGCTTCGTCTGACCGTGGAGTCTGAGCGCTGCCGGACCGTGCCGGACCCGGGCGACACATCGCCATTCGCCTCCCTCGCTCGAGCAGCCGCATGATCCGCCCGTAGTGCTCGCGTGAGAAGACGAACGACGGATACGGGACGTGCCACTTCTGATCGAAGTAACCCGCGAGGCGGACCGCCTCGGGCATCGCGCTCGGGGTGATCACCGCCTCTGTGAAAGGAGTAAACAGCTCAGCAGTTATCTGGTATCGTGACTTGTCCAAGATCCTCTTTTAGCCCCAGAAACCATCAGCGGTGGTCGGCTGCCCGCGGCTCGGTCGCGAGCGGCTCGGCGCGTCGTCCCTTCGTTCCGGGAGATCAGTGTTATGCGTAGCACCTTGGCTCGTCGCCTGCCGCGACTCTCGATCGGCGTCCTCGTGGCGATGTGCGCCGGCGCCACGCTCGCCGCGCAGATCCCCAGCCGCAACGTCAACATGGTCTCAGGGACGGAGTGGCCGGGCGGCGATCCCTTCCTCCAGCGCCAGAACGAACCGACGATCGCCGCCTCGACCCGAAATCCGCTGCATCTGGTCGGCGGAAGCAACGACTACCGCACGGTCGATTTGCCGGGCCTCCTGGGAGGGACCGAAACCGGCGACGCCTGGCTGAGCGTCTACAAGTCGTTCGACGGCGGCCAGCGCTGGTCGAGCACGCTGATTCCGGGCTATCCGCGGGACACGTCGGCGGCCGGCATGGCCTCCCCTATCAAGGGTTACCAGGCCGCCGCCGACCCGGTCGTCCGGGCGGGTACCAACGGGCTGATCTACTACAACGGCCTTGCCTTCGACCGTGACGCGGCGGGCAGGAGCGCCATCTTCCTGGCTCGCTTCATCGACCGCAACAACAAGGAAAACGGGGATCCGATCTCGTATCTCGGGACCAGCATTGTCGCCGCGACGTCGGGGGCGGCGTTCTTCGACAAACCCTGGATCGCGATCGACATTCCGCGCGGCGGCAACCCGCCGTTGTGCGTCGTCGCGGGCGTGGCCAACGGCGCGTCGGTCCAGCGGAACGGGCATCGGAACCTGGGTGCCGGCAACGGAAAAGGCAACCAGGTGCCGGACGACGGCGTCGACCGCGTGCCGGGGGGTGCGATTTATGTCGCCTACACGTCGATCACCGGCGCTGAGGCGACGTTGCGTTCGGAGATCTTCCTCAAGCGCTCGGACGACTGTGGCGCCACGTGGAGCGCGTCGATTCAGGTCAGTCGGACGACCGACGCGGTCAATCAGGGCGCCTCGATCGCGATCAATCCCGTAAACGGCAACGTCGAGGTCGCATGGCGCCGGTTCGCCAACGCCTCCGCGCCCGACGCCGACGCCATCATGGTCGCGCGCCTGCCGGCCGGCGCCGGGGTGTTCGACCCGCCGGCTGTGGCTCGCGGTCTGCACCGCACCGGGACGGTTCTGCAGGATCTCGACGAACTGTTCGAACACCGGAAGCGCGGCGTGCACACCGCCGAGGCCGCCGACATCGCGGAGATGGATCAGAACACCACCGGCGACCGTTTCCGGACCAACGCCTATCCGACAATGACGATCGACGGCTCGGGCCGCGTCTACCTCGCCTGGGCGGAGCGTGGGTTCGGCATCGCCCGGCCCGACGTCGTCGACGGCGACTCCCGGATCCTCGTTGCGACCTCGGCGGACGGGATCACGTTTGCCGCGCCGCGCGTGGTGGACGACCGGGGCGGACCGGGACATCAGTTGATGCCAACCCTCGCCTTCGCCGGCGGCCGGCTGATGCTCGTGTTCTACGACCTGCGCGAGACCAAGGCCAACGTGTTCGGCCGTTACGTCAGCGATGAGTTGATGGGGGTGGATGCACAGGGAAGGCGCGTTCGCCAGACGATCGACATCCGCGCATCGCTCGGCACCCCTGGCGCCACCCCCTCGTTTCTGCCGTCTGTGCGCGTGTCGGACTACCTGGTCGGAGGCACCACGCCGACCGGCGGCGTCAGACAACTGCAGGTCAACCCGCCGAACCTGCCGATGTTCAAGCTTGGCACCGTGCCGTTCCTGGGCGACTACATCGACGTCGCCCCGGCCCCGGCGTTCGTGCCGACCGCCGGCGGCGGTTGGACGTTCAACACCGCGGCCACGGCCACGGCGCCGGTCTTCCACACCGCCTGGACCGACAATCGCGACGTCCGTCCGCCATCCGACGGTAACTGGACGCTGTACACGCCGCCGCAATCGGCGTTCACGGCCGTCAGCTGCAGTCCCGGCCGCACCGGGATGCGCAATTCCAACATTTACACGTCGGCGATCACACCGGGCCTGATCGTGGGCTCGCCGTCGAATTCGAAGCGGCTGAATCCAAACGTGCAGCGCAGTTTCGTCGTG
>Ga0207688_10001016_pt1 | contig 14324 bp, 16 predicted proteins | sample KBSMiscanthusM4_FD_184296 | JGI IMG/M metagenome (GOLD analysis project Ga0207688, IMG submission 184296) | Miscanthus rhizosphere microbial communities from Kellogg Biological Station, Michigan, USA - M4 (SPAdes) (version 2) | ecosystem: Host-associated > Plants > Roots > Rhizosphere ...
CCTCGAGAACCCAGCGTCGCTTCTCCTCCACCTCTGAGGCCTTCTCCGCCAGCACGATCTGAGTCCCCGGAAGGATCCTGATGTCGTCGGCCGGCCTGCCCGCTGCGAGCAGACGAGCGCGGATGTCGTTGGCGAACGTCAACGCATCGTCGAAGTGCGTGCCGTGGCGCGAGAAGATGACATCGGCATTGGCCGCCGCGAAATCTCGACCCGTCGGCGAATCCCCGGCCTGAAAAATGACCGGATGTCCTTGAGGGCTGCGGGGCAACGTCGGGTCGAGCGAGATGTCAAACTGCGACGTCGAACGGTCGACATGCCGCACTGCGTTTGGATCGGACGAGAACTCGCCAGCGGTGGGTGACGCGATGGCGTCGTCGCCCCACGAATCCCAGATCGCTCGCGCCGTGCGAATGAACTGACCGGCCCGTTCGTAGCGCAGCTCATGATCGAGGAAGCCACCGCGCCGGAAGTTCTCTCCCGTCCACGCGTTGTCGGTCGTGACGGCGTTCCACCCCGCCCGGCCTCCGGAGAGGATGTCGAGCCCCGCCAGCCGCCGGGCCAGGTCGCCGGGTTCGTTGTAAGTGGTGTTCTGCGTGGCGACGAGTCCGACGCGTTCGGTGATGCCTGCCAGTGCGGACAGTTGCGCGATCGCGTCGGGACGACCGGCGATGTCGAGTTCCAGGATCTTGCCGTCCTGCTCCCGCAACCGCAGGCCCTCCCCGAGGAAGAACGCGTCGAACAAACCGCGCTCGGCCTTGGTGACGACGTGCCGGAAGGTCTCGAAGTCGATCTGAGAACCGCTCGCTGGATCCGACCAGATCGTCGTGTGGTTGACGCCCTGGAAGAACACGCCGAAGTGAACATGTGCGTCGGGACGAAGGACGTGGGAGGAACTCATGGCTTTTCAGACCTTCGCGTAACGGTTAACGGGCCGGGCAAGTCCGAGATTGCTGCGCAGCGACGACCCGGGCACGGGACGATGCGCTACTCCCGACTTGAACAGAGCGGGGAGGACGAAGCGCGCGAGGGCGGGCAGATCCTCGTCGATCACCGTCGGGAACAATCGCACACCATCGGTGTACGCGGCGAGTTCGGTCAGCAGTTCGACGAATCCGCTTGTGGTGCCGATGTATTGGACCCGCCGACCCGGAGTGGACGGCTGGTGTCGGTTCAGGGCCGCGAGGCGGTCCGCGGCGGCGGCCTCCGGGGTGTCGAGCGTGACGTCGATCTCGACGGCGGTAAGCCCGCGGCTGCGGGTCGCTGCATCGACTGCGGCGTCGCGATCGTCCTCGGCGACGAGCACGACGTCGACCTGCTCGCGATCGGCCTCGGCGCCGAGGACCACCAGTTGGCCCTGCGGAGGTCTCGGGACGATGGCCGGCCCCTTCACGGCGAACGACTCACCCTCGAAACCGACGTAGTGCAGCTTGTTGCGATCCAGGAAGCGGCCGCTCTGGTAGTCGCGGATGACGGCGTCGTCCTCCCAGGAATCCCACAGTTCGCGCACCACGGTGATCGAATCCCGTTGCTCGCGGTCGAGATCGGCCTGCCCGGCGACGACCGGCCGCCCCCAGGCCCGTGCGGCCGCCGGATCGGAGGCGCGCGCGGCGATCCAGCCGCCACGACCTCGGGAGGCGTAGTCGAGGGTGGCCAGTTGCGACGACGTGTGAAACGGCTCGGCATACGTGGTCTCGACAACGGGAACCAGGCCGATCGTCGACGTCGTCGCCGCAACGAAACACGCGCGGTTGACGGCGTCCACGCGTGCTCTGATTCCGCGCTGTGGCGGCAGGATCGAATCCTCGAACGTCGTGAACGTGAATCCTGCGTTCTCGGCCGCGCGCACCTTCTGCAGCAGCGCTGGTCCGCTCAGCGACTCGCTCGGCGGACGGTTTGCGTGGCGCCATGCCGCCGGATGGCTTCCCTCCCCGTCCAACTCGATGGCCAGCGCGAAAACGCTCATAGCACAACCTCTTTCCGGCTCGACTGCGCGGCCAGCGGCCTGCTCGCTATCTGGTCACGAGGAACCGGCGCAACGTCGGACTGGAACAGTTCGAGACTACGGCGCTTCTGAGCGACCGTCACACCGTCGGCATCGGCACTCAGGTGGATCACCTCGTGACCGAGCTGCTGGTGACAGCGGCTGACCTTGTGGATCACCTGCTGCGGGCTACCCATGAGCGCCGAGCTGCGGTCGACGACATCGCGCAGCCGATCGGCAGGACTTTTCGTCGCACCCGACACGGGGTCCGGATGAAGGGCGATCGGTGTCAGCAGCAGGAGTTTCACAGCTGCTCCTCGGCGGCCGCGTCGATTCTCGTGGTCACGCCTATCCCCTCCATCGGTCCTGGCGAACGTATCCGCACGCCGGGACTGGGTGATGTCGACCAAACGAACCGCGTTCGTCACCGATTCATTCCCGCGTTCGACACGCGACGCTTTCACACCACCAGAACTAGTTTCCCTGGCCGCCACGTCCTGGCGAGGCCAGGTCGGCGACAGGATCCTTGCCGTTGATCAGCCAGCCGCCAAGGATGCGCGCCTTGTAAACCCGTGGGTTGTGCGACGCCAGAGTGCGCGCGTTGCGCCAGTGGCGGTCCAGCGACCGCTCTTCGGAAACACCTGTTGCGCCAAGGGCGTCGAAGATTGTCGTCGTCGACTGCAGCGCGGCCGCGATGATCACAAGCTGTGTCTGGTCCTGAGGACCTCGTATTGCCGAAGGCGAGTAGATGGGCGTCCCGCGTCACGGCGCACTCCAACTCGTCTCCGGCGCCGGAACAGTCGATGGATCGTGGCCCGTCGGCCCGAGCAGCGTCCCGCCGACGGCGATGAGGAGCCCACCGACCGCGATCAGTATCCAGGGCCAGAAGCCGCCGAGACGCACGCCGGGCACCATCGGACCGTCCGGAGCCGTGGGATAAATGTCGTCGACCACGGAAGAAAGGCTAGGTTTCAGAGCACGCCACTTGGGGTGAACCGCCCGTCGGTGACCGGCGGCGGGAATACTTTCACGATGGCGTTGGCGATCGAAATCCGCTGCAGCGGTGCTCTTTCGGTGATCACCGAGATCGGTGAACAGCCGCAGTTCACCTTTGAATCAGAATGGTTGCAATGCCGCCGCCGCGACGGAGTTCTATCGCGTCAACCCGAGCTTCTCGGCGGTGGTGAACTCGTCGTCGACCAGAACCGCCACACGGTCATGACTGTCGAGAATCGACGCTGCGACGGACGCCCGGTACCCGCTGGCGCAATGCACCCAGACCTCTCCGGCGGGCAACTCGTTCAGGCGGCCGGAAAGCTCGTGGACCGGAATGTTGACCGCCTTCGGCAGATGGCTTTCCTGGAACTCATCGTCCCGGCGGACGTCGAGAATAGTCACGGTATCGCGATCGATTTCGGCTGCCAGCGTGGCGAAGTCGGCAACCCGGTACGACCGCAGGGGTAATGCACCGGCCAGTTTGTCGATAGCACCGCTTGCGGCACCCCGAACATGGTCGACGCCGATCCGCACGAGTTCTCGTTTAGCCGCTGCGATCTGCGCGGAGTCTTCGCCGATCAGCGTCAACGGAGCCCCCCACGCATAGAGCCAGCCCAGATATGTCACGAATGAATCCGACAGTTCGAACCCGATGGAACCGCTGAGGTGGCCGGCGGCGAAGGCGGTCCGGTTGCGAAGGTCCACCACCCACTCGCCCGCTTCGATACGACGCCGCAACTCCGCAGGATCGACCGCGGCGGGTTCCGACAGGTCGACGGGCGCGGGGCCGTCACGATTGATGACCCCCATGTGCGCGTAGTAGGCGGGATAGGCCGACAGGTTGGCCAACAGCTCATTGACGAATGTAGCTTCGTCCTGGGTCAGCGCCGGGTTCACCTGGCGCTGCTCGCCGACAGTCGATGAGTCCCGGCCCACCGCCGTGGCCGAGCAGAAGCTGCCGAAGCCATGTGTCGGATAGACCTCCGCCTCCGCTGGAAGCTTCGCCGCAAGACGGCGCACCGACTTGTACTGATCCACGGTGAGAGCGTGTGTGTGATCGTCGCCGAGCAGGTCGGTGCGGCCAGTGCTGTCGAACAACATCGAGCCGCCGGTGAATGCCCCGACTATTCGGCCCGAACCGTCTTCGAGCGCATAACTCACGTGCTCGCGGGTGTGACCAGGCGTGTGGATCACGCGTAGCTCGTATCCTCCGGCGTCGATCACGTCGCCGTCGCTGACGCGGCAGGCGGGGTAGCCGACGTCTTCGCCTGCCGGGACGACGTATACGGCGCCCGTCGCACGGGCCAGCTCCAAGCCGCTGGTCACATAGTCGTTGTGCAGATGCGTCTCGAGCACGTGCGTGATGCGAGCATGATGCTCGCCGACAAGTTCGGTCACCCGGTCGATGTCTCGCTGTGGGTCAACAACGATCGCCGTATCACCGTGGATCACACGTAGCTGCGGTCACCCAGACTCGACGTCTCGATGATTTCTACCCGCATACGTTCAACGTGACCCGCGCCCACGAATTGTTGACATAACCCTTGGGATTCCACAGGGCCGCAGCAGACTCCGGCTGCAGCGCGCCGGTGCTATCCCAGGCACGCGCGGTGATGCGCAGCTCGCCGCGTGGTACCTCGACACCGAGCGACCACAGCTGCCACGCCCACGGACTGCGTTGCGGTTGTAGACATGCCTGACGCCAGGTGACGCCATCGTCGAGGGACACATCGACGCGGGCAACGCCAAGATCATCGCCGGCCAAGGCATATCCGCGGATGGTGAGTGGACCGGCGGGAATGACGGCACCGTCGTCAGGAACCAGGATGTCCGAGTTCAGTGCAATCGACGACAGTGACAGCCCCGCGCCCTGCGCGGCGGTCTCGGGATCGGCGTCGGCAGGCAGCAAGCGGTAGGCCGTTGACTGAAAGTAGTTGTCGGACGGCGCAATTTGCACGGTGATCGTGGTGATCCATTTGACGCTGCGGGCGCCGATGAAGCCAGGTACGACGACCCGTACGGGCCCGCCATGCAACTCCGGAAGAGGTTCACCATTCATCCGCCAGGCCAGAAGAACCTCGCAAGACAAGGCTTTCGGCAGCGGAATGGAGCTGCCGTACGGCTGCGGCGGCGAGGCGAGTTCGGACACGTCCGGGGCCAGAAACGCGACGTGTGCGCCGTTATCGCGCCGAACTCCCGCCGCAAGCAGCACATCGGCTAGCCGTGCACCCTGCCATTCGGCGGTCGATGTCGCACAGGATCCCCACGGGTCCTCCCCCTCGATGTGGCGGATCTCGTTGAATCCGGCACGCCGGTTGCCTGCGCACTGCAGCGTCGCGACGACAGTGCTTCTTTCAAACTGACTGGTGAGCTCGTCGAAGGTGAGACTGAGCGGACTCTCGACCAGGCCGTCGACTTCGAGCCGCCAGTCCTCGATTGCGATATCGGGCACCGCGCCGTGGTTGCGCGAATAGAACGTGTCGATGGGGGTGATATCGCTCGTCGCCAGACCGGATTGCGATGGCTCGGCGTTGTAGGGCGAGACCTCGTGCACGACCATGTCGTCACGTTTACCCCACGGCATGGCGACTCACTCGCCCAATGTATCGGCGAGTTTGTGACGTGCGCGATTTGGATTCTTGCTGATCGGAACTCGTTCTGCCGACTGCACGACGTTGCGTCGCATTACCTCACTGCAAGTCCTTCAGCATTGCGATGCCCAGCGTGCCGCGTCCCTGGCCCACTGACCGAAAGCCTGTGCGCTCGTACAACTGCTTCGCGGGATTCCGCTCGTGAACGTTCAAGCTAAGCGCCTCGTACTTACCGGTCGAGCGCACAAATAACTCATCGAGCAGCGCGCTACCGACACCGTTTCCACGGACCGCGGGAGTGACGGCGACGGCGATCTCCGGCAACGCGACGCCGCAGTCGCTGATCAGGAGCGGGGGGTTGTGATGAAACGTCCAAGCCGCCCCGACGCCGATGCCCACCGCGTCCACGGCGACTACCGCGATGTCGCCGCTGCGCGGCAGCAGGCCTTGCACCTCTTCGTCGTCTGCATCCGGAAGCGGCCAATCCTCGGTAACACAGGCATGGCGGGCCATCTCAACGATGAAAGCTGAATCATCTGCGTTGGTTGCAGACCGCAGCTGACTGATCACCGACATTCAACGATCATTCCAGCCCGACCAAACGGTGCCAACGCTGTTTCGGACGATCCGCCCCTTAGCGATAGGCGGGTATCCAACGTGGTAGCCGATCAAGGCCTGTGGATTGCGAGTGCTTTCATCCATGGGTGGCCGGGGTGGACTTGGGACAGCCAGCTGATCAGTCGTGACCGTTGTGTCTGGTTCATTCTGGGCAGCACACGTTGGAAATCAGCCTCGTCTTTCTCGCGTCGATACTTGGCCTTGAACAAGAGCGCCACCTCGGGAGTTGCGTACGGGATGCCCTCGCTGGTGCGAAGGATCAGCTCGTCGTATGGCAGGCTGATCGACGCATCGCGTCGGCACACCCAGAGGCCGCCGACGTGCGGCTCACGAAACACGTCGATGCGAAAGCGCCCAGTAGCGGGTTCATGCAGCCATGTCTGATGGCAGTTCGCCGACTGGTCCGGATAGGGCCAGATCTGACCGTCTCCCACGACATACCAGTCAAAGCCGGGAAATGCCGTCATTACTTCACCGAATCGTACTGCTGGTACGGCTATTTCGAGATCATCGTGTTCGCGGGCAGCGTCGCCGGTGAACAACTCCAGCGCCCACCCGGCCGCGACGTACCACGGGGCGGCCACCGCCGACATTCGTTGTGCGACTTCACTGGGCGTCCAAGCTTCCCAGAATTCGTTGATCTCGGCGACGGCGAGCTCCCGCCCGGCCATGCTCAGGCGTCCGGCTCTGGATTGGCCGTTGCCCGCAGATGGACTCGGAAGCGTTCCACCCCAGGGTATTTCTCGCCGAGGGACGTGACGGCGAAGTTATTAGCGGTGTAGAAACCCACTGCATCCTGGTCAGTTTCGGCGACAATCGGCAGCCCGGCTGGCACCGCTCGGCGCACTGCACCGAGCAATCGAGTGCCCACGCCGGCATTCCGCGCGTGTGGAGAGGTCGCGACGTGGAGCAGGGTGACGGCGGAATCGCCCACCGTGTAACCGATCACACCGACCGTATCGTGTTCGATAACGGCGGCGAGGAGGACCGCTGCGGGATCATCCCGGTAGCGTTGAATAATGTGCCGCAGTCGCTGGTGGTCACCGCCCGTCGCAAACGCCAGCAGACGGGTTATCGCGGGACTGTGGTCGACCGTCGTGGCGTGAATCTCGATGACGCTGTTGCCCATATTGATTAGTCGTCGTTGATGCGAGCGTGTAGATGCATGTCGTGCCAACCGTCGAGATGGAGCCCCGCACGGCGCTTGACACCTTCGAAATCGAACCCGGTCTTGATGTCAACCCGGCACGACGGCAGATTGCCCGCTCGACGGACGCTTTGCAGATGCGTCGATCTCCAAAACCCTTCGGCCAGGTATTCACCGATCACGCGGCGCTGCTGGCCGTCAACGATTACAGAGCTGGCGCTCGGGGCATCGAAGCGTGGGTGCGGCACTGCTTGCTCGGCGGATTGCGCGTGGGTGATGAGGCGCAGTGTCGGGTCGAGACCGACCACGGTGGCACCGCGAACCGCAATAGCTCGGGTGAGGATTCCTTCGCCGCAGCCGACGTCGAGAACGTGACCGCCAGTTAGCGTTGGTGGAAGCACGGACAGCAGGATGTCGCGGGAGAACTCGTGCATCGCCGAACCGCCACGCACCAGCACTGCGTACCAATCGGCGATACTGTCCCAGGTTTCGGCCACCGAGCCCTCAGCGTATCGGCCATAGCCGGCGCATGATGAAGGTTTGCCGACCCGACGCCTGCCCATGCCGATCGGCGCCGAGCTGAGGCGTTCGGCCTGGCCGCCTCAATTCTTCGTCCAGGCGGTCGTCTTGCACTGCCAACTGGAGGATCACGATCTCATCGCGGCGCTCAGCGACCGTTACCGCGACTATCGAGGCCGCGTACCAATGCTGATTCCCGGGCTGCGACGGGCGCAGTTTCGATAGGTTCAACTGATGGGCGACAACGACAGTGTGCCCGAGGTCGAACCTGACTACCGCTTCACCCTGGCGAACGAACGAACGTTTCTGGCCTGGCAGCGCACCGCGCTTGGTCTGCTGGCCGCGGCTGTCGCCGTAGTCCAGCTTGTCCCCGAGTTGTCGATTGCCGGCGCACGCCACTTGCTCGGAATCTTCTTGGCGTTGCTCGCAATTCTCACCGCAGCCATGGGAATCCTTCGGTGGCACCAAGTCGACCGCGCGATGCGCCGCGACCTGCCGCTGCCCCGCCATCCCACACCCATATACCTTGGGGTCGGACTCGTCCTCGTGGCGCTGATCACGCTGGGCCTCGTCGTCGTCAAGGCCGTGGCCGGTTGACGAACGCAGGGCAGGCACGCGGCACGCAGCCGGAACGAACCGCACTGGCGTGGACTCGAACGTCACTGGCGGTACTGGCCAACGGCGCCCTTTTATTGCTGCGGGACACCCATACCGATGCCAGCGCCCTTCATCGGGTGGCGGCCGGCGTCGCGGGCATGCTGGCACTATCGATCTATCTGATCGGCGTCAAGCGTCAGCGACTGCTGGCCCGGCGTCCCCTCCCCGACCGAATTTCAGCACGGCGCGAGGTTTACCTCACGGGCGCTTCGATCATCGCGTTGATTCTGATCAGCGCGCTCTCGCTTACCCTTTGAGCGCTACTTCTTCGCAGCGTTGGCAATCATCTCGCTGGCGATCGTGCCGGCCTCGTCTTTGATGCTGTAGCCGCAGGCCCAGGCCTCGACCGTCACGTTCGACGCCAACGACAGCGCGTGCTGACAACCCCACCCCTTGGCGTCTTCCTGCTCGGTCATCTGGGTGATCAAGGTGTCCTCTGCGTTGACGCTGTCGATCTGCCACAAGTAGGTGGCGTCGGCATCGTCGACCGAGACCGAATAGCCCGAGCATTTCTCCCACGACGACTTCGAGTCGTCGAAAAACTTCTGCGCCTTCTCGGCCGACGGATAGAGGACCGCGGTCTGCTCGACCCAGTGTTCGTTGTCCTCACCGGGTTCGCGCACCACCTGGTCGCGCATCGCCGTCCATCCACTGCCTGCGTACACGGGCTCCTCCGCGCCGTAGATCGCGCCGAGGCAGTCGGGGTCCGACACCTCCCCGGAGTGGTCGGTCATCTCCTCCAACTCGCTGGTGACCGTCATCTGCGTGGACCCCATGATGCCGTTGAGTTCGCCAACCGACAGCAGAACATCGTCGAGCTTGCCTTCGGTCAGCGACGGCACGTCGATCGGCGCTTCTTGCTGCGCGCGCACGGCAGCGCCGGGCACGGTACTCACGCAACCCGAGAGCAGGACAGACGCCGCGATGACTGCCCCGACAGCGCATACCCGGGAAGCCGTGCCGATAAAGATCACCGCGCTATTGTGACCGACCGCCGCGGGAAGTATCGGCGAGCCGCCAAATTTGCTAGTTCGGCATGTCCCTGGCTCACGAAACGCCGATCTTCTGCAGCATGCGATTGGCGACACCGACGCCACCCGACGCGCTGGTGCCGCTGTCGCCTGCGGGGTTCGTAACCTCCACGTCGACAATGCAGTCCGAAGCGACGCCGATGGCACGCTGAGCCGTCGAGCCGTTGTCGTGCAGAACGACCGCCGAAACAATCCTGTCGTCGATGCCGACGTCAGTGATCCTGCTCAGCCCGTCCGCGCCGTGCTCGGGTTGATGTAGCACCAGCGTCTGCCCGTTGCAGCGGTGCCACTTGTCGGCCGACGCCGCGAAGAACGCGAGGGCGTCGTCGGGAGTGGCGAACTGGACCACGCCGAAAAAGCCGGAATACGACGGGCCGTTCTGATCGCCACCGACCCACGATTGGCTCGCCACGGACCGCACCGGGCTCGCCCGATACACGATCTTCTCCAGCCGGTAGCCGGCACTCACGCAGTCGATGGGCGTTGCCTCGGATTCGTTAACACCCTGCAACAGCATCTCGGGGCCGCCCTTGACGAGTTGGCCCACGTAGCCGGCGGTTCCAAGGATGGTCGTGAGCTCGTTGACGGTGGGCAGAACCTGATCCAGCGCCCGCGATACAGACGGCTTGGCGGCCTCGGCGATGTGGACGACGGGGGCGCCGTCCACCGGGGTCGACGAGCATCCCGCGACCAGCGCACCCGCGCTCAACACCGTCATCGTCCATCGAGTTGAGCGCATCGGATACCTACTTCTTCGCCCTGTCGGCGCCCGCGGCATCGGTGGACAACGCCGCCACGAACGCCTCCTGCGGCACCTCGACGCGCCCGATGGTCTTCATCCGCTTCTTGCCTTCCTTCTGCTTCTCCAGCAGCTTGCGCTTGCGCGTGATGTCACCGCCGTAGCACTTCGATAGCACGTCTTTGCGGATCGCGCGGATGTTTTCGCGAGCAATGATCTTCGAACCGATCGCCGCCTGCACCGGAACTTCGAACTGCTGACGCGGGATCAGCTCTTTGAGTTTGGTCGTCATCTTGTTGCCGTAGGCGTGCGCCGCTTCCTTGTGCACGATCGCGCTGAACGCGTCGACGGGCTCGCCCTGCAGCAGAATGTCGACCTTGACGAGATCCGCTTCCTGCTCGCCAGACTCCTCGTAGTCGAGGCTGGCGTAGCCGCGGGTGCGCGATTTCAGCGCATCGAAGAAGTCAAAGATGATCTCCCCCAACGGCATTGTGTAGCGCAGTTCGACCCGCTCCGGCGAGAGATAGTCCATGCCGCCGAGCTCGCCGCGCCGCGACTGGCACAGTTCCATGATCGTGCCAATGAACTCGCTCGGCGCGATGATCGTGGTCTTGACCACCGGTTCGTACACCGTGCGGATCTTGCCGTCGGGCCAATCCGACGGGTTTGTGACGACCTTTCCTGGATCACCGGGCACCGTCTCCTCTGTGATCACGCGATACACCACGTTGGGAGACGTCGAGATGAGGTCCAAGTCGAACTCGCGCTCCAGACGCTCACGGGTGATCTCCATGTGCAGCAGCCCGAGGAAGCCGGTGCGGAAGCCGAAGCCGAGCGCAACCGAGGTTTCCGGCTCGTATGTCAGCGCGGCATCGTTGAGCTGCAACTTGTCGAGCGCGTCGCGCAAGTCGGGGTAATCGGAGCCGTCGACGGGATACAGCCCGGAGTAGACCATCGGCCTGGGCTCGCGGTAGCCGGTGAGCGGTTGGGTCGCGCCGTGCCGCGCGGTGGTCACGGTGTCGCCGACCTTCGACTGGCGCACGTCCTTCACGCCGGTGATCAGGTAGCCGACCTCCCCCACGCCGAGGCCGACGGAAGCCTTCGGTTCCGGTGAGACGATGCCCACTTCGAGCAGCTCGTGGGTGGCGCCGGTGGACATCATCTTGATGCGCTCGCGCGGGACGATCTTGCCGTCAACGACGCGGACGTAAGTCACCACGCCGCGATAGGTGTCGTAGACCGAGTCGAAGATCATCGCCCGCGCCGGGGCATTGGCGTCACCGCTGGGCGGCGGCACTTCGCGCACGACATGGTCGAGCAGGTCGGCGACGCCCGCGCCCGTCTTCCCCGACACCCGCAGCACATCGCCTGTTTCGCAGCCGATGATGTGTGCGATCTCGGCGGCATAGCGGTCCGGGTCGGCGGCGGGCAGGTCGATCTTGTTCAGCACGGGGATGATGTGCAGGTCGCGGTCCAGCGCTAGGTAGAGGTTTGCCAGCGTCTGCGCCTCGATGCCCTGCGCAGCGTCGACCAGCAGCACCGCGCCCTCGCACGCCTCCAGGGCCCGCGACACCTCGTAGGTGAAGTCGACGTGCCCCGGGGTGTCGATCAGGTGGAGGACGTAGTCGACGTCATTGACTTTCCACGGCAGCCGGACGTTTTGGGCCTTGATGGTGATGCCGCGCTCACGTTCGATGTCCATTCGGTCCAGGTACTGCGCGCGCATCGAGCGTTCGTCGACGACACCGGTGAGTTGCAGCATTCGATCGGCCAGCGTCGACTTGCCGTGATCGATGTGGGCGATGATGGAGAAGTTCCGAATCTGCGCCGGCGCGGTGAAGGTTTGGTCGGCGAGGCTACTGATGGGAATCTCCTGGTACAGGTCCGGATGGTCGCTCCGCAGGGCGGGCCTTCGTGTGTCTCCAGCGTATCGAGGCAGGGCCGTCTCGACACAATCGCGAGCACAGGTTCATCCCCCGGTCGCTGCGCTCCTGCCCGCCGGACGGTCCCCTATGCTCGAAAACATGGCTTCGCCGTGGAAGACGTTTCAACGGCTTATCGACGTCACAGAGAACCTGGTGTTCAACGAGGCACCCAAGCTCATCCGCACTATCCAGAAGTCTGAAACGCTGCAGCGCGGCATCCAGCAGGGAATCAAAATCGGTATCGACGCCATCGCCGGCGCGCCCAATGACGAGGCCCCTGCGATCACCGCCGGCCGCCCGGTCACCAATAACAGCGTTCCCACCGCGCAACGGGCCCGCAAGCTGGTGTACGCCCCCGATCTCGACGGCCGCGCGGATCCGGGCGAGATCGTGTGGACCTGGGTGGTCTACGAGGACGACCCGACACGCGGTAAGGATCGGCCGGTGTTGGTGGTCGGCCGTGACCGCCGCACGCTGCTCGGCTTGATGCTGTCGAGCCAGGAACATCACCGCAACGACCCGGATTGGATCGGCATCGGCAGCGGCGGCTGGGATTACGAGGGCCGGGCCAGCTGGGTGCGATTGGATAGGGTGCTCGATGTGCCCGAGGAGGGCATTCGGCGCGAAGGGGCGATCCTGGAGCGCCAGGTGTTCGAGATCGTGGCTGCGCGGCTGCGCGCCGAGTACTCCTGGAGCTGAGAACTGCGTCAGCGCCGAAGATAAACCGCGCACGTCGACGATTTGCACTCAAATATCCGAATAAACCGAGCGGGGTCTCGCCGCACGACCGACCCCGCGACGGTGTCGTCACCCACGATGAGGAGCCGGACGTCGTCGGCGTGCACCAGACGGTCCGCCTCCTCGGCGGTCGCGTCGTCCGGGATCCGCACGGCATCTCGCGACAGGTCGGGCGGCCAGGCGAGATAGGGCAGGTACGCCGTCTCGTCGAACACCGCGATCTCACCAGGACCCACGCGGGCGACCGCGTCGAGGAACGGCGTCGGGACGCCGTCGGCCCCGACCGCACGCCGACGTTCGTAGTCGGACATATCGACATAGGCGCGCAACGGCGGGCCCTCTCCAGTCAAACCCGGGTATGCGACGTACACGTTGTGCGCGGCACCCAGTGCAACGAGGACAAGCGCCGAGGCGCGGACGAACTTCCCGACTCGCGGGTGGTCGATGGTGGGCACCGCGAACGCCAGCACCAACCCGGCGAACGCCAGCACATAACGCGCCACCGCCGGATCAGGCGTAGCCAGTGTCGCCACGAAGACCAATGCGACGACGACCGACCGCTGCCGGATCACCGAGATCAGCGCAAACGGCAACGCCACGAGGATCAGGACGCCGAGGCCGCCCACCCGCATGTCGAATGCCGGCACAGCAGGCCAGATCGTCGTCCAGGAGTCGAAGACACGCATGGCAAGGCTGCCCTGCGTGCGCGGCGCGGCCGCGCCGGAGGCAAGCAAGTCCGACATCGGAAACCGGCCGGGCAGGTGAATCGGACCAAGGTCGATGCGCACCGGCCACACCGGATTGCCCTGGCGGACAAAGTTAGTCAGGTAGGACTCGCCACCCAGGAGTAGCACGACCACGGCCGCGATTGCGATCGTGCGCAGTCCGGAACGCCAGGCGGCCACGGCCAGCGCAGAAAATACCAGCACTGCGGCCAGCGGCGCACTCGGTTTCGACCCGAGAAACATGCCGAGCGCGATCGCGGAAAGCATGACGCGGGTGGAGTCGACGGAGCTGAGCACGAACGCGATCGCGGTCAACAACAGGGCGGCCGAGGCAACATCAACATAGTTCGTCGGCAGTTGCAGGAACACCGCAGGCAGCGTTAGCCACACCGCTCCGGCAGCCACCGCACTCGCGCGGGCGCCCTGCCGGTAGGCGATCACCCCAACCGCCGTCGCGCCCAGCAGACCAAACGGCAGGTGCGCCAGTTCCACCAGACGATCATCGGGGATGAGTGCGCGCCATGCGATGAAGACGTGCTCGACGACGTGCGGATAGGTCGACACGTAGGCGACATCGACGGGAATATCGGCGAACGTTCCCCGCTGCAACGCGAAGTTCACGTAGGGCAGGTGGTAGCCCAACGCGTCCCACTGCCA